>ENA-OPSK01000021-OPSK01000021.1-human-gut-metagenome-genome-assembly--contig:-NODE-21-length-131883-cov-18.625914_pt1 | contig 131883 bp, 123 predicted proteins | sample MGYA00241807_ERZ501905 | MGnify/ENA primary metagenome ERZ501905 (study PRJEB25962, sample SAMEA2042111) | human gut metagenome | biome: human gut; feature: human-associated habitat; material...
CGCAAATTCTCCACGTCAGAAATACGTCTCAAAAATATGTGGAAATTTGGGAAGCGACAAATGGCAACCGAAAAGTGTTAAATTTTAGAATATGCTGGTAATTAAAGATTTACACTCGGATATTTCTGATTAGTTTTGGTTGTTCTATGGTTATAAATACAAGGAGAAAAATAACAGAAAGAAAAAATCTTCTATTTATTACCACATGTCGAGAGAAAGATGAGTATATAGAAGTAATATATGGACGTAAAAAATACACTGAAGTTAATAATTTTGTTCATCTAAATGGAATAGAAGAAAAAGATTTAGACAAAGCGACGGAAAGATACTTTAAAAAATACAATATACATCCAACAAATATTATCAGTAGTGGTGTTTTTAATAATCCTCTACTTCTTAAAGTTTTTTGTATAACTAATCGTGGGAGATGTGACTTTGAATTAAATGACTATTCTTTAGCTTCATGTATGAAAGATTATAGTGAGCAATTATTGAATATGATTGCCACACACAACGGTAGAAGTGATAGATTTAAAAGATTTAAAATTGAAAGTAATCTCAATAAAATTTCTCAGCTAATTTGGGAAAGGAATAATCGTTGTTTAAATTTCTATACTGATTTTGCATCTGTTTTTGAAGAGGATACTGAGAAATTCCTGGATGAAGGTATGTGTTTTTTGCTAGATAGAGTTGGAAATGAAGAACAAATACAGTTTTCATATGATATGGTTGCTGGCTATCATATTGCAAAATCAATATTGGATAAATACAATGATGCAAAGGACTTTTGTAACTTTATAGAACGTAATAAAGACTATTTATATGGAATCAACAGACATACATTAGCAGAAGATATATCCAAAAGTTTATTCTATTTAGTGCCTTTGAAATTTCACAAAGAATGGTATGAACTTATGCCTAATGAGAATGTTATAATATCTTCTATGGACCATTTGGATATTATTATCGCTTCTGAATCGGGACGAAAAGCTCTTATAACTTTAATAGAAAAAAATAATCTCACTTCTTCTATAAAAGAGAAAATATGTAACAGTTTATTCAAAAGAGTGTATAATCAGTCAAATCTAAAATATATTTCTTTGTTCGTACCTTTCTTTCTTAATCTTACGTCTAAGGAGTTTGATTTGTTTTGGAATTTCCAATTTTCAAATTATAGTGTTTTAGAGCATGAAAAAGATTTATTATCAGATAGGTATTGGACTAAGCATTTTGAGATAGAAGATATTATAACTCTTGCAACTCTTTTATGTGGTATTACAGATATGGAATACCGAAAGAAATATCATTCTCAATTATTTTATTGGGTTGAACAAGATAATAGTAATTTAATATTTTGTCAGAAATTACTTTCAATAAAAGATCCTTTTATATTTGAATCAATTATATCTATAGTAACAGGTATTGGATTGAGAGCAAAGGAAACATCGACTATAAATAATTGTATTTCTATTTTAGAGGATTATCTAGCTAATTATAATTCTAATCATATTGTATTGTTGGACGATTTAGAAACTTTGTATAGTTATGGGGAGGATTTATATGGTCAGACTTATGATAGAAATATACTTTACAAAAATAGAGATGAATTTTGGAGGCAATCTGATATAGAAAATTTCTCTTTTTATCAGATTTATGATTATGATTATGAAAAATTTAATATCAGACCTTTATATGCTTATTCATATAAGCATGAGCCTAATTTTACAGAGGAAGAAGTATTTGGAATGCTATTAACAAGAATACTTGAATTAGGGTATGATGAAGAATTCTATACTGAATTACAAACAAAAGAAAACGAGAATTCTAAATATAGAAGAAATCAAAAGTGTAACTATGCTTATAAGTATGGGCGTCATGCTTTAATGGAGCTATATGGCTGGATGATGTTAAATTTATATATTGAGAATGAATATAAAGGAACATTTCGTTCATCCATTATTGATATTGATCCTTCTTCTCCTTGTTTTAAACCTTTAAGGTCACTAATAACTAAAAGTTATATGCCCCGCAATTTATCAGATTTACCTGAGTGGATAAAAGCGAGTAGTATTGAAGATATGAGAAATTATTTTATAAAAAAACTACCAAGAAATGAAGGTGACTGGATATTGTTAAAGGGATATTGCAATCAAAATATAGAAAATCGCTATGCACATCTGCATATATCAGGAACTAGCCAGTTAGTCCCATCAGATTTGGACATAGAAGACGTTTCTAAGCTCTATATACATGATATAGATCATAACCATGCATTTGCAGGAGAATTAGGTTGGAGAATATTAGAATTTACAGAAGAATATGATGATTTTGGTAATGATTCTTGTCCTTTAATAATGGCTGAGTATGAATTTTCTGGTTGGGACACAAATCGTTTTAATTATAATAATTTTTTCTGTTTGAATCCAATAATAGTAAGAAGAATTGGACTTATTTTTGACTTAAAAACTATGACATACTATTATAATAATGAGAAAGTTTCTGAATATTTTATAAATGAATCAGATCATTTCTTCTACTTAAGAAAAGATATAGTTGATGCTATTTTAAATATATATAACGTAAAATTATATCATCGTATTTATGAGCGTAGAATTATAACTTCAAAATCTAAAGATATGCCAGAAATTCCAGAAAAATTTGCAGAACATGAAATAGACTTATTTTATGATGGGAATATTAATGTAAAGATATTAGGTAAAGAATAATAGAATATAAAGATGGAGTGGATAAAATAAATAGAATATATACTTTAAAGTACTCATATTTATAAATCCTCTAAAGGTATTATATAGATATATTATATAAATGGCAAAGATTGTACCAATTATACCATAATAGCTCATTATGAAATAACAAAATATAAGGCTTGAATAGCGATAGTTTTTATCTATATTCAGCAGAATATTATAAAGGTAAAAGATACCGATTACAATAATACCTCTCCACTCATAATCCACTCCAAGCCAAGAAGCAAGTCCAGCCATGCCAAGCGTCCAAAGAAATCCAAGTACCATACTACGTTGCAGAAGATTTTCAAGAACCATAAGCGTGGCCACACCCAAAGCCAGTGTAAACATCACATTATGTGTCCCGTCAGCACCATTCAGCAGGTACCAGGGTATTTCACTGATTACGGCAAAGCCCAGCAGGGTAAAGAAATACCTATACCTGCTCCTTGTATGAATAAATCCTTCAGCAATAAGGAAGGCAAACACAGGAAAAGCGATGCGCCCGATACAGCGCATCGTTTCGTATAATACGGTACCGTGCTCCATCAGATAGAGAGCAATATGGTCTATCACCATGGAAATCATGGCAATGACTTTCAGAGCACTGCCGCTAAGTCCGGATGCCGGTTTTAAAGTCAGATTCATAGGCTATATGTTTAGCTGATACCGAGAAGTTCCTTTACCATATTTTCCACTTCCTGATTCACACGCTTGAAGTTACGGTTGAGCAGGATTTCCTTATCTTTGTCGTTCTTGAACTCGTAGATTTTAGGAAGAGGAACATAGTGCTTTTCCTCGTCCTTAATCTTCTTCATGTCAAAGTGCGTCTTGCAGAAATATTTGGTAGTCTTGAACTCTTCCGACTGCTCGATGTCAAAATGGTCAAGCATACTGTCATCAGTAGCTGTAAAGTCACGTGCAGCCTGTCCGGCCAGCCAGCCTGTTGCCATATCCGCAATCTTGGCAGCAGGAACCAGAAAGTCCATCTTCTCAGAGATTGTGGTTGATACCTTGTGGTCATTGATGGAAATGGAACGTGAGGTCTGCTTTGCCTTTCCGAATACATCATTCTGTGCCCACTCCAGCGTCTCCTTGTTACGTGCCGCACCCATGAAGATATTTCCGCAGGTGGTGATAATCTTCTGCATACCGACCTTGCCGTAGTCAGCCTCCAGCTGTGGAAGCTCCTGAAAACCTAAAGTTACGGCAACCTTATTGGAACGAGCTGTACCGATAAGACGGTCTATCTTGTGAAAGTATAGTGTCGGAAGCTCATCCACGATAATGCTTACCGGGATATTGCCCTTTGAGTTCACCCTTGTAATCAGTCGGTTCAGAACCAGTGCATTAAGAGAACCGATAACCTGTTCCTTTTCCGGGTCATTGGCTATCACCAGATAGCTCGGATTTGCCCTGTCAGAAATCTTCAGGTCGAAATCATCCCCAGTGAATACCCAGTACGCTTCCGGAGACACAAGACGTGCGGCGTTCACACGAAGCGTACCGACCATACCTTCCAGCTGATCATTGGCCTTGTTCTCGTATGCACTCTTGAACGGAGCCATCAGTGAAGCAATCCTGTCATCCTGCATCAGGATATTGAATACCTGGTCGTATGGCCTTCCCAAGAATGAAAGCACATGCGGCATGTCCGAGAACTCGCCGGTTACAGTATCCGGCTCCACCTCATTGCCATGCTCGTCCTCATACCAGCACTTTTGAATCAGAATCTTTCTGCCTGTCCGGTCCTTATAGCTGTATCCGTTCAGGTCCACAAACATACGGTCCTCGTCAGTCGATACGTCATTGCCGTTCTCATCCACGAAATCAAGTACCACATTGCCGTCCTTGTCTATGGCATTGAAGTCATCCCAGTTGCGTATGACAATTTCCAGCTTCTTTCCCTCCAGTGATATGAAACGCTTCAGTTTCCTGCCGTTCTTGAACCCGACCGGATGGAAGTTTACAAAGAAATAGATGATGGCAGCCAGAAAGTTTTCCGCAGAGTTGGTAAAGAAAGCTTCCGAACCGCCCTTCTTCTCTCCACCTCCCTTGTTGAGTGAGGCCAGCAGAGTAGCCGCCGTTTCAGAAGCGGCAGCCAGATCCGGGATATATTTCCGCTGAATCGGATTGATACGGTTGGAGTATTCCACATCGGTAAAATTTACTATACGGAATCCGCAGTTCTGAGGCAGTTTACAGGCTTTCCTGTTCTTGCAGTACTGATAGAAAAGCGTCTGTGCAAGTGTCGGAAACTTGAAGTCATATACCATCATGGCAAACCCCTTTGCAGAGTGCTGCCTGATGAACGGGTCAATGATACCGAAAGACTTACCTGAACCCGGCGTACCAAGTACAATCGTACCACGGAACGGATTGATGATATTGATCCATCCTTTGTGCATCTTCTTTTTCCAGTAGTATATCATCGGAATGTTCACTGAGTAATCATTGCTGACCAGCGTTTCCGACTGCTGGAACGATTCGTTCTCAAAGTTGAAACGGTCCTCACCAACCTTATAGTTGTAATACTTGGCTATGCCGTCCAGTCCCTGATGCACCAGCATGGTACCCACCACCGAACATACCGCATACAGAAGCCGGTTGGCCGGAAATCCCAGCCAGCTGAATCCGAAACTCATGCCGTGGAATACAAAACAAAGTCCTACAAGTGTCAGACCGGCCAGTACCGGATAGATGACCATTGTCCTTACATTGAACTTCAGTGACTTTTCTGCTTTTGTGCCGATACAGACAATACAGATGCATATCAGTTCGGCCACCTTGCATCCCGATACGGAATTGAATACCCTGAACCGTGCCAGCAGGTCGAGTACGAACTGCGTAACCCTGTTGTCTGCCGTAACAGGCAGGTTCATGATGATTTCAATAATCAGAAAGATATAGATGCAGCTCCTGAAGTAGTTGTACATCTGCTGCTGTTCCCTTGTCTCCTCAAATGCCATACGCCGTAAAATTTATATTGTCAGAAAGGAATCTTTATACCCAACAGCAGACCGTTGCGGAAGATATCCCCATGCAGGAAGTTCACATTGTTCTTCTGGATTATTGAAAACTCCAGTCCGCTGCGGAACACATAGCTGTATTCAAATCCGGCCTCCAGTCCGAAGAAGAACTTCTTCTGTACCGCACCGAACTGAGGACCAAGACGAAGGCGCATCATGCCGTTCTTGTACCGTGCCAGACGGTACTTGTAAACCATACCTCCATCCCAGAAATATCCTTTCCAGAAATTGTGACATACCGGCTTCTGCCAGTGATTCCCGACCTCACCGTATACTTCAACCGCATTTCCGTATGAAAGCGGATACTCATAACCCAAAGTGGCATTCAGCGTACTTGGAAAAAGGAATCCGGCATTGACGGAAACCTTTCCGGTCTGTGCCGATGCACCGATGAATGCAACCGGGCACAACAGAATGAACAGAATCTTCTTCATGGCCTATCTCTTTATGGAATGATCAATATAATAGTAAGGATAATAGTCGGCACCGTCCAGAATATCCGAGTCGAAGCCGTCCGCATTGAGAATGTCCTCATACTCGATGGTGAGTACCACCACACGTCCGCTTATCTGGTTTTCGGAAATCTCCAGACGGAGTACCTTTTCTTCAGGGAAAGTCAGCTTCGGAAGTACAAGCACGTTCCTATAGTCCTTTTTGAACTTACGGGTGTTGTTCATGGAGAATACCGGAGTAAGCTCTATGGTCTGTGAGTTGGTTGCCTTTGTTTCCTTTTTGTCAGTAAGTTTTACCCTGATTTCTTCAATGTCGTATGCAATTCTGGTCCTGTTCTTCAGCGTATAGTCCAGAAAGAAATAGTCACCGATGGAATAGATATTGTTGATGTATGCCCTGATTCCGTTTTTATTGGATACAATCTGGTTGAACTTTCTCCTGCTTCCATAGACAGCCCAGGCATATCGTGCAATCTCGGCCATCGGCATGGAAACCTCCGGATTGATATAGGACTGCGTCTCATTGTAGGATACATTGTAGATGGTAGAAGCATATTTGGGTGATTCGGTATAGAGGATGTCATACTGGGCAATATGACGCTCACCGATAATGGTGAGTGTACCCAACAGTTCGTTTTCGCTGTAACCTTCAGATGATATGGAATCATTCTCCAGATAAGGCTTGATGCGGACGATATTGTCTGTACACTGGTTGCCTATAATTTTAGTAGTGGAAATATCCACCATTTTGATGTTTTCTGGCATTATAATGTGCGTGGTCACTTCCCGGTTGATGTATATCTTCTCGTTGGCCGACAGATGTACGGCTATGCCTGTGATAAGGCATATTATCAGAATAATTCTGGTTTTCATATTGAAATATTAAAATGTTACTATAATTTTCTTTGCTGTATTCAGATATATCAGCGTGCATCCTCCGAGTTTATCAGATAAACGATGGTATTGTACTTGATTTTCGCCTTGTTCTTTCTGATATTGGAAGATATGGCAGAAGTTGCAGAGTTATACATATTCTGCAGTGACTGGAGGGCAATGGCCTCCGTAGAAATACCTGTACCGTAACCGTCACTGGATTCAAAACTGATATTCTGCTGTACCGTATTGGAACCTGCATCCTTCATGAAATCACGGAAAGCCGATTCTGGAACATAGAAGCCTTCCATACCGTCATTGTCAAATACAGAAAGCTTGACCTTGATGAACCTGTCGCCGATAAGGATACTGGTTATGGAAGCCCTGACACGCTGCTGTCCGAAACCTGTCACTGTACCATAGAGATAAGTTCCCTTTTTCAGTCTTGTGCCGCTTACCGTCACATCGTCCAGAAGCTTGAACCGTAGACGTGTACCTTCATGCGCCTTTGTAGTCTGGTCAATCATGGCACGTATCAGCTTGTTCTCGGCAAATTCATCCGGAGCAGTAACCGTATTGAATCTGTCAGCATTGGTGTCATCAGACTTGATTACCAGACTCGGACGGTTGCGTTCCCTTTCCTCCTGACGTACTTTAGCTATGGAATCAGCCCTGTGCTTTCTTTCCGCTTCCTCTGCTTCCGGGTCTTTGATTCCAAGTCCGCTTTCAATGGCCTTCTGCCGTTCATAACTCCTCCGCTGAATCTCTTCAAGGTCACGTGCAAACTCGTCCTGTGGGGAATAGCCCATACCTCCGTAATCCGTTTCACTGTTTCCTGAAGGACCGTTCCCGTAAGCATATGCATTGATATGCTTTCTTGATTCTGCAAGCGAACGCTCCAGTTCTTCAAGTTCCCTCTGCTGCCGCTGTCTTTCAGCTTCAGCAGCATCCAGTCGGTTCAGCTCCTCCTCGCTGTAGCCGTGTTCCAGTTCCTCCTTCTTCTGTTTTTCTTCTCCGATACCGCTTACGGCTGTGAAGGCATCCTCATCACCGAAACGTCTGGACATCTCATACATCTTGTCTCCGGCTTCCTCGGCATTTGCCTGGGGAAGTTCCATGTTGATACGGTCTGTAGCTACCGTTCCGACAGTCTCCTCACCGCCGGAGAAGGTCTGCATCACAAAGTATACCAGTGCGCACAGCGGAACGAATATGACCAGCGGAAAGATATACTTGGGCTGTTTGAAATTAATCTTAATCATGGGTTATCATTGTTTTTAATGGATTTGACTATATTTTCCAGCTGCCGGTATTTGAGGATGATCCGCAAGGAATCCTCACGGCTCTTTACAGGTATGGCAATCATGGAGTCCAGTTCATGACGCAGTAACTGTCCCTTCACCGTCATCTCCGTCAATACACTGCGGTGAATGTCCTTGTTTGCCTGAATGGTACGGAATCCCTGAAACACCGGTTCCATATTGGTTATCGAACTGACATCCGGCTCACTCTGTTTGCCGTTGCCGGAATCTATGGCTACGGCACTTACAAGTAGCAGAAGCAGCGTTCCCGCTACACCTGCGAATGTCGTTTTCGGATGTTTAGCCGCCCATCTGTTGGCCAGTCTGATTCTTGCAGCCAGACGGTATCTTCTTCCGATGACACCCAGTTTGGGCTGCAACCACGACCTGACAAGCAGATGCGTTTTCAGACGGTTTTCCTGTATCTTTTTTCTGAATGATTTCATATTATCAGTATATCAATAGTCCAAATCCCTGTTTTCAAGAGTCCTCCAGCCGGTAATGAGCAGACCGTGCGGATTGTTCCTTGTCCTCGGCACGGACTCGATGTAACCAGTCGTCACCATCGAGCGTCTGATGTCCCTGGTCCTGCGCTTGATAAGTTGCGTACCGTAATAGGTAAACTTCCGTTCATGTTCGTCAAACTGAATGGAGTCACACATGATGGTGCAGACAGCCGAAGAGGAAATGATGTCCGAGTAGAAGCCGTTCTCGTCCATGGCCTGTTTCTGTTTCAGTGCAGTCCCGTCAGCCATATACATCGCTTTCCCTACCGTCCATTTGATATAGTCGTTGTCGGGCGGCAGGTTGAAGAAATACTGGTGGAACAGCTGTATGTGCGCCTTGGCCTCCATGGTGAAGTTGGCTTCCAGCCGTGCACGCTCGGCAAGAAACGGAATGTCTCCGTCAAGTACATAAATCTGCTGCCTTTCCTCGTTGACAAGGGAAATGCAGCACCAGACTGTAAAGGCACAGATGACGGTGCAGCCTCCGATTACTGCAAATACTGTCATCATGGCCAGTCTGGTTTTCTGTGCAAGAGATTCAATAAGCATATTGTAAAAAGATTTGAAGTTATTTGACTAATGACCTGACAGCCGAACCTGTTCCTCTCATGGCAGAACCTGCCGCACCTCCGGCCATGGCACCTGCAGTAGTGGTGATACCCATTGCAGCCGAACCGGCAACGGAACCTGTACCCGAACTTACACCTCCCGGAATCAGCCATGAAGCCACTTCAGGAACGAAGCGTATGATATAGGCACCCACGAGCAGACCCATGGCATACATACAGTTGGAGCCTATTCCCTGCAGTCCCAGTGCGCCAATCTGTTCCCATGAGTTTACCGAGCCATGAAGCAGATGGTCGTATGCCACCAGATCCTGCTGCAGGTTATAAAGAAGGATGAAGTCTATATAATAGATACACATATAGGTCACGAATCCCCATAACGAGAGGGAAAGGAACTTTGACATCCACTGGCTCCAGGCCGAGTTCCATGGCGGTGCCAGCGAGAGGGCAAACATGATCGGACAGAATATCATCATGATGGCCATGAAAATCCTCTGTGCCACGAGCATCCCGTAATACGACATCTGGAAAATCAGTTCTCCGACAAAGCGTATGACATCGTTTATCCATTCACTGACCTTCGTCTCAGCCGCCACGGCAGCCCTCTGGGCGTAGTTATTGATAGTCGAGCCCAGATTCTCCACATTATATATCAGCTTGTCCCACCAGGCAGCATCCTGACCGATTTCAGCCACCTGCTTTGCCGTGGCAATGGAGTCCTGCACGGTTCTCAGCCTGTCAAGATATTCACTCTGTTTCTGTGCCACCTTCAGCTCGAAGGCCGCCACTTCCTTGTTCTTTGCCTTTGCCATAGCCCATGTAGCGGATTCCAGACTCTTTCCCGGAACCTGCAGAGCCGAGCATATCCATGAAGAGGATGAAATACACAGGGAAATGCCAATGATACGCAACAGCTTCATGACATCCATACCACGCCTTCCGAGCATCATCATCCAGCATTCGTATGAACCGACACACAGGGCCAGGCACAGACCGAGAGCCTTTGCCATTGAAACGGCATCACCGAGAACGGCCACATTGGGAAATGTCTCCATGGCCGTCAGCAGCTTTTCCAGACTTTCGTCAATAGCCGGAAGGCCTATTGTCAGCGGAATAAACAATAAATCCATATCTTAAAATGTTATTTGTTTTTACTTGTTTTTCAATAATGCGTAGCGGCAACGGCACAAAGGTGTGCAGTCCTGTTGACCAGTTCTGCCATCCTGGATTTGGCTTCCTCGTATGCCTTCTGCCGCTTGGCATTCTCCAGCCCATAGCCGACACCGGTTTTGTGTATATAGGCTATATCCGCACAGAGTATTTCATTCTGACGGCTCAGCTCGTCCACCTGATAGCGGAGCTTGCCGTCACTCTTCTGCATACAGTAGAGCAGTCCGTCCGTGATACAGTCCTGCATACGGTTGAACTCGTCCTTGTAAGTGGCATACATCAGGTCAACATTTCTGTCAGCCTCCCTTGCCAGTTCTTCCTTATACAGTTCCTCGATATATTTGCGCTCACTCTCCACTTTCTTGATTTTCTGTCTCTGCGTCTCTTCGGCAGTCACACGCACCGGCATGATACGTTTCACATCAGACTTTGGTTCCTTGAAACGGACACGGAATCCGGAATTGAACCAGTCCCATTTCCAGTACATTTCCGCACCTGAGTATTTCTTATGCAGGAAAAAGTAATACCAGTCCGGAGCAAAATCCCACGGACCGTTTTCCATAGACTTCCACTGCTTCTGCTTTTCACTGTCACTTACTATGCTTTGGGCATTGGATGTAAATATGATACATGATACTACCAGACACATGATTATTGTAAATATTCTTCTAACCTGCATATCCCTGATTCCATTTATTGATTACACGCTCAGCTATCTCATTCTTCACATTGGAGTTCAGTATCTCCCAGATATAGTCCGGCTTCCATCCGCAGTCCGTGACAAGGAAACAATACAGATTAGCATTGTCTATTATGTACCTTGCCCTGTCGATGGAAGCCTTCAGTGTCATTACCAGATTCAGCTTCTCATCCATGGAAGCCTTCATCAGGTTTATACCCGAAGCGGCCACGGATGCATACAGTCTGTAGCAGTGCTGTATCTCCCTTGATATTGCCACGTTGGCATCGGCATAATACCAGGCCACGAAAGGCTTCTTCGATACATGGCTGAAAGTATTACCGGTAAAGTCCTTGTATTCCGTTACCAGCTGATACAGTGAGTTGGCCGTTGAAGAAATGGCACCGGCCAGCACCAGGTATGAATAGGCATTGTTCAACCTTGTATCCAGAGTGCTCCGGACATCATTGAACTTTTCCGCACCCTTCTCAATGAGCGACTGTTCGCCATAGCTTGTTGCCACTCTTGTCAGAGCCTTGTCCTCGTCCTTCTTTATGGCCTTGTGCAGGGCAATGAGTGCTTCGATGGTCGGCAGGTCTTTGGGTATTATGAAAGCGGAAGCCTTTACAGGCAGCAACAGCATTATAATACCGGCTGATATGATACTTATATTCCTGATTTTCATGACAGACACATACATATTAAGGGTTAATAATTTGAAGCCACCAGTCCGTTCCAGTCCTGTACAAGATTTCCCACATGATTCTTCATGGTCACCACATTTGCCCATCCTTCAGGATCTATGGCAAAGAAGAGATCGTTTGCAGTGGCATATTGTGCCATCAGAACCATCCCTTCCACCTTGTAGCGTATTCTGTTCAGGTCAGTATAGATGCTGTTGGCCAGTGTCAGCCTTTCATACCTGTCCAGCAGGTTGTAGCCGTCATCCTTTTTTTCGGCAGTTGCCTGTCCCTGCAACGGATTGGGAATTTTTGCATTGTTCACGATATTGACGAAGTTGCCGACCAGCTGCTGTGTTTCCGCTACAAGGTTGCCGAGTTCGTTCAGACAGAGCAGCTTGTTTGAAAATTTAGCCTTGCTTACCGTGCTGACAAGTACCGGAACATTTCGCAGAATATCCAAAGCGCACAGACCTATTTCCTTATAATAAAGACTTTCAGTCCCGAAACCGGATATGTTCTCCATACTCAGCTTGTAGAGTTCCTTCATGGTAGCCATACTCACCGTATAGAGTTCCACTTTCTGTTTCTTGGCAGCGATGGTATCCACACGCTGGTTGTGCTGTTCCTCGATGAGTTTCTGTGAAGCGGTATTGGCCATGACAATCTTCAGGCAGTTACGGTCGAATACGATTCTCCAGGCAGCATGTGCATTAATACAGACAAATGCAGAAAGCATTATAACCGATATGATTCTTAATACTGTTCTTACCATAGTGACATAACTTTTTGATGTTGGTTGACTTTTCTTGCAAATTCCAGATACAGAAGCCCTCCATCCGCCTTGCGGTCTTCCTCAATACGGGTGATGGCCTCCTGCAGCGTACCGTACCGGGCAAGATAAATTTTCAGTGCCTCTTTTTCGGTACGTTCAGTAGTATATGCCCAGTAGCATTCAGGTGCTTCCTCCACACCATACACATCCGAGTGCTGTCCCCGGCAAATCCACACCTCCTTGAAGTAGCTTCTTCCCTCATGGTTGTTCAGCGCATTGATGGTGAAAATCTGCTGACGCTGTATGTCAGTGAGTCCCAAAATGGCTGCAATATCCTCATACCTGTCCTTGAACTTGGTCTGGTCAAGCAGAATCTTCACATCCGAGTTGTTGATGATGGCCTCCTTCACGATAGGGGAATCAATCACGTCATTAAGTTCCTGTGTGACCACACCGGCTATTCCGTGGAACTTCCGGACGGTCTTATACAAATACTTTATATATTCCGCCATGGTAGGTGAAGCAATTGCCTTCCATGCCTCTTCAATGATAAGAGCCTTCCGTCCCTTTTTGATACGCATCTTCTGCAGGAACACGTCCATGATAATCAGTACCACAATCGGGAATAGCACCGGATCATCCTTTATCTTGTCAATCTCGAATACAATGAAACGCTCGTCAAACAGGTTGATGTCCAGGTCGGAGTTCAGCGTCATCTCCAGCTCGCCGCCACGGTAGAACTGTTTCAGTATGGCCGCAAAGTCATGTATATTGAAACTGATTTTCTCCAGTTGTGTAATCTGCGGTATGCGCTCCAGGGCAAACTCGTAATAGGAATTGAACGAGAGTTCCTGAACCTTCAGCCTGCGCTTCTGTTCCTCCATGTGGTCAATCTGCCTGTCAATCTTAATCAGCATGGAATTGTTATAAAGTTCCCTTTTATATTTTTCTATGATGGCAAGTGCACGTTCCTTTTCCGATTCTGTGGCCGCTTCATCATTGATCAGAGCAGTCAGTGAGCGGCACTGTCGTATCAGCTTCAGACGGCGTACTTCGGAAGGCAGCAGCAGGGCACGGCTTTCAGCCTTCTCCTGAACCTCTTCCGTATTTATCTGCCTGTCGATGTCCTCCATGCTGTGCGTGAACTGTTCATAGTCATCCTCCATTTTGGCGGCTACCAGCAGTTTCTGTCTCAATGCCTCACGCTCACTGTCGCTGAACCCTTCAAAAGGATTGAAATAGGCTTCGTAATATTCCACGATGGTCTGGTTTATCAGCATGTCCTCAATCTTTGTTGGAAATGAGTTGCCCTTGAATATCATGAATATCAGCGATTTGAGGAAGTTCTTCTTCTCACCGAAATTAAGTTCATACTCATCCTTCGTGACCTTGAACGGATTCATGGAAATGGGCTTCTCCTTCGAGTAGGCTATGTATGTACCCTTGTAATATCCGCATATGCCTTCGTAGGAATCACCCGTATCCACCATGACCACATCCGTATTCTGTTCCAGCAGCTGACGTACCACACTGTTCATGTGGAAGGACTTGCCGGAACCTGAAGGACCGATACAGAAGAAGTTGGCATTGTCTGTCATTTTCTTTTTGCCTTCCTTGCCGGTAATGTCGATACAGACAGGCAGTCCCTGACGGTCTGTGTAGTATGTGGTCAGCGGTGTATCCTCAGACTCCTTCAGATGCTCCTTGAAGAAAAAGCACAGTGCTGCATCAGAAAGTGTCAGGAACAGGTCATAGTCCGGGTTGAAGGCATAGCCGTTACCGGGAAAACAGTCCATGAAAAGCTCCAGCTGGTTGTAGGCCGTTCTTGACGGCATGATGCCGCACTCGTACAGCTTGGTCTCCAGAAAGGATGTTACCGGAGTAACCTTGTCAGGCGGACAGCTCACCAGAATGTTAAAGTTGCAATATACAAGCATGGTGCTGTCAACGGCCAGCCTGTCCAGCACTTCCTCAATATCAGCCTTGGCAATACGGTTGCTCGGGTCCGGCATGGAACCGTGACGCTTCGCTTTGGCCTGAAGCTTGCGCAGCAGCTTCCTCTGTCCCGGTATCTGAATGACCTGGTTGAACACCACACAGTCCGAGTAGGGGACGCCGGTGAGGAAAGAAAGCAGGTCGGTTGCGATACCGTAGCCGTTGATGTTCATCTGTGTGTACGGCTTTACCATGGAAGGCAGGTTTATCTCGTCAATATCGACCAGCGGATAGGAACGGATGATACGGTCACCTGTTCTGAGATATTCGTCCGAAGCCTTGAAGTTGGTCATCGAGAACGCTCCGTGCCGGAACTGGAATGCCATGAAACGGTGGCAGTACTCGCTGACTTCCTCCTTGCCGAGCTTTCTGTGCCGGATATGCTTTTCCGTCAGAATATCATCCGTCTTTGATACCTTGGAATGGAAATCGAGCCATCTCTTCGGGTCATACTGGATGAACTGGCTTCTCTGAGCCTCCTGAGTGAGGATAAGAAAAGTCCTTATCTCTGTGAACTCCCTTCCCTCAAAGTATCTGAAATAGCTTCTTGTCAGGAACTCCGCATCATCAGGCACGTCATGGTGATATGCCTGTCTGCACAGAATATCCTGCTTCTGCAGTGCATATCCCTCACCGATGGTCTGAAGGATATTGGATAGCACGTCATGAAACAGCATGTACTGCTGCGCATCCGTACAGAGCTGCTGGACCGGATTGGTTATCTCGAAGATAACGGACGGCTCGCCTCTGGCCGAGAACAGCACGACATTGCTGTCCGTCTCCTCCAGTTGCGCATAGAGTCCGTCAAAAATTCTTTTCCTTTTGTGTGTCATACTGTATAAAGTGATTTACTGTTCTTTTCTCAGGCTTCTGTAGATATAGATGCCTCTTGCCCTTTTCTTGTTGTGGAGTCCTCCACGCTGCTTGATGTAGATTGTTATCAGTCCCACCAGTGCCATGACCATCATGGCTATGAACCCTGCAATCTTCCCCAAGGCGATAGAGAAACCGATGAAGCCTACGAATGATACGCCTATGGCTGCCGCTGCCAGAGTGAGGAAACGGCCGCGTATGCCCATAAACTCCAGCGGTTTCTGCAATCCCTTGAACACAGGGTATCCTTCCTGATTCATTGTCATGCCGGGAAAGGATTACTGGAAGAACAGCGGAAGAGCTTCCGAGAGTGCGATGAATGCGATACAGCCTCCGATGGTAAGCATGATGGTCTTCTTCACATCCTGGTCTCCGTTCTGCATCTTGAAATAGACGTTGAAGGCACCGACCAGAACGATAACGGCAGCAATGGCCTTCATCAGGTTCGATACCGGAGTCTGGTAGGAACTGACTTCCTGAGTGGCCTTGGTAAAACCTGCTGCACCCTTGCTTCCTGCCATTACATTTGATGTGGAAATAATAAGTGCAATGGCCGCCATCACACACTTCTGTCCAAAACTTGAACCGATGAAACGCACCGTAAGATTCCGGGCATTTTTCTTTATTATCTGCATTTCTGAATAATGTTAAAGGATTTCATCGCCAAAGAAACAGATGTCACTAAAGGAACGGTATATAATATCAGGCGTTCTCACAGCTGAAGATAACGGTACCGAGGTCACTGGTACCGGTCTCTGCCAGCCGGTTTATTTCCTGAATGATATTCTCAACCAGAATGCCGTCAGTCATGATGGCCTCCCGGTAAACGTGTCTGGAAGATTCTGATTGGGATGCAGATTTCTCTGTACCGTCAGAATCAGTATTTTCATTCTCAGGTTCGGGATTCCCTGTATTATTCTCTTCCTGATTCTCTTCTTTGGATTCAGGTTCATCCCGGTTTATTCTTATCGGCCTGAAGCTTCGTGCTTCTTCCGATATGTCAATGTCCTCTTCTTTTTGGCTGTCCTGTTCGGCATTCTGTGCGGCCTTTGCCCTCTGAATGTCCATAAATATCATTGCCGCATAATAGAGAGCCATTATTATAAAGAGAAGGAATACTATCTGTCCGTACTGCATGGCTGTTGTAATATGATGTTGGATGAAAGAGCGGAACTCTCCTCCGGAAGCGGAAGGATATGCAGTCCCAGTCTGATACCCCGGCTTTCCAGACGTTCCCTGCGTTCCGTACTGCCGGTATAATAAATCACGTTGTGTTCCTCACTGATGATGTATCCGTTTGACTTCATGTTTGAGCGTACCCTTACCTTTGCCCTGTTTGAAATGACACGGATACCGGTTATGGGTTCCAGTCCGAAGACGATACGCCGTCTTTCCCTCTTTACCATCTGAGTACGAATACGTGATGAAATGAGGTGTTTCTCTTCACCAGTGCGTTTGAGTCCGATTGCAGCGGCTATGCGTCCGACACTCATCCGGGTAATGCCGAGAGCTTTCCCTATCTCAGAGAAGGAACACTCCTGGAAATGGTTTCTGATATAGTCTGCACGCTCCATCCATTTGGATTTGGCCATTTTTATAAGTCCAAGCTCTCGGGCTTTCAGCTTGACTGTCGACTCGCTAAGATTGAGAACGGCAGCGGTATAGGCTGTGGTCTCTACCGGATACAGTTCAACAAGAGCGGCCAGCATCCTGTCGGTCCAGTCTGTCTTTTTCATATCCTACAGATTATAACTGTTAAACAAAGATTTCTTTTCCCTTCTGTATTCTGCCAGACGTGGCAGGTAGGACTTGAAGAATGCCCTTACGATGGCATTCACCAGGTCAGAGCGGCATCTGCCATGTATATCGCAGTCGTCAAGTGAATCCGCAAGGTCACGGTCGAGTTTGCAGACAAGTCTTTCTGTTTTGTCTGTTCCTGAACTGTCCGATTGCAGGAATTCCATGAAGTCATCCCAGTATCCTGTATCCGAAAGGGAAACAGCAGTATCCTTTTCCTGTGCTTCGTTATTATTTTCCTTTTGCTCAACCTGGGTTTCTACGGAATCTTGCGTCAATATAAGTTCTGAATCATTGATGCCTCTTGTCAGGTCATCTATTTCCGGTATATCCTTACTCATAGTGCTATGGTTATTGAAGTTTACTGATTATTCTGGTTCTTTATTCTTATTTTCGTTACTGTCCTGTGAAGCTTCATCAGACGGCTGCGCCTTCTTTTTCTTCTTGGGTTTGGGATTCAGATTTTCCGTCAGCTGTATGCCTTTGAGTTCTTTTTCCCTTATCGGTTGGAGTGTATCGAAGATACTCTGATATACCTTATCAAAGACCGGTGTAACGATAGCGGCCTGCATATCCAGTGCCGCCATAGTGCTGAACCGTTCCATATCCGCACGTTTGGGAATCTTCGCAGTGACGTATCCATAGTTGGAGAAGGTATCCCTTGTATTGTCCCAGATAAGCAGTTCGGAACGCTTGCCGATTCTTCCGTCATTCAGATTGGGAATGATGAAGAGTCTGGCTTTCATTCTTTCACCGACAGCCTTTTTCAGCCGGTCAACAAACATGAGGAAACTGGCCGTGGACGGAACGGTTACCAGGTCATAATGAAATGGAACAATAATGATATCCGAGTTGACAAACATGGGTATCAGCCCTTCTGCTTTCAGACTGCCTGGAGAATCCATAAGCACAACGTCTATTTCAGGATCGTTGTGCAGTTTCTCCATAAGGGAAGTCATCATCGCCTTGTCGTTGGCTTCGTATGCCCATACCTCGTATGGCATTTCCTGTTCGCCGTATTTTCTGATGTCAGCCTTTCGGCACTTCATGATGGAATGCTGGAAATCGCAGTCAATCACCACAACCCTTGCACCTTTTGTCACCAGATAGTTGGCAAAGGTTACGCAAAGGGTAGTCTTTCCTACACCTCCCTTCTGATTGGCGAATGTCACGATAATCGGAGTCTGTATCATTTCAAGTATTGATTGATTTTGTGACAAATGTATCAACCAAGGTTTTTTAGAAAAGAAATACACAACACATTTGTAATATCGGTTGGATGAACTGGGATATTGGAATAATAATTATTGTGATATTAAGATTCTTTCAGCTTAAAAGGTTACAAGTAGAGATTCTATATTTATATCTATATTTTATCTACTCTATTTACATGAAATTTAGATAGCTTCGTTTTATATTTCTTGTAAATTGATTGTTAACATGATAGAAAAAATTACAACTTAGATGTAAGAAAAAAAAAGAATACCTCCAATAACCCTTGTCAAACCGAATTTGGAGGTATCGCAAAAATAAAATGCATGGTCACAAATTTCGCTGAAATATAACCCAATCTTCCGTTTAAAGAGTTTGTTTTTTATGAATTGTGTAGGCAAACATTCAAGCGTTGTGAGTTTGAAAGAATCAGGCAAAAGCTTCCCTAGATGAGATGGTGGAGTACTTGGATCTGAGAAACAGCATGAGGCCGAATAGAGGACGCAGAGAGTACTTTACACCGGAAGGCAAGGTTGCGCTGATGTACCTGAAGATGTACAAAGGGCTGAGCAGTCCCAAGTTGTTGGAGCAACTGATTGGGATATTCACTACTAGATATTCTGTGACGTGATAATATATCCAATGAAACCACTGATGAACTACAAGCTTCTGGACGATATGTTTGCTGAACTTTATCGTGGGCAGGTTAGTGGGTATCAGCAAACCGTATGTGGAATAAGATAGTGAGAGCCAAGTAGGTGAAGAGCGTTGAGTTCGGCGCAAAATGCAACAACACTCAGGTTGACAGGCTATCCTTCATTGGGGAGCTGTTGTTCAACGCCTTCAATGAGGGAACGAGGCTTCCGTACTGCCTGAAGATCCACCGGAGGTTCTTCGGAGTGGATGCAAGAAAGTCGGTGGAAATGCAGGCTATGCCGGCAACGCCAACAGGGAATACCGTATGGAGAGAGGGATACAGACATTATTCGTGAAACCAGGTCGTCCTTTTCTCGTGAAGAAAGAGAACGACATCATACGCAATGATGAATTGGCCAGGGTGTGAGTAACTTAGATGGAAGGCTCATTCGGAACACTAAATGAACACTATGGCCAGAGACGTATCAAGGTCAGGACGAGACTGACCGAAATCCTGTACATCTTCTTCGGCATTCACACGGTGAATGTAGTCCAACTTGTCTGGAGAGAAGCCCTGAAATACAAGGACAGGAAGACAGATGACTCATATTGAAGGAATTAAGCGACTATCCCTATTTATTTCAGTCGTTTAAATTGATTAAAAGCTAAATGAAATAGAAATAATGCACAACCTCCTATTAATCCTGCTTTCAAAGTTTTCTTGATAACTTTTTTGTTAACAGTTCCTTCTTTTTTAAGATTACAAATAAATACTACTGCTCCTACAGCGACAAAAGCAAGAATCGCTGTTGGTAATGCAGTCTCTGCGTCAAACATTATGCTTTCTTTTGTTCCAGCTCTTGCTACACGTTTTGCTTGTTCAATAGAAACTCCAGAATCTACCACTCTATCCGCTGTTCCTAACGGTACTTTTCCATCGAGTTCCATCTTTTTCAGCATTTCCTGCAAGTCTTTTGCTATTTCTGTATTGACATACAGCATTTGTCCAGGATAGCCGTTCTCTTTCATGATTTTGTCGGCTGCTAATTTCGCAGAACTTGTACACTTATATTGTACCTCAAATGAATTCCCATCTTTATCCGTAACGACTGCATCTGCACCGCCTTTTTCACATGTTTTCCCTATACTAGAATCAACCTTACATCCAGTTTTTCTAATATTCCTATTATTAATATCTTCAAAAGCGTATCCATGTCCGCTGGGTTTCCCTATTTTATTTACTCCATTATATTGCTCAATATTTAGATCGTCATTACTTTTGATGACCTTACTTCCCCCGGCTAATACTCCACCAACAGCAGAAAACAATAATTCCGCTACTGAAGACTTTGAATATTCTTCTTCCGATATTTTATGAATGCTCAAATTATCGCACACATAATATCCATACTCTAGACCTTCCACAACTTCTTTGGGAAATCCAAACTCTATCAATGACTCCTTCATTGAAACCTCGTTTTCTTTTGTCAATTTAAATTTCTTCATTGTATATTTTTTATATTATTGTATCGTTAAACGATATGTTTATATAATGCTTTGCAAATATACAATAATATATCGTTAAACAATATTTTTACAAAAAAAAAGTGTACCTTTGCTGAAAAAAAAGAGTTATGCTCCATAAAATTATACAAGAACGAATTTTTTTAGCAGGAATCTCACAAGCAAAGGTTGCAGAAGAAATCCATACCACCCCTATACAATTAAGTCTTTATCTCCGTGGAGAGGCTTCACTAAATAATAAATCTTTAGAAAGATGTATAGAAGTTCTTGACATCAACATCAATGTTTACCATAATCGTTTTGAAATGGCAAAAATTGTAGCTAGCCAAATGATTAAGAGTAAAATACCAATAGAAGAAGTGATGAATCTGAGCAAAATTCAGATGATTAATATTACAGGAATTGAGGATTTAGATACTTTATTAGATGTGGATGCATCTACTTTAGAAAGAATAATAAAGTGTGGGTTAGTTGATTACGAAGGTACTTATCCTTTTTTTAGAATGATGGTTGCACATATAATGCAATTAGGAGACAAGGCTACCACTAAAAAAGCGATGAACTCATGGATAACACTTTCAAGCATAACAAATTCAATCGATAAAACAAATTTATTATTAGGCATTGCTAGTGGGGTTTTGGTATTAGGGACATTAATGCAAGCTGCTATTACTATATTAGGGAAAAGCGGTGGTTTATTATCTCCACTTTTATCACTGACAATCAATTCATTATCAAAAAAGAGGTAGAAATATTGGAGGCATGAATGATATCGTTGATGTAAGAATGTAAATTACTATTGTATTCCACCTTGTCCTTGTTCAATTTTCAATCATACGACCCATTAGCGACATCGTCAACCTCATTATAGGTCTGTCGATGTTTTATCAAAGGTCTGTCGCCTATCAGCATAGTCGCAAAGCCAACGTTCGATTGCTTGTTGTTGCTCTTTGGACCCGCCATAGTTCAGCATCACACTCTTGATGTCGGCAGCTTCGTAATTGCCAAAGATGGACTTGTATTTGTCCGTGCCGAAGTGAATAATTGCATCAATGCCGCACTTGAACATTGCATAGATCATATCGGCAAGGATAGCCCTTGGCTTGGTGTAGTAACATTGATAGGCTAGATAGGCCGGTGCGTTGTGTGCAGGGGTAAGTCGCCAGACATCTTTCACGATCTTGCGTGTTTTCCATTGCTCTACCTTTACACCGTTCATGGTCAGTAGTGGTATTAAGTCTTGAAGAACGAATGATAGTTTGTCAGCGTGCTGCGTTTCCATAATGTCACGTATCAGCTCCACTCTATATCTAATTCCGTATTGTTGTGGTTGCGCTGAATAATGCACTCAAGACCTCTGTCCTATGAGGGTAGGATGAAACCACATACGTCCCTCTTTGTTGGTGGAAAGTGTACGGTGCTGCAAGTAATAGAGAAATGTAGGTGTTTGTTCCTTTAGCTTTTGCAGGAAATTGGTATCATCTCTTTCAAGAGGTCGGATTTTACGTACCCAATAGCGGTTTTCTTCTGGGTCAATAATAACAGGGTAGAGTTAGTTATTGGACATAGAAATAACTTGACAAAGATGTTTACCTTCTGTATGTCCTTACATTAGACTTCTACTTTGTAAGTTTGGGCAGTACTAAGGTTTTTCAATCGCTCGGAATCTTCCCTACATTTCAATAGGGACTGTCGCGAAATAACAAAGTTTTTCTAACGAGTTTATTGTTAATATGATAGAAAATTTGTAACTTAGGTATAACCTCCAATTGCCCAAGTAAAGCCGAATTTGGATGTATCGCAAAAATAAATTGCATGGCTAAAGGTACAAAATTTCGCTGAAATATCACCCAATCTTCCGTTAACGGAGCTTGATTTATATGAATTGTACAGGCAATACATATCCAATTTAAAAAATCATCTTTTTATTGAATAATCATCATCAACCTTGTCATAGTTTCCTTTTAGACCCACTTCCCACTCACGTTTCTCGCTATGACTGCCACCATCTGTATCACGCAGCTTGGCCTTGCCAAAGAAACGTGAAGTATGCTTTGTTAATTGCAGGTGTTTATACCGTTCAATTTGCTTTATCGGCTGTTTCTTCAATCGTTTAAGATTGAAGTTTTCTTCAGTAAGATTTATAATGATATGCTGCTTGAAATTTATGGCATAAGTTGCATCTTCCTCTTGACGGATGGTGAAGCTCTCTTCATGTAATCTGCTTCTGACAGAGGAAACATTTTCGTCATTGAATATTTCACGCAAACGGTTTACGGCATCAGTGTAGTAGTGTGTTCTTTTCGGAGATATATCTACTAAATCTTTCCGTGAAACCTTGAATATCTTACAAAGCAAATCCCGTTCAGCCTCAGTAGTCGGACTGAACATTTCTACCATGGCTATACGGTTATTACGGTCGATAGCTTCTACCATAAAAGGTTTCAACGGACGGCTCTGACCATCAAAGTAGATAATGCCTTTCTTGATATAGGCAGGCTGCTTCCTGATTTTACTGTATATTTCACCTTGGGTAATCTTCGGGTTAAGTGTCAGTAATCTGTCAATATAATCCTCAATCCGATTGAACCGTTCTTCAGGAGTAGTAAAGTCCAGAAGCTCCTCTACAGCCAGTACTCTTGCACCATGAATGACGGTCTTGTTTGCATGATCAACGAGCATATATCCGTATGGAGCATCCTTCTTGCCGAAGAACACAATGTCAATACCGAACTTCGTTTTCAGTTCCTTCTGCAGTTCCTCCTTGTTGGAACTTACATCACGGTATTTCTTTAATATGCTTCTAAGCTGACGGCAACGAGCCCTTTCCCGATAACCGCTCTTGAACAAATTTTCTATTTCAGTAAAAGGAATTTCCTTCTGAACCTTTCCACCATGCTTGACGAATACATTCCCATCTTTCTGATAGACCTCATATCCCATGGAAACCATTATTGCCTTGAACTGGGCAAATGAAGAGAATGTGTACTGCTTGGACAAATTAATGTCATCTTCCGTTTTTTTCTTCCTGTCATTCCCAAGAATGCGGTCAATGACTTCCTGAGAACGTCTGCGCTCATGGCTGTGCTGAATCTTTCTTCCATCAGGTGCCACTCTCGAAGTGATGATATGAAGATGGGTATTCTCCGTGTCATAATGGGAGTAAACAAGCAACGGCTGACTGGATTCTCCGTATCCCATTTCCTTGAGATACTGGTGAGCAAAATCCAACAACTCATCTTCCGACATTTCGTGTCCCTTACATGATATGGCCACATGAAACTGTGGTTTTCTGATTCTGCTGTTCTGTGAACTGTACTTCTGGAGATAACCGACCAGTTCACTCGGGGTAGGTTTGTGAAATGTTCCGAGTGAACCGAAATTCTGAATCTCGATAAGCCGTGCAACACCTTTCGAGACTTTATATTCATTGTAACCGACAGCATGGAAGTTAGTACTTCCCGGTAATATGGTTGCTATCATATCGAATCCTAATTATCATGGTTTATGTGACTGAGTAACCGAAATACTTCAAACTCATTAGTCCATGGTTATACTTTAATAATATCTGAAATGATTGAATACCGTGTAATCTGCATTCAGATTCTGACAGCTTTCTGTGTCAAAGAATCAAGGTCTTTCTTTATTCGGTTCAATGTTTCCTGAGTTTCGAGGATAACAGGTAACAAAACTTCCTGAATATAGCTGGGTGCAAGTAATCTGGCTACCGCAAGCTCATTGGCACGTTTAACTGACTGATTAAGGTTACCTCCAGCCCAGGAAAGTTCATTCTGATATTTCCGGTAAAACAAACCCAAATCATTCATCAGTTCGAGCTGCCTTTTGGTTCCGATATCTGAATACTCTGCCAGTGCCGAGCGTATATAATGACTCACGGATGAATAAGAGGCAGATTTCTCCTTAAACTGTTGTACTTCCTCCGGTGTCATTCTGACCTTGATGTACTTGGTTCTCTGATTCTTCATACTTGGATACATTGGTGGTTAGGTTTCCCGGACCATTTTTAGCCATGCAAAACAGCGGCCAGCCGCTCCGATGCGCCAGCATTCGGCAAGTTACTTTTGTGAGTACGAAACGGAGTTTTGTGGCCACAAAAGTACAACTTGCTTGGAAAACTCTGCACGGCAGAACGATACCTTCCGGGGATGATTATTACACCCAAATTTACCGGAGATTGCCGTTGCAAACCGAAATCTACAACACAATTCTTTGGAGGCATATTCCGGCTTACCAAGTGATGTAGCATCCGGTTTTCCTGAAATATCCATATAGCGGAATATTGTTGTATAGAGTCCTAGAACCTATCAAGCCAATATCAGTGTGTTCTGAAATAGATGCTACAAGCATTATTCAATCATAGAACCATACAAATCGAAGTAATCAGTAAACAATGTTCCGTTATCTATGGTTGGATAAACCAAAGTTTCAAAAGCACACAAGAGTTAGTTATATGGGATAGATGGCTATTGTTCTCATAAGAACTATATCCAATCTAATATGTAGTCCCGATACCATGATAGTATGGTAAAAGTAACCTGATTATTTAAGTTATCGGAATCCCAATAAAAGGGAAAATATAATCTTGTAGCTTATTCAGCTGATGAAATGGCTATCGGGAAATCTTATTATATCTGAACTTGTATTGTAGAAACATTCAAACAGAATAACCTTGTTTTCAGAGTCTGGAAATACCTTGTTATTATGGTGATATAATACAGATAATCAGCAAAAAATCTACTCGAATAACAAGAAAATAGTGTTGCGCAAATTTCTGTATCTCATTGATTTTTAGTATATTTATATAATAAACAAGCTATTATATATCACTAAATATTACACGTTATGTTTGAATTGTTGTTGATTATATATCTGCTGCTGGTACTTATTATCGGTATGCTGTTCCTGAAGTTGGTGTTCTGGCTTTTGAGGATTGCCATACGTCTTGCAGTCTGGTTGGTCAAGAAAACTTTCATTCTTATATGGAAACTTATCGTACTTGTCTTTGCCATACTTATAGGCCGTGAAGTATTGCCCTGGAATCAACCGGACAAATAGAAAGGAACCGCACCAATATGAGAAATGGTGCGGTTCTGATAAAGATAAGTAGAATCCTCCCTTTGCGTTAATGGCTTGTTCAGGTTTTCCGATTACATAAATCCTTTTCCCTTGCTTCTTTCATACACAACTTCTTTCTTGGAATCACAATTCATAAGACGGAACTGAACCATACATCCGGTAGGAATATCCTTAGGTAACTGTTCAACCAGTCTGTCAATAACCTGATCCACATTACTGAAACCAATATCTGTTATTTCACCGATAACATCACCTTTGAAATACGCACGGCCATAGATCATCATCTTCTTGGTGATACGGAACAATTTGTCCGCCGGTGTCTCGAAGTCACGTGCCTTGCCTTGCTTGCTCTTCTTGCTGCTGAAGAAAATGAAATCAATCACTTTGGCATTTAGTTCCCAGGCTGGAGTAAAATCTATCTTTACATAGCCTCTTGTTATATTCAGTCCATGACTGTGGTTCATACCGAAGGCAACTTCATATAGGTTGGCATCACAGTCATTTTGAGCAATTGTAGCCCATGTATGACGGAAAGTATAATAACAGTAATAATCCTCCTTCTTCATTCCCATATCGGCACATATCTTTCTGATTCCAATGTTTACGTTGGCATTGAAACTGTCCGGGTTACTGTAACGCTTATGGAATTTGAAAAGATATTCGTCATTCTCGTCTGAAAGATACTTGTCAAATGTGGCCTGAATGAACGGTTCCACACGCATTTCAATATAGGCTTCATCTTTCCGGCTATGCTTTGTCTTAGCTCTTTTATATCCGATAATACCATCCTTATAGTTTTCTTTTTTAAGCTCAAAAATATCTACGGTGTTTATTCCGCCCAGACACAAGGATAGGAGTGCCACATCTCTACCCAGTTCCGGAAGAGAAGAAATCATTTTGGTTTCCGGTAGGGGACGATTGAAAAACTCCCTACATGCCTCTGCACTGATGGCTCTTTGAACTGTACTGTCAGATTTTGGAATGGATACTTTTAACCAAGGATTGTATTTGATTCGCACGATCCCACGTTCTTCATCGTTCAGTTCTATAAGTGCCCTTTTGAATATCTGTCTTAAACAGGTTGGGTACATTTCTTTCGCCCTGTTCGTCAACGAAAGGCTATTAATCCATCTTGTTAAAACAGAAGATGACAAGTGAGTAAACATCACTCTGGTTGTTCCTAAATATCTTTCGAGGTGGTTTACAGCCAGGCGATAGTTCTTAGCATTACGTTCATGTCCTTCAGAGGCCATACGGTTAATGAATTTTGTAGCATAGTCACTAAAACATATTTCTTCATCTGAATGGATAAGGAATTCAATTAGTTCAGCAACGGAATAATTTGAGACATCCTTACGGTTTATCATATCGCTATAACGTAGGATTTCTCGTGAACAATATTCGTTGACCACAATATCCTTGATTTCGCCATTCTTGGTGATTTGCTTGTCCGTAATGAATTTATCGGTTTTAATATAACCCATTCTTGAACGGTGGACAACACGAATGTACACTGGATAAAATCCGTCAGTTCTCTTTTTTCTTACGACTACTTTAAATGTTGCCATATCAGATTGATTTATAAGTTATTAAATGGTGTATGCGTTGGTGTATGCGCCACTGTTCAAAAGTGTATGCGTGGTGTATGCAAGTACCGTTTATTTGGCTCATTTTTTGCGGACAAATGCACGAACCGCCTAAAAACAACTTAGGCTGTAACACCTGATAAACAGTTCGTTACAGCCTAAATCAAATATTATCCTATATTGCTTATGCTTCCTCTATTGCAGCCTGCGCCGCTGCCAAAATAAGATACTTTTCAATGAGTTATATAATACTTCTCAACAATATTCGTTTATTCAATTTCTTCGTATCTGTCTATTATGATTAATGTTTTCGTCCATTTATCGAAGAACTCGCCGCTACCAGTCTTGATATATTACCCATTTAAGGCAAATAGATAAGCCACAATCAACACAAATACGAAAAACGATACTTTTATCATCTTAAAGGTTTGAACGCTTTAAAACGGATTATTTACGTTCGTTCACCTGCTTTGATTTAATCAATTCGTTGTAGATTGTATGGGCAAACTCCCCTGTGAAATATTCTGCCCAATTCTGATAAGTTAGGCAAATACCGGTTCGAGGGTCTTCATAATCCATGGTTTCCCATATATCTTCCAATTCTGCATAAACCTCATTGGGATTATTCCCAAGAGCGTCCACCACTTCTTCGGAATAACAGTTTACCAATGTATCTATCCAATCTCCACAATTATCACAACCATCTTTGTAGATGGCTTCAAATGCGGCTTTTTTCAATTCATCCATAAAAGGCTCTGTTTTACAATATGGGTACTCTCCGTTCATTGCTTTTCTAATGTGCCGATATTTTTATGTTCAGGAGATAATTCTGTTAACCTACATTCGTTACCATCAAGCGCGGCTTCAAACATATAATCACTATTTGACAAAGTTATGCTTCTACCATTGCTTTTGCAGGGGAATACTCCCTTGTAATTTTCTGTCTCTGTATCTTGTTTGGAATATTTTTCTCCAATTGGCTCAGTACGTATTAGTGTAAATTTTTGAAGTTTACAATATGGATATCCGTTGACCGTAATAGCATTTTCTGATACTTCAATCACTCCGTAAGTTCCCTGCTTAAAAACATATTTATATACACAAGTTGCCTCAAACATTTTATCTGTTCTTTTTTCTGTTTTTATATACAGATCAGCTTCGGATTCTCGCATGATTAAGTCGTAAGTAGTTTCTGTCTTCACAGTGTAATCACCAGCTTCTATAGGCTCTCCTTTTCCTACTTCCACTTTTTCAAACTCAACATTATGCAATATGACATCAGAAAAAGAATCTTCCGGAGTAATAGCATCTATAGCCTCCATACTCAAAAATACACCCGAATAGCGTTCAGCGCCTTTCTCGTCATCTTCACTGCAAGCACATAACAGTAAAGAAGTAATAAGACATATTATTCCAACTATATATCTCATTTTTTTCCCTCTACTAACTTTTCATAAACCTTAATCAACCTCTCCTTTTCAGCCAACAATTCTTCCAAATGCTTCACTCGTTCTACAAGAATAGCATCTGTGCCTACAGACACGTTACCCATCATCGAAGCAGGACTAAAATCGCCGTTTGTTTCAACTGTATTATTTGATAGTCTTGATACTTCATCATCAAAAAAAATTCGTATGTCAGCTTTTAATAGAAAAGCAATCTTCTCTAAGTCTGCCGCTTGAATCTTATTGTTTCTAATGCATCTATGTAGATTTTGTTCGCTCATTCCAACATCAGCAGCAAGTTTCTTTAATCCACCACCTCTGTTTTCGCTCAATTTTCTAACAATTTCTAAATTCATGATTTACAGGAACTTGAATTAGTCGACTAATATTTAATTTCGCATACACTAAATTTTATGACGAAAATATTTGTTCGCCACGAATAAATATGTTAGCTTTGCACTATAAAGTTAAACAATAACCCATAAAAAACAAATAAAATGGCAGAAAATCAAGTAAAAGTACGTCCAACTTTAACGGATTTGGAAGTAGGTAAAGCGGTTACTTTCCCCATTGAAAAGACTAAGAGCGTCCGTGCTCAGGCTTCCGACCTCGGACTTATCCTGAATCGTAAGTACCAGACAGAAACGGACCGAGAAAAGCGTATCATAACAGTAATCAGAATATCGTAATTTGTAATCATCATGAACAAATTTGTAAATATTTCACAACTGATACTATCCTGCATCATGCTTTTTGCGGTGGTTGTCAGCATTGTGGCACATATCATACTTGGAAACATCGCATCGTTCATTGGCTATCTTGTATCAGCTGTATTCATCTTTCTCACATGGAAACTGGTACGTATATCATGGATGGAGTTTCAAAATGAAAACAAATAACCTCTTAACTTACAATATCATGTCTATCAATTTCAAAAAATTAAATTCTCAAATCAAGCCTCTTAAACCGGAAGCAAGACACGTGGGCTACATCTTTATTGCTACAGACAAGCAAAAGAGAGAAAGTCTGGTTGACTCTATTGCCAAGCCCGGTTCTAAACGTTCCCTAATAAAAGTGCTTACATATTTCATTAAAACCGATGAAAATTATCGTGCAGAGTATTCACTTTAATCCGTAATCCTATGCTCACTATTGATTTTCCCGATAAATCCGTTACTTATGACACTTTCGTCCGCGATGTAGCGTCCTCTGTAGTCCGTATGCTTGCCGATACACACAATGACCCCGAAATGGTCAGCCAGCGAAAAGCATACGCTATGTTTGGGCGTGGCAATGTGGATAGATGGCGCAAGCAGGGTAAAATAACCCCCTGCAAGCGTCCGGGCAAAGTTGAATACCGCACAATCGAACTGCGTACACTACAAAGGTTACAACAAGACTATTTCAAATGATAAGGGAGGATAGCTCAGCGGATAGAGCGGCGGTACGTACCCAAATGGCCAAGATGCAGCAGGACACAGGTTCAAATCCTGTTCCTCCCACTATTTTTTCACTATTAAAAATCAAAGTAGATGAAAGCAATTCAGCTAAAATCAATCACGCTTCGCAACTGGCGTGGAGAAAAAGAAAGGACAACACAGTTCCATACAGATGGCACTGTTACACGTATCTGTGGTCGTAACGGTCTCGGCAAGTCCAGGCACATGGATGCGTTCTGTTGGCTGCTTTTCGGCAAGGACAGCAAAGACCGTAAAGACTTCAACTTGCGCACCACAGACGAAAAGGGCAATCCCCTACAGCATTGTGAATGCTCCGTAGAGGGAACATTAGTCGTTGATGGAACGGAAATTACCATCAAACGAGAGTATAAGGAGCAATGGGTCAAACCTCGTGGACAAGTAGAGGAAGTGTTCAAGGGGAATGTCACCGAATGCACATGGGACGGCGTACCTGTTCGTGTCAATGAGTATAAGGAACGGATAAATGCCGAAATCATTGATGAGAACCTTTTCAAGATGCTAACCAATACCGAGTATTTCCTATCGTTAAAACAAGATGTTCAACGTGAAGTGTTAATGTCCATTGCCGGAGCCAAAACAGACAACGAATTGGCGCAGGGAAATGCAGAATTTACCGCTCTCGTAGACATGTTGAGTGGCAAATCATTGGCGGATTATCGTCGGCAGATTGCCGCAGAGAAAAAACGTCTAAAAATGCAAGCGGATGAAATCAAGCCACGTATCGACCAAACGGACAAGATGAAACCAGAAGCCGAGGATTGGAACTCATTGGAAGAAATGCTCACCGACAAAAAGAAAGAGCTGGAAGAAATAAACGAACTTCTGCATTCTGAAGATGCTCGCAAGCAATCTGCCATCGATAAAAAAGCTGCGCTGAACCGTGAAAAACGGCAAATCGAACAGCAACAGAAGGATATTCTTGCCGCAGAAAGGAGAAGTCGTCAGGAGGAAGCCGATAAGCAGAACGAAACACGTAATGAAATCGAGAAAGAGTTGAAGAATATTCATTCCGAACGATCGGATTGCAATATAGACATTACCCGTGCAAAAGAACGCATCAAGTATTTGAACGAAGAAATAACTGGAACAACAAGCAGACTTGAAGAATTACGTTCCGAATGGGCATCCATTCGTGCCACACAGTACACCGGTGATAATATCTGTCCTCATTGCGGTCAGCCTTTACCCGACAATATGATACAAGACGCTCTCCAAAAGTTTGAAGAATATAAACAAAACAGGCTCAAAGAGAATCAATCACGTGGAAAATCCCTGTCGACACAAGTCGAATCATACCGAGAGGAATTAAACAGGCGTAATGAAGAACTTGTAGAGCATTCCAAAAAGATTACTGCCATTGACGAATGTATTGCAGGGCTGTATGATCGTCTGAAATCCACCCCGAAAGCAGCACCGTCCGCCATCAACGAAAACGAGCTGCCTGCGTATGCAGCAAACCTGAAACGTTTGGATGAAATAGAAAAAGAAATAGCAAATATCACATATACTCAGACAGATACCGAACTGTCCGAACGTGCCGAGTTGGTGAAATCTGCTATCAAGAACTTGGAAATCCAACTAAACAACCGTACCATTATCGCCAACTATGATAAAGAAATAGAGCGTCTTGAAAAGGAAGGTCGTGAACTCGCACAGAAGATAGCCGACATAGAGAAACGTGAATATATAGCTGCTAAGTTTGCCAAAGCTCGCATTGATGATTGTGAGAGCCGTTTGAACTCGCTGTTTGGCATGGTACACTGGAAACTTTTCGATACCACTCTTGACGGAAACGAATACGAAGTATGTATTCCTATAATTGATGGTGTGTCCTATGGTACGTGCAATACAGCAAAGCAAGTGAACGCAGGTATTGACATCACCAACACATTGGCAAGGCATTACGAAGTCTATGCTCCAATGTTCATTGACCGTGCCGAAAGCGTGAATACATTCATTGCTTCCAACGCACAAATGATATTCTTGCAGGTTACAACAGACAGTCAACTAACAGTAAAATAAATAGTTAAATCTTTAATTATTAGAATTATGAACGAAAGACAAATCACACCGGTTACACATCAAAGTAACGTTCCTGCTGGCATCAACTTCTTTGACCCGACAACCATTGAAACGCTCAACCGTTTCTCCACCATGTTTGCCAATTCCAGTCTTGTACCCGAAAGTTACCGCATTGGCGGTGTTGTTGGCGGTAAAACCGGAGAAGGACCTAAAAAAACGGTCTCTGAAGCCGAAGCAGTAGCCAACTGCGTAATCGCATTCGATGTGGCCACACGCATTGGAGCATCCCCTCTTATGGTAATGCAGAACTTGTACATTGTATATGGTCGCCCATCTTGGTCGTCCAAGTTCCTAATTGCCACTATCAATACTTGTGGACGCTTTGAACCACTGAAGTTTGAATTGACATCAAATGGAGTTTGCAATAACGGTGTGGCAAATGTCAAGTGTGTGGCATGGACTACTCCTAAAGGTGTTACGCATGATGAGAACGGAAAACCGGTTACATCAAAATCACCACTTGCCTTACGTGGTACAGCCGTTACCATACAAATGGCGATTGATGAGGGTTGGTATAGCAAAAACGGCAGCAAGTGGCGTACTATGCCCGAACAGATGTTACGTTACCGTGCCGCCTCGTTCTGGTGCTCTACATACTCACCGGAACTGTCAATGGGTATGCGTACCGTTGAAGAAAATGTAGAGGACGCCGATTATGTCGATGTTACAGAACAGGTTGCGAAAGAAATTTCCACGCAAGCCAACAAAGGCACTATCAGTTTTGATGATGCAGTAGCTCCGGTTTCCAATGAAGTTCCGGCAGGTGTTGACCCTGAAACAGGAGAAATTAAAGAGACCCAAGGTGAAACAAGTACCGAAAACCAAGCCTCAACCGAGGATGATGGACCGGGCTATTAATCCTATTTGAAATGAAACTTCATGTGTTAGGTTCTTCATCATCAGGCAACTGTTACCTCTTCCAGTCTGAAAAGACTGGTGAGGTACTTGCAGTGGAAGCCGGAGTTAAGTTCAACAAAGTAAAAAAGGTTCTTGACTTCAATCTAAACAGCATTGTTGGTTGTATCGTCAGCCATGAGCATGGCGACCATGCCAAATGTGTGGGCGATTTTATAAACGCCTGCATACCTTGCTATATGAGTCAAGGCACAAAACATGCGCTTGGTTTCTCTTCCAGCTATTGGGCAAAAGGGCTGTTGCCATTCGAACAAGTTGTGATAAATGGATTTAGAGTGATACCGTTCCCTGTACAACATGATGCTGCGGAACCTTACGGATACCTCATCCGTCATGAAGAGTGCGGAACAGTGCTGTTTGCCACAGACACCTATTTCCTAAAATACAAATTTCCCGGTCTTAACAATGTAATGTTGGAGTGCAATTATAGCAAGGAAATTCTTGATGCAAATTTCACTGCCGGGCGCATTGACAAGAAACGCTACGAACGCACCATTAAGTCGCACATGTCCTATGATAACTGTCTCCTCACATTGCAAGCCAATGACCTGTCTCAAGTATGCAACATTCTACTCCTGCATCTGTCCGACAATAACAGCAATGCTACGGAGTTTATCCATGGAATAGAAAGATTATATCCAGAGATAGAAATAACAGCCGCTACAAATGGGCTTTCGTTAACATTTAACAAGAATCCCTATTAGCATTTGTGATTATGAGGAAAAATAATAGTAACCAGTAAATAAAGTAATATGAGAATCTATTTTGATATAATATTTATTGTTTTGAATATCATCATTTTTGCTGTTAACTTTCATTTTGCTTTAGAATCCAAATCCTCTAAAGCATATACGTATGCCATTTTAGGAATGAGTTTTGCCATTGCAGCCATCATCCTACTTCTATCTGCGGATTTAAATCAAGAATCATAATGAAAAAATCAGTTGAAAATACTCAATACAAAACTGAGAATTGTAGGCCAAACAATAGTGATCTATCATTTTAATAAAAATAAAAACAATGAGAAAAATTGAGATCGTTGAACATGTTATCAACAATACGACTATTAGTCGCTCACAGGCTATTCAAGCCGTAGATTGTGCTTTTGATGCTATTGAGAAAGCACTTTGTAAAGGTGAAAGTGTCTATATACGTGGTTTTGGCACTATCAAGACTTATATCACAAAAGAAAGGAAAGCCCGTAATATCTACAAGAGAACAACGGTAATCATTCCGGCAAGACGAACAGTAAAACTTGTAGTCAGTAAACAACTCAAAGAAAAAATGAACTCATGATGCACACGTGGTTTGAATGTAAAATCCGTTATGAAAAGACAATGGATAACGGAATGAACAAGAAAGTAACAGAACCCTATCTGGTTGACGCGCTCAGCTTCACGGAAGCGGAAGCACGCATCATTGAAGAAATGACACCCTTTATTTCCGGTGAGTTTACAGTTTCCGACATTAAACGTGCCAACTATAGCGAGCTCTTTCCCTGTGAGGAAGACAGTGCTGACCGCTGGTTCAAGTGCAAGCTGTATTTCATTACCTTAGATGAAAAAAGTGGAGCAGAAAAAAAGACAGCTACCAACGTACTGGTACAAGCAGCCGACTTGCGTGATGCAGTAAATAAACTGGATGAGGGTATGAAAGGCACAATGGCCGACTATCAAATTGCATCGGTAGCGGAAACTGCCATTATGGATGTCTATCCATATGCCGCAGATGAGTCCATTACGGATACCATCAGTGAAAATGCCAATTCGCCTGTTGTACGAAATTTCATACAATCTCTCCCCGAAGGTTGCAGGACAACGATAACCGTTGGTGGGAAAAAAGTTGTAGTAGACAAGACTGGAAAAGACACCATTGTTACACCCGAAAAGCAAAGCGACAATGACACTTGAGGAAATGCTTCAAATGGAAAGGAAACGAAAAAAGAAGCAAAAATATGACGATGAGGAACATCGCATACAATGCTCTTGCGTAAAGTGGTTCAATTTGAAGTATCCGAAGTTAAAAGGCCGGTTGTTTGCTGTGCCGAACGGAGGAAGACGTGATACTGTTACAGGTGGCAAATTGAAAGCTGAGGGCGTAACAGCCGGTGTATCCGATTTGATTCTGTTGAAAAGCAATCGTGATTATGGTGCGCTGCTCATTGAAATGAAAAAGAAAGGTGGCTATCAATCTCCATCACAAAAAGAATGGCAAAAGATAATATGTGAAAACGGAGAATACAAATATGTTCTGTGCTTTTCGCTGGATGATTTCATTCGTGAAGTGGATGATTATTTGAGAAATGAATTTTAAAAAAGTCAGATATGGCACGAACTTTTAAAAAAGGTCTTGACTATTTCCCTCTGGATATAGATATATTTAACGACCTTAAAATAAGAAAACTAATCAAGTATCAAGGTGGAAAAGCTATAACGGTATATGCTCTGCTGCTCTGCAATATCTACAAGAGTGGGTATTATATGAAGTGGGATAAAGAGTTGCCTTTCATTTGCTCGGAGCTTACGGGATTTGAGGAGGCATATATATCAGAAGTAATCAAAACCTGCCTGACACTGGGGTTGTTTTCAAAAGAATTGTTTGACGCTGAAAAAGTATTGACTTCTAAAGGTATTCAGGAAAGGTATAGTCGTATATGCGTACAGTGCCGTCGTGTTTGCTATATTGGGGATTATAACCTAATCGAGAAAAGAAAGCCCAAACAAACTGAAAAACTGCCACGAAAGAATGACAATCCACAAACGATACAAGGTAGTACAACAGTGCAAAACGAACTGCAATACGAGCCTTACTCCATGACTATCGATGAAGAAATTGCCGAACTGAAAAAAGACGAGTGTTGGCTTGACCAATTACAAGTGCTTCATGCAACGAATATTTCCTCTTTGCGCAGCAGTCTGGACGACTTCCGGGTGCAATGCCTGGCAGACGGGAAAGACCGGCATTCTTCCTTACAGGATGCCAAACAGCACTTCAACGCATGGTTGAGAATTGTAAATGATAAAAATAAAAGAAAAGATGATAAAGTTAGACCCGAAAGCAGAAATCAACGCAGAGGTAATCTTCTCAAATCTGATGAAGAGAAAACATATGGTAACTCGTTTTAGATTGCCATATACCGCCAAGCAAGTTTACGCTATGCTATATGAAGCGTGCCGGGTAGAAGTTGCTCATAGGCATAGGGAATTTAATGCCACCGAACAATACAAAAAGCACCTTTGGGACATTTCCAATTGGATTACATCGGAAGCCTCCACTTTCGGATTGTTCCTTTGCGGCGGTGCCGGTAATGGAAAAACCACCATTCTACGTGCGTTGCAAAACCTTATAAACTACTTGCGCTCAGATGAAGGATATAGCAGTAATGTGAATACATATCCAGTACGCGGATACATGATAGTACCGGCAAAGGAGCTCGTTTTGTTGGCAAAAGCATACAACAACCCTACACGTGACAATATATCTGATGTGGTACGGTACAAAAGGTTGCGTGAAGTTGAAATACTCGCAATAGACGACCTCGGTTCAGAGCCGAAAGAAAGCATTCATTATGGCGATTACGTAACAGCAGCAATGGATATATTGTCTTTCCGGTATGAAGAGCAATTCTGCACGCTGGTTTCATCCAATCTTACGGCAAAAGGGATTTCAGAATATTACGATGAACGCATTGCAGACCGTTTCCGTGAAATGATGCTAATCATCAATTTCGGCAATGAGCAGTCATTCAGAAAACAGTAAACTAATTAAAAACATTATGACGATGAATACAGATTATAGTTATTGTTCGGGCGTTACCTGCTCAATCCGCAAGAGTTGCAAACGCTATTTACCCGATCCACCCGATACACGTTTGCAATGGGTATGGCCAGCATACAATCCGGAAACAGACAAATGCAAGTACTATGAGCCAACTGAAGTAGCAAAAACAAAAAATCCGTAATCATGGAAAAGAACAAGTTTACCCATGGTAGTTTGTTCAGCGGCATCGGTGGTTCGGAAATAGCTGCCGAGATAATGGGCTGGAAAAATATGTTCCATTGTGAAATAAACCCGTTCGGGAGAAAAATACTTGATTATTGGTTTCCAAACAGCAAAAGTTATGAAGACATCACGAAAACAGATTTTACAGAGTGGCGGGGAAAAATCAATGTCCTCACCGGAGGTTTCCCATGCCAGCCTTTTTCTTGCGCCGGACAGCGAAAGGGAGCGGAAGATGACCGTTACCTCTGGCCGGAAATGCTACGAGCGATACGGGAGATTCAGCCCGATTGGGTTGTTGGTGAAAACGTTGCTGGAATCCTCTCAATGGTACAGCCCGGCAGTGAAACTGCGTTGGGACGTGAAGAATCTCTGTTCGGAGAGGTTGACCGAGAAAGAATATTGCATCGGCAGGAATATGTCGTCGAAACAGTGTGTAACGACCTTGAACGTGAAGGATATTCCGTCCAACCGGTTGTTATTCCGGCTTGTGCCGTCGGAGCGCCGCACAGGAGAGACAGGGTGTGGTTCATCGCAAAACGAGCTGCTACCGACAGTACAGACGCAGGGACTGAAACGGTGCAACGAGAACGGAAAGACGGAGTTTTATCCAGTGAAACTATTGCCGACACCATATTGCGGGGATGCGAGCGGAGGAGCAAGGAAATTGGCAGAGGACAGAAAGACGTGTGTGCAGGGCAAAGGATATTCAGCACGTCTGAACGACTTGATGAAAGCGGGGGTACTTCCGACTCCAGCAGCGAGGGATTATCAACCCTCCGTTTCCCCACAAGCATTGAAAAGAAAAAATGGGAAAATGAGGACGGATGCTCTGTGCAACCTCCCGGTAATGTTAGGAGAGCATCATTCGCAGAACGGTGGAAAAACTTCCCAACTCAATCCCCTGTTTGTAGCCGAGATGATGGGATTTCCACCGGATTGGACGGTATTGCCTTTTCAAAGTGGCGGCAGGAATCGATAAAGGCATATGGCAATGCGATTGTCCCACAAGTAATGTATGAGATATTCCAAGCTATTCAAGAAACTTATAATCAATAATAACCATGGACAATTCAATTTATAAAAAATGCACAGAGTGCGGGCAAACAAAGCATATTTCAGAGTTCAGCAAATCATATCCTAACAGGTGTAAAACTTGTGTAGCAGAACACACGAGACAAATGAGAGCTGCTGAAAAACTTAAAGCTAAAGTAAAGGCTACCGGCGAGGTCATAGATGTTGAACCTTCAGGTACTATGCTGGTTTCATGCGGTTCATTCATAACAAAAGACGGTAGAAAAATACCCGGAACAGCACTTGAATTTGAAAAAGCCATAGACTGGGAACAACGCAGGTATGAAATAGCAAAAGCTGCTATGCAAGGGCGATTAAGTAATCAGTATGGAGATGTACTGGTTGGAGAGAGAGATTTTGAGGGGGTTGCTGTAAGTTCTGTGGAATTTGCCGATGCTCTTATTGCAGAATTGAAGAAAGGAGGTAAAGGATGAAAGTAATAGTTTCATTCAGTGGTGGCAAAGATAGTCTTGCATCACTTCTTTGGGTGCGTAATAACCTAACAAAAGATTTTATTACAGTATTTTGTGATACAGGTTGGGAGCACCCATTGACCTATAAATATATCGAAGAAGTACAGGAACAACTGGGCTTAAATCTCATTACCGTCAAGTCAAAGAAGTTTAACGGCATGGTAGATTTGACAAAAAAGAAATCACGCTGGGCATCCTCGCAACGGAGATTCTGCACATCTGAATTGAAAACCATTCCGATGATTGACTACATACTCGATGAAGTAAACGATGATGTTCTGATTATACAAGGAATACGTGCTGCCGAGAGTGCCAAGCGTGCCGAAATGTCCAAGCAATGTACGTACTTCAAGTATTATGTGCAGCCATACGGTAAGGATAAGAATGGTAAGGACAAGTACCACACCTATCGTCGTAAAGATGTATTGGCATTTCGAAAGAAATATGCTGATGACCTATTGCGTCCTGTATTCGATTGGTCGGCACAACAAGTGATTGACTATATACTTGAAAATGAAATACAGCCTAATCCGCTCTACCGAATGGGCTACAAACGTGTTGGTTGCTTTCCTTGCGTGATGGCTTCACAACAAGACATTTACAATATCAGCGTACAAGAGCCAGAAAGAATAAGCTACATTGCAGGTCTCGAACAACAGTTCAACAGCAGTTTTTTCGGTCCTGATAAAATTTCATCTAAGTATTATAAGGGTGAATATCCTCTAATCAGCGATGTTGTTCGTTATGTACAAAGTAAACGTGCAGGTGGTTCTCTGTTCGATGATGATGTGGCAACAAGTTGTATGAGCTACTATGGGCTTTGTGAATAAAAAAGGAATGGTATGGCAAATATAAAAGACAATAAAAAAGGATTCAAGGTAATCCAAATAAGTCGGAAAGAACTTGTAGAGGAATTAGGGCAATATGGTGCAATAGGAATTTGTGACTACTGCAACGAAACTGCATCTACAGGCTATTACATAGCTGTGCTAAATCAATGGTTTTGCCCGAAATGCTATCAAGAATGGTATCATCGCGCTACTTATTATCCGGAAGATGCAAAGGTAGAAAACAGAAATTTTGAGTTTTACAAAAATATTTTCGGGTTATGACAAAAATAAAACTGAATTGGGCATACGCCAAAGGCGAATTAGATACTGATACATTGAAACTTATTTGCCTACCAGCACGAGGCAAACGCTTATTTGGTGCGGATGAATTGGATGCAGAACTTTGTATAAAGGACGGGATGAATTACCAAATAGCCGAAATCCACTTAGGTGATGTGGAAAGTTCAAACATCCTTTGCGAAGAGATAGCAAGGCGTTGGAATGAGTTCGAGGAATGGCACGAATGTAAAGATAATACGGAAGATGTGCCGGAACGGAATACCCCATGCTTGCTAAGGGTTGAGTACAAGGAAATAGCTACTGGTATTGTAGAAGTTAATTATCTTACATCTGTCTGGAGTGAATACGGATGGACGGAAGATTATCTTGATAATTTCAATGAATCCGAATTTGAAGTTACTATCACCCACTGGAAACCCTTAAACAAACCGAAAGGAGTTGAAGAATGAAACGAGAAGATATTGAAAAAGTGGCAGATGAATTTGCCAATAAAGAGTACGAGATAAGCGAAATTGACAGAATTCCTCTGTACAAAGGATTTTATCACGGTGCAGAATGGCGCATTAATAGCGTGTGGCATGATGCAAGCGAGGTGCCAGAGGAGCGAAGGTTTTGCCTCTATATCCTTAAAGACGGCACCTATGGATGCGGATATTATCACAAAGAAGATAATAGCATTTGGTATTCACGATTTACGAATATTGTCAAATGGGCTTATTTTCAAGATATAACGCCTAATATGGAGGATTAAATCATGAAACCTATATTAAATACTGAAGACATTAGGAAGCTAAAGATAGATGATAAGCTGATTGAATGTTCTTGCGGCAAAGTGAATTATTATAGATTCCTATGTTTCCACCCACGAAACACGAATTATGTAATTCTATTGAATCATTGCGAAGAGCCTGAAAGGTTTTTTGTTCAAAACCTTATAGGCCGGTTCTATACAAATTATACAAGTCGTGATATAATCACTTATCGTAGAGATTACGCCATTAAGAAACTCAAAGAGTTTGAACAAGCGTTGTCTGAATTAGGAGATAAAGATGAGTTATGAGATATGCACTTAGAAATCAAGATAAAATTGCTGCTGCATATAGTTCCGAATACTTGAAAGAGCATATAATCGGAAGCCTTGACAGTTATTTCAATGTTCCAAGAAGTCAAGAAGAGGTTGAGGATTTTATTTACAGTTCGTGTGTTTGTTATAGCACAAATCAAGGTAACTACCCAATCATGCAAATTAATGACATTGCAGACGATAATGCCATGTTGGAATTTGCATGGATAGGAACTCAATATGATGTGATTAAACTTGCTTTTTTAGGCAGAATGAAAGGATAAACCAATGAAAAATGTAACGAAACTCGCTAAAAAGTCCGCAGGGCTTAGCCAAAAATGTTCGATTTGCCCACTTATGAAAAGATGCACTTTAGAAATCCAGAGAGCTTGTTTTGACAGTTTTGTAGAGGGTTTCAAGAAAGGAGCCAGAGCTGCAGAAAAAGAAAAAACAAGAAATTCAAAACAATAAGAAATGAGTAAAGCAAAAATCATATTAGATGCCTGTTGCGGCAGTAGGATGTTTTGGTTTGATAAAGAAAACCCTTTGGTCTTATTTACTGACATCAGAGATGAAGAACACATTCTTTGTGATGGTAGAAGTTTGAAAATCCACCCAGACGTTGTATCTGACTTTACGGCAATGCCATTCTTGAATGAATCCTTTAAACTGGTAGTATTTGACCCTCCCCATTTGCTAAAGGTTGGTAAAGATAGTTGGTTAGCCAAGAAGTATGGTAAACTTCCTGAAGATTGGCCAAGATTGATAAAGAAGGGCGTAGATGAATGCTTTCGTGTGCTGGAAGACTACGGAGTTTTGATTTTCAAATGGAATGAAGACCAAATAACAATCAAAGAAGTGTTGAAAGCTATCGAACGGCAACCTCTGTTTGGGCATACCACCGGAAGACATGGAAAGACCATGTGGATGTGCTTTATGAAATTACCAATTAACGAATAACGGATTATAAAATTTGAAAATATAAGTATGAAAAAGGTAATTGGGAAAATATATATCTATAAGGTACTGCCACCTTATAAGAATTGGTACAGTATCAAGACTGATGATGGGCTAAATCGTAGTAATGTCGTAATTGTTGGGAAAAAGCAATTATTGAAAGTAGCTTTAGCATTGATTGTTATGGCTCTGTTTAACAAAAATACTACTATAAATAAATTCAAAACAAATTAGGAAAGATATGAAAAAAAGATTAGCAAAAAAGATTCTTTATGTCACTTCCGTATTTGGAAATTGGGATAGTAATTATCAACCGTATTCAATTCCACAACAGCAGAAAGCATTGAAAGTTTTGAAAATTCCAATGGATATCAGAGATACGATCTTAGAATACGGAGTATTTGGCAAAATCCCTGTTGAATACAGAAAGTATAATCCGGTGGAGATTTTCCAAATTATGCTTAGTAAAAACATGAATCCCGGATCTGTAAAAGAGTTCCGCAGGTGTATGAAGCAGATTCTAAACAAATAATTCAAATCGGAACAAATATGAATAAAAAAGAAATCATACGAACCATCAAATCCTTTAAGAAGATTCTGAAAAAAGGCATTCCTCAGACAGAGCGTGGAATCAGTTACTGGGACATTCATGAGAAACGATACACCGTCTACGAAATAGCCGCACGCTTTTTACGGATGAAAGGCTATAACGTGCGAATTGAGATAGGTGATAATACAGAGAATCCCTCTTATTGTTTCGGATACATACGGTTCTATAGGTACGTGGCAATCAGTTTTAACTAATAACAAAAATAAGAGCAATGGAATTTAAATCGCAAATATGTACTACCCGTGAGCAGTCAAAAAGATTGCTCGCTTTGGGACTAAAGCCGGGAACGGCAGATATGGTGTATCATTACACAAAGAGTAAAGTACCTGCATTGGAGTGGGAGTTGCAAACTAAGCCGCCAACATCAAGAGGGAAGTTTTGGACGCCGGAAAGAATAGCAAAGTTAGCATCGCCTTTTCATAAGCATCCAGATGGAACACCGATGACCGGTGAAGAGGTGTTTGATAGATTGTGGGGCAAGGATGTTCCAGCATGGAGTTTGTCTCGATTATTGGAGATACTTCCCCCACTAATTCCACAGCAAGACAACCATCCTGACTTAGACTTGGAAATCTCAGTTGATAATGTATTTTGGTTTATACGGTACATAGAGCTGGGGTATGACTGCAAACATGAGGTTATGAAAGAAAACATTTTCGATGCAGTCATAAACATGATTGATTGGCTGATTGCCAACGGACACTTTAATAAAGAATACTACAATGAAAAAGATAATGTTCAACGATAAATACGGCTTAACTCAGGCTGTATTGGATGATCGGAAGACGCAAACCCGAAGAGTCATCAAATGTCCGAGAGAATTTAAAGGGGAATGGGTAGCCGGATTCAACATACATATACGTCAGTCCGATAAGAAAGTAGTTGGCTGGCCATGTATGTACGATGCAGACGAACGTGAGTTTGACGAAGGAGAAATCCTGCCACGATACAAGGTAGGCGAAATCGTAGCCGTTGCGCAGAGCTATGCTGACATAGGCATAGAGCCTTTCGCTTTTTGCGAAGCAGCTTGGCGCAATAAAATGTTTGTGAAAGCCGAACTGATGCCGTATCAGATTAAGATAACCAACGTCCGCATACAGCGATTGCAGGATATTTCTGATGAAGATTGCGTGGCAGAAGGTGTTGTGAAGATTGTACATAGTATTCCGACAAAAGCTCCTCAGTACATAACTGGGTATTATCCATCTATGTCATTGAAAGAAGCCGCCGATAAGCTCGGATGGGGATGTGCTTACTCTACTCCTCAATATGCCTATGCCGACCTCATTGATAAAGTGTCCGGCGAAGGCACATGGAAAAGTAATCCGTGGGTGTGGGTTTATGAATTTGAATTAATGAAATAATCATGAGCATTGCAGAAGATATAATAGACGGTTGGTGTTGCCAACTTTGTGGTGTGTACTTTGAAGAAAAACACGGTTACCCTGTTGTTTGCGAAAGCTGCTACAACGAACTATCAGAAGAAGAAAAGAAAGATTATCAATTAGCAACCCATAAAGAATTTTAATGTATTTATCATATGGATGCAAAAACATTCTTTACCAAGGTAGTTCTGATGCGCAAAGCACAGAAAGACTATTTCAAGTGTCGCACCCAACAAAACTTGCGGAAATGCAAGGCACTTGAAACGGAAATTGACGGAGAAATTGAACGTGTAAATAGTATTACCGGAGTTTCTTCCGTTTCCAAAGAACCCCGACAGACAAATTTATTCACTGATTAAATCATACAATATGAACTCAACTGTATTAAAAGAAATCATGGCATTCCTTTTCGGACGCAAATATTATGCCAACATTGTAGCAACAAAAGGAACAACAAAGCAAGAAATCTGTTCTTACATTTTTGCAACAAAAGAAGCTGCCAACCGGCATCGACTGGAAATCGAAACAACTCTGTCATTCCGGTTTGTCGAAACAGTTTCTTTCCGTTCACGCCGGATATATTTCGATTCGTCTGTAAAAAGTTAAACCATAATAATCTGTGAATCATTCTATTTTCGTATTATGATTATCAAAAAACTAAAAACATGGTGGCAGTCACGTAACTACTATGTGATTGCCGATGGTAACGACAATTCAATCACGCTATCCAAACGCTTGTTTCTCCATATCAAAGGTAAGGCGAAAAAGGGCGATGCAGCCCAAGTGTTTGTTTTCAGAATTGCCGGACAAGATTCTTTCGGCTTCACCGTCAATCCAAATATCGGACAACCGACTCAACTATGCGATATTCAATATAATGACAAGTATAAGTGCATAGGCTTTGAAAGTCTGTGCCCGTCGGTCGGTCTTATGCTTTATGAGCATGGGTTACCCGGTGATAGTATAGTCAAACTGTCTGTGTCTATACATCATACAAGCAAAGGTCTCATCTATTATCAAATTGAAAAGCCCAATGGAAAGTATATTAGGAAATACAAGAAAGGCTGATATAGTATTCTATTCTTCGGGAAGAATAGACATTACATCTCATATAGCCAAGCAACTTCATCTCTCGCGAGGTGATGTCCTGGATATTATGAGTGAGAACGGAGAATTATATCTTTATGTCAGATACCGCTCACCAACCGGCGGTCGGCATGAAGCATGTGTGTTTCCATCCAATAGGCAAGGGAAACATTTCAGAGCCTCATCTAAAAGGCTGTGCTCCGCCATACTTGATGTGTCGGGTGTAACAGACAAGGCGAGATTATGCGTTGGAGAGCCTAAGGAAAGCCAATATCATGGCACATTGCTACCAATCATTACCAAACTCCTTTTGTAAGAAAGATATGATTAAAGAAATAAAATACAACGGGTATTCTGCCAACCCATCGGACTATGAGTGCGCCGATGGGGACTTGGCAACATCGATAGGTGTTATTCCCGAAAACGGTGCACTTAAACCCATATTGCCGCCATCCGAAGTATTACAATTCAAAGGTGGTGATTCGGTTATGTATATTCATAAATCGGCTAACTTCAAGCACTATATCATCTTTAACAACAATTCTATCAGTTGGTGGAATGGTTCTGACGCACATCAGCCTGTTTTTCTTCGTTCATTTAACGAGGTATATCAGGTAACAGCTATTGGCAATACGCTTCTCATCTTGTCAACTGACGGTATGCATTATTTTCTATGGAAAGGAAATAATGACGGATATTTATATCTTGGTACAAAAATACCTGAATGCCCACTTTCATTTGGGTTGCAGGGTGAAATGGTTCGGACAGATGAATTTTCAATATCATTTGATGCTATTAGTGAAGGCAGCATTTGGAATGAATTCTCTGATAACAATAAAACGCGAATTACAGACCAAGTACTTGCCCATATCAATAAATTTATTGCTGAAAGGTCTACAAATAAGGGCAAATTCATTTTTCCTTTCTTTGTAAGATACGCCTATCGGCTATACGATGGAACATTGACAATGCACTCGGCTCCGATTCTGATGATTGCTTCATCAGACCTTGCACCGCAAGTTTTTTGGACACACCTGACGGGAAAGGGAAAGTATACAGATGCACAACTTCGAATATGTGGAATGATACACGACCTTGATTGTGCCGTTGTTCTTCAGTCTCGCCTTGATATGCTTAAAAATTGGAAAGATATAGTTCGATCTGTTGATGTGTTTGTTTCAAAACCTATTTATACTTATGACCAAAACGGAAAATGTACAAGATTTGCACAATCGGAAAACTATAATTCTTATTGTGTATGCAAACATATAAATCAAGCAGCTTCTACCTCCAAATTTCCAATTCGTTATCAACATCATACATTCAATAAACTATATGCCTTTACATTTGACCCCAACGGACTGACTTATCCAAGTGGACGTTTGATGATTCCTCGTAGAAGTATTGATGATGTAAAAGAGGATATTCGTTCAACATCGCAATTCTACCTGCTTGAAAGTCTCCGTATTGAACAACTTTCCACTACACGTACAAAACTGGTAATCGAAGAAGATTATCTACAGTCATTGGTAACACGAGAAGTTATGACAGATGATTATGACAGTCATGATAAATTGCTTCCACATTATTCGTTTGTTTATAATTCAAGACTTAACATCGCAAACATTCAAAAAGAATTATATAACTTGTATAACACAGGAGCGATGATTACATATACCAACGGATATGTTGCTAATTTTGATGGAATGTCCCCTACTTATTTTGATGGAACAATGCCTGTTTCTGTATACTTCTATATCAAGCAGGATGGTCGGGACATAGTGGTCAATGGAGAATCTTATCAAGCGTCAATATTGGATCCGCCATTGCTGTTTTTGTTCTACCCTAATATAAACGCATACAAAGCAGTTATTGTGACGCATTATGGATTACCACAATATTATGAAGTGCCACTTGAACAGCACAAATTCCTTAACGGAGCTTTTTATTTTGCCGGTTGGGAAAATCCTCCGACAGGACTTAGTGATTATCCTACAGCAAGTCCCCGTGAACAGCGAATAATTGATTTACCGAACAAAATATACACATCAGAAATCAATAATCCATTTCACTTTCCGGTTCTCGGTATCAATACAATAGGTACTGGCACTATTCTTGGTATATCTTCGGCTGTAAAAGCTTTATCAGAGGGACAGTTCGGTCAGTTTCCACTTTATGCTTTTACATCAGAAGGTGTATGGGCCTTAGAAGTATCAAATACGGGATCATACTCAGCACGGCAACCTGTAACACGGGAGGTTTGTATAAATACGAACAGTATCACACAAATTGATAATGCAGTGCTGTTTGCCACCAATAGAGGTATTATGCTGATAAGTGGTTCTACTGTGCAGTGCATATCAGAAAGTTTAAATGCGGAAGATTTGTTTTCTATTTCTGATTTGCCAAGATCGGATAAACTTCTATCAGTTTATAATGGAAAAGCAAGCGAAAATGAACGAACGGCTCTTGACGATATTGCTATGATTCCGTTTTTTGATTTTCTTGCCGCTTGCCGGATGATATATGATTATACCAATCAGCATATCATTGTGTATAACCCGGCTGTACGCTATGCTTATGTGTTTTCGTTGAAGTCAAAGCTTTGGGGAATGATGCTGTCAGACATAGTGAACAATGTCAATTCGTATCCGGAAGCATTAGCAATGGCTGACGGAAACAGACTTGTGGATTTTTCTACATCATCTGCTGAAAACATAACGGCATTAGTGGTTACCCGCCCTTTCAAAATGGATGAGCCAGATGTGTTCAAGACAATAGATACCATCATTCAACGTGGATATTTTAAATCGGGACATGTAGTACAAGTACTGTACGGTTCGAATGATTTGTTTAATTGGCATACTGTATGGAGCAGTGCAGACAAATATATGCGTGGTTTCAGAGGAACACCGTACAAAGCATTTAGAATTGCACTCATTTGTACACTTGACAAATCCGAAAGCCTGTTAGGATTTAGCATCCAGTTCAATCCACGTATGCTCAACAGACTACGATAAATGAAACATATAGGTCAGTTATTTTTAAGGTTATCAGATTGTTTATAAGGAGAAAGAGCCGGTATGCGTGATGCACTCCGGCTCTTGTCTATTCTTAAAACGGTTTTAGTTTTCGCCTTATCTTGCCTTTCCGTGAAACAAGGGAAGTCTGTATCTTGATTCGGATATTTCGGGCTTTATCTTCCCAGTTGGCTTGGCTGCCGGGATTTGTTATGCTCATCCAGTCGGCAAGGACCTTGCAGACCATATATTCGTGTATCAGATGTTTCAGCAACTTCACGGTAGACAATGAAAATTCCACAGGCAAAACAAGGGTTATGAGGTATTCTTCCGGCACGGTCATAACATTATCAAGGGGTTCCTGCTTATCGGAAATTTCTTCTTTCGTATAAGGAAACAACATTTCCACGCATTCAGAATGTACGAGGTTAAGTATTCTCGTAACTCTGTCCACATTACCGTCCTGACCGATGTCGAATACTTGATGTCTGGCGTGTTCATCTTCCGCTTGCATAATGTCGCCCTCTACAAAAGAATAATTCTCCGCATCGTAAAGCAGTTCTTCCCTTTTAAATACAAGTGTTACCGCTTTTGTTTTAGACTGGCTGTTTTGACAATATACCATAGGCTTGAACATCAATTAATCATAAGTCGGTCTTTCCGGACGGCTGCGTTTGTAGAGTGCACGCTTCACGTTTTCAAGACTCACCCCGGAGTGTTGTATATACGCATTGGCATCTTCCGGACTGGTTATGGCAAACCATTCTCCAAGTGCCATATCTACAAGATATGAATGTATGCCATTTCCCAGTGCGTCTGCCGAAGCGTTGTTATAGTTAGACGGAAGCAAAAACTCCAATGAAAGTTTACCGTTATTATCTATCTCTTCATCCATCAGGTTATCGCTTGTTGTATTATCCTCATTGAGATACTCTCCAAGCAGACTTTTTAAAGAGGAAAAGGCATTGGCCAACGAACGACGTATCTGATAGCTGTTTTCATCGTCATCACTTGCTTGCATATTGGATGCGACTTGATAGCTCTTGCCGGCCGCTTCTCGTGCCTGTCCCGTCAAATACGCTTTGTTCTGAATATCATAGACAAGTTCTTTGACCTGTTGTGTCACGGTTAATGTTTTCTTATTTTCTGCCATAATATTTTGAATTAATGATTATTCGTATGTCGGGCGCATGGGCTTTCTTTTGAAAAATGCCTTACGCATTATATCCTCCATATAGGTAGCAGCTTCCGTTGCATATCCGGCAGCTTCTTCCTTATTGGTAAACGTATACCACTTTGCAGTGACATTCATCACGAAGAATGAAAATAAGCTACGCTGCATACTTTCTTTTAGAGCTTCATCGAATGAATTCGACAGCCCCAACGAAAGCCTGTATTCACTGTCAGCTTCCGTTTCGTCAAGAAGCATTTTCTTTAAACTGTTGCATATGGTATTCTTACTCTCGCACCAAAAACGTTCAAGCATGCTTTTATCCTCATCCGTCGTAAATATACGATCGTAGGCAAGCTCATCATCCATTTTCGCACCGGTGTACGATGTGGTCTTTGCTACCTCTTCATATACTTTTTCCTTATTGACCGTTAATATAATATCTATCATAATCAGAAATCAAACAAATTATACGATAAACCTACACTAAGACATGGAGAAAATTGCGGCGTTTCTCTCAATGTTATTCCATATCCTACCTGCAGACTGATACTGAACTTTTTCTTCTTGGGTTTGGGATAACTACCTGTTACGGTCATTATATCACGCCTGGCAAAAAGTATCAGGCTGTCAAGTTGTGGATGAAAGCCACTTACATAAGCCCGATATGTGTCTGTTTCATACATCTTCTGCGTAATAGGGATTTCAACCGCAACACTGTCTTTGTCTTTATTTGGAGGTTTAGTCGTATCTGCTATGTCCGGAGGCTGTTTCGTACTATCCGGTTTTGCAATAGGAAGAACCTGCGTGATGTATTTAATAACGGTACTATCCTTGGGTACAGGCTTGTAATAAGGTATGGTATCGAAAACAGTTATTCTTGTGGTATCATTTATAGGTAACTTTTTATTCGATATGCAAAAACGCACATTTAAAAACAGTGATGTGAAAAATAATACCACAAACAATATTGCTACAATATCTTTAAACCATTTTACCATACTTCTGAATATATCTGGTTATTGCCTCTACATGGGTTTTGACAATAGCTTGTTTGCCTTCTTCGGAACAAAGGTACAGGACATCATCCTTGTTATCCTGAAAAAAGTTTTCCGTAAGTACAGCCGGGCATTTTGTCTTGCTCAAAATATAGAAGTTTTCTTCCCAGTCAGGATCGTCGTCAGAATTATCTTTGCGTATTCTTTGACTGATAAAGTTTTTTTCAGCTTCTTCATACAAGAAAGTTGCCAGTTTATCAGCCTTTGTCTTGCCTTTCGATGTATAAGCGCTCCATCCTCTTGCGTTCATCCATTCTGCACCGTTTCCGGCAGCATTGCAGTGGATAGAAACAAGAACCACATTGGCTGTTCCATATCGTCCGCAAACTTCGTTTACACGCCTTGCACGTTCTGATAGTGGAACATCTACTGCTTCCCGAACAATGCGTTCGGCATCATAACCTCTTGCGGAAAGTTCATGTGCTATTCTATCTGCAATTTCACGTGCATAAGCATATTCACGCAACGAACCATCAGGACTGCGTTTTCCGGGAGTGTTTTCACCATGCCCGTTATCAATCAATATCTTCATACTTATAATTTATTTGGTTAATATTCGCTTGGTGGGACGCGGTCAGCACAACCATGTTTATTGCATTTCCGGAATTCCAGTGCCTGATTCTGAACGGCAAGCTCGCTGTTCTTTTCGCTTAGCTCGCGGATAGCGTCACGATACTTGGTTATCTCGGCGTAAAGGTGGTCAATTTTGGCGTCCAGTTCGACAACTCGCTTTTCCTTCTTCTCGTACAATTCTTTCCATTCAGCTGCATAAGCTGTGATGTTATCTGCTTCGGTTTTTTCAGCCTCGGCATCTGCCTGTTTCTTTTTGCTTCTAAGCAATAGCAAGGGCAATATAACTAATGTGATGAGCGAACCGACAACTTGGATAATCGTGCTTAGTTGTTCCATATTAAAGTTCCTCCTATTAGTTGTCCTATCATTGCTCCGGCTACTGTAAGACCAAAGTCAATCCAATCCCATCTACCGCCATACACCTTGTCTTTATATTCCAAAGCACCTGCTGTCAAAACTCCGGCATACATTGCGGTAAACCAACCAAATGCAAAAATGCCGATAATCAGTCCTCCTACGAGGTGTTTCCACCTGTTACTCATTCCGAGCCATTCAATCAACTTTTTCATCGTTATTACTTTTTAAATTAAATACCGTCCAATCCACTTCATCCTTTTCTTTCCACCCTTCCTGAACAGTCTTTATCACATAGGCGCACGCTGCTTGGGAGAACGCAATAAAATCATCTGCATTCTCGAAAGTATGATAGATGGGCGTACCATCTTCCTGTTCATTGATTTTTAGAATAAGCGGATAAGGAATCTTTTCACTACGTTCTATAGCGGAAAAGTTTAATTGGTTTTCGGGTGAAAGATATACCGCTTTCCCGTTCCAGACAAAGCCGTTTATAATCTTTTCCTCCGTAGCCGTGTTTATAGCGGACACAACAAGTTCCTTGACTTCGGAAAGTGTGGGTTTATGGTCGAATGTATGCCGGTACTCCCAGCCATTCTCACTATTCTCATCATCTTTCCCGAAGCCATAAAACAGTATCCACTTGGAGCGTCCTGTACGTACAAGACAATCCTGCCGCTTCTTTGTGCCGTAAATCTTTTCCATTGCATGAATTTTGATTTACGACAAAAGTAGCGGATACCGAGCGGATTAGTATGTTATCTTTTTCCCGTCAGGTAAAATTGTATTTTCGTTTGCCTCCGTCAAACATTTCACATTTGAGAACTGTTTCAAATGGAAAGCCGTCCTCAATATCGCTTATTTGGTCAAGAATGCCTTTCATCTCAACCGATGCAGTAAAGAACTTTCCCCATTCTTGAGTCCTGGGATTGCGGAACGATACCAGATAACGGTCTTCCCCTTCTTTGGTGTCTATTCCTGTTTCAAAATCATGTATCTCAATTGGAATATTTACGATGTCGCTCAAACGCATAACCTTGCCGGGAAAGCGTTTTTTTCCATCTGCTGGAGTGTACGTAACACCCATTTCGGAAAATTTCTTCATGTTGTTCTTGGTAAGTATATAAAATAAATGTTTGCAATCTGCATGGCAGGCCATACCCTTGAATGAACCGATTATTTGCTGTCTCCGTTTCCGTGATTTAATCTTGGAAAGTTTTCGGGCTGCATTTACTTTTGTCCGTTTTCGTAGCAATGTATAGTCGCCGTAGTTGACAAAGCCAAGGGCATCCATACCGGAGGATATTGGAGCCACTTTTTCGCTTGGTTTTATTGTCAGCCCTATTTGAGCTGCTTCATAGTGTAGTTTGTCCCGCAATTTCCACAAATCACGTTTACTCTCACCGAGAATAAAGATGTCATCACAAAAACGGAAGTAATGTTTTGCACCATATTCATCAATCATCCGGTGATCAATATCATTATGGTAAAGGTTTCCAAAGAATTGTGAGGAACGCAGTCCTTTGCTTATGCCATGCTTCCCGTTGGGATATAGTGCTTTGACAAAATTTTCAAGAATAGGCAATAAGACAGGGTCTCCGACATATCGCCTGATTGTGGAGATTAATATATCATGGTCGATACTGTCATAATATCCTTTATAATCGCTTTGATAATAATAGTGTATATTGGGGTTCTCTGCCAATGTATCCTGCACCTGATGGAACAAACCATGCGGTCCGCGTCCTTGTATGGATGCAGCCGTTGTTTCTATCAATAGGGGTGAAAGATGCTTTTCCAACGGCTCCATAATCGCATTGCTTCCAATACGCTCTATGACTGACGGGGCTTGCACAATTCTTACTTTCGGTCCGTCATCCACAGTAAACGACTTGAGGTTCTTTATACGGAATGTGCCGTTACCTATCTGTTCTTTCAGCTCATCAAGTATCTTATGCTTGTTTTTTACATAACGGGCCATTCTTGGTGAACATTCAATGCCATCTATTACAGCTATCTCTCTTTGCCGATTCCCGCTTCGGGTGTCTGCACTTCTCAGATTTGCCATGACACGTTTGAATGACCTTTCCAAATTCTCATCGGATATAATCTCCGGTATGAGATTATATAACGGATAACAGACCGCAGGTGCAGCTACGGCCGGTTGGAATAAATCGTATATATCGCTGACCGCCTTCCGGTCTCGTGGGGAGTGGTCCAACCTCTCCCCACATGTGGTTAAAGATATGTTCCGGCTTTCCATTAATAAATATATATTATCATGCTGTTGCCGAGGCTCGAATCCCTCGGAGAATGGCGGTGGTAATCTCGTACCTGTGCAGGGTCTCCGATTAATTTAACCAACAGAATTTCAGACGCGCCCCGTAGTTCGTGTTCGAGTTCGATGAAGCGTTGTTCGCGTTCGCATAAGCGAGACCGCTGTTCGCATTCGAGTTGTTGCCGGACCGCAAAACACAACGGCGCGAGGGATTGTCCGCCTTTTATTTTTTTAAAGAGTTATGCTTCCTAAACCGGAAATACTCAAAGACGCCTTCATACCCATGGCCTTAAACACTCGCGCAATGGTGGAAAGGGTCAGATTACGTCCGCTTTCTATCTTGGATACTTGTGAACGCTGTACACCGATTTTTTGTGCCAATTCCTCTTGGGTCATGTTTTGGGATTTACGGGCTTTTTTTATGGCTTCCCCAATCAAAAATGATTGCAATTCAGCTTCATACTTATCTCTGTGCGGTGTACCGACCTCACCTATATGTTTATCCTTAACTTCATCAAGGGTATAAAATTTAATTGCTTCCATATACTTATTTTTTTGAGTTGAAATATAATATTCTGACGGCTTCCGCCTTGTTTATCTCTTTGCGTGGGGTCTTTTGTGTTTTCTTCACAAATCCATGCGTGGCAATGACCAACGTTTCCGCGTCGGTGTCCCAAAAAGCCAACAGACGATATTGAATACCTTTATACAGGGTGCGAAACTCCCAAATGTCAGTATCATCTAATTTCTTGAATAAATCTTTGTCCATATAACCATTGGCTACCTTATCTACATTATAGATAATTTTATCCTTAACATCTTGGCGCAGAGTGTCAAGAAATGCATCGGCTTCACTCGACATTATTACTTTGAATCTCGTTTTTAATTCCATATCTTATATCATTCACAATGCAAATATAGTGAAAATGTTCTATATATGGAACGTTTTGCAGGCAAAAATACAACCACATAAAAATTAGTTTCAAAAATCGACTCGCTTACGCGAGAAAAAGAAAGAGGGAGCAGCCTACGGCTCTCCCTCCAACGCTTTTTTCGAAATCACGAAGTCCGCTCTATTCAATTATAACGAATTTTCCGCGGAAGGCCAGACGCGCCCCGGAGCCCGTGTACGAGTACGAAGAAGCGTAGCTCGCGCTCGCATAAGCGAGACCGCTGTACGCATACGAGCTGTCGCCGGACCGCAAAACACAACGGCCTCGGCTTCCACTTATCCAAAACCCTGCTGCATAATGTGTTACATACATACTTGTATCTCCCTTGTGTACTCTGCTGGGCAATACATCGCACTTGGCACCATGTACAATGCGCACGACACAATTTCCATTGGAAGCGTCAACTGTTTTAACAGTCCGTTCGGTTTTGTTTACGGGGTCATAAATATGCGCTGTATAATCTATTGGATATGAACTGTCGTTCTCCGTGCATTTTGCCTTGTAGAACGCTTCATAACTCGGCACATTAAAAGCGATATAGTCCATCCATTCTGAATCACAACCCACATAATGCTTCAATCCAAGTATGGAGTTGAGCGTATTGCCGGTATTATTGCTGTCAGCCATGCCAATGGAATCCAGTTTATTCAGAATGCTGTCATGTCCGCCATTGCCCACAACCGACTGTTCGTTGGTTGTTCCACTCAAAGCCCACCATAGATTGCTAATCTCTTTATGCTGTTCGTAATCCTGCAACTGATAGCCGACTCCACGTAAGCGGCAGATGTTTTGGAAATCCTTTGCCGTGTAATTCAAACCGCCAATAGGCATCTCAATAGGATTACCCTCACTGTCGTATTTCCATTCGTTAGATGTAACGGACGTCCCGTTGCCTTTCTTGGAACGTATATCACCGGAAAGGCTGCGTGGCATCTTCAAACCGTCAACGGTAATAGGATATACCCCGACCAGACTGTCGTTGTCGCCAACCGTGTGTTCGGTCCATTCGGGTTCTATGGCTTCAATACTGCTGCTGTCTACAACAAGGCACTCTATGTCGCCAATGTCACGGAAAGAAGTGAAATAAAACCATTTTGCACCGTTAGGTATGTCACAGAACACATAATCACCGATGTTGAAGTCAAAATAGGTATGGCTTACAGACATGATGAACGTACTGAGCACACGGTTGTTTTCATCAGTGAACACGCCTCCAAGCCGGGCATGGTTCAGACCGGGCCATCTTACCTGCTTCATTCCTCTCACATCCATCTTGTAGCTGTTCGTATTGGATGCGGTGGTTATGACATCCTCGCCTATGACTTCACCGACAACGGCATCAATCGCATACACTCCGGTATTTTCCATATATAGCAATTCCGACAACAGGGATTTTCTGCTATGCAATGCAGTTGAGAGCGGTTCGGTCTCTGTTATAGAAGGGAAAAAATACTTTACTTGGTTCTTGTAGTCGTTCACTCCCTTGTACCAATGGTGCGGAGCATGCCAGAATATATCAAAGCCCTCTCCGGCGGTGTCCGTTATGTCAAAGCTGCTGCCGTTTTTCAGGTAGTTGAAATCCGTATCGCTTAACTGCACGCCTTCCATCTGGTTTTTCTTCGTGTTGAATGAGCATTTATAGGCATGGCATCCTTTCTTGATGGAAAGGGTATGCCCGCTTGGAATATATGTGTTGCCATAATCCGCCCCCGTCTTGTTTTCGGGATTGCTATACTTCTCACACGAATCATTGTCTACCGTATCGCTGATTTTCACAATAGAGAACTGCGAATTATGAAGTTCAAGTTGGGGAAAATACCGGACAAGCTCTTCGATTTCGTTCTGCTCTATCAGTTCGACCAATATCCACCGTCCGGTTATTCCGCTACACTGTCCTTTTTCATCGTACGCATTACCATTCGCATCCAATCCTATAGCCCCACCGTTTTTTATGGAACGAAGCATTTCAACACTCGCCGTAGCATTTACGTTGGGAATACGGACGGTTTTCAATTCACTTGCATTGACCACCTGTTCCAACAGAGTCATCGTATCAATATACGGACATTCATTCACGAATATTTTTGTAACCTTACTGACACCACCAAGAGAAAGCCCGCCGGGATAAGTCAGATTAGGCAGATTGTTCAATACAAGTTCAGTGATAGTACCGGGCAGGGCAAGCGTACTTATCGGAGAAGTTTCAGCAAACGTTATTGCAGACAAAGAAGTATTATCGGCATGCACACTCTCCATTCGTGGACACTTTGAGCAATTGACGGTTATAATTTCCGTGTTTCGAATATCCAATGTAGTGAGAAACGGCATGTCTCCTAAATCCAAATTGGTAAGAAATCCGGTGTTTCCGGGCGACATTTTCCATTCCTTATGATTTTCACTACCGAGATACAGTTCCTGTAGCAACGACATTTTTGAAAGAGTATTCCCGAATTGAGGGTCAATACTTACTTCACTTAAATCTATCATGCTCATACGGTCTGCCTGATATATGTACAGCATGATGTTTTCCCCATGCTGGAAATCTGTGAATGTACCGCTTTCCCCTGCCTTCAGAAAGATTCCCTGTGTAATGTTTCCACTATCGTTACCGATACCGAAATACCCACTCTTGGCCGCTTTAAATCTGATGACTGCACCTTCTTTTGCACCGATACGTCCACCAATATAACCGCTTTCCGCCTTGAAATCCCCACAGCGGTAGTATCCGTCACGGATGCGCCAGCGTTGTTCTATAAAAGCGGGAAGAGATGTCAGTCCCAGCCCTTGCAATGCATAGAAATAGAGGTCATTATATCCTGTATATTTGATATACTTCCGTTCCCCGTCATAACTTGAAACAACTTTAGGCCATTTTTTCATTATCTGTTTTACAAAATAATAGTCAGCCCCCTTGGGAGAAAACGGTCCGGCACCGATTCCAAGTGTATCGGGAAGCGAACGCATCGTATCTGCTATTGCAGGCAAGGTAATTGTATTGGCATTTTGGTCTACATCCATAGTCTGCTGACCACGTATATCATTCCAAAGCACGCTTCCTCTTCCGGCGTATGCACTGTTTGTCAGGTCACCGGGGTCAACTTCCGGGTCAATGGTTTGCCCGCCGTCATTATCCTTCCCGTTACAGGTATCACAGTCATAAACTTTATTAAGATACATTCTTCGTGCTTCCATACCGTTTGCTCCGCTATAAACACCATCCTTGACGCTGCAGCCGTCTTCAAGGAAGAACATCGGTTGCATGTTTTTCGCCTGTTGGTCGACAGCGGCAAGATAATCGGTGAAAAGATAATAGGAAACCAATGAGTACGGATTGATGTATTTCCACATCTGTGTCTTCCAAATTTCCTGCCATTTCCCTGCGAGTTCTTCCTTGGCATAATCGCAACTATCACAGAATTTCAGGACTTGATAAAGGTCATAAGGAACTTTTCGTCCCATAGCCAAGTCTATCTGTAGCTGGTCATCGTCTATCATGCATTCAAAGTACCTTGTCCACATCGGATAAGTATCCTGTCCGAGTTTGAGTTTCGTTACCCACGAGGACTCTGCGGTAGTAGGTTCCATCATGTCTTCAACGCTGCCAACCCCTTGCCACCAGTTCATTCCATCATATGTGAGCAATTCGTAACCGCTTACCGGATTAAGGACCTTGCCTGTAATCTTCCACTTGCCGTTTTCCTGCTTCATCTCTCCGGCTTGTCGCGTCCACTCTCCCCGTTCGTATGACATAAACCGGTAGTCCTGCCCGCAATATAGGGAAAGAAGATAAAGCTTTTCTTTATCGGTGGTAATATCATTCTTAAAACGTGTTTCTATCTGGTCGAGGCTTTCGCCATTTTGTCCGAAATATTCCACAAAATCTCCATAGTTCACGCAGCCTTTATTGTAACCGGGAGTATCTTTAAACCCAAGCGCAACCTGTTCTCCCTTATCCTCTTTCCAGTTTCCTTTTGCATGAAACCATGCGTCTGTCAAGCTTTCCTGTGTAGCACGGAATGCGGCAATGGGATGATTGGCTGTCGAGTGATTCATTTCCAATCCCTTTAATGATATGTCACTCTTTGCCCAAGTTCCATCGAATGAACGCTGGGCGGGAGTCAGGTAATTACTTCCGAGTGCACGAAATGTGGCATTCATCAAACCGCACACACCGCAGTCGTTGGCATTGGAGCTGTCGGAATAATCCACTTTCACCGTTATTATTTTTACCGGAATAGAATCTTCGCCTACACGGACATAACCTATTTTCATCAGTTTATATGATATTTGAGCATCTTCACTGTCATAATCCGGATAAATAGGAGTTACCTCCCAACCATCATTCTTTTGAAGATAGAAACGGTCGTTCTTGATAGGCCGTTTTGCCGAAGTGGTTCCCTGCCTGCGCCATTGCACATTGATAGCCTTAAAACTTCTCCACGGCATAGTCGGATGATAATAGAATAACGTACATTTGAACTTCTTGCTTGTATCAATATCACCGTCAAACGTGTCAAAGGTTTGCTGGTCTGACACGACCACATAATAAGGTATGCCTTTTGCGGAAAGGGCTTCTATTGTCGGACGATTCTGTGTATCAAGCACATTCTCCGCTTCATACTCCTGTATCATTGCTGAAGTATCAGTCAACTTGCACAAATAGTTTCTAAAAGCTTGCGCCCATTCATAATGACTGTTGTAGGCAAGTACATAATACAAATACAAGTCTCCTTCCGTTCCGTCAAATGTTATGGTTTTTGAATTAAGGATAGCACCGCTATTACTGATATATCCTATACAGCCGACCTCTTCACCATTCAAATACAGTTTGATACAGGAATAATTGCTTCCCCCACGTGATACATAAATGGTAGATGGTTCTACAACTACGGCCATGGTAATTTTTTCACCTTGTCGGAATGAGCGTTCCACCAAAGCCGGTTGTCCGGTCTTGCAGTATATCGCAGCTTTATTTCCACAGACATAGAAACCGGCTCCGCTATCAGGGTCATAGCATTCTATCAGCTTTGAATCAGCTTCCTTGATATTTTTGGTGGCAAAGGCAAATTGGATGGCACATCCGCTCGTAGTTTCCACTGATGCGTTTCCAAAAGGATGGTAATCCAATATTTCAGCTGTTACATTTTCTGCAATACGCAAAGAACGCTCCTTAAGAAAGTCTACAAATCCGTTGCTTGACCAGTTTGCACCTCGTACATCCATTGTCACTCCGTTATGTGTGATAGTATGATCGCTCTCACTGTTGCTACGTGTAGAAAAATCATATCCGAACAAAGCACCGTCCTTGATCGCTATATCAATGGCACTCCCTTTTATCGTAACCTTGATTTCATTGGTGGATACACCGCCACTTTCGGCATGTACGGTAATACTTTGGCTTCCGTCCGTACTATATCCGCTTATCTGCTTGTTCACTGTAACCGTTTCGGCAATCATAGCTTCCACAGCTGTAACTTTCTCCTCGCTGTAGAAAACATCTACATGCGTTTCAGTCTTGCCGGGAGTATACGCAGCCACCTCTACGGTAAGGTTGTCATATAAACGTAACGTGCCGTTGTTCTTGTCATTGAACCTGATGGCGACGATGGGAGTATTACTGTTTTCGTCCACACACATGATAGCGGAATAGATGGTGTTTCCCTTTACTCCGGATTTCTTCTCCGTACCGTATATTCGTACAGGATATGCGCCATGCGAAAGTCTTTCTCCGCCACCGAATACATTTGTTGGATTGACAGAGATACCTTTGGTATAACTGTCGCTTACCGTTGCTTCACCAAGTTTCTTCCATTCTCCATTATAGAACATCTCCACTACTGCAAGAATGGATGAAGTGTTATTAGGGAATTTATAGAATTGTCCGATATTTTTTGCCGGACCACCTGCAACAAGGATAGTATCACTTGTGTAATTCAAAGCCATGGGTTGTTCTACGGTAATGTCCACAGCCATAATGGTAATGGCTTTTTTCTTGGTATTTCCATCCGAATCTGTAGCTTGCACAAAGAAGCTTTTGCTGGCGGCATTGCTGAAATAACTTGTGAAGTCAAGTTCAAACTTGTAATCAGTCGCACTTGCAGAGCCTACAGTGTTCATATCCTCACTGGATAATATCAGTCCGGTGCTTGCATCAATAATAGTGATGTTACGAATGACACCAAGCACCTCGTTACCGTCAGGATAGCTGACACTACGCAAAGCCACATTGATTTTTATCTCTGAGCCGAATGCCATAATAGGAGCGGCTTCCTCGAAGTAGATAGACAATGTACTATCCTCACTGGAGCCGCCACCACCTCCATTTTTGGGTATTTTAAGCACAATATCCTCTATCTGTCCGCCATTCAGGTTGGTGGCTTTGTAGTAAATGTAGTCTTCATCACTTTCTTCATCAAATCCGCCGATAGCTTTCTCCTGCATTATGTATGCCCCGCCTGTGGAAAGGGCATCTTTTCCTCCCTCTACCGGTTTGTCGGATGTTTCCACCTTGCTTCCGCCACTGCCGAATGCTACCCACGGTTTCAGATCATCAGGGCTGATGTCACTCTTATCGCGTGTGAACTGATAAGCAAGCCATACAGGTGCGCCATTTTTATCACTTTCCGCAGTCTTGAATGTAAGGACGATACCGCTTTTCAAATAAGAGAACCCGCTTTCTTTCTCAAGGTCAACAACAGCTTTTATGGCTGTTCCCAAAGTATATTCTCCATCTCCGCAAAGGTCGTTCACGTTGATGGTGTTGCCTACGTTTCCACCACCGGAAGTCCCGAAATCCGTCCAGTTGCTTTCTTTACTCCAATCAGAGGTATTTGTCCATTGTTTTGAAACCCATCCGGCTTCTGTAAGGAATATCAAGACAACACCCGGAATCTGCAAAGCAGAAGCATATTCAGAAGTCGCACACCTGTCAAGTGCTACGGAAAATGTTATCTCCCTATCTGAAAGGTCAAACAGATGGTTGACATTCACAACGCTACGCGATACGACTTGTTTATTGAGTGAAAGTATTGCCTTCTTGTTTTCTTCGACCTGCTTCATATCTTCCTGTAACTTCGCACCTTCATCACCGGGGAATGCAGTAGAGCTTGTATGTCCGAGAGCAAGGTCGGAGCCAATTGAAGTCAGTTGCTTACCGCTCCAACGATAACTTTTTCCATCTTCTTCACATAGAAAGACTTTGCCGGAAGAGGGTATTCGCCCGTTTGTACTTGCCGTACCGAAAACATCTGCATTCAACCAGTTGTTATAATAAGTAGCAGCCTCGGATTCTCCGATTGTCGGAACGTATGCAAGCACAAAGCAACCATGTTCCTTATCATATACAACTTTACAGCCCTCATCGTTGGAATTTTTGTCTATGGATTCATTTTTTACAGTAATGCCTACGGAAATGCCATAAAAATCTACCACGTCATCAATGTATCCGGGCAAGTGTCGGCTCGGTACTTTCCCTTGTTCGTCAAGAGGGGCGATTCCTCCGTTTTCACCTTTTGAATCTTTGAAAGAGTTCAGTTGGCTTCCAACTTCATTCGCCTTGTTGTTTGCCTTGTTTGCGGTATCCTTGGTTGTGTTTACTTGGTCTTGCAACGAGTTGACGCTATCACCAAGCGTGGTGAGGTTGGTGTCTTGCGCTTTGTTGCGGGCCTCTATATCCGTAATGTCGTCCTGCAGTTTGGTTATATCCTCTTGCAGTTTTTCTACGGCTTCGTTATACTGACCGCTGTCTATGGTCGGGTTTCCTCCACTCTGTCCGGTCGGAACCCATTCTCCGCCATCGCCCACATATATGGGAGCCGGTAAGGAAACACCCACAAGTGCCCACCATCCGTCATGTGGTAAAGGATAAGCCGCTTTCAGTTTTTCGATGGTTGTGAACAGTCCTTTGCTCACCCCCTTGATATTTTTTGCCTCAAGCCAGCCGTCCACCATTACGTTTCCTTTCAAGTGGGTCTTTCCCTGAACGGTCGCGTCACCACCTATCGCTGTATTGCGACCAACGGAGACATCACCGTCTATATGTTTTGATTCGTAACTCATATTAATACAGATTTAGCCAATTCGTTCAATGCGGCACTTTTTTCCGTATCGCCGAATGTCGTTAATACTAATGCAGCTATGGTATATATCACAGCATCATAACATTTCTCACAGATTTCTACCGCGCCATATTTGTCTATTTTCGGGTAAGGCAGATATACAGCACGGCTCACTTTCGCTTCTGTCGTTTTGCATGAATAAAATTCCATCACTCTTCCTTCTGGCCGTATGGATATGGCGCATACAGGCCGTTGACATGTTCCCCTTATGCCTTTAAATCGGGAAGACTGTTTTTCATATTCAGGGTCATCGGTGTTTATGGGATTAAATACCGCACGCTCCCAATCGTTCATTTGGAAAACGACAAAACGCATGAAATCTTCCGGCAGTAATATCCATCCGCTTTCATGCTCTTTCCAATATATGGCATCACCGAAGTTGTGTCCGCCGTCAAGCAAATAGGACGGTGCAGAGCTGTGCACACGCTTTACTGCTTCCAAAATCTTTGATGCAATGATGTCGTCAAGTGCAAGAGTGTCCACATCGCCTATAATCTTCAACGTATCGCTGTTCATGTTTTGGTCCAGGGCGGTGCGTACATCCTCCTGTATTTTGTTCTTCTGATATACAGCCATAAGCCCTTATCTTTATTCCAGACCTTCAAACTCAATTCCGTTTGCTGCTGCCTGCTCCATGATTGCCTTGGTCGAGCGCATGGAAGTGCGGCTGATACCGAAAGTGTCTGCAAGGTAATCTTTTGCACTTGCAATGTCGCTTACTTTGACTTTGCGAGATGTCGTATTGTTATCCCCTGCGTCTTCTTGCGGCATTTCGTCCTGTCTGCCGGTTTCGTTGGCAGGCGTGTCTTCACCATTGTGCGTACTTTCGGAATGAAGTTTTTCAGATGAACCGTTTTTAGACGCTTTTCCGGCTGTTTCTACTGTCTCGGATTGCCCGTGCACAGAATGAAGTTTGAACAGTTTGCCAAACTTGTAATGGTTCTCTACAGACTTCTGTATGTCCTCGTTGTCGGTAGTGAATACACTGCTTCCGTTTGACAATGGAACGAATGCGATATGCAGGTTCTTCTTGCTCGGAAGTACCACATTAATACTGATATTGGTATTCGCCTTGTAGGTTTTCGTAATCATATTCTTAAAAGTAAAAAGGGGACGGGACACCTTATCCCATCCCCGGTAATTAATAATTCTTTATGAACTCTTTATTATGCCGCATTTAAATCTTGGGCGGGTGCTTTAGCCAATCTCATACGTGCATGTGCCTTTGCATAGCGCAGATACAGGCAGCTCACCTCTTGGATAACTACCGCATCGGTACGGCGGATACCGGCCTTTTGCAAGTCGAGTACGTTACGTGCCCAAGACACATGTGTTTTTTTGGAAAGATATTCCGGATCCATTGCAAAGCCGCAATCACTCATTCCGTTTACATCGAACAGTTCATGATGTATGGTCAATACTTCTCCGAAATCAGTATCCCAAGATTTAAATTTCAAGTTCCATACCTCCACGGTATCTTTCAAGCGGAATTTTTCGCTCTTTATCTTGGAGAATGCAGAGAGCATATCACTTCCACAAAATAAAATCTTACGCTTGTTACCGATGCCGGTACCAACAAAAAGGTCTTTGGTAATATCCACAAGGTTTTCATCGGTAATTATGGCGCATTTCTTGTCAGTATCCCATTCGCCCACCTCGATGTCCTTTCCGGCCATCCACCAGATACCACCTGTAAACCAAGTGTTCATGCCGTCCTTTGCAATGTGCTTGATAACCTGCTTCACACCGAACAGATAAGTATTTTCCATTGCGAGGCGCATATCATATACACCGTCTTCTTCAATGTCTGAGAAATTCCAGTTCACTTCTTTGGCGGCAATCTTGTCAAAAGTTGATTGCTCTACCTGAATCATGAAGTTCTGACAATACTGGGTTTCAGGCATAGGGATATTATTGAATCGTCCTGTCTGAACATCCAATTCCCCACATGCTTTTCCCATGCGTACAAGCGTTGTTCCTTGTGGAATTTCCGGAACAAGAATCGGCTGTTTGCTTGAATCATCCATTTTGCCATTTACGGCATACACTGTAGGAAGATTTGTTGAGCTGTCCTTTCCGCACACACAAAGCACGAGGTCCGGAACGTTGCTGTCATCTTCCGTATATTTCGTTCCGTCCGGTTTGGTGATGGCACTGACACCGACTACCCTAATGGTATCATCCAACGTGAACATATTCAAATCATCTACCGGCAACGACACGCTCGCACCGCTGAGCATAGCTTCCAGCTTTTTGTTGGTACTGCATTTGATTTCACGTGTACCCACGCTGTAATACTTCACTTCAAATGAATTGGTGGAGCTTGATTTTGCATAACGGCTGATTTGGTCAATTGGAGTAGCCATCGGACGGATTTTCACGATGCGTTTGTCCACATCACTCAAATAGAAATTTGGGTCGCCGGTTTCACGCCCTCCTGTTTCAGTGGAAATACCGTCTGTTCCACCCGTACCGTCCGCACCGGCTGTTGTTTTACCCGCATCAGGCAGGTTCGATGCTTCTGCCATCATGACACCGCTTGATGCACCCGTCACAAACGCCAATATCATCAGCGTAATGCGACAAAAGAAACTCATTGTTTTCTTCATTGCTCGAAATTTTAAAAGTTAAAAATGTAATTGGTTTATATTTATCTGTTTATCGCCTTGCGTTTTTCACCGCCACGCTCCCAAATGTTCTGTGTACCATCATAACGCCCGATTGCACCGAGGTCAGGCATCTGTCGTGAACCGCCACTGCCGCCACCGTTTTTACCGGCAAGGTCGGCTGTACCGTCATTTTTGCCTGCTTTGCGTAGTTTTTCTTCAATCTTGCTGTTGCGCCCCTTTACTTCACCCTCGTGTCCGGCAGCTTCCACATCGCTGTCGTGCCTGATTGCTTTTATGGCCATTTCTATACTTTCACGTGTAAACTTACCCATGATTCCGTCACGTACAATGCCTACAAGAAAATCCATTGCGCTGTCGATGTCCTCATCTGGCAGTCCTTCTTCCTGTTGCATGGTTTCAAGGGTGGTCAGGGTTTCGTCGAGGTTCTTCTGATACTCTCCCTCGTACTCTTTCTCTTGGGCGATTCGTTCCGCAAATTCCTTATTGGCGGCTGCAAGTGCCTCCTGCTTTTCGGGGTCTTCAAGTGCAGCCTTGAAATCATCCCCGAATTTGCGTACCATACCGATGATAGGGTCTTCGCCTTTTCTCCAGTCAGTAAGGAAAGCGGCACTTTGCGGGTTGCTTGCAAACAGGTCGGACAGCGCTTTTTCACGTTCCTTGTAACCGGACAATTCCTTGTCGTAACCATCGTAATCGTCATTGATTTGACCGAATAACGCTTCATCATCGGCAAATTCTCTGTCCGGATACTTTGCTTTCAATCGCTCTGTGTATCGCTCGCGATTGCTCTTAACTTCCGTATTATTAGGCATAATTCAAAAATTTAATTTATAGTCAGATTCTACAAGACAAAAATAGGCAGGGAAAGCAGGATGTCATGTTTATCTTTTTACGCTTCTATTGGTAACTTTGGTACTATAACGGGAAGAAAAATGAAGCATAAAGGAGCAGTTATGGAATACTCTATGGAGCGTATGAACGACTTGATGAGAGCATACGATGAATATATTTCATCGTGTGATTATATCCGTATGCCTGAAGTGTATAAAGTAATTGTAAACATGCCGTCCCGGAGGTTTTGGGTCAGCGATATTCGTGCAGCATTGGTCGTTTCCGTCATGATGAGGGGCGAGAACGATTTAAGCGGTATGCGGCCGTTGAAGAAAGAAATGTATGAGGAAATTCATACAAGGGTTGTCGCTCTCAAATCAGAATACCCGGAACTTACCATTTCTGAGCTGTGTGCTAAAGTGATTGCTCAACCCGCACCGAAATTCTATCTCACACCGGGTAGTGCCAAGATGATGATATGCAAGGCTAAAAAACGATGGATGCAAGAAAAGTTGAGAAGATTACGGCTCTCCTAATTTCTGCCATGATTGTGTGTTTGTCATTTTCAGGAGAATGGGATTGGCAAACTGTCGGCATTTACGCTGGAAGTAATATGCCAGGACGCTTGCTGTATCCGTTTTTCCATACGAATATGTTTCATGCCTTGCTCAATTCATGGTGTTTATTATCGATTATTTTCATTTACGATATTGGGATAGGAAGATTGCTGTCAGCCTATATGATTGCCGTTACAGTTCCAGTTGATACCCTTGGATATTTCACGCCAATGGATTCGCCAACGGTAGGATTGTCCGGATTGGTTTTCGCCCTGTTTGGTTCAATATCGTTTGAGGTATTACGTAAACGGTATTATCAGTTATGGATGCTGTTTTACCTTGTGGCAGGCTTCCTGTTTCCGGGCATAAATGCCGTATTGCATCTTTGGTGTTATGTATTGGGACTCATCATGGCTCTGCTAAACAAGCCTGTTAAAATCATGCACCATGAAAGATAAGACCATCAAGGACATATTGACAGAGAATGAACGCCGCAATGCGATTGTATATGCAAAGTTCAATCCAATTACCGGAGAAGGTTCTGTCGGTAAACGTGTAAAGTGTACCATCAGTGACTTTCCTATACATACCCAGTGGTTACCGGAACGTATCATGAAAGTACCGCTTGTACGCCAACTCATCGAAGCCGGTTCTATTTCCAAATTCCTCACGGACTACATGGGCGTGGAAGACAATCAGGATGATCGCTTGAAGGTCATAGAGCAGTTTGTACGAATACGCAGCCGCGAGGATTTTCCGTTTTGGGCGGCAACATTTGTCTATATCAAGGCCAAAGGCGGTGGTGAGGATGTCCTGTTTCGTCTGACAAGACCTCAACGGCGTTTTGTGGATCGGCTTGAGAAATTGCGTATTGCAGGGAAACCGATACGCATCATCCTGCTTAAAGCACGGCAATGGGGTGGTTCCACCTCTTCACAGCTTTATATGGCATGGTTGCAGTTGCTTCACAAAACCGGCTTAAACTCACTTATCATTGCACATCAGGGCGCAGGCTCCGATGAAATCAAGGATATGTTCGACCGGATGATTAAAAGTTATCCTGTCGAAATGCTCTATAAAATTGATGAAGCCTACAATGAGAACGAGCCGAAGATTGTAGGAGTGGGAAAATCGGGAAGTATATCGCGTATTCCGCAGCGTAACTGCAAAATCAAGATTGGTACGGCTGAACGCCCGGATTCGTGTCGTGGCGGTGATTACAATCTTGTACATCTCTCCGAAGTGGGAATATGGAAGGCTACGGAGGGAAAGAAACCGGAAGACATTGTGCGCTCCGCCTGTTCGGGTATTCTCCTCAAGCCCTACACCATGATTGTTTATGAAAGCACAGCAAATGGCACCGGGAACTTCTTTCATCGCGAATATACTGCCGCAAAAGAAGGGAAATCCCAGTTCGAGGCAATGTTCGTTTCATGGTTCGACATCGAGCAATATACACTCGCTTTTGATTCGGACAAAGAAAAATGGGATTTTGCAGAATGGCTTTATCAGAATCGGGACAATGAAAATACAGATTCCGAACGTGAGGAATGCGGTAAGTATCTTTGGTCGCTGTGGGAAAAAGGTGCTACGCTCGAAGCTATCCATTGGTACATAGCCGAACGCAGGAAGTACAATGACCATGGGCAGATGGCTGCCGAATTTCCGTCTGATGATGTGGAAGCCTTCGTACATTCGGGAGCACGTGTGTTCGACAAATACAAGGTCGATGCAATGCGTAAGACCTGCAAGAAGCCTAAATATGTCGGTGAAGTCTGTGCCGATGCGGATGAGGGCAAGAACGCTTTGCAGAACTTGCGTTTTGTGAAAGACAAACAGGGATTGTTGCATATTTGGGAGTTGCCGGAAACAGATGAAAAGGAAGTTGTTACAAATCGTTACCTCACGATTGTCGATGTGGGTGGACGTTCCAATAAAACAGACTTCTCTGTTGTTCTTGTGCTTGACCGTCTGTTTATGATTGATGGTGGCAAGCCTGTCGTAGTGGCACAATGGTACGGACATTGCGACATCGACCAGCTTGCGTGGAAAGCGGCACAAATAGCGGCTTTTTATGACAATTCACTCTTGGTGATAGAAAGCAACACCTTGGAAACGCATGACAAGGAGCGGCAGGTAGATGGCGACCAGTCACAGTTCATCCTTAATCAAATCAAAGAGATTTACCCTAATCTCTATGCACGTGGTCAGTCCGAAGAAGCCGTACGCGAGGGATTGCCTACCAAATACGGCTTCCATACCAATGTCTCAACCAAACCGATGATTATATCAACCTTAGTCAAGGTTATTCGTGAGAATTTATACACAGAACGTGACGAACGTTGTCTGGACGAATATTTGTGTTACGAGAAAAAACCGAACGGAGCTTTCGGAGCGATTACCGGTAAACATGATGACTTGTTAATGACAAGAGCCATAGGCTTGCATATATGTTTCTTTGAAATGGAAATTCCAAAGATTGTGCCTCGTATCGGACGATTTGTTGTCAAAAAGAAAAAAGCTGTTTCAGCAGCTACAATATAAGTTTAACTATAAAAACAAGGAACAATGAACATTTTCAGAAAAATCAGAGCTTCGCTTCGTTTACGTGAAGCAGTCAGACAGGCAGACGAAAAACACAAAGAAACTGGAGAACGTTACTACGTTATGCCTGCCGGTGGGAAAAAAGGTCAACTTATCATTATGGATAGAAAGAATTTCCGTAAGTTGAAACAGAAAGGCTACATCAATCATAATACGTTTGTGGGCGACCTTGAACGCGAATGCTTCTACTGCACAACTTATGGAAACGGTTCAGCTATGCTTCCTTCTGCTATTATTGCATTGAAACGAAAACAGTATTTCTCATGGCTTGATTCATTTTCAAATACCAAAGAGAATGGGAAAGTACGGAAATATTGATGGCATTGCCACACTTACCAATGACCCGCTCGCACTTGACAATATCAACAAGTTTAACATCGGAGACCGGGTGATGTGCAATGATAACGGTGTCATTGGTACGGTCAAGAAATTGGATATTCCGAACGAAGCCTGTGTCGTGGATTTCGACAATGGGGAGGAAGATGTCTGGATAGAAAATTTTCAGCTGTCCAAAGAATAATAGACATGAGGGTGTACCAATTGGAGAAGATATTTGGCACACCCTCATACTTTATCTGCTAAACATGGGCTTGTTTGATTCTTTTCTCGTTGCCTCTTGACCAAATGTCATCTTCGGTTTGGCCATATGTCGCAAGTTGCTCTATTTCTCTCTTTTGTTGTTCCTGCCAAGGCTCAAATTCTATAATATCTCTCATAAGCCATGAATCCCACCTTCCTCTGAAACAGATACCCCGGTCATCAAGGTACACATCGGCAATGATTTTTCCGCTTGCATGTTCCGGTTGATTCGGGTTCTCGTTTATATGGTCGTATGAAATATTGTTTTCTTCCAACCACTTTTCTAATTTTTCAGTTTTCTTGCGTGTCGTGAAGATGATGATAGTCCATCCGTTTTTCTTTAGGGTGGCTGTACCTGTATCTGCGTTCGGTATCATCTGTCCGAACACATCCTCGCCTTGCCAACCCTTGCTGTAGTCATGTATGACACCGTCAAAGTCTATACAAATAGTTTTCTGTTCCATAATGTTTTAAATTAAATCATTGCCTTATTGCATTATTCAGTTTGTTCACGGCCTGCATGTTCGCACCTTGTTGCGCTTCCGCCATCAGTTCGGGAGAAAGACCATCGGGCACTTTGCCCTGCTCCAACTGTTCCTTCTGTGATTTAATACTTTGCAACAATTCATCTGCAAACGGGAAATCCCCATGCTCAAGCAGCTGCTCTACACTGATTGCCTGAGACTGGTACAACTGCATAAGCATATCGTTAGCAAGATGCCTGTATGCCGGTGTTGAAGTGCTTTCGGTAATGCTTAAATCAAATTCTACATCACGTATTTTCTTCGGGTCATATTCGATTTGTGCACCACTCTTACCTGCAATATTGAATACACGTTTGCTATCATAAAACTGCTGCATATTCTTCACATCCTTATATGCTCCGTCCACTACAAAACAACTGAAGCATTCAAGCAGGTCGAGCAATGACTTCGTGGCGTTTTCTGTCTGTTGGTTATAGTGCGATGCACTTTCACCGGAATACCCGGGCTTTCCTTGTAATGCGCCCGTAACTCCCGATATATCTTCAAAAAATTTGAGTTGCATATTAAGCAGTTCCGCAATGCCTATATTTGTGGAGTTATTGGCCACCTGTTCCGGCACTTTTCCGCTTTTGCTCGGCTTGTATACGATGACACCGTTAAATTCCGTCCAGCTCTCTGCAATATCGTCAATGCTCACACCATCAGGCAAGCAATCTTCGGGCATCATCAGCACGCCTTTGGCACTCGCCCGCATTATCCAGTCATAGAGGGTTATCAATCGGTTGGTATATCGCTGTTGGTCGATTACATCAGCAACGAATGAATGGATTTCACCATCAATGAACGGATATGCCTTGAAAACATATGGATGGCTTCCATGCTCGTAAGGCGTTTCCCCCTCCCTCAATATGTCGCCAAAAGGAGAAAGGTAATAGAAATACCAATAATCGTCCACAAACCAAGTAGCTTTTATCAACGGAACCTCATCTTCCGGCATACCGGCTTCCTTGGCCATACGCATACGTTCTTCATTTTCAGTAAGCACCACTTGTGCGTAATCTTCTTCGTCTATTTTGAAAATATCGCCGTTTTGGTAGTCATGGCAACGGTATCTCGGTTTTTGCTCCTTGCGCCATATCTCTATCACACGGCATCGTCCCGGCTCGCTTGTGAATAGAAAATCGTAGTTCTCCAAGCGGCTATACCCGAAACGCTCCGCGTATGTGGCTATGTAATCTTTCCTTGCCGCCCACTTGTAAATGTCGCGCAATTGTCTGTATTCCTGCGGACTTGATGCGAACTGTTCACACAACTGTCCGAAAGAAATGTCGTGAACTTCTCCAAGCACGGAAACATCCCAACCTCTGAAATCTCTCATGTTGTTGTCGATAAAGAAATTATTGGGTTGTACATAGTCCGTCCAACAATCCTCTTTTCCATTACGCCAACCGTACGATTTACGGTGAACGATAAAACCGCTTATCAGGAACTCTTCCATAGTTCGGGCGTATACATCGTTCATTCGGTTAAGCTGCATGTTGCATTGAAGTATCGTACTCATCGTTTCACCAAGTTTCTGTTCATCCCGATCACGTGCGGTACAGGTCGGTTCTTTACTTTGGCTTCGATACACGCCAAGCACGCTTCGCACAAGCCTACGGATAAGGTTGTTTTTCAAAGGCACGTTGCCTTGACTTTTAATGTATTCTTCCTCGCTCATGGATTTTCCGTCCACACAAATCATATCGTCCCATTGGAAACCATAGGTATAGCGTTTGTTTCGCTCCCGATCTTTCCGAAAGTCGTCCATCTGGCTCCAATAGTATTGTGCTTCCATAAGAATGTCAAATGCCCTGCGGTCACCATAACGTTTTGCAGAAACAACAGTATCTATCTCGGCGGCATCATTTCTTCCCGGAGCTATACGGCTCATTGGCAGCAATTTTCTTTCGCTTTTATTTACATGCATATTTTTATCATTTTAATGATTGCTCGGAACAAATATACTGCTCCGGGCAATCATCCTATGTTTAACTATTTACGGGTTTTGTTCATTTCTTCTATCATTTCCTTTTTGAGTTCATTCAATTCAGCCTCAATATTCTTACGTTCCTCATCATCAACTGTGTCATTCAGTTCATTATAGAGGTCGTCAATATCCCTACGATAATCCTCAAAAATTTCATACCGCTCGTATTCGGGTGAATTGTAAAGGAAATCAATCTTTTCCGCATAGTCAAATATGTCGTTGTCGGTATCTTCCTCATAGCGTTTTAATCTGGATTTCAATCGGTCATGCTCCTCTTTCAATCGGAAATACTCATTGTTCACAGCCCTGTACTCGGTGCGTTCGTCCCCGGCTTTGACCAGTCTGTTTACCAACAAGAAGCTGCGAGGGTCGTAATCTCGGTTGTCTGTAATGGTTTCTGCGGTCTTGCTCAATTTGTCGATTGTTCCGAACACGCCACCGAAATAACCGTTCAGCATATATTCAATTTTTGCCGGATTAAAGTCAATCGTTCCTTTTGTATATGGGTCTCCACCCGTAGCTTCATTCATGGCATTGGCCAATCCGACAATGTATTTATTGGCGCTCTTATACGCCTTTGTCCATTCGGGCATATCTTTGTTGTAAGGTGTGTCTTTATAAAGTGGCATACCCGTCCAACTCTTTTCTGCAACGTAGGCTTCCCACAAGGGTTTGTAGGCACTCGGTACAAAGGCATTCAATCCTCCGCCGCCCTCCAAGAAATCAATAGGTAATATCTGTGTAGCCTGTCCTGTTATGGCTTCGGCAATTTCTTCGCCTGTAAGATGTTCCTTTCCGTTAAGAACGGAAATCATCAGTTCGCCCATGCCGTAAACAGCCCTGTATTCTACCGGAAGAGGAATTGATACCCAACTGTTTCCTGCCCTGAAAAGAATATTGCTGCGCCTTACATATTCGGGAAGATTATAGTATGCGTTCTTGTCATCATCGTCATCATCATCGCCACCCAAGTAGGCAACAATGGCACCAAGAAGGAACATCGCCGCAATACCTGTAAAAGCTTTGGCAGGATGGCGTTTCATCTGTCGTCCAAAGTTTGCCGTACCTTGAATGGCTGCATTCCAAAACACATAGCCGCTACGACCAAGTCCCGATACCAATGCACTGGCATTACCAGCCTTTGTCTGCCCTGTACTGTCATAGAATTTTGCTCCGCTGCCTTTCTTGTTGAAGTTTACACTTATCTCCTTTGCATCATAGATGGCTCTGTCAATGCTCCTGCCCATTTCGCGTGATGTCATGAAAGCGGCAAAACGGGCGCAGTTCTCAACGGCTCGGTTGTACTCGTCGAAACGTTCGCCCAACAAGTCCCATGCTTTTTTTACAGGAATCTTGCCGTTCGATTTTTTCAGTTCCCTGCGTATGTCGTTCTTGTGCTGTTCAATGTCCCGAATATTGGCATAGCCTGTTTCTCCTCCGTTCATCATGAACTGATGAAACATCGCTTCCGTCTTGTTACTCATGTCAAGTGTCCCTTTGCGGTGCTTAGCCAAGAGTTGCTTTATTCTTACAGGGTTGGCATACATATAATTCCGATGAAAACGCAGTGCGTAGTTCGGGCTTTCCCTTATCCAAGTCATGGTATTGGTGTATAGCATATCTCGCATGAAGTTCGATACAATGAAGTCTGGGTTACGTGTGGTATAGAACGCACTCAACTGTCGGTTGATATTTTCTCCTGCACGGAGAATAGCTCCGATTGCCCCCGACATATCATTGTCGGGATTTGTCTGTCCGTTTAGTGCCTGTGCTGCGCGGGGATTGCCGTTAATGGTAATCACATAGTCCCTGCCGCCACGTTTCACTACAATTTGGTGCTGCCTCATATCCCGGCTTTCCACAATACGGTAAGGAATATTCACGGTATCCTTGCCGTGCTTGTACCGGTCAGGATATTGCTGCGCCAATGACTCCATTTTAGTCTCAAAGTCCAGCATCTTCCGTTCTACTACTTCGGGAGTATCTGTACTGTCTATGTTGTCAGGAAACACTGGCTTCCATTCGTCGGCCACCGTATCGTATTCTACCCAAATGTCGCTCACACTGACAAGGTCGCTCGAATGGTTGAGGGCGAAATTAAGGAAACGCTGTTTTACCAATTTGTTCCGGTTGCCCTGCATGATAGCACCTTCTGCCATTGATTGCAGGTTGGCAAACGGGTCATCCGCTTTCGACCTGCGTCCTTCTGCTTTCTTGATAGGAGCATTGAACGCACTTTGCTTGTGCGTCAGATATGCGTATGCTTCAGAACTGGTCTTTTCGTCAAAACCACGTAGTGGAATGTAAAAATCATACATATCTGAAATCTTGTCAAAGGTCGCTTTGCTCATCATGCCACATTCGTATGACTTTGAAAGTATTGCTTTGCTCGCGGCATTGACTTTTTTCCAAAGGTCGGTAGTGTCGTGTGCCTGTTCGTAATCGTTAACCATTATCTGTGCTTCCGTTTCGGCATCAGTAACATTATCTATACCTGTAAGGGATGTAAGTCCGGCATAGTCGGTTTGGTCTGCATCGGTTGCTCCGTTATTGATTGCTTCATTACGCATATATGTATTGCGTTCAAGTCCGTGTTTCGCCATCATGTAATCAGTCAATTCCTCACGCTCTGCCTCAGTCCTGGCAAGTTTGGCAACCTCATCAAGCATGGGCTTGAACAGGGTGTGGGCAAATGCATCGGCTTCGGCTTTGTTCACACTTGACAGACGGTTTTCTCCCAAGTATGCGTTTTCAAATCCGTCCACATCCTCAATGTTTGTTTCCTTGCCAAGGATTGCAGTCATGGCTTCTTTCAAGCCGAGCATACTGTCCTGTAATGCTTCCTGTGATTGGAACATACCGCTTTTTACACGCCTTTCATAACGGTCACGAGCCAACTCCCTTTCATGTATTTCCGGGTCACCGGTACGGTATAGTGCATCATCACTTTCTGCAACAGTCTGATGATGTGGGTCGGAAACCGCATAATTTCCGACTTTCAGTTCATACTGCTTTGCCACATCAGCGGCTTCTCCCAATATGTTTCTGTATCTGCCCGGTTCCGCAAGGTTCTCGTAACTGCGCCACAAGATGTAGCGAAGTTCGTTGTCCGATAGAGTAACCCCTCTGAAATCCTCAAAGCCTATCTTATGAAGCATATTCAAGAAGAAATCCTTTATCTGTTGCCACCAACTTGCGTTGATGTTCTCAAATTCAGTATCTTCTGCAAGCGAAGCAAGATATTCTTCGGTAGCCTTATGGAAATCCCAACCGTTTTTTGCAGCCATATCTACAATGCGTCTGCGTATGTTCTCATCGGCATTGTTGAATACATTATCAAGGAATGTATCGAAATGTTTTCCGAACAACTGGCGCAAACCATAGTGCGCCACAGCCTCATGCAGCAGTGTCTGCTCAACATCAAACGTACTTGTATGGTTGGGAATGACAATGGTTATCTTCCCTGTACTCTTCGAGTAGAAGCCTTTTGCACGCTGCTTCTTTCCATCCAAGACGGAAGCATCAGTAACAACCTCCACATTGTCAAGATGCAGTTTCTCTGCAAGGCTTTCCACACGTTCTGCCATTCTTTGGCGTTCACGCCGTGCAAATTCCCTCCGCTGCTTTGCCGTTCTCCTTGACTGACCGAGCAGCTTTGCCACTGGGTCATTCTCATAACTGACTTCATCATCGTTATATGCACCAATGCCGTTACGTTGGAGAATATCAGTTGTGTCATCCTTTACTTTTACGCCTAATTTGGCAAGTTCCTTGACAACTTCTATTATGCGCTCCTCGGGAATATCCGCACGCAACTTTCCTCGGTAAGGGTAGAAGTTTCCACCTGCGGCACGAAGCAAGGTTTTATTCTCGTAGTAAACCGCACCGTCTTTCTTTGTCTTTGGAACAGTGAGGTAGAACATCTTTGCCCAACTGTTACCCATAATCTCGACCTTTCCATCGTGGCTTGTTATAGGAGTATAGTCTTTTATCTGTTGTAAACGACTGCTCAATGGAGCACCGCTCGTTTTCAGCATAGAAGCATTCCATTTGTCGGGCATTAAGATACCATCGTGAACATTACCGTCAATGTCTGTATAACTAATGAGTTGTCCAGGATAGCCTCCGTATTCATCTTGTGTATCGGCTATAGCCTGCAAGATATTACCTGTCATAATGAAACCTGTCTTTCGTGTCTCACTTGGTATCTGACTATCCCAATTATCAAGTGTGGTGGCACGTGCAGCATCCCAATTATCATTGGTTACCTTGTCAATGCTTCGCAACGCATCAATCTGTGAAAGTTTAATTTCAATGCGTCTGCGACCGTCAAGGGTAGCAAATATCGCAAGTGTTGTTGAGGCTGTAATCTTGCTATCCTTTGTTTTGTAGCCACAGAAGATAGCAGAAGTAGCAAAGTCGAAAATCATTGACTCAAGGTTATCGGGCACAAGATAAGACTTGCCAACTTCAAACATTCTCAAGCGGCGCATCATCTGGTCGCTGTTCGTGTTGAGTCGCAAGATGTTGTCCTTATGCTTTGCCTCTACCTTTTCATTGGTCTCTGCGATAAAGTTATCTATGGCAACACGCTTTTCTTCATCGCTGCGTTTCTTCTGACCATTGATTTTTTCTGTCTGCTTGGCTATGTCGTCAATGGCTTTTGCCTTTGATTTCTCGTAGCGTTCATCTTCTGCAGCAATTCTAACTTCGTCCTCCTTGCGGATAGTTTCAATAACATTGTCAAGATAGGTATTCGGCTCAACACCCTTGTTTATCTGTTCTATTACCTTGCGTATCTCATCCGCTTTCATCGGCTTTCTCAACACATCCATTTCCACCTTTTCAACAAATGAATTGCGAGCAAATGGATTGTTTCCATCAGGGTCTATGCCCTCAGAAGATATGCGTTTCTCGATAGTCGTTGCGCGGAGTGGCATTACAGTAATCTTTAAGTCGTTACTGCCGGTATCATTGAGATATTTAATCAATTCGTTATAACGCCTTACGACATCATCGTAAAACTCCTCCTGCTCTTTTGTTGCCAATAGAGCGACATAACCTGTAATCTTGCGTGCATCATCTTCTTGCGGTTTGTAATCTTCAAGTTCGCTTGCCTGCACACGACCACCTCCGAGTCCTCCCTTTTTCAAAGGAGTACCCATTTTCTCGTATATATCTACATTATCACGAAGATACTCAACAACAACTTGACTACCGTACTTGTTGAGTAAATCCGGTGCTTCCACATCATTACTTTCACTATCCTGTGAGGTCGTGGTATTAGCGTTCAACGATTTCAGTTTGGTGGAAAGCATCATCAGGAAACGGTTCTCGGCGGGTACAGGCAAACCGAGGTTGATGTAATAACCTCTATGCACCTGTCCTGTACGGTCTATACGTCCTATCATCTGCATATAGTCGTTAATATCGCTCAGCGGCTGTGCTATAATCATAGAACGCTGACGTTGGTCGCTGAATTTCTCTGAAGCGTGCAAACTGATACCTGTTGATGCAGACTTGTTGAGGATGAGGACATCAAGAACACCACTGTTGAACTCTCTCTGCATTTTCTTTTTGTCCTTGTCAGTTCTACGCTTGACAACGACACGTCCGTCATCGTTGCGCTCAACATACATATTACGTCCTGTCAATTCACCTACTTTGTATCCTTTCTTGTTCAGACGCTCGATAATGGCATCAAGTGGACTGATAAAGATATCGCTTGTGCTTTCACGAATAAAATCCTGCAACTCATAATATGCTTTTTCTCCTACCGGACCTAATGCCTGTGGAGAATATCGCTCGTGGCGTTCGTTACCGTCCTCATCTTTGACGGTGTACTGCATAACGGTGTCAAGTCCTTTCAGTAGGCTTGCACTGAATGTTGGCTCATCAATGATTTCTCCTGCGGCATAGTCCTTAATACTGCTCTCCATTGTGCTTTCCAACGCAATAACAGGGTGGCGACCTGCATTGATTTCGGCTTCCACTTCATCTGCAATAGCATTGACTTTGAGGGCAAGCATAAGCTGCTTGGTGTAGTTGTAGGTCTTGCTTGCAAATGGCACGTTCTCAACGCCCATTTTATCTGTGCCTCGCTTCACACCTGCGCTCTCTGCCATAACAGCAAGTTCCATATCCAATGCTTCAATCATCGGCTTTACGTAGTCCTCTTGGAATTTGATAATGGCATTGAATGCTGCTATGGTACGGTCGTAATTCTCTCTTGCACGTCTAACAGTTTCGGGGTCAGTGATTGTTTTCCAATCGGTAACAACATCGCTCATATCTCGCTCTCTGCGTACCATTTGCCCTGCATTAGTCAATTCACGACTCATAATCTCTTGCAGAGTTACACCGCCTTTCTCAATGATACTAATCATCTTATCCGGATCAACCTTTGCTTGGCTCATTGCTGTACGAATTGCATACAAAGGCATTGTGTCGGGACGCTTTGCGAACGTAGCACTTGCAAATGTGGCGGCTTTCGCTCCACGAAGAATACTTTGCAGATAGGCACCTGTATTGCTCGAACCTGCCGCCGTATGACTTTCATCAAGGAACAGATAGTTATCCTTTGCAATGGCACGTAAGAATGTGGCTTTCGGGGTAGCCTTGCCATTCTTCACGTTCTTGCTTTTCTTGGTGCGTGCGCCACTCTTTTTGGCAGCTTCCTCCATTTCTTGCTGACTGACAGCATCGCCAGTGTTTACCTGCGAATAGGTGAGTACAGCGAAGTCATATTCTTCGGGCAATGCTCCCGATGCAAAGACTTTTGCCATTTCTGCGGAAGATAGAGGTTTGTGTACTGTATTACCTTTGCTATCAACCATAGCACCGTCAGAGTTGAATATAAACGGCACGAGGTCTCCACTTCCAACATCTACCAAGTCTCGGTAAATATCGGAGAACAAGTCTGCTTTCTGTGTGATGAATACAGGTTTCTCACCTCGTTGCACTGCCCAACGAATAAGTGCTGCCATTTGGCGCCCCTTACCAACACCAGTTTGGTCGCCTATAATAAGGGCTTGTTCCTGTTTCATCTGATAGATTGCCATAGCGACACTGTCCATCTGCTCGGCGGCAAGTGCTTGATACGTTTCAGCAATGGTATCATATCCGAGTTCTGTCTTGACAAATTCATCTATGCTGCCGTGCTGTGCTTCAATTTGAGAAAGCACTTTATCCATTGCCTCGACCATAGCTGCGGGGGCAACGCTTTCAAGTCTGAATGCTGTATTATGAGGACGATAAGGAAGTTTTTCTTCAGTCAAATCTCTTTTCTTGGGTTTTCCTTTTAATCCCAGTCCGATTCGTTGAACGTCCACTCCATCCACTGGCTGAGGCTCATTTCCCACAGTTCGTTGTTCAAGTCCTCTTCCGTCAGTTGAAGGCTTTCCAATGGTATCAGTTCCTCTCCCGGTCTCGCCAACTGTATCATTCTGTCCACGTTTTCCCAATACAGGTCGTTGGCCGCTCTCAGAGTTTCCCTCCAATCCGGTTCTTCCTCTCCGTTCTGTTTGGCTTCCACTCTCATCATCCGCCTCAGATTGTCTATTATGTCCTGCTCCGTCAGTTTCCCCGGATGCGTTGTCAGCGACAGACAGATGTCGCCCTCCTTGGCTACGTAATACTTCTGTTCCATTTGTCTTTTCATTAAAATTCAATACTTCGTTAATAATCTCGTACAGGTCGTCAAAACTTTCAGCCTTGCGGATTGCTTTGTTCTCCACAGGAGGGTATACGGCAATCTGCGCCCGTTCCTCATTGGTTCTGCGGCCATCTATCAGTATCATACGAGTGGGGAATGTTGTACCTTGCTTCGCATACAGTCCACCGCCCATGTCAATAACGCCTTTCACGTTATAGTGGTCATATAAGTAGGTAAAAAATGGTTTCATGCTCTTTATAGCACCATTGTTCGCATACTCCATATTTCCACCGATGATGATAGCGGCTCTGCCGTCATCTTTCATGCTTGAAAGAGCGTTCAATGTTATTTGCGGGTCAAGTCCCGGTATCTTCTTTCCATCATACTCAACTGCCTCACGCTTTCCGAATGGGGGATTGGCGATAACAACATCATAACGCACATCGCCATCGAATGGCTCTGTCGCATCCTGCTGTGTTACTTGTGCAAATCCCTGTTCACGTAGGTTGTCCAGTCGTGTTTTGTCAAGTTCATTTACATGAACCTGTCCGACTGGAATAGTGAAAACTAACATCCCATTACCCGCAGTTGGTTCTAACACGCTTCCGTCTGCTTTGTCAGCCATTGCAAATCGGCCGGCAATCCAAGCCATAGGAAGAGGCGTGGAGTACTGCTGCATCTTTATACGGTTGCTGCTTCGTGCCGAAATGGTTGGTTGCATTTCATAAAGTTTGCAGATTAAATCGTATGATTCTCTGCTGGCACTTCCTTTACGTTCAATAACCTCACGTGCAGCTCTGACCAATCCGTCCTCAACAAGTTCCTGCAACAAAATATCAGTTCTTCCATCATTATCTACCTCCATTCCCAACTCACTTGCACGCTTGCGTAGGTCTAAAATGCTTCTGTATGGCTTTGTCCCATTGTCAAGAGCCGCAAGCATATCAGCCTTTACTGTCATTGCAAATTGGCGATGCAGTTCTGCATCAGCCTTGTCATTTTCAGTAAGTAAATCACCAAATAACCCACCTGTTTGATTCCGTGAATTTACTGCTTTTTTCTCATTCTTCTTACGTGCAGGGCGACTTTTTTTGATACGTTCCTGTGCAATCTCTGCCTCTTGCTCCACCTCGGTCTCTCTTGTTACGGTTTCGGCGGTAGCAAGCGCATCAATACTTTTCTTATCGAAATTCGCCACATCGAATTGTTGTACCTCATCGTATGGAGTCATGTCTGCATCCAGTCCGTTCTCTGCCACCTCCGGCAAATCTCTCGCACCATTGTAAAATGCTTTAAGGTAAGGGCGTATGGAATCGCCCAAGTCTGCAACCATAGCTGTAGCATACTCGGTAAATTTGCGTGCACCTTTCTCCAAATGGTAAACAGCCATCTCTGTTCCAATGGCAAGAATCTCAGGGTCTATACCTATATTCATTTGACCGAGCAACTTCTTACGCATACGCTCACGGAGTTCTGCATAGCGTTCATCGGTAACAAGACGGTTGCCACTCGGATTATTTTCAGGCTTAGATTCTTGCTCTGTGGCTTCCGCTTTTTCTGTACGTATAATCTCCCTAATCTTAACCTTGTTTTCAAGAATGGTTTCAACAGCGTCACGCAGTTCCTGATTGAAATTCTTGGGATTACGTACAATCTCCAACATTTCTTCAGGACTGTTTGCCGTATAATTGAAACGTCCATCCCCGATAGGGATAGGGCCGCTCACATCATCGCGCTTCAATGTGGTCAATCCGGTTTCCTTGTCAACGGAAACAGAATATTGCCACACCGGGCTGTATTCCTGCTTTTCTTCCTGCTTAGATGTTTCCAAAAGTTGAGACTCAGCAAACTGCACATTGCCGTCATTTACTTCTGACAAATCAGACAAAGACAAAGGTGGTTGTGATTGTGCATCGGTTGCATATTCTGCCAAGCGTTCAGCATCTTCCTTGCTCCGCATCATGAAGCCTTGCTTTTCCTTGTCCCACCAGCCTTTCAGTTGTTTGGCAAACATTGTGGTGTGCTTCCGAACAGTATCTCTTAATTTATTATTGAACTTCACAAGGTGCATATCCAACACCTTACCTCTTTTGGTGGTGTACTGTGCCGGAGTAATGGTGTATGCAGCATCAGTCGGTGTTGTCGTTTCTTCATTGGAATTGCTTTGTTCTAACTTCCGCTGTTCAGCAAAGAGGTCGTTTATTTCGGAAATAATGCGGGCTTCCTCAAATATATCACTCTGAACATGTGCGGCTTCTTGTTCCTTGTGCAGTTCTTCAATGCGTGACTTGATTTCAGAAAGTCTGTCGACTTGTGTACCTGAACTCTGTTCTTCAACACTTTTGACTGACTTGTATTCTGCAAACGCTTTTGTCTTCCGGTGGCTACTATCTATCCATTTCTCGAAATCCTCCAAGTTTACGGCAGTTACCACTGTCTTGTGATTATTTGCCCAGTCGCTGTCATAATTCGCGAAGTAAGCTGCCTCGGCATCGTCAGTCTCATTGAAACCAAGCATTACCTTATGCTCATCAAAGCTGCCGTCCTCATTATACTGGTCCACCACGAACACCCTGCGTCCGTTCCACCCGTCAATATCATCAGAGAGGAACACGTCTATGTGGTCTCCATCCACGCCCTCCGTGCCACGAATGTAGCCGTAGGTGTTCTGCATGATCGTTTCCCACTTGTTGCCCTCTGTGTCTATTCCACTGCGAACGGATCCTTTCGGGTTCTCAATGGTGATATTGAATGTACCAACCTGCACATGACCTTTCTTATAATTGCCAGCTTCTTTCTGTTTCTCCGTAGGAGTAGTATCGGTTTCTTTCTCTGCCACTGCAACAGCATTGGCTAAAGACAAAGATGTATCAATATAATTAAGAACATCCAATAAGTCTCCGAATGTTTGACCGTCATACTCATAAGCGCTACCTATATAATTACCTTTCGTATCAGGTGCATCAACTTTTATAACTTTATGAGTACCATCAACAATAATTGTCTGTTTATAAGTATCGCCATACTTTCCGCTTTCAATCCAATCATCTTCTTGAACTTCAATACGTCTTGCTATTTTTGCACTAAGTTGATTGTCAGTATCATCAGAAGATAGCATTTCTTCTTGTGATAAAGAAGATTCTATTTCGCTTTGTCCACCAATGCTTTCAGTTCTTCCTGTATCATCAGTTGTCCCATTTCCGTTCTCAACTCGTTCTCTTGGCGCAAGAGTTCCATTGCTTCCTTGCTGCCCTCGTTGGCTTGTTGCAGTATCGCCAACCAATACATTGCTTCGTTGTTGTCCATTGTAATCTAAATTAAATGCTTCTTTAATAGCCTGTACGAGCGTCCGAGGGGTATTGTCCGGTTGTTCGAACAGAGTTTCTTCCTGTGTACCTTGTATAAGGTCATAAATCTTGCCGAATGTATTTTGAATGAAGCTTTGGCTTTCACCTTTATACATTGCGGCCAAATGCAGGACAAAGTTACTGAAATTATCAGCAGGGAGATAACTTTCCCCAGTGACATCATCCATTTGATACTGGCGTTTCCAACTTTCTATGGCAGTACGTGCTTCCTTGAAGTTCTTTGCCTCTGCAAACATTTTATCTTGGGACAAAGCATAGTAAGCACGAACGGAATTCTGTATCTCATCTACCATTCGTTCACTGTTCGGACTATCATAATCACGAAAAGCAGTGGCAAGAATAGCTTTTTGTGCTTTTACCGGCAATACGTTGAACATTTCCTCCAACCGGGTACTACCGTCCTTGAAAATGCTTTGATACATGATACCACGCAAATCATTCTTGGATTCGGGAGTCAAGTTATCCTTGCTGTCAAACGCACTCTTGTATTGTGTGGGGGTAATGAAACCTCTTTGGCTCATCCATTTCAAAACATTTGCACCATTGGAATCCACAAGTCCGGCAAATGACATTTCATCATCCGAAGTCCTAAGCAGCAAGTTAGCAAACGAACGCATTTCGGCTCCCATGCGCTGTATGGCGTTTTTAGGTTTGATGCGTTCAACACCTCCACTTTCTGTGTCCTGTGCCACATACTGGCCAAGACGGATAGCCTCTGCATCGTCCACATCAACCATGTTCACGAGGACAGGATGCTCCATAGCCTCAATGTCTTCTGCTTGTAATCCAAATTCTTCCGCATGGTCTTTCAGATACTGCTTGTAAAGAGCCGCCTGTTCCGGATGGTTCTCCCACATGATACGAAGTGCGTCACTTCGGTTATTGCCCTGTATGGCTTCGCCCCGTGCGTTCACGGTAGGTGCACCTGTATAGGCGGTAACAGAAGATGTGATTTCTTCGGGGCGTATGTTTCCGGCAATCTTTCGTGCAGACAATACACTTGCCTCGTCATTCCGTTCTTTCGGCTGCGCTTCGTCAATAAAGTGCAGAGGGTTGCGCACGCCTTGAATATGGCTCGGTTGCAACAAGTTTGCATCAATCACAGCTACACGACCACCTACAATGGCATCATCACTGAATTTTACGGATACCTCCTTTCCCTGCAATGCCTGTACAGGCTCTTGTCTGTCTATCTTATGACCGTTCATGCGTCTGTAACCTCTTGCCCGTGCATCCTGCGGCTTGTCGTCCATCATGTCCGGCACTCCGTTCAGGGCTTCACGCTCGATGCGTTCCGCTTCCTCACGTTCGGCACGCAACTTTTCTTCTTCTGCCTTTCGCAATGCGGCTGCTTCATCGGCAATACGTCTGCGTTCATCATCCGCTTCCATTTTTCTGCGTTTGGCGGTACCGGCTATCTTCTGCCAAGCGAGCAAATCCTGTTTGGCTGCATCAATCGCCGCTTTGCGTTCTTTCTCGGAAGCAATCTTTTCGGCAATGGAGTTGCCACCTTTCGATTTGGCTTTCTCCAACTTCTTCAAGGCTTCTTCCTTGTCGGCAACCATTCCATCGGCTACGGTCTGTGCCATATCCTCATCACCCTCAGTCTGCTCCACAATGGCATCCCAAGCTGTGTCGCTGTCGGCCTGCTCATATAGTGGATTTCCCTGCTCATCCTTTGGTATTCTCTGCATGGCAGGAATATTTTGAGGGGCATTGTTATCATTTTCGGGAATATTTTCCGCGCCATTGTTGCTCTCATTCTCGGCAGGGCGTTCAAACGCTACTCCGTTATGCTCCAACAACATATTGTCAAGTTCATCACGGGTAAACAGGTTCACACGCTTGCCGTTGATAGGGGCTTCGGTAAATACCTCATACTTGCCGTCCGCATCAGCATCTGCTGTGATATTGCCACGGACGGTAACGCCGTTCTCATCGGTAAGCGAAACAATGTCATTGAGGGCGTATTGTGGTCTTTCAGCCTCTTGCATCTCCTGTTTCCGTTCGGCATTCTCAATGGTTCTCTGCTGCTCGAACTGCGCCACACGTGCCAAATTTGCCGCATCAGCCTGTTGCTGTATGGTTTCTTTTGTCAACGGGAAGATGTTCACGCCGTCCGAAACGTTAACTGTGCCGTCCCCATTATCCACAATACCGTCCTCGTTGGCTATAATCTGTACTTGCATCTGTGAACCATCCTGTCCGGTAATAGTATAGGCATCACCCGGATTGAATGTAACCTTACCATCTATCTTATCAGCCGCTTCACGTGCGAACTGCTCCACAATGGCTTGTTCTGCCAATTCTTTTTGCTCGTTAGGGTCTTGCGATTCATCAAGAGACAATACTGTATCAGGTGATACTTGTTCAAGTGCGCCGGTTTCCGAATCGCGAATGATGATGCTGTTGTCCGAATCAGTTACGCTCACACCGCTACCATCGTCATACGGTACAAGCTTGCCGCTGATTACATACACCTTCCGCTCATCCTGCTTCATGGTTGCCCCCTGTATCATGCCGGTATTATGGTTCACACGTGCATCTATCATTGAGTTGCTCTGCTCGATACGACCGTCTATATCATCACGTACACGTTGTATCATGCCGTTATACACCTGCTTGGCATTAATATAATCGATTACGGAAACCTTATCTTCATCATTCCATTGTTCGTTGCCATTCACAAACTCTAATGCAGCAATTGGATTTTCTTCAATCATTGCAAACATGCTCTCATCCACGAGGTCTGCAACCCTTGCACGCTGATACTCATACATGTTCTTTGCATCGTTCATCTCCTGCGAAGAAATGATATTATACCCGTCGAGATAACTGTCATTTGCTTGTTGTACACTTTCGTTTCGGTTGCCGCCACGTGATTGAGCCATAGAAGCAAGGTTAAATCCTCGCAAATTCAACGAGCGTTCCATATAATCCAGAACGGCAGCTTTCTCATTGATGGTAAAATCTTTATCACCGGCAATAAGTTCCGCAACTTCACCGATATTCTCATTGGTAGTAAGGTCAAGCGTCGCCTTTAATGGCTCCCATACCTCTTTGCCGAGTAATTCATTCACTTTTGCGTCCGCTTTATTTACACCATGCTTCATGGAAGTATAATTTGCAGCAGACAAAGTATGTTTTCCTGCGCCCATCAATCCCATAGAGAGTGCCATGCCTCCCCAAATGTCACCATGAAATTGGCCACTGGCAAACAAATTGGTACGTGTACCGTCCGGATTCTGTTGATAGGCATCATCAAGATTGAGCATGGTGCGCCACAGTTGTCCATAGTACTCTTCCGAAACCTCACCGACATAATCACTCACACCCATTTTGTTGAACATCTGATGAGTTTGTCCCATGATACCGTTCAACGCACTTGCGTCAGCCTTTGAAAGCACTGCACCGATACGTTTTGCACCTAAAACATTGGCGAGTTTGCTCATATTCCCAAGAGTAAAGACCGGATCAAGATGCGCACCGAACATTTCCGAATAATTCTCAATGATGGCATTGGCTTCACTTTGCCAAATGGCATCCCCCCAAGTCTTGTCGTTGGAAAAATCATAGTTGCCGTTCTCATCAACAACCACATCACCCAGTTTACGGTCAATAATGTCAGCAGTAGTTTTCCCTGCCTGTACTGTATTGGCCATAAGTGGAGCGCGTACAAGCAAATCATCTGCAGTTGTACCGAGTGCTTTGATGGTCCAGTCGCTTGCATACCGTCCCAAACCTTTGGCTCCATTTTCTTTGATATAGGACTTGAAACCCTGCTGAGCCATTTTTTCAGCCGTTTCTTTGCTTATAACCTTTGTTGCAAGTTTGGTACTTCCTTTGGAGAAAGAGGACAATCCGTTAAATCCTCCACCTGTCAATACGAAATCCAGCATGAAGGACGGCATATAGCCTGTCATTACACCTGCTCTGTTCCAAAAATCTGCATTTCCGCTGTATCTTTCCTCTGCTTGTTGCTTCTCATGGATTGCGCCCATCATTGCATCATGCGCTTCACGTTCACCCTCTGTGGCATTTTCTTTTTTCAGTTCATCGGCATTCATCATCGTAAATGCATCACGCATATCGCCCATACCGAAATCCCACGTGCGCACATCACCCATAGTGCGACCGAAACCACGCCAAAAGCCTACATCTACACCGTTTTCACGGTCTTTCTGTTCTTCAAGGTTCTTAATCAGTTCCTCTGTTTCACGAATGGCTACGGATAACGCACGGTTTTCCTTGTCAGATTGTTGGCGGGGCGTATAAGTGGCAGCTCCCAGTATGGCAGCGAGAGGGGCTTTGTTGTTTTCTGTCTCTTCTGCCCATTCCTTGTGTACTTCTGATGCTCTTTCCGCTTGCTTGGCTTTCAACTCCTGCAACCGGAGGTTTGCCTTGCGCAACTGTCCGCCTATGGACATATCGGCAGCTTGGCGGTACTGAAAGCTTTCCATGTCAGCCAATGACTTGCTGTAATAACGATTTCCGGCAGGAGTGAGGAACGTTTTCTCCAACTTCCCACTTTCAGGATTGAATATCATCTTTCCCTCTTTGGTCTGCAAGCCGGGATTTATCCCATATTCCTGCATATTGTCTATGCGTTCGTTGAATGTTTGTGTATGGGATTTCACATCGTTCATAATACGGTCGGTTTCGGTCAACATCGCTACTTTCTCCTTTTCTGTAGGTTGCCATGTCTGTTCATTAGCAGGTGAAATGGGTTCTTCAACCGTTCCGGAAGCACTGTTTCCCGATTGTTGCGATGAGGTTCGTTCCTTTCCAAACCCTATATTGCTTTCAAATTCTTCAAACGGCTCCATATCATAACCATCTTTTACAAGAGCGTCGTAAGCCGCTTTACGTTTGGTTGAATCTAACAGGTTCTTGCGAAAATCTTCTTCGCTCTCCATGTCGTAACCATCAGAAACAAACGTATCATACAGTTTTTTTATCTTATCCTTTTCTTCAGGCATAGTATTTTATTTATGATGTTGGACTTTTCTTTTTATTATCGGCCGTTGGACTTTTTTTCTGTGGCTTAGAAGAATGTCCTTTACCGGGCTTTGTCGTTTCAGATGTCTTGACGGTTTTCCCTCTTCCACTTTTGACCTCGGTGGTCGAAGCCTGAGTTTCTTCGTTCCATGTTCCATTGTCTATGGCGTTCTGACGCATGGCTTCATACGAGTGTGCAAAATGCTTGTTACCATCGCTGTCATACCACGGATATTCTCCGGCCTTTCCACTGCCACCACCTCGGTTGTAATATTCTGCTCTGGCATTGGATGCGGAAGCGGAAGCCTTTGAAGCACCAGCTTTAGCCTTTTCGGTTTCAAGCCTTGCCTTTTCAAGTTCTTCTGCATATTTTGCTTCAATTCCTTTGCGTTTGGCTTCAGCTTCGGATGCGGATATTTTATTGCCTTGCAGTTGGAGATTCAATTCAAACATCTGCCTGTCGCGTTCCTCTTTGGCATCGTTCCGTATGCGGTTATAATCGTCAAGACCAAGCTGCCTTTGCCACTTACGTTCACGGTCATCCCTTTCTTCATCAGCGATTCTTGCCCTCATCAGCCCCTCATAATATTCTTTCTCCTTGCCTTCACGTTCTTTCATCAGCTTGTCATATCTCACTTTGGTACGTTCTGACATGGTATTCTTACCGGTATACATATTTGGAGCGTACTGCGTGGTGAAGAACAAGTTCGAGAGTGCCGATATACCATCACCAATGGCTGCGAATATCTGTTCACGTTTCTGCTTCTTCTTTTCTTTAGCAAGTTCCTCGTCCGTTGGCGGTTTATAGGGATTGAGTTTTTTGTACAATTCAGCGTATGAGAGACTGCCACCGTTCACATCGGCTTGTTTGGACGGAGGTGCAGCGACCGTTTCAGATTGGGAGCCGGTAACGGCAGGAGCCGCAGCTGCTTGTTGTTCCGTCCATTTCTGTGTACCCTTTGCCGGGGATGATACGGAAGGAGCGTCTTGCTGCTGTTCGTGCCATTCCTTAGAACCTTTGGGCGGAGGCGTACCACCTCCGTTTCCTAAAATATCATCCATTGTTGCCATATTGAAATAGTTTAGAAAGGCATTTGACTTACCGCGTTAGTTACTCCTTGTACAGCTCCCGATATGGCATTGGCCTTGCCTTGCTCAATGGCGTTAAGCTGTTCCACGAAAGCATTGTCGTTTTGCATATAAGTGGCTTCGATATTGTCCTTACGTGCTTCTGCATCAGCGGCAATCTGTGATGTTGCATCGGCAAGAGCCTTGTTGTTCGCTTCTTTAGCCGCTGCCACACTTTCATCAGTACCGCCCATGACGGCTGCACTACCGGCAGCGGCTTTGTTACGTTGTTTTATACTCTCTTCAGTTTGCGTAAGGATGCGTTGTGCATCAGCCCGCTGAGTGGCATCCTCGTTGTACCGCCTGTCGTACCAGTCCTGATTCTTTTGCCGTTGAGCCTCAACATTACGTTTTGCTTTCTTCATGGCCTTGGATGCCTTGATCCCACCGAAAATGCTGCCTGCAGCACCTATGGCACTTCCTATTAAACCCATAAGACTTTAGTTTTGATTATTAAAAGTTATACCTTGCGTGCGAAAGTAAGCCGTTATCTTCGCATCATCATTTTATCTTTTTACATACAAATCATTATGGCAATAGGAAAAAAGACCGGAGGACGGCAAAAAGGTACGCCCAACAAAATAACGGCACTGGCAAAAGGGATGATTGAGAAATGGCTTGAAGCGCACAACACTATACCCGAAGGAGATGTGACGCCACTAATAATGCAGGACTTCCTGGAACTTGCCCCCAAAGACAGGGTGAAAGTGTCGACAGAGTTCATTAAAATCATCATGCCTAAGAATATCAGCATAGACGATGGCGAGGTCAAACTCACCATTGAGGATAAGCTTGTCAAACTTGCCGGAGAAGAAGACGAGGAAGAATAATCTATTACCCTCTACTTTAGATTGTCTTCATGTCAAGGGAACCCCAACCCGAAAAGGGGACGATTTTACTGATTTGCTTTGAAGCGATGTTCGAGAGAATGTCGCTTTTTTCATGTCCGGACCGTAAAATTTCTTCGGAAGAAAAGGGTATTTCTTCGGAAGAAATAGCAATAAATGTACAATTATACCCCATTTCTTCGGAAGATATACCATAAAATAAATATATATATCTACTACTACATCTACCGCGCGTGCGTGCGCACGTGAAGAAATTTTCGATTTTAGGGCAAGAATAAAAATTGAATAAAAAAGAAAGCCTACAAAGAAAAATACCTTGCAGGCTTATATCATTTCGTGAAGTCACAAAAAAAATCAGAATCCTTTCCCTTTCTGCCGTTGGTACACCACCGTCTGGTCTTTGTCGAGGTTGACGATTTTGAACATCACCATTGAACGGTTCGGAATATCATCCGGCAGCATAGTTACGAGCCGGGCAATCACCTCGTCCACATTGTTGAAGCCTACATCGGTCAGTTCCGCCACCTTTTGCCCGTTGTGGTATGCAGCCGCATTCACCATATAGCGGTATGACAAGCGGAAATGCACATCCTCCTGTTTCTGCTCACGTACAGAAGCCTTACCGGAGAAGAAAATGAAATCAATTACTTTCTCGTTCAGTTCCCAAGCAGGGGAGAAGTCAATCTTGATATACCCTCGTGTTACGTTGTGTCCATTGCTATGGTTCATGCCAAACGCCACTTCCGAGATAGAGGCACGTACATCATTCTGAGCTACTGTTCCCCATGTATGCCGGAACGTGTAAGCCGAATACCACTCTTCCTTTGGCATTCCCATAGCCTTGCATAATTGCCTTATCCCACTGTTGACATTGGCGCAAAAACTGTCCGATGTAGTCATGCGCTGATAGAAATTGAACAAACGCTCATCATCTTTTGCCGTGTTCATGTACTTTTCAAATAGCGGCTGGATGATTGCTGGCACCCGCATTTCCATATACGCACCATCCGCACGGAACTTCTTCGTTTTGGCCCGTTGGTAGTGGATAATTCCGTTCCGGTAATCCTGCTTTCTTAGATTATACAGGTCAATCGTGTTGATTCCTGCAAGGCAAAGCACCATCATAGCAACATCACGCCCGAACTCCGTCTGTGGATATTTCATCTTACTTTCCGGCAGAGGGAATGAAAAGAACTCCCGACATGCTTCGGGGGTAATGGCAAGCTTCTCCGCACGATCAGCCGTTGGTATTTCCACTTTCACCCATGGGTTGACTTTGATACGGATTATACCGTTATCGTAATCGTTGTACTCCAACATGGCGGCTTTAAATACCTGACGCATACAGATTGGATACATTTCCTTTGCCCTATGCGTCTGTTCAAGCGACTTTATCCATTTGTTCACCTGCGTAGAGGTCAACTGAGCGAACATCACTTGGTTGGTTCCGATGAACCGTTCCAGATGTTGTAGGGCAAGCTTGTAGTTCTTGGCATTCCTTTCCTGCCCACGGTCAATCATTCTGTCGATATGCACTCTCGCATAATCCGAAAAACAAATATCGTCATTGCCGTTCGTAAGAAAATCCACCACTTCCTTGACCGTCCAATGTTCAATGTCTTTTTTGTTGAGCCGCTCGTTATATTCCACTATCCGCCCGGCACAATACTGAAGCACGTAGGGGTCTTCGATTTCTTTCGCTCTGGAAAGTTCTTTCTTCGTGACCATCTTGTCGGTCTTCATGAATTGTGTCCCCCTATGGTGGGTAACTCTGATATAAACCGGATAAAATCCGTCCTTGCGTTCTTTTTGAACACACGCTTTAAATGTTGCCATATCGTTCTATGTCTTTATTATGTTATTCTTTAAATTTATTCCAAACAGCTTCCAATGTCTTAACTTTCTGTCATATCATCAATTACGGCTCTAAACACGCTCTAAACACCCAACGAAAAGCACAACAACATTCTCTAAACATTTGCGTTTATTACGCTCATTTTCCGTGCGGAATGAACGTACCTTTTAAAAATACAATAGGCGGTAAGCCTTTGTAAATGAAAAGCATACCGCCTATTTTTTGAGTATCAGCTATATCGTGCTATTCCTCGATTGCAGCCTGCGCCACTTTCATATACGATTATTCCCTAATAGGTTACATTGCCGGTGTATGTGAAGTGTATGCGCTTTGGTATGACTTTTTTCTAAAGCTGCTACTTTCTTAGCATTATTATTCTATCGCAGCTTGTGCCTCTCCAATACATATCTGTATTTCAATAAGATGCAATATTTGTGTATGTAATCTGTATGCATCTTGATACAATCCTATACAATGCTTGGAACAGTTGCAATAGATATTAAGGATGAATGATTTGACCTCTCTGTAACGAGATGACGCATTCATTTAAATTTCAGTATTGTTTATTTCCTATCTTTCAATAGTTCAATAATCACGTCCTTATCCTTCAGGTTTGAATCAAGACGTAAAATCTGTGAGTTCAGACTCTCTATCTGCTCTTTCAGAAGCTTGATTGTTTCCCTCAGGTTCTCTGTTTCTTTCTTTTCGCTGGATAACTGTACGGCCAGTTCTGCATCACCTATCAGATTATTTGCATTTCCATCCAATGAAACGGCTGCAAGGTGTGCCGATATATGATGTTGTTTCGGACAGAAAAGGGAAAAGAAATTGAAGTCCAATGCTTCGCTGACTTTAATAAGCCTGTTCGTTTCCATTGTCTCCCTTTCCAGTATGCGGTTTATGTGCTGCTGTGGTACACCTATTTTGCGCCCAAGCTCAGATTTGCTTAATCCAAGCTCGTTGCGTCTTTTGTCGATAGCCTGACCTACATGCACGTGTTTTATGTCATTATCCATGCGATTCCTTCAATAAATACATCTTAAACAATAAATCATCAAACAAATATTTGGTTATATAAACCATTTTATGTTACTTTGTGGTGTAACCTATTCATTTGGTGAATACAAAGTTAAACATTAAATATTAAACATCCAACAATTATGTCCGAAAACTTAGAAAAAATCCGTCCGGCACTTGTTGCCCTTGAAGTAGGTGAATCCGTTTCATTCCCCATTTCACGTTTGAAAAGCGTCCGTACACAGGCCTCAGAGCTTGGTGCCATCTACAACCGTCAGTTCAAGACCAGGACTGACAGGGAAAACCATACCATTACGGTCAAACGAACAGTATAGAAACCAAATCAGGTTTATATGAAGATATTACAGTTTCTGGACCATCTTATACCATACGAAACATTCTTGAATGACCTCTCCTCCAGAATTGTCAGGCAATTGAAAGCCGACAAGGATGATCCTGAATTCATCAGCCAGAGGAAGGCTTACGAACTTTTTGGCCGCAGGAATGTAGAACGATGGAAACGTCAGGGAAAGGTGGTCTCCTATAAAAGACCCGGTAAGGTGGAATACCGCACGGCAGACCTCAGGCTCTTGCAGCGAACCACCCTGGACTATTTTGATGAAAGTCAGCCGAAACAGGCAGAAAAACCGGTCAAGAAAGATAAGTGATAAACATATTATGGCTAATACTCAAATATTGATAAACTTTATTTGTTTAGTTTAGCCGTGATACTCTATGAAATATAAAGAAAGCAATTATAGTAGGTACAGGAATGTGCGTCAGTAACCTTTGTTCACCAGCTTATAGTTTTGCCACTTAACAATAAAGCCGGACAGGTCTTTTTTATCGCACATTCATAATGATTTTATAATAATGAAAGAAATCAGACCAGCGTGCGATCCAAACGGTGTCTATTCAGTCAAGCGCACCTGTGCTGAACTCGGTATCAGCAACAAGACACTCAAAAAATACAGAGAAAACGGGTATATCCAACCGCTCAATCCTAATAATGTCAGCCGTCCGAAATACTCCGGCCAGTCAATAATCGATTGTTGGAACCTGCTCAGTACGTTATGATAAGCGAAACAACCATACGGAAAGTAAGGGAACTTGCCATAGAAGACGTACTCAGTCCTTATGTCAGGCTGTCCAGAAAAGGCTCAACCCTGATGGGACTTTGTCCTTTTCATACTGAGAAGACCGGTTCCTTTGCCGTTACCCCAGGCAAGAATCTCTTCCACTGTTTCAGTTGTAACCGTGGCGGTGATTCCATTACGTTTATAATGGAAAAGGAAAACCTTTCCTTCAGTACCGCCGTGGAATTTATTGCCAGAAACCATAATATTCCGGTAGAATACATCAGTGAAGAGCGCAGTGAGGAACAGATGGCCGAAGCCAGGCACCGGGAATTACTTCTGACAGTTCTCGATACAGTCCAGACCTTCTTCCTACAAAATTTAAGAGCAACAGACAAGGAAGAGAGCCTTGATGCCAGAGCCTACGCATACAGCCGATGGCATGAGGAATTCTGTGCCTTTGCCGGAATAGGCTATGCACCGAAAGATGGTCAGGCCTTTATGGATTTCTGCAGAAACAAGGCTTTGAACGAAGAACTGCTGTACGAACTCGGTATGTTCAAGCGTGGTGAGGATGGCAACACATACGCCATGTTCCGCCAGCGTATCATGATTCCCGTGAGAAACAGATGGGGACGCATCATTGCCTATACAGCCAGATACATTGGAGACAACAGGAAAGCTCCCAAGTATATCAACTCGGCAACAAGCATGATTTACTCCAAGGGAGAAACAGTATTTGGCATTGACCGTGCCGCCAGACTGCGTGATGCCGACTATTATATCATTGTGGAAGGTGCTCCTGATGTCCTGAGAATGCAGTCGATTGGATACGACAATACAGTAGCGTCACTTGGAACAGCCTGGAGTGACAGCCAGTTTGAACAGCTGAAGAAATATGTATCCTCACTCTGTTTCATTCCTGATTCAGATATTGCGGAAGGCAAGCCATACGGACCGGGATTTGAGGCGGTGATGACCAACGGGGCTGCAGCCATAAGAAAAGGATTCCATGTAACAGTCAGGGAACTTCCTTTTGCAGAAATACCATCCGAGGCAGAAGGAGAAGTACAATATGCCAAGAATGATGCCGACAGCTATATCCGCAGCAGGGAGGATTATACCTCACTGCCGGAAAAGCATTTTATCATCTGGTTGGCACAGAAACGTTTTCTGGTAGCCGGTTCCATGGTAGAGGAAAGAAAGTGTGTTGCGGAAATAGCAGACCTGTTGCGCTATATAAAAGACCAGCTTGTGTATGACCAGTGCATAGAACAGCTCTCCAGACTGCACGGCAAGGTAAAGCTATGGCGTGATGCCGTTACCCAGGCACGTGGTGAAGCCAGGAGAAGGAACGACAAACCTGCAGCCATGAACGAGATGCAGCGTGAAGCTGAACTGCTGCGCCAATTCGGTCTGTTCGTCAGAGAAAACTGTTACTACTCCATCGGTGAAGATGATGATGAACCGTCAAGAATCTCCAACTTCATCATGGAACCGCTGTTCCATATCGAGGATGAGATAAACGGAACCAGAATCTTCCGTATGAGGAATATGTACAATGTATGCAGGGTCATAGAACTGAAGGAGTCAGAACTCTGCTCACTGAGCAACTTCCAGCAGAAGGTCGGCTCACTGGGCAATTATGTATGGCTGGCCAAGATTGACAAACTCAACCGTGTAAAGGAATACCTGTATTCAAAGACCGATACGGCAGAACGTATCAGAAAACTCGGCTGGAATGCGGCTGAAGGATTCTTCGCTTTCGGTAACGGAATATTCCTTGCAGGTACATTCAATACCGTTGATGATTTGGGTATAGTCCGTGGTATCAACGACAAGGCTTTCTATATACCGGCCACTTCAAAAATCTATCTCAACAATCCGGAGATATTCCAGTTTGAGAGACTTATGATACATGAGAACTGCAACGGAATAAAGCTGTATGATTACGTAAAAAGACTGATGGAAGTGTTCGGCGAGAATGCAAGTGTAGCCTTCTGTTACCTGCTTGCCACACTCTTCCGTGACATAATATTCAGACGCACCCGTCACTTTCCCATCCTGAACCTTTTCGGTGAGAAAGGAACCGGTAAGACAACCCTGGCTACTTCCCTCCAGTCCTTCTTTCTGCACGGGGTTGATCCGCCCAATCTCGGAGTAACTTCCGTACCGGCCATGAACGACCGTGTATCACAGGCTGTCAATACACTTGCCGTGCTGGACGAATACAAGAATGACCTTGATATCCGCAAGATAGCCTATCTGAAAGGACTTTGGGGCGGTGGCGGCCAGACTAAGAAGAATACGAATACGGACGGTATGGCAGCCCAAACCATTGTCACAACAGGTGTAGCTTTATGTGGTCAGGACAAGCCGACACAAGATATGGCACTCTACACCCGTGTTATCTTCCTTGCCTTTTCAAAGACATCATTCAACCAGAATGAGAAAAGAGCCTATGAAGACCTTGTATCAGTCTGCAACATGGGACTTACCCACCTCACCCTGGAAATATTGGGACACCGGGAACTGTTTGAAAAGAACTTTCCGGAAATATACTCCATTACCAAGCGTGAGCTGGCTGCGAAATTGGATAATGAAACCATCCATGACCGTATATTCGGTAACTGGGTTATTCCACTGGCCACCTTCAGAACACTGGAGACAGTCATTGACGTGCCTTTCAGTTATGCGGAGCTTTTTGAAACAGCAGTCAAAGGAATACGCAACCAGAATGAACTGGCTCAGGAAAGTTCGGAGATAGCGGATTTCTGGAGTATGCTTCAGGGATTCCAGACTTCAGGGAAATGTATTGAGAAGGCACATTACCGCATAAGGTATATGAAATCCTTCCGTCCATTGTCTGTAAAAGAAGATATAGAATTTAAGGAAGCACGTCCTATTCTCTATCTGAACACGGCAGCCGTGGCATCACTGTTCAACAGTAGGAATGCAGGTTCAACTTCCAACCGCTCGAACTGGTCCACCATCATGTCGTATCTGAAATCCCATGCTTCATATTTGGGACTGAAACAAGACAGATTCACCATACTTCTGCCCAGCGGACTTCCTGACTATACCATCGACATTGTAAATGGAGAGCAGGTTAAGAAGGTAAAGGTAAGCCGACCGAAGGCTTTATGCTTTGATTATCTCCAGTTGAAAGAGACTTTCGGGTTGGATCTTGAAACTGAGGTTGTAGCTGAAGTGCAGGACATGCAGGAAGAAGTGATGACAGAAATGCAACACACTTTCAAACAGAATGAATTTGATTTTACATAAATGATTAATCTGAACTCTGATGATGAAAGAAGTAAAGGGGTTAATACAAATCAAAAATATAATTGTAGTATTAAAAGACTTCTCCTAGTTTTTTTGGTGAAATCACCAAGTTCTTAGATAAAAAAGCATAAATATTTAGCAATTTTTAATGATAGAGTTGACTATTTGACGGGAACAAAGTATTTTTGTACATCAATAATTTTATAACCATATTACGATGGCAAATGCAGACCAAATATTATCTCTGATACGCAATCATTTAAACAATGATGATGCACAATTCAGAAAGGTTGCCTTACAGATTTCAGCTGTAGAGGCAAAGAATGGTCATGCTGTATTGGCGAGAACTATCCAGGAATTATTAAGCCAGAAAAAGACCTCTTTTAGCAATTTAAAAATTATTCCACGCAATAAGGATGTTGACGATTTGTTGCTTCAGACTGAAACATATGACAGTTTGAATGATCTGGTTACAGATAAGTCTGTAAAGGAGAAGCTGGAAAGGGTAATAAAGGAATATACAAGAAGAGAAGAACTTCAGAAATATGGCCTTGCAAATCGCCGTAAGCTGTTACTCTATGGTATGTCTGGTACAGGTAAGACTATGACATCAGGGGTATTGGCAAAGGAACTTAATCTTCCTTTCTTTATTGTAAGAACAGAAAAGATTATCACTAAATTCATGGGTGAGACAGGTCAGAAACTTAGCCGTATCTTTGATTTTATAGATGAAGTCCCTGCCGTTTATCTCTTTGATGAGTTTGACGCTATAGGCGCACAACGTGGAATGGAAAATGAGGTCGGTGAACAACGCAGAATACTTAATACATTCCTGCAGTTGTTGGAGCGTGATTCTTCTGATAGTTTTATTGTTGCAGCTACAAATGCAATAGAGTCCATCGACAAGGCAATGTTCCGGCGTTTTGATGATGTCATTGAATACAGAATGCCGGATGCAGAACAACGCTTGTTGTTGTTGCGTGAATATTTATATACAGCAAAAAATCTGGATTTCTCTCAGGCTGAACCTTTATTTACGGGAATGAGCCATGCAGAGATAAAAATGGTATGCTCCGACATATTCAAAGAATCACTGTTAAATGATTTGCCTATAGATATGGAAATGGTGAAAATGATTGTTGACAAACGAAATCAGCTGTGCCGTGAAATAGGTTGAATATGTAGGTAATATGCAAAAGAAACATTTTTTCTTAGGAAATAAGATAGCAGAAGATCGTTCTTTTACACCAAGAACCAGGTCTGTACAACCGCCAACCATGCCTGAAAGAAGCAGACAGGAACATGCGGCTTATATAAAAGAAATTTATAATACAGCTATTGATAAGGCAATAGAAACTTTGTCACAACGATCAGAAAGTGGATTACCCGTTGCAGATGGTGTTTATATGAACTTTGACATGGTTTCAGGTTTTGTTCCTCAGACATTAGCAAAAAGTAGTGGAGCATCTATTCTAAAAATCTCAGAAGATAAAGGTGATGGAAATGTAGATGTAACAATATATGTCAAGAAAGAAAAAAAAGATTGGTTGGACAAAAAAGCTAATGAGTATGCAAATGAAGAAATTTGCACAAGAAATGGAAACCCTAAGAATGCAACTCTGATTGAGCCAATCAATTCTATTGAACAAGCTGATGTTCATAGTCTTTATACTTCTGCTGAAGATTTTGATATGCTACCAGATAATCATTTGCAGACATTTGAAATATGGGTAACCAAAGGTGATGATTATAATGTAGAGGAACTTACTAAAACTTTAGACAGTCTTGGCCTTATATCAGCAGGTAAAAATATTCTTGACTTTGAAGGAGTTGCTGTTCTGTTAATCAAAGCAACAAAACAACAATTATGTGAGTTACCTTTATCTGTTGGTTATATAGAGGGAATACGTCCTTATAAACAGCCTTCAATACTTGTAAAATCCCATGATGAAAGCAGGGAATGGAGTGAGCTTATTAGAGATGAAATTGAGATTTCAATAAACAGTGACAGTGTAAGGGTGGGCTTATTGGATTCAGGTGTAAACAATGCTCATGATTTGATAGCTCCATTCTTATCGGATGATATGATGAAAAGTGCAATAGGAGTTTATGACACTATTGATCATAGCTTCCATGGAACGGATATGGCTGGCCTTATCCTATATGGTGATATGACAGATTTAATTTATGAGCATAAGAAATCTGTTGCAATTGAAAACAACTTGGCATCCGTGAAAATATATGAATCCGGATATGAAACTGATTCTGATTTTTATGGTGCTGTTATAGAGGATGCTATACAGCAAGCTCATGAAATGGGAGCATCTATACAATGTATGGCTGTTACAGATGACATTTCTTATGACTGCAAATCCACGTCAAGTTCTGCTGCTCTAGATGAAAGTATATACAATGGAGGGAATTGTGATCGTCTGGTGGTCGTTTCTGCGGGAAACATTGAGACTACAGAAATAGACGCTTCAGATTATATAGAATCATGTAAAGCTAATGCTATTAAAAGTCCGGCACAGGCATGGAATGCACTGACTGTAGGAGCTTATACAGAGAAGACTGTTGTAACTGATGATAGATATAAGCCTCTGGCTGCGCCTGGAGGAATTTCTCCGATGTCAAGAACCTCCTGGAGTTGGAGAAATGGTCTTAACAAGCCTGAGATTGTAATGGAAGGCGGTAATGTAGCTAATCATCCTGTACTGCAGACAACAACAACTCCTAATCTGAGCCTGATTTCGACCAGTGCAGACTTGGCAGAATCATTGGAGCCATTTTATGCAACCAGTGCAGCCACAGCATTGGCTGCACGTATGGCAGCAAAAATCAAGACAGTGAATCCTGACCTTTCTTTGTTGTCTGTACGTGGTATGATGGTACATTCTGCGAGATGGACTGAAGAAATGAAGCGTATAGGAAGTATCAATGATATCATGTCAATATGTGGTTATGGCATTCCAGATGAAGAAATTGCTTTATTTAGCAATGAAAGATATGCTACATACATCTTTGAAAATGAATTGATACCATATGTACGTAAAGATGGTTCAAATACATATAATCAACTGCATTTTTATGATCTCCCATGGCCTGTTGAATTACTTGAGCAGATGGGAGCAGAAAAAGTAAAGATAAGAATTACACTTTCCTATTATGTAAAGCCTTCTCCTGGTTATGCCGGTAGAAGAAATAAATATCGTTATCCTTCAGCAACTTTGCATTTTGACTTGAAGAGTCCACATGAAAATGTTGAAGAATTTTTATGTAGAAGGAATAAGAATGAAGGAGATAAAACAACAGATAATGATACTCAAAGATGGACAATCAAGCAAAATCGCCGTGAACAAGGTACTGTTCAGTCGGACTGGTTTGAGTGTACAGCAACTGAATTAGCAGGTTGTGGTCATATAGTTGTTTATCCAGGACCAGGTTGGTGGAAAGAGAGAAAACTGGCTAATGTTGATAATGTTATAAAGTATTCTCTAATAATATCTATAGAAACAAGTGAAACAGAAATATATAATGCTGTAGAGACTGAAATCAACAACAAGATAGGTATACAAATAATGCAGGAAGTATAAACCTATCATTTTAAGTTTAAATCATTGTTTTAAATATAATAGTTGCGGTTTGGATTACTCCAAACCGCTTTTGTTTAAAAAAGGAGTGGTTAGCTACCTGCAATGCCATCACTAACCATGAAGCTCCAAGCTTTAATCTTAGTTACTGTTTCCTTATCTATTCAATGGCATTAGCCAATTGTGCAGAATCAATGGAAAAAGCTAAAAGGGATTGGTACTACGAGTACAATGGGATAAAAGCTGAAATATCATGAATAACAGTCATGATCTTGCCTTTATCAACTCCCTTTCGGGATATCCATTGAATTATTAACTCTGTACTATCTTTTGCCAATGACATACTGCTTGCTGCAGGGATTCCAAGAATCCCTAGTACATCTAATCCTACAGATAAAAAATTACTAATAACCTATCCTTTCGGACTTTTAATTTTGGCATGAACCTTCACTAAAGGTTCTACTGCCTAAAAAAAACTTTTTTTCATTTTCTTTAGATTTAAAAATTTTGAATTTTTAATTGTAGAGTTTAGCTCCATAGCGGCAAATGATGGTATCGAACCATAAACTTATGAGCTTTACCTGGACATTTACCATAGTTTTACCTAAAACATTGCAAATTTAGCGATAAATCTTTATATTGAATATTATTATTACTTTATTTATTGAACACCTATTCATAATACGTCCAATTTTCTGAAACAGCTTCATTCTAAGCTTTTCCTGATAGGTAACCTCCACCTTGTCATCGAGAACCAAGATTTCTCTACTAGTTCGTCAGTTACAAGAAGCATGTAATCAAATGACGTAAAAGCCCCTATATCTTCTATCTTTTAATGTTGTAAATGTTGATTTATATAAGTTTTTTGTTTAAATAATCAGGATTGTACTATTAATACCTTCATTGTTATAGTTGTATTTTTGATAAAAAGATGCGCGGATTCCGGTTGTGTTTCATCCGTATTGGATTAAACTTTTTAGAAGTTTTATACGGTTAAATTTCTGATTATCAAAATATTTTCGTATATTAGTATAGCAAAAAAGATTATAAACAAAGGTATAACAAATAAATCCTATGATTATGGCAAGAACATTTACTATTACCAGTTATGGCAAGACTAAGGAATATCCAGAGAGCCAGCGTAAGAAAATGATTAAGGAGTTTGAGACGGCTATGCTTTGCTGTGATGGCAGTGAAGCTGAACGTTACAGGAATATATATGGTGACCTGGTTGCCGGTGAGAAGGAGTGTATGGACACAGAACGTCCATTGAGTCCTGAGCTTGAAGCAATGATTGAGCGAATGTTTACTACTCAAAAGTAATATTCTACAATTGCAGATTTTTATGTTGCATACCTGTTTTTGATACGCCCAATCTTCTGAAGTAATTTCATTCTCAAATTTTCCGGAAAAGTAATCTCCACCTTATCACCAAGAGCCAGTATTTCATCCACCAGTTCGTCAGTCACAAGAAGCATGTAATCAAAAGACGTGAAAGTCCCCATATCATTCCTTTCCACCTGCGAATGGTGGAAAGGATGCTTTCTCAGATAATCTGCAAATGGACCATAAGCCCGTAGTGTAACCTCTTCCGGCTGCTGTCCGGTTGGAGCTACAACACCAATGGAGTCTGAAAGACGTTTGGCAAGCGAAAATCTGCAGTCAGTCTGAAACCTGTTTCCACTGAGATAGATTCTTGTCAGTGCATCAAGAGGAACAGCACAGAACTCTGATCCGTTCCTGTACCCGAGCAAATACCAGCGGTTATGGAACAGTTTCAAACCTTCCGGTCTCAAACGGCCTTCCACTTCATTGCCCTTGTCATTGGTGTAGAATATGTACAATTCATGTCCATCGCTGATACATTCCGATATATCCGGCAGGTATTCAATACCATTTGACATGTCAGGCAGTACAACACGATGGAACAGACACGGACTGCTTTTCAGAGCCACATCAATGATACGACTGTTGAACAGCCAGTTCCGGCAACTGTCACCGAGTATTTCATCCAGGTTCTGGATATAATATGTATAGTCTTTTCTGTTGCACGCAATAACTATGTCGAAGTTCTCCTCAATCATCTTTCTGTGATGATGGAATGTGCGCAGACTCAACGGCTTTCCATTGTACAGGAAATGGTGCTTCCAAATATCACAAAGCCTTTCAAAAGTGACCTTTCTTTCCTGATAGACTGTATGCAACAGCCAAATGTATCGGTTGTAGATATTATTCATAAAACTACCTCTTTAACTTATTTAATTATCTAAATATAAGCATTATAAACGAGATATGCAAGAAAATTGCACATCTGTTTTGTATAATATTTTCACTATAATCCGGACTGGTTTTCAGTACAGATTGACTATATCCATGCCTCTCTTCCTTGCCTCCCTGCAGGTATAGAATGTTCCTCCCAAAGGCTTGCCGTCATAATAGGCAATCAAACCGCATGAATGCTCCAGCATGAAGTCATTGCGCCTTAGAAAGCATCCCTTGAAATAGTGTTCACTCAATACAATAACCCGGTCAGCCTGGGAAATTATTCTCTGATAACGTTCCTTTTCCATTGACGGCCACAGGCAACTCTGTCTCCTGAAAGGTACAACGGCAATTAGCCGTATATCCGGGTACTTTCCCTTCAGTGACAATACAGTTTCAGCGGCCATCAGGTCGAAACCCATAGCCATGCCTGAGTAGAAGCAGGTAATGCTTGACCTGCAGGCAAGCAACACGGCTTCAACAAGCCGTGCCCTTATTTCATCCTGCCTTTCTACGGGAACAGTTCTGTGTCCCGTGAAAGCCAGTGACTTTGATTTTTCTGATAATATTCCGTTCATAGTTCTATACTTTATAATGGGTTCTTGCAAGGAAGATGCCTTCAATGACATTCGCTCCGAAACTCTCCAACTGATTCGCATACATACCGAAACTGATTCCACGTGTTATTACATCATCGAAGACTATGACTGCCTTACCTCTGAACCACTCTTCATCAAACTCGATGATGCTCACCTTTCTGATTTCCTTTTCAGCCATACGGTTTTCATGAATAGCAAGTCTTTCTCCGCATACCCTTACATGGTCATATCCGTTTATCGCTCCTGTGAGTTCACATACCCTTTTGCAGAAGTTCATATACCGGATTTCATTCTTTCTTACCGATGATGCCGGAACCGGAATGAATACCAACTGTGAGCATCTGTTGCCGTGTTCCTCAATCATTCTTGCTGCCGTCATCTGTGCCACCACTTCATGAGACCTTCCATCCTTGAAGTCATAAACCAACTGTCTGTCGGCGATTTCCTTCTCGCCCACATTCTGAATACGTTTGGGAAAATACTTGCAGAACCATGTCTGTGGTTTTTCCAACTGCTTTCTGATGCTTTCGTCCATCTGTACCATACGCTCTGATTTTTTTCCCTTCTGTCAGCAAGTTTTTCAGCTTGCCCGAAGGATATTTTTTGCAGTTCTCAGAAGCGCAGGCATTCAATAAGGCAAACTTCAAGGAAAGCTGAAAATACGCTCAACCCCGTTTGAGGAAGATTTTCAGCCCTGTGTTTGACGTTTGCAATGCCGGAGATACCTTTGCAAAAAAATATCTGCAGAGGCATGCTGAACAAACCTGTGGCTGTAATGGTACGTTAGGATAACCATGTATCCCTTTCGCATCAGACGTTTTCAAATAATAAAATGCACCCGTTTCAGGGGTGACAGTGTTGACTGAGAGTATCTGTCAGTGTATCAGATACTTCATGAAGAAATCATGCGTTGACAAACGTTGACAGACGTAGCCACAATTTTCAATACGATAAAAATCCATAGCCAAACGTTGACACATTATAATACTCTATTCTTTATAAGAAAAATCAGAAGGAATATAATATATTGTATTACAGCAATTTCCAAGACTGATTTTATGCCGGATTTTCATTGGATTTGCTGTCAACGCTGTCAACCATCAAATATATGCCTTCCTTATTTCCGTAAAAACAGATTTACCATCAACCGCCTTAGTCCAGCCGTATTGAATATGATGGTAACACATAATCCATCGTATTCCCACAATCTCCGAAATAATCCCATATTTGACGTATTGATAGCTAATAATCAACTGTTTACCTTTACGGCATCCAATAAAAGAAAAGATTAACCAGCATGAGAAATAATGAAAGTTGTTCCGGAAAAGACATATTCAGTAAAGGAGGCAGCACGCTACCTGGGTGTTCACCGCTGCACCATCTATGCCTATATCCGTTATATGGAAAAGCCGCTGGCTTTTCTGAAGATACCTGACAAGGCAAAAAGGGTGTTCAGAGGAACTGACCTGATAACCTACAAGGAAACCGGTCTGCCCAAACGTGGCCGCAAGCGCAAGAAACACCGTTAGTTCAGCCTGTCCCATGGAATGGTATCCAAAAGATTACATTTGGCATTCATAGCTACAAGTTCAAGAGCCAGCAGCCTTGCCCTTAGCCTGACATCCTCCATGTCGGACACGGCCTGAAGGAACTCGGACGGCTCCATTGCTCCTGACTGAATCATCCATTCCCTTGCACATTGTTCAGGAACAGCGGCACTGACGAAAGAGAATATTTCTTTTGCTATGTAGCCGGCTGTACCATCGCCGGCTTCAATGGTAAAGCAGAACGGTATACCGCTCGAAGTCTTCCGTCTGAAATTGATAAACCGGATTCCATCCATGTTTTCCATAGAAATGCTCCACCCATGCCGGGCAGAGATATTAAAAATATTACGACAATTTTCCATTTACCATACAATTATAGTTTTGTTTTCATTTACCTGCTATAATAAGCAGCCGGTCTTGTCCGTGACGGATAGGACCGGCCACTTCTGTTTTCATACAGCCTATTCAAACTTTTCAAGAAATTCCTGAAGCCTACTGTCCTGAATCTGCTTCAGCGGAACCGGCTTAAAGTTCTTCTGCTGTCTTACCTGAAGCTTGCCAAGCCCCTGAACACTCAGGTCAAGCTCCACATCCGAAAGCTCATTGAGGGAAATATACCCGTATTCATCCTCCATGAGTCCTACTACGATACCGAATAGAATCACATCGTCATCCTCCCTGTTTCCTTCAAGGATAAACCACCTTACAGAACCAAGGGCAAAAACCGCACGGCAAACAGCCTCCTTTCCCTTGCCGTCCTGGGAGTATAGCGGATAACCCTCCAGAGCTTCCGCCAGTTGTGTTGTCATCAATCTGCACATATCAGTTAAAAATTAAAAGATTGTTTGATACTCATTTTTCTTGCTCGCATAACATCTGAATTTTGAAGTTCTGATTATTTTCCCTTTGGTAAAGCTCATTGAACTTCATGGCCGGGAAAAACCGTTTTATGTGCATTTGTGACTGCGGACCAAAGGGAGAAAAAGACAAGTGTGAAGTCAGAGAATGCAGACGGAATACCCAAATTTTTGAGGTATGAGAAAATTTGCGGAAGGCTGCCGTCAAGTGCTCCGACTGAAAGCGCAAGCGTCACTTGGCGTTTCTCCAGTCCGCAGTACCTTTGCACATAAGAAACGGTTCCGGCTATGATGCTCCAATGATTTCCTGATATTCAGTATTCAAAGATTTCAGAGGAGCATAGTATCCGTTTTCAGACAAACCACCGGTAACCAGTTGCCAATGTCAGAGTCTTTGAAGTGAAGAGCAGCGTAACCTTAAAGGCTCTGTCTTTGGCAACTGTCCTGATTTATCTGCATGATTGTATGAACCTGTCGGGTGAAACTTGCCTGGTATCAGGATACGAAGCAAGTCAGCCGGTTAGTTTCCGTAGTATAAGGCAAGTTGTTCCGGCATCGCATGAAATACGAACAGTCGGAACAGCTTGCCTGTATTTTAAGACGAGTATTCAGGGATATAGGACGTTCCGTCAGTGCAAGCTTTAGCCTGCATCATCGGAACAGCCTGCTTGTTTTCATTTTTCAGACATATTATCGATAACTAGTTGTCAATATCAGAGCCTTTAAAGTGAAGAGTAGCGCAACCTTAAAGGATCTGTCTTTGGTAACAGTTCTGATTTATCTGCATGGTTGTATGAACCTGTCGGCTGAAACTTGCTTGGTATCACAGATACGAAGCAAGTCAGCCGGTAGTTTTCACATTGAATAAATAAAGAACTTTGGTAATATTAAATTCAAGCAGAAGTTAGAAGATTTATAGTATTAAATTTTTTATTATTGGCAGAATTATATAAGTTTGCGTGTTAGTTTAATAAATAAAAGATATATGAGCAACCTTAATAGAATTAAAGTAGTTCTGGTAGAACAAAAAAAAACAGGTAAATGGTTGGCAGATCAGTTAGGAAAGTCTACGTGCACAGTAAGTAAGTGGTGTCAGAATACTACTCAACCAGATTTACTGACATTGGAACAAATTGCACAACTTTTAGAGGTTGATATTAGAGACCTGCTTGTTGGTACAAAACTAACAACCACATCAAAATATTGATATGTTATGGCAAATACGTTCATTATAACTTGTTATGGCAAGACAAATACATATCCTGAAAATCTGCAAAAAAAATGACCAAAGAGTTCAAAATGGATATGTTTTGCTGTGATGGTAGTTAGGCTAGAGATATAGTATATTTATCAAGATTAGACAGTTGGCGAGAAGGTGTGTATGGATACAGATCACTCGTTGATTCATGAACTTGAAACTATGCTTGCAAAAATGTTTGCTACTACGCAATATTAATGAACTATACAATGTATAAGTTGGCGTTTATGCCATAATTTTTTAGTATGTAAAATAAAGAAATAAATGAATCAAAATAAGAATTATAAGTTTATAGATTTATTTGCTGGAGCTGGTGGCTTGTCTGAAGGTTTTATTAGAGCTGGCTTTGAACCGATAGCTCATATAGAAATGGATCATTATGCATGTGATACCTTAAAAACACGTGCTGCGTACCATTACTTAAAAGCAAATAATAAACTATCAATATATGAACAATATTTAAGGACAAAGAAAGAAAAAACTGATGGCGCTTGGTTGTGGAATCAAGTGCCAAAAGAAGTTATTGACACAGTTATTCAAGAAGCAATAGGTAAAGAAACTATTGATGGGATTTTTAAAAAAGTTGATAGACTGTGCAAAGGTCAAAAGGTTGATATTATAATTGGAGGTCCCCCTTGTCAAGCATATTCGATTGCCGGACGAGCTAGACTAGGAAAAAAAATTGAAGATGATCCACGAAATGATTTATATAAATTTTATGTGGAATTTCTGAAGCGATACAGTCCGGAAATGTTTGTTTTTGAAAATGTTCTTGGAATTAAAACAGCCAAAAAAGGTGAACCGTTCAGAGACTTACAGAGACTGGTCAATGACCTCGGATATAAAATGGAACCGGTTGAACAAATTGCGTCTGAGCATGGTGTCTTACAAAAAAGACATAGGATTATCATTGTTGGTTGGAAAATAAATCGTTCAGGAAGTGATATTCCTACAACTTATAACTATCCAACCCTTGAAAAAGAAGATATGCCATATTCTATAATGAAGGATTTGTTTTGTGATCTTCCTGAAAGAAAAGCTGGAGAAGGTGAATTATGTGGTATTGTTGAATATACAAAACCCTTGGAGGAAATGGAGTATCTTAGGAAAACAGCAATAAGAGGTGTTCTTAATTTTACGACTCAACATATTGCAAGACCAACAAATGATAATGATAGGGAAATATATAGACAAGCTGTATTGATGTGGAAAACAGGTAAAAGGCTTAATTATGCAAAACTCGATCCAGCCTTACAAAAACATAAAAATAAAGAATCTTTTTGTAATCGTTTTTGTGTCGTTGATCCCAATGGAGTTTGTCATACCGTTGTGGCTCACATTGCGATGGATGGACATTACTATATATATCCCAACGAAACTCCTACTTTAGAGAATGTTCGTTCAATAACAATAAGAGAAGCAGCTAGAATACAATCGTTTCCTGATGATTTCTTCTTTGAGGGAAGCCGAAGTGCAGCTTTTAAGCAAATAGGAAATGCTGTACCTGTTGTATTAGCAGAAAAAATTGGCCTGAAAATAAAAAAGTTATTGAAAAATGAGGATAGATTACGATAGTCTTAGAACTGCGAATGCAATACCATGTGCCGCTTCAATGATTGAAACATTTAGAGCAATAGGGTACAATATCGAAACTGCAGTAGCAGATATTATAGATAATTCAATATCTGCAAATGCGAAAAATGTGTGGATCACAAGACATTGGCATGGAGATAAATCTTTCATAACAATTAAAGATGATGGATGCGGCATGAATAGTCAAGAAATAATTGATGCAATGCGTCCTGGAAGCCATAGCCCATTAGAAGAACGCTCTAAAACAGATCTTGGTAGATTTGGATTAGGTCTGAAAACAGCATCATTTTCACAATGTAGAAAATTAACTGTCCTTAGTAAAAAATCCGGATACCATAGTGCATACTGGACTTGGGACTTGGATTATGTAGCACAAACCAATGAATGGACTCTTTTACAATGGATTCCTGAATATTTGGACGAATCTGTAGATGATATTGAACATGGAACTCTTGTAATATGGTCAGATTTAGATAAAGTCGTTAGAAAAGGAACTTCCGAAAATGATATAAATGCAAAGGAAAAGTTTTCCAATTCTTTAGACCGTGTCCGTCAACATATTGCAATGACCTTTCACAGATTTCTTGAAGAAAAATCTTTAAAGATATTTTGGTGTGGTCATGAAATAAATCCTTGGAATCCCTTTTGTATAAGTGAATCTAAAACTCAGTCAAGACCTACAGAAGGAATCGTTGGAGGTATTAAATTGAAGGGATATGTATTGCCACATAAAAGTGCCTTTTCTTCAGAGAAGGCTTATAATGTGGCAGAAGGCATTAACGGCTGGCCAGCTCAACAAGGATTTTATGTATATAGAGGGAAACGTTTATTGTTAGCTGGGGATTGGCTTGGACTATTCAGAAAAGAAGAGCATTATAAATTAGTCCGCATTCAGGTAGATATTCCTAATACATTAGATAGTGAATGGCAGATTGATATTAAAAAATCAAAGGCGTATCCTCCTATACAATGCCAGAATCAACTTGAAGCATATGCAAAGGATGTGAGGAAAATAGGATGTGAGGTTTATCGTCATAGAGGAAAGATACTGAAACAACGTGCAGGTCAAAGCTTTCAGCCGCTGTGGAATGAGAAAAGGAAAGACAATAAATGGTCTTTTGTTATAAATCGAGATAATGCTATGATTCAGCAATTAAAAGATATGGCTCACACAGATTCCGATAAAGCCTTTAATTATTTATTACGTCTTATAGAGGAAACTATACCTGTTAAGACAATTTATATCAACGAAGCTAAAGGTGAAGAATCTCATAAAGAACCATTTGAAGGTTCAGATACTTCTGTAGTGAAAGATATGATTACAAGAATGTATCAGAATCTAATGGCTTCCAATATGACTTCAGAACAAGCTAAAGCATATATAATGACTATTGAGCCATTAAATTCATTTGAAGAACTCATTGAACAATTGTGATATGGAAGAATTATATAATAAAGCCTTAAATATTTGCCGTTTATTCATTGGTGCAATACCTGTTGTAACTGATGAACAGATTAATACCGCTATAGAGCAAGTCTCCTTTATGCCAGATTTTAAAATGTTGGATAAACACATATTAAAAAAGAAACTACTTGCCCATTATGGTGTAAGAATTCAAGATTTTCAAATATTGGAAGGAAACGACAGACGTTTACCTTGGCTTAAAGAATTTAAAGCAAATAAAATATCTAATTGGAACTTTTGGACAAGATACAAGTTATATCTTTCAGAGCAGAAAGGGTATGCTCCGGCAGTTATAAATCAATTAGATGAAATCACTGATAGAATATTAGATAACTTGTTTAATCCTCAACAAGTTAATATCTCAATAGATAAAAAAGGGCTTGTTGTAGGGCAAGTGCAGTCAGGGAAGACAGCAAATTATACAGGTTTGATTTGTAAAGCTGCTGATGCAGGTTTTAATTTTATCATCGTATTAGCAGGTATTCATAATAATCTAAGAAGTCAGACACAAAGTCGAATTGATGAAGGATTTTTAGGTTTTGATACACAATACGAGCGAGCATACTCAATAAACTCAACAACTAAAATAGGTGTTGGTCTTATTCCTGGATTTGATTCAGCAATTGCAAATTCATATACGACAAGTATTGATAAAGGAGACTTTAATAGTAGGGCTGCAAATACGGCTGGATTTAATTTTAATGCACCACAGCCTATTATCTTGGTTGTGAAAAAAAATGCATCTGTACTTAAACGTCTTTATAAATGGCTTTGTGCACAAACTTCTGGTAAGAAACAAATATCAAATAAATCTCTTTTGTTAATTGATGATGAAGCTGATAATGCGTCCATTAATACAAAAAAAGATAAGGATACAGATCCAACTGCCATAAATGATAATATTCGTAAGATTATACAACTGTTCAATCGCTCTGCATATGTAGGATATACAGCAACTCCATTTGCGAATATATTTATAGCACAGGACGAAACAGACTTATTTCCAAGGGACTTTATAATAAATTTGCCAGCTCCAGATAATTATATTGGGCCAAATAAGGTTTTTGGCACATCTTCTGAAACTTCTGAAGAAGAGGATGATGTATTGCCTATTGTCATTCCTATTGATGATTATAAGGCTTTTATACCTGATGGACATAAAAAGGATGATAAAAAACCAACAAAAAGTGATATTCCTGAGTCTTTGAAGCTTGCTATTAAATGTTTTATTTTAACATGCGCAATTAGAAGAGCCAGAGGACAGGAGAACAAGCATAATTCCATGCTAATACATGTGTCAAGATATCAGGTTTGGCAAAATGAAATTCGGGATATTGTGAACGAACAGTTCAGATACTATAAACAAGAAATAGAAGCTAATGATCCTGCTGTTTTAGCCGAGTTTCGGGCTTTATTAGAAGGAAATGTAAACGGGTGTCCATCGTATAAACAGATAACAGAAAAAATTAAGGGGTCTCCTTCTCTTTCAAAGATTGATCAGGACTTAACAGTTCATAAATGGGATGAAATAAAGCCATTATTATACCAAGCAGTTCAAAAAATTGAAGTAAAATCTATTAATGGTTCCTCTGGTGATGTTGTTGACTACCAATTAAATTCTAAAACCGGTATTTCAGTTATTGCAATTGGTGGAGATAAGTTATCTCGAGGCTTAACGTTAGAAGGTTTATCGGTAAGTTATTTTCTAAGAGCTTCGAAGATGTATGATACTCTTATGCAGATGGGAAGATGGTTTGGTTATCGTCCTGGCTATGTTGATTTGTGCCGTTTGTTTACTAGTAGCGAACTTAATGAATGGTATAGGCATATTGCTGTAGCTTCATCTGAGCTACTTGATGAATTTGATTATTTAGCGGAATCAAGAAGTACTCCAGAAACTTATGGTTTAAGAGTTCGTACTCATCCTGGTTGTCTTCAAATTACTGCTCTAAATAAAATGCGTAATTCACATGAAATTCAGGTATCATGGGCTGAAAGACTTATTGAAACATATCAGTTACCACTGAATGAGGATTTAAAGAATAAGAATCTTGTTGAAACAGATAATTTTCTCAGTAAGTTAGGTAAGCCTTTAATAAAAAACGAGAATTATCTGTGGACTAATGTTTCTCCGGTTGATGTCTGTGAGTATTTCAGTAATTTCAGTGTAGCTGAGGGACTTAGAAAAGTCAACATGGAGTTAATTTGTGAATATATTCAAGAATTAGTATCTAAAGGAGAACTTACAAAGTGGAGCGTTGTATTAATGAATAAGACAACACGGTCGAATGCTAGAGAAACTATAAAGAAGCATACTTTTTGTGGCTCTTATTCTGTATCATGTTTTAATCGTAGCCGTGCTGTAGATTCCAGCAATTATAAAACATACTTTATAAGAAAGAATCATATTGTCGGAAATCCTAGCGATGAATTAATAGATCTTGATGATGATTTATTAAATGAAGCTTTAAAAGAAACAATCGAACTTAATAAAAAGAAAGGGATTGAATGGAAACACACATATCCACAGCCAATAGTTGTTAGGTCGAAGTTTAGACCAATAAATCAACCGTTACTAATTATTTACCCACTTAATCCTGAATATGCAAATGTTAAGGATGAAAATGGTAATATTGTGCCAGGTACAACTATATTTACAGCGGAAGATAATCCTTTTGTCGGATTTGCCATTTCATTCCCTCACACCAATACAAATTGTGCAGTTTCATATAAGGTAAATATGGTGGCAGAGTATGCTGACATTGAAGATAATTTTGATAATGAAAACGACAACACATATGGCGACTAATATACCAATACAAGTAATATGGAATAGCCTGAAGTCAAATAAGACTTATGGTTTGGTCAAGCAATTGTATAACAGTAATTTAAGTGCAAATATATATGCAATATATAAGTATCCTGAAAATCTTCATGGTATAAGTGTGTCATTTAATCGTAATATAAAATTAGATATATCTTCATTTTCAGGACTAAAGGAGTTGGATATTTCAATAATAAATGATGCCTCATTACCACAGAATCAGATGTTATGCATACAGTTAATAGATTCAGGTAATTTGTTTGTTTTTGCTACCTTATGCGAAGATTTGATCTCATCTATTGGTAATATATCTGACGAAAAAATCTTAGTTAGGTCAATTCTTTGTCAATTAGAAAAATGGCGAAATCTTTTTGAATGTTCAAGAAAGAAAGAATTGTCAGAGAGTGAACAATTAGGACTTTTTGGAGAATTGACATTCTTGCAATATATGTTACAGGTATTACCCACAAGACAGTTAGATGTTTTGCATACATGGATGGGAGTTGAGAAATCAAATAAAGATTTTCAGGGGAATGAGTGGGCAGTAGAAGTAAAGTCATCCATAAGCAGGAAAAATAAGGTGACGATAAATGGGGAAACTCAGTTGGATAGTAATATTTTTAAACACCTGATATTGTGCCATTATTCTATTGAGAGAAATAATGCCAATGGCTTAACATTACCTCAATTAATTGATGGAATTGAGAACTTGCTAAAATATGATCAAATGATTCTTAACTATTTTCGGGCAAGATTAATGTTGGCCGGGTATATGCCGGAAGACAGGACTAAATATGAATTAAGACACTATAATATAAAGAAAAGGGATTTTTATAGTGTGACATCAGATTTCCCAAGAATCGTTCAAGATGATTTAAGAAAGGGAGTACATGATGTAACATATACAATAATGCTTGATGTATGTGGGTCTTTTTTAATATCTGAAAATAAATTATTACAAATAATAAAGCAACTATGAATTTGTTAGATAAATTTTATTCATCATTTATGCAGGAGATTGTTTCTAGACAGCTTGCAAATGAAGATGGAGAAACTCAGGAACAAGCATTTACACGTTATGTCTTAGACCTATTATCAGAAGCTGGGGAGACAGAGAATGCAGCAGTAGCTTTTGATGAGAAAGCTTTGGGAACCTCGAAGCAACACAAAATCAATGGTTTTGCAATATCTGACAATTATGAAACCATTGATTTGTTTATATCTCTCTATGAAGTAGAAGAGCAAGTATATACAGTTCAGAAAAGTGAAGTTACAAGAGCAGCAACTCGCATTACAAATTTTTTTAGAAAAGCTGTTTATGATGATTATGTTAATGAAGTAGCTGAATCTTCTGAAATATTTGAGTTTGCACATACTCTGGCTAATTATGGAGAATTAAAAGACAACTTAATTCGTGTAAATGTAAGTATATTAACTAATGGTGAATATAAAGGAGATATACCGGATAATGCAGAAATATGTGGATATAAAATCTTTTATAGAGTTGTTGATATTAAATACATTTATCAGATTTCTGAAGAATCTCATGTTCCAATTGAAATTGACTTTAAGGAAGAAGGTTTTCTTGTTCCTTGTTTGCCAGCATCATCTGATAATGAAGATTATCAGTCTTTTATCGCCATCATTCCTGGTATTTGTTTAGCTAATTTATATGAGCGCTATGGTGCTAGATTGCTAGAACAGAATGTGCGTTCATTCTTACAATTTTCAGGAAAAATAAATAAAGGTATAAGAGATACTATAAAAAAAGAGCCACATATGTTTCTGGCATTCAACAATGGTCTGGCTGCTACTGCTGACCATATTGAATTGGATGAAGATAATAGATATATAACAAAAATCTCTAATCTTCAGATTGTTAATGGTGGACAGACAACAGCGTCTATTTATCATACATTCAAGAAAGATAAAGCAGATATATCTAAAATTTTTGTTCAGGCAAAAGTTTCTGTTATTAAACGGATTGAAGAGTATAGTAATATAGTATCTCGCATATCCCGGTATGCCAATACTCAGAATAAGGTAAATGATGCTGACTTTACTGCGAATAATCCGTATTTAGTTGCACTTGAGAAACTGTCCCGCTGTGTTTTAACTCCGAGAACCGAAAACTCAGTCAATCAAACATATTGGTTTTTTGAACGTGCAAGAGGTCAGTATAAGAATCTTCGTATGAAAGAAGGATTTACAAAAGTACGTCAAAAGGCTTTTGATCTTAAATATCCTAAAAATCAAATGTTTACTAAAGTTGAATTAGCTAAATATATTAATGCCTATTCTGAAGTGTATGAAGGTAAAAAGCTTGTTATTGGACCACATGTTGTTGTAAAAGGTAATGAGAAAAACTTCGCAAAGTTTATAAATAATAATTTACCAAGTGCACTTAGTAAAATTAATAATATATACTACGAGGATACTATTGCTAAAGCTATATTGTTTAGAGCCATGGATAAACTTTATGGTACAAAGAAATCTGAAACAAATATAGGCGAGTTAAAACAAGTTGTAGTACCATATACAATATCATTGCTTACTATTCTGACAAATAATCGTTTAAATCTTTATAAGATTTGGAAAGAGCAGTCAATTTCAGAGCAACTATCTTCTTTTTTATATGATTTAATGAAACAAGTAAATAATTTCATATTAAAAGAATCGCCTGTTTCTCATTATATAGAATGGTCTAAGAAAGAAGAATGTTGGGAAAAGATTAAGCAGCATACTTGGGCCTATAATATATTAGACATAGAAAAAGATTTAGTTGATGATTCTCAACCGATAATTCGTAAGGAAATTTTTTTCGGAGACAAACAAGATAATACTGTAGAACATGATATGGAGATAATTACATCCATACCTCATCAGTTATGGTCTAAAATTTCAGAATGGGGGCGGGATACAGATGGTTTATCCATTAACTATCAATCTACAGCGATGGATATTGCACATAAACTTAAATTTAATCGTAAGTTTAGTGATAATGATCGGCAAAGAGCAATGGCTATTTATGATATAGTATGTGAAAAAAATATTGAATTATTATTAGAAGCAGACGAACTAGCAAATGTTGAAGCTCCACAGAAAACGCCAACAACTGAAGAAAGTCAAATACTTGAGCTCATAACTATTGAATTAGTTCAAAAGATGGTAGATTGGGATAGACGTAAACGGGTATTAAAGGATTGGCAATGGAAGGTTATGGATGATGTTGTCAAAGGAAAAAGGCAGCTTGATGACCGGATGAAATATGGCTTTTATTCCAATTTAAAGCGATTGCGTAGTAAAGGGTTTCCAGAATAAAAGTCTATGCAGAAATAATATAGTGCAACTAATAATATCTTTTATTGTATTATTATTTGATAATAATACAATAAAGTTAGTGAGATTTTAATGAAGGATATTTAAAAAACAAATTAATGATGTCAGATAGATTAACTAAAGAACAGCGTCATAAAAATATGTCTGCAATACGTGGCAAGAATACTAAACCAGAATTACTAGTCCGTAAGTTCTTGTTCAGCCGTGGCTTCCGCTACCGTTTGAATCATCCTCGTCTACCTGGGCATCCTGATCTTGTATTGCGGAAATACAGAACTGTAATATTTGTAAACGGTTGTTTTTGGCATGGCCATGACGGATGCAAATATTTTGTATTACCGAAAACAAATTCAGAGTTTTGGAAGGACAAAATCCAGAAAAATAAAGGTCGTGACATTAAAGAACAAAAAGAACTGGCTTCTATGGGATGGCACTGTATTACTGTATGGGAATGTCAATTAAAGCCTGCAATACGTGAACAGACTTTGAAATCACTAGAATATACGCTTAATCATATCTTTTTGAGTGACAGGAGGATAAAACCTTATGATAACTATGAAAGTGATCAGATGTTAGTTGCAGAATCAGAAAATAACGGCTATTAACTCAAAACTAAAATAAATAAAAATATAATAGAATTATGGACAATCAAACAACTATTGGACGCTTATTTGGCGAAGATATGATAAGCTTTATTATACCAAGCTATCAAAGAGCTTATTCTTGGAGAGTAGGAAAAGATGGACGTATTGGTCAAGTTGAAATGTATTTGAATGATATTATTGACCAACCAGATTGTTCCAACTATTTCTTGGGGCACTATCTCTTTGAGAAAACCCCAAGGAATAGGTATGAGTTAATTGATGGACAGCAAAGACTGACAACAACGGTTATTTTTATGAGTTGTTTAGTTAAAGAATTACGTAAACGTGGAATCGAAAGGTTCGAGTATAATAATATACAATATGCTACAGAACAAATATACGAGCGTTACCTTCAGCCACGATATGGGAATCAGAAGTTTGAGACGCTTCCAGAAGATTCTTCTTTTTTCAACCGAGTAATTATTAAATGTGATGGTGACTACAATAAGATAGAAACGGGGAGAAAATCAGAGCAACGCATTCGTGAAGCTATATTATTCTTTGAAAAGAAAATGTCTGCAACAACAAAGGATGAAACTCTTTATAAATGGTTTTATGTGATAGACAATGCAATAATTACAACTTTTGTGTTGAGTGGTGAATCAGCAAAGCTCACAGCTACCCAGATATTTGCCTTTCAGAATGACCGAGGTTTGGGGTTGACTACATTAGAAAAGCTGAAAGCCTTTCTAATGCACCAAATATATAGGAACAATACCACTAATGCCATTAGTAACATCCACTCAATAGAAGCTAAATTCGCTTCAATTTATACCTATGTTGAAAGGCTTGAAACCAAAGAGGACACAGTTTTAGGCTATCACTGTTCAGCTTTCCTTTCAAGTTATGATTCTCCATTAGAAGCAATAAAGGAGAGTTTGCTGTGTACACATGATAAAACTAAGTGGATTAACGATTTTACAAGTGAATTATGCCGTACCTATTCTTTGATGTGTGAAATAGAGAATACGTGGCATCTGTTTAACAGTCTTATATCTGATGTATGCATTCTTGACAAAGCTGATTCTATGCCATTAGTGCTCAAACTGTGTCATTATAATAGTAACGGAACAAATATAAAAAACAATCCAGCCATTGACAATGCGTTGAAACTTGTAGAGAAAATATTATTCAAAATGACTTATACTTTGGGTGATTATCGTACCAATAATCTAATATCCATTGCCAAAAACTATAAACCTGATGGATATAAAAACCTACTATCAGAACTCACAGACAAGTGTATTCACGGGTTTCAGCAGTACTGGGATTTTAATGGAAACTGCCTGCGTTACTTTACTGTAAATAAGTATCATTATCATAGAGAGTTACGATATTTACTATATAAATATGAGAACTATTTACGTGTAAAAGCATGTCAACCTCTACTGTCACCTGATGAATGTACTAATGTTTTTCGTGATGTGTCTGTATCAAACACGTTAGACCATATTACCCCACAAGCACCTGATTTTACAGAATATTCTGAAGAGTTTTGCAATGACTATCTTAATAATATAGGTAATTTGTCTCTTCTTACATGGGGTAATAACGCTTCCAAGAAAAATCACAATCCTGCGGATAATAATGTAATGGAAATGTATAATAGTATTTTCTATTCACATAAAGAAATCTACGAAACACTTAAAAGAGAAAAACAATGGGGTGAAACACAGATAGAAGAACGTAGAGATAAGATTGTCAGATTTATTAAAGAAAATTGGTTGAACTGATTTATATGTTATAGGATGTGATCCATAGAAGTGAGCATTTATTTGTAGTATAATTTGATTGATGTAATCTCATTAAAGTTGAAAGTCTAAATATAGTATCTGAAACTCCACAGATGACTATATTTAGACTTTTATTTATTTTGCCGTATATATAGAAATTACCGGCCTGGATTTATGAGGTTGATCTTTCGGTGTCTCCTGAATAGTTCCTGACTGCATAGAGTAAAGCCATGCTTTATTCTCCTTTTGCCCTTCCACTTCAGTAGAAGACCATAACCAGCATTCACCCGGATTCAGATTAATCGGAGTTCCACCGACTTGATTTATACACTCATTAATCTGATACCGGACAGGAAACAGAAAAGAGAGTTGCCGGACAGAAGGAATATAGGCCGATTGTCCATAACTCCACAAATCAAAAGATTTGATAGCCATTGGTGATTGGACTTCCTCATTATTGAACAAAGAATAGGTATTCTCATTTCCATCCTCATCAGTCAATGATGCAGAAGTACCCTGATCAATACCAAGATGTCGGCAAAAGCCAGCGGTTCCATATCATGAATGTAAACTGCATAACCAAGATTGTCAGTTTCAGCACTACGGTTTACATGGAAAACTATGCCAACAGCTTCTTTGTCAGATTGCTTGAATTTGTCCATGGACAATATATTTCCGTCCGAACAAACCACATTGCCAACCTGAAGGGAAGATAAAAGGCCGTCAACTTCTCCATGTTCACAATGACAGGAAGTGAACATCAGCCCACTCCATGCCAGTATCGGTAATAAAATTCTTTTCAACTTCATAACAGTGGAATTTCAAATGACCTGATTACACATTGCGCTTCCTTGTCCATAATGAACCAGTATTCAGAACGGTAAGGTTGCCCGTCAGAATCAGTGGCTTTATACTCTATCTTTACCTTCCAACCGCTGAACGGCTTGCCTTCCTGAATGGCTTCATCACCTGCAGGCTTCAGATTCTCCGTAACCATCAGAGAGCGGAGTGCCGTCATAGCATCCATCTGACGTTTCATCTGCCCTGACATCCCATGACATTCTATGTTCGGATTATCAAAATCCGTATCCTCCATAAACCTGCGGCTGATTTTCATCATAGCCACAGAAAGAGCCATTTTTTCCTTCATGGTAACATACTCACGGCCAAATACAGAATCCGGTTTGCTGATACCGACTATTTTTACGGATCCCGGATTGTCCACCGAAGCCATCAGTGCCTTTTTTGCCATATCCTGCGCCTTATTCCCGCTGCTGCCGGAACAGCCGGTACCCATTCCGAGCAGAACTGCCACTGCAGGCAGTATCAGTAGTTTCTTTCCCTGTTTCATATCTTTACGATTTGAAGTTTGTCCGGAGCCAGACCGAGGCGTTTGCGGTAAATGGAACCGTCCTCCCGGTACATCTCCAGTTCGGATGAAGTAATGTTTTTCTCACAAAGCTCTTTCGCCTCTTCCAGCGTCAGCTGATGGCCTCCTATATTTCTCCAGATGGCGAATGAACACGGTGCTTCCTGATTGCTGTAGTTGGAACAGTTGAAAGCCCTTGTTCCCACACGTACCTCGCCGCCGCAGTGCGGACACCTGCCGATAACAGACTGCATATTGACTGCACCGTCATCAGCAAGTTCCAGCACCGTCGGGAAAGTCTTTCCTTCCTTGGTGGAAAAGCCGTCCAGAAGGATACGGCGTTTTTCCAGAAACTTGGCAATCTCCCCGTCATTCATTTTCCGGTTGCCGATGATGGCATTGATGTTGAGCACACAAGAAGGATGCTCACCTGTGTTGTTTTCGCAGCGATACCCCTTGCAGGTCTTCACCACGTTGCCGCCGCAGAACGGACAGCGTCCTATAATCTTCTTTTCTGAATCCATATTCCTGATAAATTACAATGTTTGAATTAATTGAATGAGAATCCTCGGTTCCAGTCCGCAACGATTCCTCCTATGATGTTCTTGCCGGACATCACGTTTGCCCATCCTTCCGGGTCAAGAGAGAACCAGAGGTCGTTCCATGAGAGTGTGCGTACCTGCCATGCCAGGATAAAGAGGTCGGTATTGACAGCCTCCAGTCTGGTCAGTACCTCGTTTGCAATGTAGTACCGCTCGGAAGAACTGAGCAGGTTTACCTTGTGCTTCTCCTTGCCTCCGTCAGAACCGCCTGTATCATAACTTCCGGAAGTCACCAGCTGCTTCATGAACGGATAAAGCGCAGCCATCTGGGTTGCGGCATCAGCCAGCTCGTCCGAGACGATTGCAGCAATGGCCGTTCCCTTCAGGTTACTGCCGACCGATTTGAGCAGCAGGCTGCAGTTCTGAGGTATTTCCGTGGCCACCAATTCCCCGGCACGCTTAATCTGATAGAGATTCTGCATGGCACCCTGTGCATTGGAAAGATATTCCAGCATCTTGTCCTCCACACTGTGTACCCTGTCGAGAGCAACCGTTACGGCAGTCTCGGCAGCAATGATTTTCTCATGAGCCTTCTGGCGTTTGTCATAGATATTCTTCAATGTGGAAGTCTGTGCAAAGACAGCACCAGTCAGTGTAGGGTCTGTCTGTTGTGCAAAAGTGTCTGTACCTTTCAGCAGAAAAACCGCTAAAGCAATCACTACCATTATTCTTAACTTGATTCTGTCCATATCATTCAGATTTTACGTCCTTTATTCCTTTGTTCGCTCAGATTCTGTTCACGTTCCTCCTTATGAGGTGAAATCACCGGCTCCATCGGCCTGTTCAGCAGACAGTCGTTCCAGTCCTTGAAAGCCTTCGGAGGAAGCCACTGTCCCATACGGTACCGGATGTTCAGCTTCCTGGCAACCTGGGCCAGTAGGGGACGCTCCATGTCAGGCTCGAATACCTTTCCCTTCGCTTCAATCCGGATGCCGCCGTCAGTCCTGCTTATCTTCATCTGAATACCTTCCTGCAGAGCCATCATGCGCAGTCCGTATATCCTCCCGGCCAGGTCGTTGTCAAAACAGTCGAAGGCACGTGCATTGGGAAAGCGTTCCATGACTCCGGTTATCTGCCGGTCAGAAAATGTGCCGCCCAGTGAAACCAGAGCCGCCCTGTCCCCAATCTGTATCCAGTTCATCTGGTAGAAGGCCATGGCATCAAATGCAGATTCACAGAAGAACACGCTTCTTACATTGTCCGGACTGATACCCGAAGGAACAGCCACCCATGCCGAAGATGACGAATCCGTACCGGCAGCCTTCGACTTGTAGCCGCCATGTCCTCTGATTTCATATCCTCTGACTTCATTTCCCTTTCCGTCAGTATATGGGAATCCGATATTGTAGCCCTCAAACTTCCCGTTGTTCCTGTCCCTTATAAGGGAAATAAAAGGCAAAAGAGCCGTTACGGTCGCTTTGGACAGTCCGCGCCGGAAGAACAGTCCCGGTATTTTTTCGGCATCAACCGGCTTCACCTCATATCTGGAAGCGTCAAATACGCCTGATGATTTTCCTGCCGATTTAACATACTCCCTGTCCTCCCTGTATTCCGGTTCAGGCATGTTGGCAAAACGTGCCATGACCTTGGCTATCTTCTGCCACTCATCCTTTCCTGATACCGTAAAGGAAGAAAGATTTTCACGGATGAGTGTCACCACATCGCCCTTGGAACCGTCACGCCGGAAAAAGGTCTGTGCCGCCTTGTCGTTCGGATGGCTGACAATCAGCGTATCCCTTTTGTTGCCGCCTTCACCGAGTACCAGCTCGATGTAACGTCCGATACCGGCCTTTCTGTCCAGACGGTATCCCAGGGCATATGCAATGTCATCAATCCCCACACGGGATTTCATTTCCCTGAAATTAACCTTGTAGTCACTCATGCTTTCCGATTTAAGATGTTATACAGAATTTCATATACCAAGTCCTGTACCGGCATTCCGGTTCCGGCCCATCATGGTAATCTCCGGTTCGTATGTCTTCCGTGCAGTCATGTTCAGGAAAGCCTCCTTGTCCTTCCAGTCCGTAAGCTGGAAGAATGTTTTGGCCGTTTCCCTGGAAACCTTCTTCAGCCCCAGCTCCACACCATCGTATGACGCACGGATGGCATAGTCTCCGGAACGGGTCTTGACAATGGCCGCATTTCTGAAAGGCATCTCCTCATCCGCACTGACAGGAGCCAGCGGGTCATTCTTTGCCAGATAAGGCTGCTCACCGAGAGCCAGGCGCTGTTTGTCCACATGGTCAAGAATCAGGTCCGAAGCCTTGTTCACGTCAGCCATGACCGATACTATAAACTTCGGTTCCTGTTTCAGTACACCAATCCACGAGTCCAGATAGGCAGCCGAGTTGTCCGTTATCCTGGAATCAAAGCCCATGGAATGGCTGATCATGGCAGCCGTAAGTTCCGCCACCAGCTCCTCCTTGGCATATTTCGGGTCACCGAACCTGCCGCCCATCTCCCTGTTCAGACGCTCCGGTGTCATGGTGGAGTGAGTCATTTCATGGAGCATGGTAGAATAATACTCCATTCCACCACGGTAGGTTTCTTCCGGAGAATCACCGATATTGAACTGCGCTTTCATAGGCAGCACCACAATATCCTTTGAGGGAGAATAATAGGCACCGTTCTCACGCTTGTCGGCACGTATCGGACAAAGCCACTGCTGCGTCTCCACCATACGGTCGAGTGCGGCATGGGTGTACATACCTTCCGTATCCCGAAGTTCCGGAACCTTGAACCTGTCCATAAGCTTCTGCATCCTCTCCGGCTGTACTTCTGCCAGATTGGTCTGCGCCACATTGTACACCGGGAATGACTTGATGAAAGGAATGACATCCATATCCTTCTTCTCTTCCTTGCTCATTGCACGGTATTCCTCCGTGCTTATCCTTTTGCCGTGACTGTCCTTTATCATCATATCCCAGTACACTACCGGGAAGGCCTTTTCACCCTTCAGGACATGAGCCTTCAAGTTATGAGCCTGCTTGAAGGTCAGATATACCGGAAGCTGGTAGTTCATGGCTGCGGTATGCATCTGAAGGAAGAAGGAATTGGAACCTGAATAGTTGCGGCCACCCACGTTCTGCGGCAGTCCGGCATAACCCGATGCGCCGCCAATCCATCCCTGTTTCCATCCGGTATCCTTCATCTGCTGCATACGCTCAATCATCATTGCAGCGAAGCGGTCTATGGCCGCCTGTCCGCTGTTTCCCTGAGAGTCAGTTCCAGATGCCATAGCTGTCGTCATCCATTACCTGACGGTCCATCTGCTCGATGTCCGTCTGTTCCACATAGAACTCGGCCGATTCATCCGAAGGGTCCGTACCGTGTGACCGGCACCACTCCAGATAATCATCTGCATTTTCACTGTCCATAACAAAGCGGAGGAAACCGATTTTGCCCTCCTGTAGAAGCTCCACAAGCTCCTCATGATTCATTTTAGCTGACATATAACTTGTTTTTTAGTTTTCTGATTATATTACATTTTCATAGAAGCCGATTTCTCCACCTTTGCGGTGTTGGCGGCAAGCATACCGGTTATTTCCGTATTCAGGTACTTGGCCGCAATCTGTTCCCTTGTGGCCGTCTTGGTCTTGAAAAGAGAATAGCCGTCATCGAAGGATATTTCATGCCGGGAAGTCTGTCCCTTTTCTCCGAGGTCAACTGACACCTTCCATTTGTTGTCGTTCCTGTCCTTGGCTACACGCACACCCTTGGGGTCAACACCTTCAGGAAGCTGATATTTCTCGTATGCAGATTTCAGATGCAGACGTTCCCCGAAGTTCTTCTCAATAAGCTGGTTTGGAGTGGCCACCCTGTCAAAGTAGGCATTCAGGTCCTGGCGTGAAGCCACGGCAGACATGTTCGTATCCCCAACCTGAACATAGAACTTGTATTTTCCAAAGTCAGGACGCTGCTCGTCCTTCTCCTTATAGACATTGAACTTGTTTACGGTTATAGAACCGTCCGGCCCAGCAATCTCCTTTGGCATTCTGAAGGCTTCCTCAGAAACCTTCGGCATCAGCTTTGTCGGATAATAGCGTTCCATCAGCTGCGGCACCGTCATTTCTTTGTTCTGATAGGCAGCAAGGTCGGCTGCATCCATCTTCTGCGGCTTGAGCTGCTGTCCGTCAATCTTTGCGGTAAAGTACCAGTCGGCAGGATTTGTAGTACTCTGGTAGGCATGACCATGAGTCACCTTTTCACCATTGGCCGTTACCATCTGCGGCTCACGGGACTTTCGTTCCTGGGCTTTCTCTGTCTTCTGTTCATCCTTCTTCTCGGTCTTTACCTCATTATCCGTCCCGGTCTCAGCTTTGGTTTCAGCTTTGGCCTTCGACTTCTTTTCCCTTACAGGTTTTACATCAACAGTGTTCTCCACTGTTCTGTCAGGAGCTTCCTGCATACCCTGTTCCTTTTTCTTCTTTCCCATATCTGTATTGTTTTGAATGGTTCTGTCATTAATTTCAGTTTTATCCTGTCCGGCCTTCTTCTTCAAAGGACTGTCCAAGGCATCACAGATTGCCACCCTGATTCCGGAACGTATCAGTCTGGGCAGATAAACGTCAAGTGCTGATTGAGGGAATGATGCAACCTTTACAGGTCTCTTGTAGTCAGGCAGCATTCTGTCTGTAATCTCGATGGCAAGCACTGCGGCAGCCTTGACGGCATCCTGCTTATAGAGTTCATAGAAACTGTTCCGTCTGAACAGCAGCATGGCATCCGGATGCTTCTTTTTCAGTTCGTTGAACTGCCGGATGATACCGTTATCATTATCTGAATCTGTCTTTTTGGTCATAGGAATCAGTATTAGAGTTTAAGGCTGTTTGCTTTTGTTTCCTTCCGGGATGGAGAGAGTGAAATGGCACGCTCAACGGATTGTTTGTCCACCACCTTCTGATATTCCCATCGGTTCTTGTCTGTCATAACAAGGCCGAGGTATTCAGGATGAATCTCGTCATAGCGGAGCTTCTGCTGCCTTTCCCATTCCTTCATGTCTCCCTTGACAAGCTTGAATCCCTGCTGCTCCTTCAGGTCAATGCCGACTGAAACCTTCTCGCCGCCCACATTCAGTTCAACCGGTTTTCCCTCTCGTACCTGCTGCTTCTGCTGCGTACCCAGTTCAATGTCGTTTACCTTCTCCATGTCCTTCAGACGCTGCTCCAACTTGATGTCAGTGACACGCTTGTGAATGACGGATTTCGTTTCGGGATCAAGCTGCAGATACTGCTGAGTCTTTTCACCGTTTACGTTGACCGCTTTCTGTATTACCTCACCTCTGGCCAGACGTTCAGCCTCCTGCTGAGTGAGATTGAGAATCTTGTTGCGTTCCCGGTCCAGTTCGGCACGTACCGGATAAGCAATCAGAGCCGGAGCACCGTTTTTGTCTGTAGTCATCTGAAGCTTCATCGGCATGGTGATGATGCTGCCGTTCCTTGCATTGATGGATACCTGCATGATGGGAGTCACTTCACCTGCCATCAGCTTCTCCTTCACTTCCATGGGTAAGCTGTCCGCCTTTTCACGGTCGATACCCAGTATTGCCAGTTTTTCGTATGGCAACAAATCGGACTGATTTCTGTTGTGCATTTCCATATTACTGTAATTAAGCTGTTATATTTGCGGTTCTAACCGCCTGAATGCCACAAATGTATTTACGGCAATCCCCTGAAAAAGAAATGCGCAACACTATTCTGATTTCACTGATGTTAATGCTGCCGCCGGTAAGCGTATCGGCACAGTTCTATACGATAACCAGAGATTCAGAACTTCTGCCAACAGAAAGACAAAAAGAGTCCTATAACCGTGCAGGAAAGGATGTTACAGAAGAGAAAAAGAATAAGATAATGGCAAAGGATACCCTGATTGTCGGGCCAGACAATCAGAAGAAATTGGAAGATAACAGCCGGAATAGTGACAGGAAAACATCCCTGAAAACAGAACTGCAAAAGAAAACAGATGATATTACTAAATCAGAAAACAATCTTCCTGAACTTACTATCCCCAACCTTTATAAAGAAATCATAAGAAATGGAATCCTATATCCCAAAATAGTATTGGCCCAGGCTATACTGGAAACCGGATGGTTCCGTTCATCGGTATGTCGAAATAAGCATAATCTTTTCGGGCTTACCAATCCACGTACAGGAAAATACTACGAATTCAATCATTGGACAGAAAGTGTCCGGGCTTACTATACTAAAGTTCAATACAAGTATAAAGGTGGAAACTATCTGCTTTGGCTTGATGAGATCGGTTATTCAGAGAATTCAAACTATATCAAAACTATCATTAAAGTTTTAATGATGCTAGAAGTTTAATGTACAAAGTAGCATATATTATAATAGATTATTGATATTACCGCCTAGATATTTATAAATTAGAGTCTTTTTCTTATAATACTAAATTTATGAATTGTGATTATGATAATTAAATATTAACTTTGAGAGTTGAAATATATTATAAAAGAAAAATATTAAAAATGAAAATTCGTAGTGATTTTGTTACCAATAGTAGTTCAGTAAGTTATATATTAACTATGGACGTTGATATTGTAAATTGTTTCTTGAAATACTGGGATAAAATAGACACAATGAAAGATACAGTTAGGCTGGCTGAAGCTCTTAGAGACTTTTTATTAGAAAACGGAACTGTTAATTATCTTCATAATCATGAAATCTATTCTTACTTAATTAAGTTTGCCGATGATGATGGTACGTGTATGACAAAACAAATGCTAGAAGAAAATGGCGATAATACAGATCCTCTAAAAATGAATAAAGAGGAATTGTTTAACTATATAAGAGGTGAACTCATTTATAGAAACAAACTTAGTGAGTTAATAAATGGATTTGGTGTAACACAAGTAGAACAGTATTAATGTTAAGAAGACACATTGGTAACTATAATTTTGTTGGAGATGCAAAAACAGGAATAACATTACGTTGGGGTAAGACAATAAATGATAATCCTGTTTTTGCACCAGTTCCAGAATTAGCAGATATCTCTATATCAAATCATTGTACAAAAGGATGCTCATTCTGTTATAAGAATAGTAAACCTAATCAGGAATTTATGAGTATTGAAGATTATTGCTATATTTTAGATTCTATGAATCACCATAAATATGGAAATGTTTTTCAAGTCGCTATAGGCGGTGGAGAACCTTTAGAACATCCTGATTTTTTATCTATTATTGACAAGACTTTAGAACATGGCATTGTTCCCAATTTTACAACAAATGGTTTAAATTTAACCTCTGAATTATGTAAAGAACTTAAAAATAAAATAGGGGCGGTTGCATTATCGATAACTTCAATTGATGATATTTTTTTTGATAAAGTATCCTTACTTATTAAGGAAAATATAAGAGTCAATATACATTATGTACTTTCATCTCAGAATATTAAAGAAGCCATAAGTATTGTTAGTGGAGAGAAAAATAAATATTTTAAAGGCATTAATGCTATTATCTTTCTTACATATAAACCTGCTGGGAGAGCAAATATTGATAATATTTTAAAGGATGATTATAATTTGAATGTATTCTTAAATAAGATAGGACAAAAAAATATTATTAGACCTAAAATAGGTTTTGATGCATGTTTTGTTCCTATGCTATTATATCATACAGATATTTCTCCGGATTTGATAGATACATGTGAAGGCGGATTTTTTTCCGTATATATTGATCACAATTTAAATGTCTCACCTTGTTCATTTAGTAATAATTCTCATGATTTGTTTAATTTACGAGAATATGATTTTTATGATATATGGTTGGATAAATTAAAAGTCTACCGTATAAAAAACAAAAATAAATGTAAAAGAGCAGATTGTCCTTCGCATAAACAATGCCGTGGATGCTGTTCATATTATCCAGAAATAACAACTTGCTATGTCGGTTAGAATAGATTGGGATAAATTGGCTCAACTTCCTGATGATGAAGATAAGTCATTTGAAAAATTTTGTTTCCACATTGCGATTCACAAATTTGGCGAATGTGGGACTGTTAGTTATTTTTACAATACGCCTGGATCGGAATTTTACATAGAATTAAATAAGCCCATAGAATATGCTGGAATAAACTTTTCAATAGGTGATGTTATAGGGTGGCAGGCTAAATATTGGAAAGCAGTTAAAGATAAGGAAAACTCACCTTTAGATGCAAACCATATAAGTGAATTAGTAAAAGGTTTTGAAAAAACTATTGATTATCGTGCTAAGACTAAATTATGGATTGTTTGTAGTCCTGGTTGTTTTGTGCAAAAACAATGGGATACCCTTATTGAAAAACTTCAAGCTATTAAGAATGATTGTTTATTTGAATCATGGCATAAAGACATCTTTGAACATTTTTATATAGATAATCCAGTCAGGTATAATGGTATTTTTCAGTACTATTTTGGTGTGAAATTTATTGGAAAAGAATTATTTAATCGAATATCAAAGGATACATTGTCATGTTTGGAAACTAAGTTTGACGTTGACCTTCATACTCCAACTGAATTTGAGAAGTCATTATTATCCATTGTTGACGAAGATATAGCTCAGCAGAATTTAAGTAATAGAATAACTTCATTGTACAATCACTTAATTGACGATAAGAAAAAAACAGTTCTTGATGAAACTCTTTGGGGATATGAATATCTATCAGATACGTTTAAGGAAAGCTATATTAATGATATACATATTAGATATAATATAATAGAACAATTATATTCATTCTTATCAATATTAAAAGATTCTCCTGAATATATAAAAGAAATATTTATCCTTATTAATGAGTATGTCGTAAAGAGGAGAGAACGTGTAGATTTGCTCAATAAAGAAATAGGTTTAATGTTGAAAAAGAATAAAAGAAATAATATTGACTATTCTTTACATGAGTTAGTAGATCGTATACACTTTTTAGAAAACAAATTGACAGGAAGTTCAGAGGATAAAGATGATTGTTTATGGTCTCTAATCAAACTGTTATGCCAAAAGGATTTTTCTATATTTGCAGAAGCTGGTTATGGGAAAACTCATTTTGCTTGTTCTCTTGCAAATAACATGTTAAATAGAGGGCTTCCTATATTATTTCTTACTGGTTCTCAATTTAGGAATTGTAGTAGTTGTGAGAGTAAACTTTTAGAGATTTTAAACTTGCCACAAGGAACTTTGATTGATGACATATTTGATTCCATGAACTTTATGGGAGAAATCTTTCATTGTAAGTTTCCTATTATTATTGATGGATTAAATGAAAGTGCACCAAATGAACAACGTTGGAAAGATGAACTGCCACCTTTAGTAAGAGTATTTACAACCGATTATTACTCAATATTTTATAGATAATAAGTCAGAAATATGGTTGTTATTTTTAATTGCACATTCTAAAAGGTGAAGATTTAACGCTTTTATTGATTATTAACTCAAAAAGGACATCAACTTGGGTCGTTTCTTCTCTTTTCCTTGCTATTCGTTTCCGATATTCCACTTTTGTTTTGGTCTATCTCATATGTACTGCAAAGGTATTGATTTTTGTTTGATATTGCTCCTTGCTTGCTCCTTGTCGTAGATTAATTTTCACACAGGAATTTTTGTTCTCTTTCTATAGGGGCTTGAAACAATCCATTTATTGGAAACAATTAAAGACGGAGCTGGTTTGCCCCAGTGCTTTTTAAGAAACAGGGCAATTATTTTATCTCCACAAAGGCTCTTGTTCCCAATTATGAGGAAAGCCTAATAAACGAGTTCTTACTGATGGGTATTTCGATAAAAGCTGCTTGAAATCTGCAACAAAAGTGTTGCCCATAGAAATGGAGTTAAGCCAATACACCACATAGCAGAGTTGCGGATAAAGTGTTTGTTCACGGAACGAGAAATCCGTAATCCATGTGTTTGGCATACGCATAGGCATCATTGGCTTGACAGGAAAGACCCGATTTGACAGTCTTGAATGATGGGCGCAGCAATTACGAAGTACGGGTCTGGGTACGGATTAAAAGGCTAAGTGATTATTTTCAGTCATTTAGCCTTTTTAATTATCTAATTTTTCCCCACATTTTCCCCACAGCTGTCTATTTATATACAGGGCAACCGCATCAAAATAACGTTAGCTTAGGAAACAAACGTAGTTTTCAACCTCCTCCTCTCCCTTATTGTCCATTTTCCTAAAAAAACCATTGGTCCAAATCGAAACTACTACCCCATAAAAATTGATTTTTTGCCCCATATAATTCAAATTTCCCTTGCGGGTAATATTTTTTAAGAAACATGATTTTTGACAACAGGCTATTATTCAGACAAATACAAAATTATGCATTTTTAAGGGGGGATATTGTAAATTGTTGAAACTTCTCATCCTTGTATCCACCCCACTTATCCCTATTAATACAAAATCGACAAGTATTGATTATCAGGTTATTGACATTTTGATGCGGTTGCCCTGATTTATATATTTTAGAAACATATTTTTCCGTAAAGTTATGTACTAAAGTTTCCCACCCCTTAAAACACCAACTTTTCTCATTTTCCTTTGTCTGTC
>ENA-OPSK01000048-OPSK01000048.1-human-gut-metagenome-genome-assembly--contig:-NODE-48-length-95708-cov-8.053495_pt1 | contig 95708 bp, 93 predicted proteins | sample MGYA00241807_ERZ501905 | MGnify/ENA primary metagenome ERZ501905 (study PRJEB25962, sample SAMEA2042111) | human gut metagenome | biome: human gut; feature: human-associated habitat; material: faeces...
TATTCGACCGCCGTTTTCAATTCGACGGTCGCCGATATGCCGGCAGGAACCTATACCTACACGGCCGTCAGCCCGGTGCCCGAAAGCGTCAGCGGCACGCAGGTATCTTACCAAATTCCGGCAAAACAGACGGGCCGTTACGAGGGAAAATGGGATATTCTGGCCGCCGATCCATTGACCGCCGACGCGCTTCCCCTGTTCGAACAGTCCGACCAAATGCTCGAAACTCCACCGTCGCACGCGCTGCGCTTCCGTCACAAATGCCACGCACTGCGAATCGAAGTCCCTGCAGGCCGCAACATCTGGGGCGAACCGATCACACGTCTGGTCATCGATTTCCCGACAGAAGTCGTCGGAACCGTTTCGTTCGACGCTGCCGATCCGTCGGCCCCAATGTCCCTGACCGAAGGCTCGAAGAGCATCACGCTCGATCTGAATACCCCGCTGACGGACGAAGCCGAAAACTATGCCTGGGCCTTCATCAACCCCACGACGGTAAGCGGCGACATCTCTTTTACGGCCTATACAGCAAACGGATACCGTTCCCACACGCTCTCCGTCCCGATCGACCGCGAAATGGCGGCAGGGCACATCACCCCCATTACCTTGACGATCCCGACCGAGTTGCCGGTAAGCTATGTCGATTTTTCGGTCACGGGCGACTCCTCGAATCTGGGTGAAGAGCCTTACAACCTGATCGTCAAAGCTCCCGAAGGAATGACTTTCCGCGACGGGACGACCGAGCAGACCTTCCCCATCGACGAATCCAACAAATACACGGTGGCTTTCTACGGCGACCTTTACGGCGATCTGCTGGCTCAACAACCGTTGCAGGTCAGCTTCGAAACCGAAAATGCCCTCGTGCCGCAAAATGTAAGCGTCGCTTCGTTCACTCCCGGCGAACATCTGCCGATCGCACTCAAAATCCCGTACCTTCTTTCGGAAGATTTCGACGATAAAACCGATTTCGAATACAAAACAGAAGCTACGACATCCAATCCGGACGGTATCTCTCTGTCGCAGTACGGCTTTGACGAGGGTTGGACGGGAACCCGTCTTCAGGTTTCGCAAAAGGCGATGCGTATTTCCGTCCGACACGAAACCGTAGCCCAGTATCCGGGACGGCTCGACACTCCGCCGCTCGCCTATATCAAACCCGGAAAAACCGTAAAGCTGAAAGTGACCTTCAATGCCAACAAGGACAACGACTATCTCTATTGCAGTTTCGGAACCCTCACGGATACGGCACCTAAAAAAGGCAACGACGGCCTCGAAAACACGCTGAAAGAACAGATCGACAACCTCAATACACTGAGCGGCGTATCGTTCGGAAATATTCAGGGAGTATGCACCTGCGAAGTTCCCGCAGCAACGAATGCAACGCGCCTGTCGTGGCTGACTCAGAGAACATACAACTTCACCGGCAACGGATGGGTATCGAGAACTTGGTATATGTACCTCGACAACATCCGCGTAACCATCGTAAAATAAACCTCCAAATCAATAACCCTATGAAAAAATACCTGTTGATTCTCTGTTGTGCGGCGCTTTCTCTCGCTGCTTCCGCACAAGACAGCAAGCTGACCCTGAATGCGGGGTTCCTGTTTCCCTCTACGTTGAACGCAACCGTCGGTTACGAACGTCCCCTTTCCTACGGGAATGCGGTGGAACTCTTCGGTGAAGTGGGCAACCACTGGCAGAAGGACGACTTCTGGAAAGGCTATTATTGGGACGGCGGCATCCTCTACAAGCACCGCCTGGTACGTTACAAGAACGGTATGCTCCGCTTCCGTTTCGGACCGCAGTTCGGAGCGACTGAGAAGAAGTTCTTCTTCGGGCTGGAAGCCGGATTTGAGTATTGCTACGTGTTCCGTAACGGATGGGAATTTGCCCTGATCCAGAAGAACAACGTGAACTTCCTGCATGGAGATACCTTTCGCAACGGACTCTTACTGGGTGTAAAAATTCCGTTCTGATTATCGTTTAACGTGTATTTTAAATGCAATAACAATGGCATTCGAAGAAACCCGGGAACAACAGCAGATGTACAACTACTTCCGCAGTTGCATCTACATCTTTCTCATCATCGAGATTGTGATGAATCTTCCCATCACGGCGGATAACCGTGTCACGCAGTTTGTTCTGGACTTGTTGGGCAGATTCAAGGTGTTCAATTCCATATCGGGCTGCAAGGTGGCAGAGCTGATCTGCATCTGTGTGGTCTGTATCGGAACCAAGGCAAAGAAGGCGTTGAAGTTCAACGTCAAGACGATGGTCATCTATCCGGTGCTGGCGGGATTGACATTGGTCGGGATGTGTTTTATCTTTCACGGCATGAATATCGGCATGAGCTGGTTCGGCTTCCCGGCCAACCGCATCCTTTATGCGCTTTGCTCGGTAGTGGGTACCATGCTGGTGCATCAGGGACTGGACGGCATCGCCAAGTACTACAACTACAAAGTGGGTGAAGACCGCTTCAACTTCGAGAACGAATCGTTCCAGCAGTCGGAGGATTTGGTAGCCAATGACTATTCGGTGAACATCCCGATGATTTACTACTGGAAGCAGAAAATGCACAAGGGCTGGATCAACATCATCAATCCTTTCCGTGGGACGATTGTACTGGGTACGCCGGGTTCAGGTAAGTCGTTCGGTATCATCGACCCGTTCATCCGTCAGCACGCTGCCAAGGGGTTTTCCATGATGGTATATGACTTCAAGTACCCGACGCTCGCCAAGACGCTTTTCTATCAGTATTGCAAGAACCGGAAGGCTGGTAAACTGCCTGAAAATTGCGGTTTCCGTACCATCAACTTCACGGATGTGGAGTATTCGGACCGCATCAACCCGATTCAGCGCAAGTACATTCCGGACCTGGCGGCAGCATCGGAAACGGCGGCCACCTTGCTGGCTTCCCTGAACAAGGGTGGCGGTGAGAAGAAAGGGGGTTCGGAAGCCTTCTTTACCAATTCGGCAGAGAACTTTCTGGCAGCCATCATCTACTTCTTTGTGAACTTCCATCCGGTAGGCTTCAAGCAAGGCAAGAAGCTGAAACGCTTTGTTTCTTTAGTGGATGACCCGAAGAATACGGACAGGAAGGTTCACAAGTACGAGATTGTAATCCGGAACTGGGATGATTTCAATGCGGTTGACCGGGACGGAAATGTAGTGCTGGATTTCGTGGATGAGAACGGCAACGATGTGTCAACGGATGAAGACCGGATGTTTGTGGACTTGAACGGCTTCTCCTACAAAGATAGAACTGGTAAGCTGGTGAAGATTGAACGCTGCTGGTACGAGGATGAAGACGGCAAGGAGGTGGAGCCGGACACCATTACCGGGGAGTTCTCGGACATGCCGCATGTGCTTTCCTTCTTAGGCAGGTCCTACGACCAGGTGTTCAACATTCTCATGCAGGATGACAAGATTGCTTCCCTCATGGCTCCGTTCAAGAGTGCCTACGAGAACAAGGCGAACGACCAGCTGGAAGGCATGGTGGGTACGCTCCGTGTCAATGCTGCCCGACTGGTATCTCCGGAAGCCTACTGGGTGTTTACGGGGGATGACTTCGACTTGAAGATTTCGGACAAGGCAAATCCGAGCTATCTGGTGATTGCCAACGACCCGGAGAAGGAGCAGGTCATCGGCTCGTTGAATGCACTGGTGCTGAACCGACTTATTACCCGTGTAAACTCAAAAGGCAATATCCCGGTGAGCATCATTGTGGATGAGTTGCCTACACTCTACTTCCATAAGATAGACCGCTTGATTGGTACGGCTCGCTCCAACAAGGTGGCGGTGACCTTGGGTTTTCAGGAACTGCCGCAGCTGGAAGCGGACTACGGCAAGGTGGGCATGCAGAAGATTATCACGACCTGCGGCAACATCTTCATGGGTGCTGCCCGTAACAAGGAAACCCTGGAATGGGCGCAGAATGATGTGTTCGGCAAGGCGAAGCAGACTTCCCGGTCCATCTCCATCAACGACAACAAGGTATCGACCACCATCTCCGAGAAGATGGACTACCTGGTGCCAGCCGCCAAGATTGCGGACATGGCAACCGGTTGGCTGGCGGGTCAGGCTGCCCGTGACTTCACGGCTACAGACGACAGTATGCTGAACCATTTCGACATCGAGCAGTCGGAGGAGTTCAAGACCACGAAGTACTTCTGCAAGACGCACTTCGATATGAAAAAGATTAAGGATGAAGAGGACCACTATGTACCGCTGCCGAAAATCTATGAGTTCAAGAACGACCGCGAGAAGGAAATCATGCTGAACCGCAACTTCAAACGGGTGAACGATGAAGTGGAGAAAATGGTCAAAGAACTGCTGGGTATGGCATAAATGATTTGTATAATGGCATCCTTACAATCAACATATAATCATTCAATCCATTTGCCTCCATTGAGTGGTAGCACACTGAAGGTCATTGCCGTCATCTCGATGGTGATAGACCACAGCACCTACTACTTGATGGAGCACGAAACACTTCTTTATGAGGTCATGCGTTGCTTCGGTCGCATCGCTTTTCCGGTGTTCGCCTTTCTCATAGCAGAAGGCTTCCAGCATACCCGAAACCGGATAAAGTACTTCCTTCAGCTGCTCGGGTTTGCCGTGGTTAGCGAAGTGCCTTGGTACTTGCTGAACGGAGCGGACGGAACGCACAACGTACTCTTTACGCTGGCTTTGGGTGTGATGGCACTGGCTGCGATAAAAGTATTAAAAAAGGACGGCATCCTTTGTGGGGCTGTCATCCTTTCTATAGCTGGTTTCGCCACTTGGTCCGGAGTGGATTATGAGTGGCGGGGAATTCTGATGATGGTGGTGTTCTACCTCTTGGGGAACGTCAGCAATCCTTCTTTTCCCTCGGGTAGAAAGGCGCAGCTATTCTGTGCCTTTCCGCTGATGATGCACTATGGGATAGTCGGCGCTTTACTTGCCTGCCTGGTAATTGCTTGTTATGATGGAACTAGAGGCTTCATCCATGGCAAAGTGGCAAAGTATGGATTCTATGCGTTCTATCCGGTGCATCTCATGCTGTTCTTTCTTGGTGCATTCGTTTAGTGATTTACAAGTATACTCCGAAGTAGATCCATGGTCATTTATCCTAAATATATTCAACACGTAAGATGTTCAGACTACTACCATTCTTTACGTTGAAGCACAAATCCATTTGATATTTTATCGTCAATGGAAAATAAGTCAATGCCCAGTTTTAATAAGTATTCTTTTATAATTTCATTATTCAACCTTTTCCTTATTAACCTATTAAGAAATTCTGTTCTCATACAAATTAATATTGAGGAAGTGATATAAATCTGTAAGTCTGATAATTGTTACCAAAAATCCACTTCATCGTATGAAATATCTAAAATTCTTCCAGTCTCTCCATCAATTTTATAATGGACAAATTTTCTTGATGGGTTAAAAGTATCCTCTGCTATTCCCTTCTTAAAATCAAGATTAATATCTGCAAGCCAGATTTTTGTCTTTTCATCATAATTTAAATTAAAAGAAAATTCAAATCCTTCTGACGATGCTCTACGCGATATTTCTTCAGACAAAGAAATAACTTTTTCTCTTTCCAGAATAGATAATACATCTTGTGGAGATACTCTACCAAATTTTTTACTATAATCAACCTGTTCGGATATATTGCCATTTTCATCATAAAAAGTTTGAATCCCTACTGGCAGATTGACCAAGCATTTAACTATCATTGAAAGTTTGCCGTTGTTCCAATATCTTACATAATACTGTGCATAAGATGGCAAGATAGGAAGAATATGCCCTAAAGCTATTTCTTGATCTGATAGTTCTCGTATATCCAACATATAAAACCTCCAACCTTCCTTTTCAAAATATGCCTGCAAAGACTCTTTTGAGAAAATTTCAGGATTTAATTGATGGTTCAATAATACACTGGGATATTCCATAATATTATTTTTTAAAATTTTATGTTTCTTAACTTCTCATTCATTACCTTCCATTGCCAATAATAGAAAAACATCCGATAATTGCTATAATCCATAAAATTATCAGTTTTTTTCTTCTCATAACAAAATGACATCTCACTATTATTGGACTTATTATTCAAGCTATTAGCCAAAACACTACGATAAACAAAAGTATGTGGCAATCCTAAAGCATGTCCTACCTCATGAACAAGTGTCATGCCATCTACACCATTTTTACAAAATATTGTATTTTGCCCTATTACAGAGAATGCACGGGTTTCTTTACCATATTTATTAATAAAAGGGATATCAGGCATAATATACACTTTTATACAGTCCTTCTTTACCGAAAAATATTTTTCTTTCTCACGCTTTCTTAATAATGCAATCAACTCATTAGATTTCTCTATATCAAAAGCATTCTTATCTTTTAATTTCACATAAAAAGGCTGCATATCATCCTCCCAAACCTCCAACTCTAAACAAGAAGTCTTATTGTACTGAATATCGACAAGGGCTTGAGAAAAACAGTCTACTAAAGAGGTTAATGAATTTTTATTAAGCAGTTGTAATCTATAATTTCCAAAGACTGTATTTAAATTCCTTCCTGAATCTACAATATATACTTTGCAAAATACAATTTCTACATTTTTACAAAAAACCAAAGATTTAGGAATAATAACCAATTCACCACATTGCTCCTCTTTACTCTCATCTGAAAAGAACTTCAACAGGCTTATTTTATCTTGCATTTTGAGACAGGTAATTGCAAAAGAATCTTGGTTTGGAGCTATTGTCTTAGGATAATCATATACGCTTGAGTCCTCCAAGTCAGACTCTACAAATATATCTGAACTCTGTTTGCCATCTCTTTTAATGTCCAATGATATATGTTCACCCTCACCAATTGACAGTATAGGAACAATATAAGGCATCTTTTCCCCTTTATAACCATTTCTCCAAAATACATCTTTAAGAACTTTATAATTCCCTTGAAGAGTATTCTGTAGATCTTTATCTGGCTTGAACAGGGCTTTATCATAAATATATGGATCTGAAATCTTATGTCCTTTATCCCAATAATATCCAACACATTCCTTAAAAGGAATATCACCATTATCACCTATTCTAAACCAGTCAAACCCACATTTTCGGGAATCACCAGTAGTATAAAAACATCTTAATGAAACAGCACACGCTTCTTCCACTGTACTGCTTTTCCTGCTTCCGTTCTGAAGTTCCGCCGTTATCTCTATCATATTCTTACTCCTTATAGATATTAAAGTCCTTTATTTCAATAAATCCCCGCCTGTTGACCTTATCTGAGATACTGATTGTTTTTCCATTCTCAAGTTTGATGGAAAAACGCACGATGTCTCCCGGCTTGGTGTTTTCTGTCTTGGCATAGACAGTTACAATGCCTGAAAGAGGAACTATTTTCAGTTTTTTGCCCGTCTTGTTATCCTTAAAGCAAACGTCAGTGACGACAGGAGAAGGTTCTTCTGTATCGGGTGATTTTACAGAAATAGGTGCTTCCAGCTCCGAAACCTTCCAGACCTTTGCTCTCGGCTCCAAGTTTATTCTTTTGATTACACCGGGAGAAAGCCAAATGGTCAGTTGCATAGGCAAACCTCTTATGCTCATCGTTTCTTCGAGACCTACACAAAAACAATCCACAAAACTGAACACATCAGCTGTTTCCACCTCATTGCGCATAAAATGTATTTCTCCTCTATGCATCGCTCCATCCAACAGCCAATCATAAAAGAACTGGTCATCAGATGTTGAGTTGAAGCTGAGCTGAATCATATCCCCCTCAATATCAAGAGGAGAATCATCCGAATCATCGGACTGCCTCTTCGTATTAATATGAAGACTTATAATCTTCTGTATGTCAGAATGATCATGAGGTATAATATGGCAACTGTAATTATAGAATTCTATTTGCCGTTCCTCATCTCTAACCTTTAGCAAAACCTTGTATCCCATAAATCAAAACCCGTATTGGGAGATATTGTTTGTACTCAACCATACATTTGTCTTATGCCGAATCCTACATCGCTCCATTAAAAGGAAACAGGCATACAGCGTAATCCGAAAACAATGGTGACACTTTCAATCACATTTCTAATTCTTTTACATTCTGTAATATAGGCAGGAATTCCATTGTTGATGCAACACAATACATATTCAAGTCCGATATATAGACCCATGTCTGGATAGACAGAAGGCTCTTTCTTGTTACGTTCAAAAATGACACTTCCCTCCATAGGCATATGTCGATGCATACAGTGCATCTTATGTTTCTGGAACACTGACGAAATTTCTTTTCTTACAATCTTGACATCCTGTCTGCCTTCATGAAGAAACATACAGTAAGATTGCATCAGGTCATCGGGGCAGCCTGCTCTTTTCAGTATTGGTTCCACATTATCTGTAAGCATATTCATGTCTTTTATCTTATTATCAGGACTTTCTTATCTTTTATTACAACACTGTCTTTCATACCAGGAATAGGAAAAGACACATTGTTCATGTCCAACCGACTTCCTTCAATCTGGAAGTGCTGGCTGATTGTGTCATTGCGGTGTACATGGATATCTTGCTTATATAAATTTGGAATGGTAAAGAACAGTGTCACTATTCCGGAAAGGCAGAATACCATTAATATCGTGAAAGCTACAAACCATTGCTGGTATTTTCTATTATCTACAACCTTTACCTCAATAGGAGTTGCTTCCTCATTGATTGTTACCTTTTTCTGGTTGTATATCACACGACATCTTAAATTGGGAAATTCATGCAGACCTAACAGATCCGGTATCTGTTGCAGGAATTGCAGGTATTGCTTGGTTTCCATCTGCACTTCCAGCTCCACCGTTGCACGGATGACACTCCGCTTCATTATCTTGGGCTTCCCCGATGCGCCTGCGGGCTTGGCTACATTGACGGGACGGATGTCCGATGCGCCTGTGTCCACGCTCATGGCAAGCTCCATGCCGGTGTTTCCCAACGAGGGGGAGTCCGCCGGATGGCTTCCATAAGGGGACGAGTTATCCGTTCCCTCGTATTCCGCTATCAGGTCTGCTATTTCCCGTACCTCTGTCACAGTCATACTTTTTGTCTCTGCATTGGTAAATGTTTCTACTTTAGACTTCACCCTGTCAGTCAAGAAGGCTTTTATCTTGTCCTCACTTTTTTTATGGATAAGATAGCAGGGATACTTCTTTGTGAAAGTTCTAGCTATATTCTCAATATAATCCATTAGACAATCATAATCTCTATGTATAGCTAATATAAAAACTAATCTAATGTTTGAAACAATTGTACTCATAATATCTATAGTTAAATATCATATCAAATAAATTTAATAGTTGATTATAAATAGTAAATCCTATTCTGACAAAATCTAATATTATTTTAAATAAGATGGATATAAAAAACCTTTTTCTTGATTGTTTTCAGTAACAATAAAATTTATGCCATCTCCTTCTTTTATAATCTCTTTTTCTTTCTTTAATTTATCCAATTTGTTGTCGAATTTGTAAAAATGATCTACATATATTTTATCAGAATGCCTTGATGATTTACAATGTTTAATTAAATATCCCTCATTATTAATTGAAAAAGAAATAAAAGAAAAACCTGAATATGGATATTCGAATACTTCTTTATCAGAAAATGTTAATATGCTGTTTTTGGTACTTAATTTTAATAATAAAGAAATATTTTCAACTTGTTTAAAACACTCTAATATATCATCATTCACCTCATACGATTTTTTAGATTCAATTGTCCAATAAACTGTATCAAGCAATATATCTTCATCAATAAGCCCCACAGCTATATCACTATAACCATCAAATATTGTAGTATCATTTAATACAACACTATCTTGTTTGTAAGTTCTTATATATAAATTATCATACAATACAAACAGACTTTGGCTTAAAACATACACGAGTAACCATTTCATTTTAATTCTCTTTTAAGATTTTGTAACCGAAGTTTAGAAGCTTCAACAAGACTAACTTTGGGTCTTTTATCTTGTCCAAAAGTTCTTATTCCTGAAAAAACTTCCATATTCTGTATGCCATAGAGATTAAATTTTTGTGGATTTAATTCTATACATCTTTCATATCCACAAATTGCTTCTTTCACATCATAATTACATCCTTTTTTTCTACAAGCAGAATCATGCCAAAGTCCCCATGCAAAAGACGAAATCGCATTATTATATATTCTACTTTTTTTAAAATCATAATCTGTTGCAATATCCAAATCGCAATCTGATACAATAGACTTTATTATAAATTTTAATTTTTGCAATCTATCATTATAACCATTAAAGCCTCCATTTATTATTCGAGTTATATTCATGAAATCATTGTCATCTGCATACTGATTCAATGATGCCTTAATAGTCCAAAACCATCCCGCAGACCTGACTGAATGTGGTGGTTTCTCTAATTTCATTTTGCATTCTAAGGAGCTAGTTACATCTTCATTTATATATTTCTCATAGGCTTTATAATTTTCTTTTGTGGTTATTTGAATCAGACCTCTTCCTTTAAAACCATTATAATCAGAATTGGAAGCTCCTAATTCAGATGTATATTTTAAATTTCCAGACTCATGCATTATTTGTGCCAAAAAATGTACTTTTCTTATACAAGTATTTATATCATATTCAACAAAAGTTTGATTTAATGCATCTATATAATCACCTGCTATTGATTCTTGAATACCTATTTTAATAAGTTCCTCTAAAGTTATATGTCTATTACAAAGACATTTGTTTTTAACTATAATTTCATCAATAATACCTTCTTTATAAAACCAATTAAAACCATCAATGATAGTACAACATAATTTTACATTAGTAGAAGATAAATCATAGCTCTGAAAAGTTCCTAATTTAACTTTAATCCAATTTTCCTTTTTTGCAGAATATAAAGGTATAAATGAGTCAATCCAATCTTCCATTAATAATCTTTCCTCATTATCTGTTTTTAAATAGATACGAATTTTAAATTGATAGGCCCAAAATCTTTCAATATAAAGCCAAACAAAAGAGTTCCATGATACTGTTTTAATTTTATTTAGATTTTTATCTGACCAATACATTTTTAAAGATGCCTTTTTCAATTCTGTTACCTTAAAAGTCCCTTTATATTTAGCTGTTGTTTTAATATTTTTCATTACAGATTTCATTTAATTTTATTTTTTCAATTTTAACATCTCCGTTTATATCTATCTTCCCTGATAAATTGATTGTATTGCCATTATCCAATTCAATATCAAATTGAACTATCTCATTCTCTAAAGCATTCTTAACTTTAGCACACAAAGTAGCTATTCCATTTTCTGGCAATTCTTCAATCCTACAAGTACCTTCTTCATTCATCCAATACACTTCCACAATCTCCGGGAGTTTCTCTTCTTTTGATTCAGAAATAATTGAAATAATAGGTTGCTGTGAAACTTCAGATACTTTCCAAACCTTTTCCCTAGGCTCCAGATTATTCTTCTTGATAATACCTGGTGACAGATATACGGTCATTACCATAGGAGAAAATCCTGTACTCATACCTTCCTCTATCTTCAAGCAAAAGCAATCCCAAAACTGAAAAATATCAACAATCTCCACTTCATTGTATACAAAATTGATTTCTCCATTATGCATGACACCTTCATTCAGCCAGTCATAAAAGAACTGCTCGTCACCACTACATTCAAACATAAGTGTAATCAGGTCTCCTTCAACAGGCAAGTATTCCCGATTACTTATCTTTTCACAAGCCTCGATATGAAGCCCTATGATTTGATTTAAATTAGGATCGTCATAATGTGGAATATGACACCGATAACTATAATAAAGTATCGGTATCTCTTTATCTCTGATTTTCAATATAGCCCGGCATTTCATAATGATAAAGTTTCAAATGAATGACTATGGTAACAGCTCACGACTAATCCAATAATAGGTCTGCCCATTGGATTGGAATGATTTACCGGCAGCTTCGTCCAACAGTTTCTTCTTTTCCTTAAAATATTCAATCAGTTTGTCCAATTCTACATCGGTAATCATCTCCTTTTTCTTCAAGTCCTTAATCCGATATATCTCAAAAAACGGATAGTCCACCGGACATGAAGTAAATCTTCGTAAAGATTCTGATATAGGCATTCTCAAGAAAGCCTTCCTTTTAACTTTACAATACTTATCTGTATTTCTCTCAGAAAGGAAATGCCGTACCAGCTTTCTTCTGACACGACGAGTTGAAGCATACTCAGGAACATTCAGGCTATCTCTCTTTATACTAATAGCTGTTTCATCGTTATTATATGTTATATAATCCTCCGGACAATCACAGATATTAACCTTAGCCTGTTTCTTTTTTCTTACAGATTCAACTTTATAATCAACCACCAACTTAGCTGGTTCTTCTATATATTTCCTGAGCCGTTTAAATTCATCTTCATTCACCAGTAAATAATAATCCAATATAGAAGACAGACTGTCAGGTAATACAACAGGAGATAATGGAAGCGACCATCCAGGTTCTATAGAAGGACATGCTGACATTATGACTTGTTTATCAGCTTGTTTAATATGATGATAAGCAACAAATGTAGAATCCAGTTTGTAACGGTTTGTTCCCACTTCTGAAAAGGCCCTTACCAACTGATTATACAACATTGTATTATCCAATTTAATTTGTAATAGCATAGAATCCACAGCCTGAGTCAAGCTTCCCATTTCTAAAGATTCATTCTTCTGAGGGAAAACCAACCACCCTTGCGTCATACTTTTCTCAGGAAAATCCAAACAATATGTATTATGGTTTACCTCAATGTATTCATTTTCATTTCTTATCAAATCAGGATATACCATTAACTCTCTTTTCCTTTGGCTTATCTGTGGTGCATAACTGTCAATCATATTTCCCAACTGCAATACAAAGTTGTTAAAGTTATTAGGCTCACCACCATACAACTGGAATCCCAACAACCGACAATTATTTCTTACCATTCTATTTACCAATGTAGAATCTGCCCATTCGCTATTATATCCTTTGTCTCCAACAACCACTAAAATATTTGATTCATCCTTATATTTCTCGAACATATCCACACCAATCCTCACTCCGGACCAACTTCCGAATCTTCCATATACCGGTTTAAGCCTATCTACATTACCAGCCTTTTCCGAAAGGAAATCAAGCATTTTCATATAATCTGGGGTAAGTTTACAAATAGGGTCTTCCAGATTTCCCTCTTCGTTGAAAGTAAGCACACATCCAAATCGGAATGTGAAACTCTCATCGTTAATCAGAACAGACTGCAATCCTTGAACAGCATTAACCAAAGCCGGGAAACGTGCAATTGTATTATCTTTTCCTTCAACTACAAATACTATATTGATATGCTGTAAGTCCTGTTCGATTTTGTTCTTAAAAGTATCATAATAGATTGGATTTCCATTTACATTCAATACATAACTGTCTCCCTTGTCAATAACCGGCATAGGAAGATGAGTACGAAAACAGAATGTTGTATCATTTTCTATATAAGAAAGTACCGGACTATATTTTATAGCCGGATTCAGTACAGACAAATTCAGGCTCTTTCCCCTTTCAGAGGCGCACAAGTTAATCGTGTCGCCATCTGCCTTATCAAGTATAGTGAGAGATTCATCAGGTAATGACCCTACATCTATGTGCAGCTGCTGTCCTGAAGAGGTCAATAATCCATTATCAATCCATCCTATAGCTTTCAGATCAATACTATCCGCATCGATCACAGGCCTACAGCCGACAAGTGTATGTGTTCCATCTGCCGCTTTCTTATAAGGATATACAATACTATACATTGGAATCTTACCAATCTCTTTGGTCAGGTCTGTATTTCCGTATAGCTTTATGGAGTCATTCGCAAAATATTTTTCGGCATTTACTAGCATTGAAGTATCGTTCGGCAACAGAACCATTTTGTTTTTAAATCCTGTCATGACATCCGTAATACCATTTCTTGTCAGCAAAAGTTCATCCTTATTAATCCAACCGACATATTTTGCCTTTTTCCACTCTTTCAATCTGCCATTCTTCAAGATAGACGGATCATATTTTATCAGTTTCAACCAGTCGCCTTTCTCCTTTATGACCAAAAAAGCATCCATATATTCCACTTTATCCATCTCATTCTTTCCACTTGGACTCATGTAAGAAGAGAAAGATTCCTGAGCAAATACTATCCACGGGCTACCCTTGAATACTGTAAAATCAAGTGGAGCCTTCAATCCTTCTATGCAATAATTGTTCACGTACTCACGAGGTACTTTCTTTATTCTTGTAAAACGATTAACCGGTCCACATGCTGTCATAACACCCAGGAAACAGCCACAAATACATGTGGCATGGAACCAACTTAATAACCTATCTTTTTTCATCGCTTACTTTTTTTATTCAGAAAAACGTTCATGTTGCGTTACCATTAATTGCATAACACATTTATTATTCAAGTCATCACCCATATCAACAAAAACTTCATCAATGATCGTCTTCTTACGAGCAATTATTTTTAACCCCTGACAATAAGAATAAAAGTCATTTTTCTTATTGTTATTAACAGTAACAGCAATATCCGGATCATTGCAAAGATATGTCTTCAGAATGTAATTGTAATGTACATTAAACGGCTTACCATCAACAATGGCCTGCAAATGCTCCCTAATATCATTACCGACCAATACAAGCACATCTGTTGAATCATTATCCGTATACTGTGGCAATATCTCTATGGTGTGTCTAATCGGGTATTGCGTATTCTCAGTAGTTAGTTGAACCTCATAAGTGCCTGGCATACTATAAGTATATAAAGGATTCTGTTCCCGAGAGTCCACTATTCCGGATTCACCAAATTGCCATCGCCATTCCTTTGAAGGTCCATAACCTCTGAATGAAACAATCTCACCTTGTAAGGCTGTGGACGGAGCTTTCATTTTCACCAATCCATCGCTCCCGTAATCATTACTTTTCTGTCGTACTGTAACGAGAAGACGTTGCTCAAGAGAATTGTCTACTGTAAGACGCACCATATATTTACCGGCATTCTCAAAGGTATAGTTGCCTGTTCTTTGAGAAGACATATTTCCGTCTCCAAACTCCCAAAGCCATGTATCAGCATTGCGGGTACTATCCGAATAATATATTTTCTCACCGACATATAGTTCTGTAGGCGAAATACTCATACGCACTATACGCTGGGCAAAGCACAAACGTATTATTACAGCTATTACAATGCATGTAATAACAGTCGCTATTACAAAAAGAAATTTGCGATTATATATTTTTCCCATGACTACTGCTATTTTTTCATATCATTCTGTAGTTTATCCATTTTCTTTTGCAAGCCAATTTCACATTCTTCCAAATTAGCCTTGAACATATCAATATTCTGACGAATACTCCATAACTGTTTTTTATCATTCATCCACATTTCATAAAAATCAGCAACGTGTAAAAACACCTTGTAGCGTTTATCCCAATTATTTTGCTCATATACATTTCTTAAATTATTTATCAGATAATCTACATCTTCTTCCTCATATTGAGCATGGATACCCGGATGGAAGCCTGAGATCTTATGATAAAGTGAATCTATCATCATCTTATGTCCTTGCTGTTCTTGTCTGAAATTCCTTATACGATCCATTTTTACCTTAACATATTCCTTTTGCTCAAATAACCTAAAGTCCGTATTCCATAAAAAAATTGACAGGCAGCAAGCCAAACTTGTCAAGAAGAACAATACAAAAACATAGATTCGCCCCCATAAGACTTCGCGATTATTCATTTCTTTTCTCTTTTCATTTTCCATAATCCCAGAAGTTTAATTTGTTCCGATATTCATATTTCTACGTGTTTTCCTGTTGTCACGAATGCATTGCAACAAATCCTGACGAACCATATCCTCCTGTATTTTCATTATTCGGATTGAATCCTTTATGCTAAGAAAGGTATTGATCTGATTTAATAAATTACTGTATAAGACACAGTCGGCATTATCGATATTTTGAGTTGATTTCAGCAAGTCCATTTTGCGTGTACTGACAATACTTTGCAATAAACCATCGTTTATTCGAGGAGAGGTGTTCATTAATTTCATATACTGATATACAGAATCCACTCCTGTAGCCAAATCTATTTCTTTTGTATAAATCCGGTCATAATCCAAAGTTTTCGTCATAATACTTTTGACTTCTATTGTAGAAGTCTTGAGGAAACAAGAAAAAAACAATACGCTCCATGCAATACATGCAGCCAAAAGAAATGAAAATCTTAAATATCCATTCCGTACATCCTTATTATTCTTAGGTTTCATACCATTTCATTATTGTTAGTCGTTAAACAAGTATTGATTCCCAAATAAGATTCACCAAGTTTAAATCCGGTATCTTCCTGCCTTATAATATACTTCGTAACAATCTGCCTATCGGCTGGCAAGAAAAGTTCTTTTAATTCAGATAGAATCTTATCTCCTTTTCTTCCAGAAAGAAAATCCTGCAAATCATTTGCTGAGATAGGACCAATTTCCAAAACAAGTTGTGAGCTGCCATCTTCAAAATTATCACCCAATACAAAATCGACCCCCAATCTACATTTACCCAATGGAGGTATCATTTGTCTATCAACATGGGTAACAGCTCTTTTCCCTTCCTTTAAATGAACAGGAATATCCAACAGTATACTTAGAATCTGCTCTATTTTCTTCAGACTGGCCGTTATACTTTCGATGTAAGGAAGAATCTTAACAAGCATTACAGCCTGTTTTAACGGCAATAACTCCAATACCGGCCATTCTTTGACAAACACGTTTACATAATTACGGTAAACGTTCATTTTATCCATTTTTCTTTCCATACCTTGAAAATCGACCAGCATCTGATCTATGGAGATTTCAAAGGGCCTGAAAAATCTGCGGGCATAAAACTCTTCCTCACGATGAATACGAATCTCATCCAAAACTTCTTCCTTAGAATGATGGTCTTCCGTATATATGTGTTGGTGGAACATATTTTCAGGTAATATATCATATAATCCTTTGCGATTCACGTATATATTCAAATAATCCTTCAAATCATGCTGAGAGTATTCCTGACAAACTTTATCTATGTCCTTGGAATAACCGCGCCTAGCATTCCCTTGTCTGAGAATCAAAACACGATTTTCATCGTAATGGTTTTCCCGAAGTGTATTGGCCACAACCTCTCCCTTAAAATCCGTATCGGACAAATTATACTGATGTTTTTCTTCATCATAAAGAAAAATCTTATCTGAATTTTCCATACAAATTCTTTTAATTGTAAAATTAATCCAACAAACTCCATTTCTCTGTTTTATTCTCGCTCTGAGACTTACTGCGTTCTGCAATCACAAGATTCTCTTTATGCTTGCCAATATATTCCAAACTACTTAAAGTGGTCAATAACTGGCTGAACAAATACATAAACTGTTCAACTGTCACCATCAAGTGACGTATATCCTCATGATCGTAAAGCAAGCCTGCATTTTGTTTCAGTATCGCATCAAATTCACCAGGCTTGATATCACTCCATTCATAAAAATACTTCATCATCTCTTCCTTATCATTCTTATGCATGAAATCAAGACTGACGTAACATGTATGCGCCAGAACAGAAAATACATTAAGAAAACGCAATGGCGTATAGTACTGACCTTCGTTCCGATAAGAAAAATATATATTGGCTATATACATAATCACATTACGGCATATCATTTCAATATTTTCGGCCAATGGGGTTCTTTTTTCCATATTTTCCACTTTTGAAATGATAGCCTTACATGCTTTCTCTATCAAATCTATATACTTACCAAATTTCAGATAGTAATTTTTAAGTTCGGGATGACTTGAAACACTGGTACATGGTGGAATGAAATTGCCATCTACTTCAAAACGGTCTCCATTCCTCCTTACCCTACCGATAATCAAATGGTAACGTTCGAGATTCTTAGCGTTAATTTGTCCCGCCGGCAGTATATTGAGAACATATTTAGGTTTTGCATTAGGATGCCTTGGGATAACCTCATTTTCATCAGGTACACCACAAGGAATACGCTCAAAAGGATCCACTGTGAGGATTACATCCCATCTTTGTTTCGTCGATTCCAAATTTTCATCGTCAGGAACCGGAAAAGTTGCAGTAAGTTCGTCATCTTCAGCCGGATTAAAATCAATCAACAATCCTCCCGGCGTAATCGCATGACAACGCTTTAAGCGAACTTCCAAAACACCGGTAATGAGATCTCTTATTTCAAAGTCTCCAGACATCGACTCTTCTTTCCTAAAAGGAAGTAACCCGTAACTTATACGTGTCAAATCCGATTTCCGATATTCACAATCCTGATTGATAAAATAGTTTTCCAACTGCTCAAAATGAGTCTTATCAACCATGAATCCATCTTTCCAATTTACAAGAAGAAAATTCTTAAATTTATTATATTCTCCCATATCTACCTGCTTTTAAAATTCGTTATCTGATGAATATTCACTTATCACCCTCTTGGCTATAATGACACATCCTCTTTTCAAGTTGTTGTGAGCAAATGTCTCATCCGGATCAATATAAATCCGTCTTTTGAAAAAAGATGGCTTTATATAAAAGATCCATTCGTAATATTTGCCATTATCATCCCGATAAACAATCGGAGTATTTGGTGATTTCCTGTTACAATCATCAATCATACGCTGAAACCATTGACCAAAAACAGAATCTTCTGAAACCTTTCCTGTGATTCTTTCAGAACTCAAGTCTGTGACATTACGAAAAATTTCCAAATCTGCAACAGTTATACGTTCCATATTTATCCGGAAATCATCGGAATCATATTCATCAGAATATTGCCATGTTTTATATATTTCTATTGGAATATCAAAATAACATGCAACAGCCTTTCTATACAACAAAGGGAAGAGAAATGGGAAAAGACAAGTACTAGCCCAAATACCATATTGCAGTTCGTTTGTAAGATTGAATATTAAAGAAAACAATCCACACCCCAATAACATAACTACCAATGATAGAAAAAAAGTGAATCTGAACGACAAACTCTTTTTTCCTCCGGTGAGATATTTAAGTTGAAGAGATTGAGTATAAAATCCAATAATCAGATAAATAAAGCTCAACAATAAATAAGCATAAGGCATAAAATTATAATTAAGGAAGCCAGTCAATCCAGGTAACCCTAATAAGATTCCATTCAGCAAAACATAAAAAATAAGTTTTTTATTGTTCAGCATCTGATTCTTTTTAGCTATAATACACGCAACTACTGCCAATATTACAGTTAAAATAGGCAGCAATAAGTAAGAAGATATGAAATGTGTGACTACAGGACTCATAAGATAGTTTTTAAGTTTATTATTATATTATTTTTCTATAAATATACGGAAATTAAAAGTATCCGGTGAAGATTCTTCCAATTTTATCTGTAAGTCTCTCTTCAAGCGTTCTTCAATATGAATATCCTGAAGAGGAGAAGCAAGATGCAAATAAACATCTTTGGTCCGCACCAATCCTCCATTGGATGACTGATGAATACAGACCCCATTTTTAATGGAAACAGAAGTCAGCAACTCACCCAATTCTTTTTTGCAGAAGCAGGAGATATCATTGTTTGTCAAAATCCGGTTTCTGGAAGTCAATTCATATTTGTACAAATTAATCCGCTCTTGCTCCTTAGGCTCTTTTCGTCCACCATAAGTAGAGGTTACCAAAAAAAGAGTCGATGTTTCCAGAAAAGCTGATTTGGGTGCACTTAAAGGAACTCCTGCAGGCAGATTGTTTGCCATATCCGCATTTGTAACCCAGTAATCAACCATGATTCGTTCATTTTCCTTCATCTTGTCAATGAACAGATAGCAAGGAACTTCTCCCGTTTCATGCATATCATGCAATACTTCCTTCAACTTACTCAAGGTCTGAACAATCTGTTGGATATGAGAACGTAACTTTATGTTTTGCCTGGTACTAAACGCATGAATCTCATCGTTAAGCATATCGTAAAGATACTCCAATTGGTCTTTTGCAGAACGAGAATCAAACCGTTCACATCCTCCACGTCTGATAGAATATGTATTATCCGCTTTACCCTGTCCAGACTTTCCATACAGCAATTCATGATACGGTTCTCCTTTACCATTCCTGACAGAATGTACATCCAACAAATATTCAGAAACAGCAGTCTTTAACGATATTACTCCAAAAGTATCATCAAGTATGAATGTAGATTGGCGCAACAATTTGTTTTCAACCGGAATCATATTAATTCCGATGCGAATATCCTCCAACATTTTCCCTGCAAATACACCTGGAAACACTATTTTAATCCAAAATAATTTCTTATCAAGCATCATGGCCAATGCTTCCGGAATTTCTTCTGGAAAGCCAGAGGGAAGAAAACTTGAAGCAGAGAAAGATATATCTTCATTTACAGTGAGATAATTATTTTTATAAAGATTCAAGATATTCCGGTCGACAGCATGTGTCAGTTCATAGTTTTCAAAAAAAGACATCACCTCATTGTCATTTTCTCCTTCTATGTTATAAATACCTCTTCTCATAGATATTTTTCTGTCTCCAATATACCATTCTGAACAAGACAAAAGATATAGATATTTATAACTATCGACAACATTGGGAAGTTCCATATAAAAGGACATATTCCGCAAATTAGAAATATTGTCATCCAAGTCCAAACCAACCCAAACGGTTTCGGGTGAGGTATGTTGGTCCAGCCTTGCAATCATTGTCTTATTCAGGGCTGCGTCCACTTTGTAAATCAAATCATCATACAACAACAATCTGACATCCCCCTTGTACAATGGAGTATTACAGGAGGGATAAAAATAGACAGCTCCTAACTGGTCGTCAGAAACAGAATGACCGACATCATAATAAATGCCAGTATCCTTTCGAAAAACATAATCATTTTCAAAAGGAGTTGCATGTGCTATACCATGAGCAGGAGTAGGGGCTAGCATGATACCCGGTGTCAGAATACGCGCCGTCTTGTCCAAAAGGCGACTTTCAATATGATTAAAATCTTCCCCGAGCAGATACATTTCATTAGCCAGGGCTTCCAACAATAATTTGACTACCGGATCAAAGTTCTCTGCTTTCTGAACATCCCAGAATGCAGTTGCAAATGACATCATCCGATTCCTTATTTGTTCTTTATAATATTTTTCACTGCTCATGATCTATCCTCCTTTACTCTTTATTTAGTAGAAATGGGACCTAAGTAAATTACATAATAAAAACTGCACCTTTCTCCTGTTTGAAGGAGATTGCCTGTAACCCATATTTGCGTCTGTTTCTTAATCGTAGATGTTTCAAAAACGGTGTCCTGCCTTATTTTGTCATTAATCTGTACTCGGACATCCACATTGGTAAGCCTTTTTTCATACCGAGAAATAGCCTCCTTGATATATTCTGTAAACTTACCTTCCCATCTTGTACGCGAAGTGATTCGTTCAAAATCAAGATCAAAAATCTTACATCCAAACTCCTTATCATAGTCATGTTCTCCAGGGCAAGTACTTATCAGCAGATTCAAGAACTGATCAATAGATTCTTTTTCAGAACATGTCTGAAGACGGCTATGTTTCACATCTTCACTTAGCAGATCCTTAATATTCAACGGGAGTTTACAAAATGTCTTCATATCATTCATCTCCATTCGTTAATAAGCGCCTCGGCACCAAAATTAAAAATGCGCGGTGCTATAATGATACGTATTCTATTTTCCTTTAGAGCACATAATGTCTTTGTATGCATGCAAAGGCAATTTGCATCCAAAAAACTGAGTGAAAATACACATTCATTGTCTCCCTGAGCATTGTACACACGAATCTCACCATCTTCACGCTTATCGGCATAGACGGCCCATGCCTGCAACTGTTTTCCAACTGTTCCATATAAAGTACAGGATATGAAACCACTACAGCCATCATTATCAGGATAACCGTTACGTGCAAGTTCCCGTTTGAACTTTATATCCAATTCTTTCAAGATATAAAACTCATCCCGGAGTATTAGTTTCATTTCAAACTTGTCCTGTAACGAAACCTGTTTCTTATTTTTGAAAAATCTATCAAACCATCCCATGATTCATTTATGGTCTAGAAAAACATGAATCACCAAAATCAAGTACCATTGCACTAAGATGGAATATTACCTGATTTTTTCTTTTATTTACCTGTATTTTGAAATCAGAACATTTGGCTTCCTTTACATTGATCCTTGTACCAGTCAATGAGTCGAATATTTCAGCGTCTTTAAGCAAATAACCATCAAACATCCATTTTAACAATGTACTTGCTGGAAAGCCGCTTATCATACATACAACATTTCCACCCTGTGTCTGACCTGTCACTTGTCCATTGACTGATGCAGGTTTTTCAAGCTTATATTCATAAGAAAGCAAGTCAAAAGTCTGTACCTCATCATTGACTGAAGTTCCAGAGTTCCATAATTTTATGTACGAAGCACTATTCATTATTCCTGTTCATTTAATAAATCAGTCTGCAACATACCGACAAGAGTATGTTCCTCATTCATACGAGTCTCTATAAAAAGCAAAGTATCATCTGCCGAAAAATGCTTCATGCCATAAACTCTTAAATATGCCTTTATGGCTTGCACCTTTACCTGATATACCTCCATTGACAAGGCATAAACAGATTCTTCTGAAATGCGTTCAAAACCATGTCGCAACAATTCATTTTCAAATGATTCTCTTTCTTCTTCATTTGATATCTTGCATATAACCAGAGATTTATACATTTCCATACGCATTGTTTTTTATTTTTTTCGATCAAGATATTTATATGCATAAATACCTCCTAAATGCCCTATATATATACCACTTATAAATATCAGATACATGATATACTCTTTTGTTGCAATAGAAGGGAAAAAACATATAAGAGCAAAACTCAGTATCAAGACAAATTCATATATTCTAGTAGAATATCTCACAATATAACGTAAAAAGTCCTTCATCTATTCTTTTGTAAATATATTGAAATTAATATTATAACCATTAAAACAATAACAGAAGAAACAAACCAGGTTCCATGGAAAATATCAGGAAAAATGAATTTTCCAAGTAGAAGCAATAGCATCAAAACATTACTTACCTGGTTCAAAATATACATCAGGCGTTTTATATCCATCATTTTTCTTTTTAATAATTAAATTTTCTTGTATTACCGGTTTTTCAATCCTGGTATTATCACATTTTTCAATATGTACAGACTGCAAAACCATGTCTACAATTTTTTCAACACTCTCCTTCTTATCATTTGACTTACAAGAAGATATTTTCTTTAACATATCGGAATAAGACAGATTCCTATTTATATTTCGGTTTACCTTCTTACTGATATTCTTCTTGTCATAAACAGTAGAATCTACTGTAACAGCAGACCTCCACTCTTCCTTTAACGCCAACAAGCCCAATACAATTCCAACAAATTTTCCACCACCCTGTGGCGCGTGATTTTCATTATCAGGGCCTTCAATGGGCGGCATACGATTGAATGAAGTCTTGGAGTCGACAGAAATACTTGTTCCTTCCAGAGGATCCTTTGTCAAGTCTATAACTTCAAACTCTTCATGTCCGTCGTCATCAAAGATCTTATCTATCAGACAGACAACTCCCACACCAAGCCAAATAAAAGGAATAGCCAAATCGTCCACAACCGTAACACCCGCCGCATCATCAGCCAGTAAAGCCGCTGTGGCAACCATTGCACTTGAGGTTAATTTATCAACAAAACCGTCATTTTCTTTGGGAGGCATATAGACATATTGCTTGGAACTGTTTTGCAAGTCCTCCTGTGTGATACGCAATTTACATAAATACTGTACCCCAACATTCAAGTTGTTTCTATTCACATAAGTTGAAACAGGCACAGCCTCGTAATAAGCATATCCACAATCTTCCACATATCCTTCATATAATTGGCCAGAATCCAATAATTGAAGATATGCTTCCAATGATATTGTTTGAGATTTGTTTCCTTTTAACATACTCTTGTTCTTACATGCTGGTCCAACAATTATCAAACTCTATTCCATTAACCGAAACTTTTTCTGGTGACAATATTAAAGTAGTATTCAATCCCTGTCCCAAGGCATTAACACTCCGATGGAACTTGATGCAATATGCATTAGTAAATGCTATTTCAAAGATTACCCCGGATGTACCTGTCTTTAGAATAACAGCTCCGGTTTTCTTAGTCCAAGGTTTCAAAGCCCAAGCATAAATATTACTTTTGACTGTCTGGCTGAGCAAAAGCATCATTTGTCCACCCCTGACTTCACCTTCAGGCTGATTTTTAATGCTATCTACCGGCTGGTGGAAACCAATTTTGAACTGTTGCACTTCGTATTCGTCCCCATCAACTATAAAAGACACGTCAATACTACTGTCAATCTGCGGAAAATTAAACATATTCATAAAAATCCTCCCATCAATTAAATTACCCAATCATTCTCAAAATCTTCAGTTCCCAAAACCAACTTTTGAGCCTGAATGGTAAGTTTGGTTGCGATATACCCCTTGCCCTGTCTGACATAGACAATTTCCATACTCACACAAGTTGCATTCTCGAATATGACTTTTTCAAGTGTAGCACCTTCATTATCACATATTACGATAGCACCATTCTGGTATTTTCTGGCATCCAGCATCCATTGTATCATATCCCGATTAGGAACATTGGGATACGTTACATAAAACTTTCCTCCCTTGACTTCTGTCTGAGCCTGACCTTTTATATCAACTCCCTGGGAAAAACCATATTCACATCCGATAAGTTCATAACTTTCACGATACAGATCCGTCAATGCGGTTGCTCCCAGATTTCCGATTTTTAGAAATACTGTATATCCGAACATAAGCTTATATTTTTTAGTGAATATTCCACGTTAACTCATTATGCTCATCCAAACCTACTTCTAAAGTCTGCCCCCTAGTGAGCTTTTCACCGATAATCAACCGCGAAATAGGTTTTCTTAGATAACTGCGTACAACTCCCGATACCTGACGAGCACCGTATTTAGGAGTAAAGCCTTTGTTTGCAAGCATATTCTTTGCTTCATCAGTAATGGTAATATCTATGCCTTTATTCTCAAGCAATTTTCTGACACCAGAGAATTGAATATCAAAAATTTTCAGAAGGATATCCTGACTTATCGGGAAAAAAGGTACAATCTCTGACAATCTGGCTAAAAACTCAGGCCTGAAATATCCGCTCATCTGTTCCATGATCTGGGTAGTGGATGGAATCTTACCCGAGTTTAACTTTTCGGTAAGCCAATCACTGCCGACATTAGAAGTAAACAATACAATTGAATTTGAAAAATCACCTTCTTTTCCAAGTCTATCATGAAGCTTACCTTCATCCATAATCTGGAGGAATATGTCATAAACGGACGGATGTGCCTTCTCTATTTCATCAAACAGAACAACTGAATAGGGTTTCTGACGAATAGCATTTACAAGCATACCACCTTCCTCATAGCCGACATATCCCGGAGGTGCACCATATAATGTAGCTGCAGAATGTTCCTCTTTAAATTCAGACATATCAAAACGTATCATTGACTTTTCGTCATTAAACAAGGCCTCTGCCAAAGCCTTTGCAAGTTCGGTCTTACCTGTTCCCGTAGGTCCTAACAAGAAAAAAGACCCGATAGGCTGTCCCGGCTTGTTCATACCACTACGAGACTCCAGGATTGCATCAGCCAAAGTTTTCAGGGCATGATCCTGACCAACAACGCGCCGGCGCAAATAACTTTCCATATTAAGCAGGCGTTCCTTTTCCTGAGATTGAATTTTGCCTATTGGAATGCTTGTCTTGCTGGCAACAACTGCAGCAATTTCGTATTCGTGAACTTTCCCGATTCGCCCTTTAGTGAACTCCTGTATTGCAGACAAGGCCTTGCTCAGGCCAGAAATCATTTCTGCTACGGAATGTATCTCATTCACATCCTTAGTTTCAGGAATAACACCAAGCAAAATAGGGCTTAAACGATTCTGCATGGAGAAGTACAAAGTACGCAAATGCTCTATTTTTACATCATCCGAACTCTCTTCTTTTTCGATTTCCGCCAACCTGTCCAAGAATTCCGCAACATCCTGATGTCCAGTTTCGTTGACCATCTTAACTGCCGATAAAGCCATATCAAGCAATCCTATTGCTGAGTCAGGCAAACGACGATCCTTGACATATCTTTTGGCCAGCCTTACACATTCAGCTATCGCTTCATCTGTAACATCAATCTTATGATAATCAATATATTGACAGCAAACGGTATGAACTATCTGAATAGCAGACTTAATATCAGGCTCATCAAGCTGAATCACTTCAAAACGACGGCTAAACGCATGATCGGGCTCTATAACTTTTCTATATTCATCAATGGTTGTAGCTCCGATTACAGTCAGGTCCCCACGTGACAATTCCGGTTTAAGAATATTACCTGCGCCGGAATTTCCATGTTTACTATCCAATAAAACATGAATCTCATCAATGAAAAGTATAGCGTGTTCTATACACCGCAAACCTTTGATTACATTCTTTAATCTGTCCTCTATTTCTCCCTTATAAGTAGCACCGGCAATAAGTGAAGCATTATCCAGCTCAAAAATCCTTGTATCCTTCAAAAACGAAGGAACACGCCCATTGACAATATTCCAGGCAAGTCCGTTAATCAAAGCTGTTTTTCCAACTCCGGCATCACCGGTAATCAGTACATTGGATTTGGTACGGCTTCCAAGTATTTCCATCATAATACGATTTTCCTTGTCCCGATTAACAAGCGGAAAATCTGTACCGGACTGCATGGATGCAGTAAGATCTGTACAATATTTATATAATGTAGACATACAAGCATTGTTGTCTGTTTGATGGTCTTCTCCAGACTTAAATGACATTCCACCTGCCGGAACTTCCTTATCAGGACTTTCTCCTGTATAGAAATCAAGAATGTCCCTTTCCTTAATCGGGAAAGATCTCAGCTGCCCTGCAGAAAATGCTATTTCGGGTTTAACCAAAGCCAGCAACACACAAACAGGATTCACATTATAAAGACCGAAACGGATACGTGCATCCTCAGCACATTGAAAAACATTATCCATGTGCAGATCCGGCCCAATCTCTGAGAGTTCCGTTGATTTAGGAAGTTCTTCAATCAGTACATCCGCCCATTCTTCAATGTATCCGATATCATCGGTCAAACACAGGATGAAATCCCTTATTCCAACATCTCTATGAAGCAAAGCCTTGAGTAAATGTGAAGGAGTATATTGTCCATTTGCATTTTCGCGTGCAAAAGCTTGCGCTATATTTAGTGCCGCTTTGACTGAATCGTCCAAATTCATGAATCTTATTCCGGTCTCCATAATCATTCTATTTAAAGTACAACAACGATTTATTAATTGCCTACTCCGCAAATATAAATAAATAAATATAGAAAACCACGATGTTACGGCTGTTTTTTCAGTCTATCTGGATAAAAATCGAAAAAAAAGGATAGATATTTTTGCATTTTCTATATTTTAGCCTTATATTTATGGCCGAAAGAACAGCAATTCTATTTGTATGGTATAATAGGAGTGTTTCTTTCAAAATTAACTTTAGTATAAATCTTAAATATTGGAAAACTATGGCATTTAAAGCAAGTTTCAAATTCGGTGATTCAGACAATTTTGATGTACTGAACTTTAAGGTCAAATTCAACCGTGACGTAGATCCTAAAGGTCGTCCGGCGTCTGATGTGTATGGTGGTAAGATTTGGCTTGAAATTGAATCTACTCCTGACACGGCTGTTCTTGAGCGCATGTTCAAGCAGTATGCCCCGTGTTCCGGCTCTGTTGTCTTCAAGAAAGCCAATGAAGATTCCAAGATGAAAGAGCTTACTTTCGAAAACGGTTACATTACCGATTATGAAGAAAGCCTGTGCGTAGCGAATGACTACCCGATGACCATCAAGTTTGCCGTGTCTGCCCAAACTGTACAGATGGAAAATGCCAAGTTCGTACAGGACTGGCCAGATGCCAACTGATGACATTAAGGTTTACTATTGGAAGATGCCGGAAAAGTTTCCAATTCTTTTTCGGCATCTTTGAAACAACAAGAAATTGTTCAATATTTATTGATTATGGCAGGAAGTCCTTTAAATACAGTAGTAACTAAAGTTACGATTAAAGGTGAAGACTTAAAATTCATTTCTCTTCGTCTTCACCAAAAATTTAATGCGCATCATACCTTTACCATCATAGTCAATTACTTATCCCCCAAAAACGCATTCCAGCAAACCCCTCAAAAATTCATCCAATATATAGGGGAAACTGCCAATATAACTTTTTCACACAAGCAAACAGGAGAAACAAATGAGTTTACAGGCATAGTGACTCAGGTGGAAATGGTAGGAAGCGCCGGGGAATGTGGAGGTATTGCCATACATGGGTGCAGTCCGACGATTCTGTACGAAAACAATCAGACCATGAACTCATGGACTGATCAAACACTACAAAATATTGTGAATAAGGCAGTAGAAGGCATGTCACCATCATTAAAGAATAATCCCCAGCATACAACAGCCATACCTTATCTTGCCCAATATAAAGAAACCGTTTTCAATTTTATAAACAGGCTGTCCCAGCAATATGGAGAATGGTTCTATTATGATGGCAAAGACATCTTTTTCGGTAATCCGAATAAAACGGAAAGCACAAAAATCATATATGATATGGATCTGGAAGAAGTGCGCCTGATAGCCAATCTAATTCCCGGGAAATATAAAGGTTACAGCTATGAATATGATAAAAACGACACTCCAATAAATGCTGAGCCTTCTGTTCCTTCCATGGATTCATATCAAAAACAAGCCCATGATATGTCTGAAAAGGCATATTCAATACCTGCCATACAGGCCTCTAATCCGTATACTGCCACTTCGGGAGAATTAAAAAAGCAAATGGATATTATGAAGAAAACATCTGCTTCCAATTTGCTGAATATCCGAGGAAAAGGAAATACCTGTAGAATAAAAATAGGTGGAATCATAGAAGTATCATTTCCTGAGCCGATGAACCTGTCTCCACTAGGAAGTTTCCGAATAACAGAAATGGAACATACCGTAAAAAGGGATGGTCATTATAGTAACGAATTCTGGGGAATACCGTCATCATCAGAATATATTCCGATAAATGAAAATATTCCTCTGCCTATGGCCACTCCAGAAATGGCAACTGTTACATCAAACGCTGATGAACAAAATCAAGGCCGAGTAAAGGTACGCCTGGACTGGCAAAATGACGAACAAACAACCAACTGGATAAGAGTACAAAGCTCAAACGCCGGATGTAGCGAAAAGGTCGGAACAAACCGAGGATATATGTTCATACCTGAAGAGAATGACCGTGTAATGGTCAATTATGAACAGGGAGACCCAAGCCGGCCGTATGTAGCAGGAAGTATATACACAGCTAAGACCGGTAAAGGCGGCGACAAGAACAACAAAATAAAAAGTATTGTCACCCGTAGCGGATGTCGTATCCTATTTGACGATGAAAAAGGAAGCATCACAATAGCCGACCAAACAGGAAAGCAGATGTTGTTGCTTGACGGTAAGGACACTATCACTGTAACTGCAACAAAAACGATTGTGCTGACAAATGAAAAGTCAACCATACATATGGAAGAAGACCGTATCGGAATAACTGCAAAAGAAATCTGTATTGACGCATCCGATACATTATATCTGCAATCGAAAGACCAACAGATAACAGTGACAAAATCCGGAGAAGGCATTCATTGTAAAGGGAAAACCATATCCACAGAATCTGAAACAACAAAAATGGATACCCAAAATGGTGAAATAACAGCCAGTACGGAGTTGTCCCTTAGCGGAAACAGCAAAGTAACGGTTGAAGGAGGTTTGGTTAATATTAATTCGTAAGCAAATGGCTATATCATCATCAATTATACAAGAGTATTACCATGTTGTAGATTATTGGGCTGAAACAGACAAGGATCGAACATGGAAGCTGGCTATATGGAAAGTTACCTATGCCGAAGTGGATCTGGTAGACAAGTTCCTGGAAATTGAACGCTCCATATACGGCCAGTTTGATGATATATTTTTCAGATTTGAGAGCCGGTTTACAGACACGGAAGAAGAGTTTGCAGCTTCTTTATGGAAAGAATATGCAAGCTGGTTCACTGAAAAGGTAGAAGAAAAATATGATATCCTAAGAGCCTTGGAAAAGGATGGGATGCTTATTCATAAATATGCCCCTAATACAGAATCAGAACCAACCCTTTCGAATCTCTGGAAAGAAATGCTACGCTTCAAGTCCTGCATAAAAGGACTGGAAGACAAGAGTTTCTGTATCTATTTCCCCCCAGGTAACCCTAATGGGGATATGCGCAGCGGGCTATTCAAACAGATGTTGCAACAAGAAATACCCCAAGGGATACGCTTTGTAACCATAGACTACAAGGAATCTCCCAAAATCAAAATGGAGAAATCTCCTGCCGTAAAAATATTAAAGCCACGGCTGCACATGAATGAAGCTCTGGCTAACGGACTTGCCAAACAAGATAACGGGAATGACCTGCTGGCTCCTGAAAACCGCTTCAACAAACAGGTGACAGTTGTGATGGACTGTACCGCACAGAAAGACAAGAAGCTGATGGACAGAGAAGTCGGAAAGATGATTGAATATGCTTCCGAACTTAAAGACAAGGCCATTTCTATTTCCGCACTATTTATTGCAACTCAGGCATATTATGCTATCAAAGAGTACAGCACCTGTATGAAATATTGCGAAAAGACAGAGAAAGAGACTGAACAAGCCATGGCAGACGAAGTCCCAACGGGATACAGCTATTGGAAAATGACACTATATATGAAAGCTTCGGTATTAGCTTCGCAAAAAAACAGAAATGAAGCAATACAGCTATATACACGCGTAGCGCAAGAAGCAACGAAAAGAAAAGATCCTTTTGCCATCATGGAAAGCTATTGCATGGCGGGATTTCTGTACTACGAGCTAGGCAAACTGGAGAAATCATTCGAATATTTGCTTCTTTCGCTCACGGGAGGGAACTATCTTGCAAAAGATATAAGAAGGAGTTCGAATTTCCTGTATGCTTCTCATCTTGCCCTTCATATCGGAAGAAAAATACGCTCACCCTATGAGATAGGCGTACTGGAAAAACAACTTGAAGTCTGGTTAGGGCAAGACTGGCGTGAACTAATAGATAACCCTGATATGGAAAACGCTTCTGCCCGCAGAAGAGCATCCATATTCAGTTGAGAGATATAAGAACAAATTATAAATTTAAATTCGGAAATTATGATTGACAATTACGGAATTGGCGGTAATGAAAAGAAAAATGATGTATCCGAAGGTATCGCGGACATCCCGCAGAATCGCACGATATTGGCTGCGCAGTTAACAAAAGACGAGTCCGTCTCTCCTGAAATCATTGAAGGACTGACAAAAATCGAGGACGTATTTGAGCATTTCAAGCCGGAAATAGACATTGAGTTTTCCGATGCAGAAGGACGCCCGGTAGAAGAAAATTTCCAGTTCCACAATGTTGGGGATTTTACAGTAAACAAGATAACCGAACAAAGCAAGTTCCTTTCGGGGCTTAATACTGAAAAGGAATTTTCAGACCGTCAGGAAAAAGCATTGCGCAACAATAAGGTACTGCAACGTATTCTGGATAATCCTGAAACACGGAAAGCATATATAAACCTCCTGGATATGACACTCCAGGAACTGAAAAATAACGAAAAGTCTAATGCAGAAAATAAGGAATGACTATGAGCGAAAATAAACAACAGCAAGAGGGCATTTCTGTACAGAAACAGGCGGAACGCCCATCAGATTTTTCAAGCGAGCTGCAGAAGCTGGTCAAGTTCGGAGGATTCAACGCATTGGAATCATCGATTGACGGAATAGCCAGTATGAACCCGGAACGCAAAGCTCGACGCAAAATGTTCTTAACAGACCCAGAAAGGGCAAAAGAACGCAAAGAGCTGATCAAGCGACTGGAAATGTGGCTGAACATGCTGAAAGAAGGCAAGAGTATCAGCGAAATGATTGATATCTGCAAGGAAAAATCAAACTTAGTAGCTGATTTGCTGAAAAAGAACCAGATGAAAGCGATAGAAGAGATAAAACCGCTGGAAACATCATACAGAACGGTCATGCTTTTCTACAAGAATACAGAATCTGACAAAATCAAGAACATCTCCATCATCAATGCCTCCATGGAGCAATTGACTGATCTTGACAATTCCATCTACATTGATGCCATTGCCAATGAACTGCGTGCTCACTTTGACCGCCTTGACCTGAGAACCAACTATTCACTGCTGGTTTTGCCAGGCTATCTGGGCTCGAACATGGTGCTCGAGAAATGGGCTAAAATAGCTCATGAAAACAAGGTAATGATAATTACAGACTTTGCAGACCTTGACAAACCGGATGATGTAATAGAACTCTTCTTCAACTCCAACCTCACCGGAGGAGATGCCTACAGATCAAACGTATGTATGACCTGCAACTATCTGATTGGTCGTGGAAAGTATGCAGAACTCGGTGAAGAAGAAGACCTGAGAATCCCTCCATCAGCAGCCCTGGCAGGAAGTGTGTACAAAACACTGATGTCGCAAGTGACTGCAGGAAAGAAACATGGAGGTCTGAGCGAGGTTAACGGCGTAGCATTCCCGCTGAAGAAAACGGAAATTTCCGAAATAGAAAAGATGGGACTGATACCGATGGTAAATGAATACGGCAAAGTGATGGCCTTCTCTGCCAAGACACTGTTCAACGGAGACAACCTAGGATTGCAGACCTATTCCGTAGTGAGAGTATTTGACTGGATAACCAAAGTCCTGTTTGATTTCCTCAACAGAAGAGCCTTTGAAAACTGGACAAACAATACCGAAAAAGACCTGCGCCGTCAGATTATAAAATTCCTGGACGGCATTCAAGGAGCAGACCGTCTGATAGAAAAATTCAAAATTCTAAGATTCGAACGCGATCCGAAACAGAAGGACCGTATATTCCTTGACATTCACATCACTCCATTCTTCCCGGCTAAGAGTTTCGTCATCAAACTGGACGGAACTAAAGGGGACGATGAAACTGAATGGAACGCAGACTATCAGAATGCGTAAATCCAATATAGACAAGAAATCAAGGGATCCCTTGATTTCTTGTTAATTTCTTATTACTCCTATCCTTATTCCATCAACTTTAAAAACGTTAATCCTCTATGTCATTATCAGGAAACATGATGTCCGAAGTACCGGACAGTGCAACCCTCTCCCGTGCCTTCGGAGAACTGTTCTCCGGTGCCAAGGAGACGTTTGACGGTCTGCAGAAGGAGCTGGCCGGGTTCCTACCCTCCATGCCCGGAATGCCCGTAGGGAAGTTCGGCGACCTGTCGGTAGGGATTGACATGCACCCGACCGTAACGCCGCCATCGCCGGTCATGGCCGTACCCCATGTGGGAAAGGTATACGACATCATGGCCGAGATCATGGCGGGGCTGGCGGCTGCAATGCCCGAACAGACGGGAGGCATAGGTGCCGTGGCGGCTGCAATGGCCAAGGGGATGGCGCCATCGGTAAAGGTACACGGAAAGTGGATAGCACAGGCAGGCGTGGGAGTGCTCCTGCTGCCGGCATACGTCATACACCCCGCACCCATGGTGAGCGGGACTGCAGAAGCGGAAATGTACATGGGAAGCTCGACCGTGCTGGCTGACGGGGCGCCGTGCTCGACACTGACGCACCCCACGCTGTCGTGCAACATAGCCGGAATACCATCCATACCCAGGGCAAACAAGCCAAAGAAGGCGGCAAAAGCCCTGCTCGCACCGACGGCCATACTGACGACCGCAACGTCGGCAGGAAAACCCGTGATGGTGGGAGGACCGCCCACAATAGACCTCTTCGCCGCAGGAATGAAGCTCGGGCTGAAGGGACTCGGAAAGATGGGAAAGAAATTCAGGAACTTCACCAGAAAGTTCACGCACGCGGTACACGCATACATAGAAAGCCTCGGGCTGAACCCGAAGCTGTCGAAGATACTGAAGAAGACCGCCTGCACCGTACTGGGTGAACCGGTGGACGTGGCCACAGGAAGGGTGTACCATACGAACACGGACTTCGAGCTGCCGGGACCGATTCCCGTCGTGTGGGAACGCACCTACTACAGCGACGCGGCCGTGGACGGACCGCTGGGGTACAACTGGCACCACAGCTACAACATGGGAATACATCCGCTGGGAGACGAAGCCTTCCTGTTCAGACATGCGGACGGAAGGGAATCCGCACTGCCCGCACTCGGCGAGGGGGAAAGCCACTTCGACCGTGAGGAACAGCTGACATGGACAAGAGACGCGGAGGGATACCTGCTGGAGGACGCAGACGGTATGCTGTACCGTTTCAACGGACCTGAAAACAGACAGGGATACAGGATGATCTCCTCCGTGTCGACAAGGGACGGATTTGCCGTAAGGTTCACATACGGGGCCGCAGGTAGCCTGAAGGAGATAGCCACGTCGAGGGATGAAACGCTACGGGTGGACACCGACGACAAGGGAAGGGTGACAGCCGTAACGCTCGTGACGGAAGAGGAAGAGACACTGCTCGTAGGATACAGGTATGACGGACACGGAGACATGGTGCAGACCACCGATGCAAGGGGCGTGAGCAAGCACTTCGAGTACGGCAAGGGACACCTGCTGACACGCCTGACCAACCAGGGCGGAATGGCATTCCACTGGGAATATGAGGGAGAAGAGGAAAACGCAAGATGCGTCCATACATGGGGCGACGGAGGCGTGATGGAATACTTCTTCGAGTATGCACAGGGAGTGACAAGGACACGCAACGGAGAGGGAGCCGTATCCGAATACCACTATGACAGCGACAGGCTGATATACAAGGTGGTGGATGCCAACGGGGGGATTACCCGGAAACAGTACAACGCATACAAGGAACTGGAAGTGACGGTGGACCCGGAAGGGAACTGCCGGAAGACCGAATACAACCGGTACGGACTGCCGTCCGTAATCACGGACGCCAACGGGAACACCACCCTGCTGACATACGACGGGGACTGCAACCTGACCCGGATGAAGACACCCGGAGGAAGGGTGCTGGCGTGGGATTACGACACGATGGGAAGGCTGACGGCACGCACCGGACCTGACGGGCAGAAGACACGGTACGGATACGAGGGAAAGCTGCTGAGGACAATCACCGACGGACAGGGACGGACATACAGGCTGACCTTCGATGACCGGTACAACCTGACGCTGATGGAATATCCCAACGGGCTGTTCCGCAGGTGGAGCTATGACCGCAGGGGAAGGCTTGCCGAGGAGGTGGACGTGAAGGGAAACACCACACGCTACGGATATGACGAGGCGGACAACCTGATCCGTCTTGAGGAGCCGGACGGAAACACGCACCGGTTCGAATACGACGCCATGGGAAACATGATGCACGCACAGGACGGAATCAGGGAGGTGAGATTCACCTACGGCGCACTGGGCGTACTCAAGAGCAGGGAGCAGGAACGGCACCGCATCACATTCGGGTACAACAGCGAGCTGCAGCTGAAGAGGATCGGAAACGAGGCCGGAGAAGACTACCGCTTCGAACTGGACGGACTGGGACAGGTGACGGCGGAGACCGGATTCGACGGAATACGCCGGGAATACGAGCGTGACGGAGCCGGGAACGTGGTACGTGTCGGCAGGCCGGGAGGAAAATGGACACGCTACGAATACGACGGAGAGGGAAACATACTCCGCGAGCTGCAGTACGACGGTGAAGAAAGCCTGTACACATACGACAAGGACGGGCTGCTCGTAAAGGCGGGCAACGGAGAATGCCTGACCGAGCTTGTCAGGGACAGGAAGACAGGAAGGGTCACGGAGGAAAGACAGGGCGGGCACTCGGTGCGCTCGGAATATGACAAGGAGGGAAACCGCACGCGCGTGACCAGCACTCTGGGAGCCGACATACGCCATGCCTATGACCGTGACGGATACCTGCAGTCCATGCAGGCGGGTGAAGTATGGAAGGCATCGTGGATGAGGGACAGTGCGGGGCTGGAGATGCAGCGTACCTGCTCAGGAGGAATCACCGTCCGCACCGAGCGGGACCGCTTCGGACGTGAGACAAGGAAATCCGTGCGCTCGGGAAGCATCGAGAGGGGCGCATGGAAATATGAATGGGGCATGGCAGACAGGCTGCTCTCGAAGGAGAACGAGCTGACGGGAACGGTCATGCGTTACGACTACGACCGCTTTGACTTCCTGATACGCCAGGAGACCACAAAGGGCTCCGCTACGGACGTGATATACCGCGTGCCGGACTTCGTGGGAAACCTTTACGGCACGCCGGAGAGGAAGGACCGCAAATACGGTGCCGGAGGAAGGCTGCTGGAGGATGCGGAATGCATCTACCACTACGATGACGAGGGAAACCTTGTCTTCCGCGAGTTCAGACAGCCAAGGGAGGATGCGGTAAGGCATGACCGCAGGCGCATGGAAAGGGAGTACGGAATACGGCGTCCGGTTACGGACATGGGATGGATATACGAGTGGACATCCGGCGGTATGCTCAGGCGGGTGGTACGCCCGGATGGCAGGTCCGTGGAGTTCCGCTACGATGCGCTGGGACGACGTACGGCCAAACAGTATCTCGGAAAGGTCACACGCTGGGTATGGGACGGCAATACACCGCTGCACGAATGGGTTGCCGCCGTTACGGACAATGACGGACGGGAGGAAGCCTCCTGCCCTGACGGGAACAGCCTGACGACATGGATCTTCGAGGAAGGGACGTTCGTTCCTGCCGCAAAGATACGGGGCGACAGGCAATGCTCAATCGTGTCCGACTACATGGGTACCCCCGTTCAGATGTACGACAGCGAGGGAAACCGGATCTGGGACTGCACGCTCGACATCTACGGAAAGGTGACGGACTTCAGGGGAGAATCCCTGCACGACTGCCCATTCAGGTTCCAGGGACAATATGAGGATGTTGAGACTGGACTCTATTATAACAGGTTCAGGTATTATGATGCTGAAATCGGATGTTATTTAAACCAAGACCCTATAGGATTAACAAGAAGGTTATCTGTATATGGCTATGTCTGTAATTCGAACTTATTGCTTGATATTGTTGGATGGCATGGTAATAGTTTGGATAATATTGCTGATAGCAGATTGTATGAAATCAAAATAAATGGTATTTTATTTAAATATGGCATTGCAACTGAAAAATATGTTACTAAAATAGATATTACTGTTGTAAGTCCTAATGGTACTTCTCACATTATACCTAAAGGAACACCGACAAGAATAAAAAATCAACTTAGAAAAGCCTATGCAAATTATGATGATGTAACATTTGATTCTCAACCATATAAGCAAATTTCAACATTTAAAATGAGAGAAATAGAAAGTAAAAAAATTAAAGCATATGTAGAACTTACCCAAAAGGTACCTTCAGGAAATGTTGATCATGCCCGTCGTGGCTATGGTGTTTTGGCAGATGATTTTTCTGGAGTCCATGATTTAATAAAAGATTTGAAAATGAAAAATAATCTCCATATTTCAAATGATATACATTAATTATTAAATTAATTAAAATATGATTACAATAGATTCAATAGTTGAAGAAAAAGACTTAGTAGACGCGCCAAAAGTTTCTGCAAAAGTGCGAGAATATGTATGGGAGTATATTTATGAAAACATATTAACTCCAAAGAATATTAAATTAAATAATACCTTTGATTATAGATTTACATTAGATTTAAACAAATTTAATCCTGAACTCCATAAGTTTTTTACAGATAATCCTTTTAATACAGAAGATAATAAATTCAACCCAGAACTTCGATTTAACAAATTGGGTAACCTAAAATTTGCTTTACTACGAGTCGTTTCTAAAAATATTAATTGTAATACATCACCAACTATTTATGCAAACATTGTATATGATGCTCTGGGTTCATTTCTAACAATAAATTATAAAAAAATAACTAAAGCTGATTTTGACAGATTAAAATCAGGAATGGATTATACATATATTAATAAATTCCCATTTCCTGCATCATTAAATGAGTGTAATCTTATGATTGTCTAAAAAAACATATACAATAAACAATATACAAAATTAGGTTTTAGAGCATTGATTTTCAGCAGCCCTGCTCCTTATTCTGTATAATCTTTTATTATAAAAAATAATTATGGACATTTCTCCCAAAGACATAATCGTCCCCATTGCTACTGCCATATTAGGTGTAGCCTTGCCACTATTGCTTGGAGTAATACAACGCATCGATGAAAAGTATGAGTCAACTCGATTGATGAAGCAATTTATCAATGAACGTGCTACCAAATGTTTTGGAGGTATTCTTGTTGCAACCATATTGTTGTTGTTTTACCTACTTATAGCACCTCCAAACAAAAATGACTTCGGGATATTTACAGAATATGTCAACAACTCGGCAGTTATCATCGCTACAGTTGCCTGTGTGCTTCTGTGCTTCAGCTTTTTCAAGGTAATATGGCTGATATACATCTACCATAACCCTATAAATCTGCAAGAGCACCTGCTCAAAGGTAAGATAAAAATTGAAACCCGACAGGCATGGTTTGAATTTTTTGCATCAATGCTGAAGCAGGACAATGTAAATGTACTATCAAAAGGATTCGGCTCGCTATACGAATGGTGTATTGAGCTACGAATGGGAAATGAATGGAAGGAGATAAAGTATCCGCAAGAGTTTTATGACGGCATAATAGCCCTGAATGAAAAACTATGCAGTCAGAAGAAAAAGGTTGTATCAATTTCAAACGGGAACGATGCCCTTAAGATTTTCTTTGATGACACACAACTGACCATAATACATCCACTGACGTTCAATAAAATATGGATAGGACTGAACCAGCAGCTATATTACAACAGAAAAGATCTGATTCTGGAGTATTGGGGAGCTGCCCATCAGCATTTTAGTTTCTACATGAAACAGTATTATGAAGGCGAAAGAATAACACATTTAAACAAAACCATTACAATAACAAAGGAGCAAGCTGTACTGCGCCATAAAAGCAGAATGGACTTCAAGGAGTTTCATATTGCCTTTGGAGGATTATTGCTATATAAGAAAGAGTATGAACTGCTGAATCACATACTATTTTATACAAATACCCAGCCACCTGTATACCCTCTTATTCCGGGAAGACTGTCTGAAATAATACCAATCTATATGGAACTATTGTCATTCAAACCGGAAAATGTGATGAAATATGAATCCAGATATCCTTTTATCGACCTGCACGACGGAATAAGAAATGACAACATCATAAACGGGTATATCCAACGGTACCTGATATTGACTATGTTTCGCTTATTCCAACTTATTCCAGCCTATACCAGCGATAACTTTTTTGAGTTACCAGGATTACCGAGCAGCCTGTCTGATAAGCAGGAGTGGATAAACAGTATTCCAATCTTAATAGAAAAGTTGGAAAAAGATACTACTATCCCTGAAATAGTGGAAAAGATACTACCGATGGAAGCAGGTGAACTGTATATGGCCAAGAAGAAATTGATATCACTGTCAGAATCCCTATTGGAGAATCTGAAAACAGCTATGATACAACAAAAAGAGTCTCTCCCATTATCACAAGAAAAAACACAGAAATTCAGTCATACCATATCTAAAATGATAGAATATGAGTTTTCTACTTATTGGTCGATCTTTCCTCAAATATCTGTTGAAGATGATGCTATGCCGAGTAATTACATCATCTATGATGCCCTGATAGTAAAGTATGAAATCGAACCTACAGAAGCTTATGCAGATGATCAGACAATGGGATATTCGAATCTGGATGAAGTACTCGCACAGAATATCATACTTGAATTTAGATATAAATGGCTGTGGCATTTTGCCCGTCAGAAATCACAAAGCTACAACCTCACAGCAAATAAGGTAGCAGAAGCACTCAAAAAAATGAATCTGAATAAAGAGAAGCATGTAATATTAGGCTTCAGAGTAAACTGGTACTGTTGCTTCCAAGAGCTTGAAAAATGTGATGAAAGCAAATTGGTAACTCCTGACGGTATAGTGTTGTATGACCTTCCAGGCGAATACAATACAGACTTTAATAATGTGATTGTAATTATGAATAAAGAGGATTTGCCACAACTTTTATTCAAAAAGCCAGAAGTACTGGAAACTGAAAAATATAAACTGGAATGTATTAATCAGAAATATAATCTCTATGCGTCCATACTTAAACTGAATGAAAATCCTGACTTGATGGAAAAATGCCGGAAAATAGGAACACATACGGAAAAGCAACTACAACAATCGGTATTGATATCTGCTGAAATGAATGTAAAAGTTGCATGGAGACTAAACATTAAAATGGTCTTGATTAAGATATCAGATTCACACAAAGGGAATGATGATTTGTCCAATATAACCCAATTTGAAAATGATGAAAAGTAGAAAAGAGAAAACGACAAGAAAAAGAGGTCTGACATCAGAAGAATACATTGACATATTGAACGAATCAAAACCAGATAAAAACGAATGGAAAGAATTACTGAAAATAGCAATGGAAACCAGAAAGTTTGAAATCGAACTGTATTGGAAACGTGCGAACTATTTCTGGCTCTTTGTCGCAGCCTTCTTCGTGGCATATTACCAGACAATCCCTTCAGAAAACAAACAGACAGAAGTGGAAAACATTCTTTTTATAGTTGGGGGATATTTCTTCTCTATTGGCTGGTATCTCGCAAATAGAGGCAGTAAGTATTGGCAAGAAAACTGGGAAAAGCATATAGCAGTATTATCGCGACACTTGAAAACGCCTATATTTGAACTCTTAAAAAGTAATGAAAATAAAATATGGGAACTGAGCAAGTCATACCCATATTCCGTATCCAAAATAAATCAGGGATTAAACCTGGTTGTCATATTTATATGGCTTGTCTTATTTATTTACAGAATTTATAGCTTTGGATTTTACCCATTCATTATTACCCCTGCAGCAGTAGTAATTCTGTTTGCAATTACAAGATATGCACTTCATTTTGCCCGTAGTTTTGTAGTTAGAGAACCAACAGACCATTCAAAAGATTTTTTTCTCAATGACAAAGTCCATATCCATAAAAAATAATTACAAAAAACCGATTTTCACTGACCGGCTAAAAGAATCATTGCCCTTTTAATTTAACACTCATAATAATTTCTACCGAAGATTCTTGGTCTTCTTTTCCTAAAGGTATGGTGTCAATGACAACTTCTGTCTCAGAACCGTGAGGCTTAGTGATAATTGGGGATAGGTGCTTGTCTTGTTCTTCCACTTTACGAAAAATTTGGTATTCTTGAACTAGTACATTGCCAATAAAACCAAAAAAAGTGGTTAGTACAAGAGATTTCCAATTTATCTCCTTTTTCATATATACCTCACAATCCGGCAACAACTCTTTGTTTCCAAAGATAATAAATATATTCTATTCCCACAATTTATAGAAAAAATATTTTTCATGCATTTATGCATTCATTTTTATCAAGATTTGGAACTTGTTTGTCGTTCATTCTCTCTATATTTGCCATGTATGAAAATTAAATAAGAGAATATTATATGATAGAAAGAAGAGAACTTGAAAAGCTTAAAGAGGTAATAGAATACTCAATGCCTCAGATTGTGGATTATAATCCCCGTAGCGGAAGGTATTCCATAGAACTTGCAATGACCAAACATATTGATTTGGGTGAAGGAGATCATCATATACTATTTGCCCAAGGATATCTGAGAAAAGAAACAATATCTCTGTCTATTGTTTCAAATGAGCAGGTATTGCTTAATGTAAATCCACTTCCTTATATTGCAAACCAAGGAGATCGTACTCCTATCTATAAAATCTTGCGGGCATCGATTTATTTTGCATATGCCATGGTAAACCTCCCCACTGTTCATCGTAAACTTAAAAAAATTCCTTCAGAACATTTTCCATTTAACATATCAGATACTTACGAACAAAAAGATAAAGAAATTGCCTTTATGAAAGATTTGTTCAAACTTCTAAGAGAAAAAAGTGCTTACCGTAGCTATCTGTCTGTTATACTACACAAAAACGCATCGAAACTCAAGGAAGCTATCAGTTTCTGTGATTATCAAGAAAGGGGAATAAAGGAAAAAATAAAGTATAGCATGAAACAATTGTCACCATACATACCAGACAAAGACAAAACAACAGATATAACCCCCGATATCCTTGTCTGTGATCATATGGAAGACTCAAAAGATTATTATAATTGCCAGATAATATCACTCAACAGCAATAACAAATCTAAGGAAGAGTTTTGGTGGGAGTATCTAAAATTGAATATATTTTTATCATGTGTTGAATACAAAAACGCTTACTGTATCCTATTGAATCGATGGACAAGAAATAATATAAAGAACTGGATAGATGAATATCGTCAAAAGAATTTTTATGAGACTGAAAAGGCAAAAGACAACATTGTATTTTATATAAAAGCAGGCTATAAAGCTTCTCCACGTATTTTAAATTGTAACGGAACAACCATTCCAACAAAAGTACTCAATTCTTATAAATGACTAATAAAGCTTAATTAGTAGAAAACTTTTGAATTACCCACAGCCGACAACCAGCCGGACCAGCTCGTCATAAAGTGGTTTCAGCAGTTCACACACAGGCTTGAACCATCCGCTCAATGTGCTTTCGGAAAGACGGACACCCAGATGGCGGAACTCCCTGACCTGCCTGTAGAATGGAACGTGATATTCGTATTTCTGCAGGAGCATTTCGGCCAGCATGGTGGAACCGGCCAGACATTTGTAAACAGGAGAAGGTGGAAGCGAAGCAAGGATTACGCCGCTTTCACCTTCCTTGAGAAGACTCAGGTTGTCTTTCAGTCCATATTTGGGACGGAGTCTCCTTTACATACAGCCTGCCCGGTTCAAATTCCAGCGTACGTGTACGTTCCTCTCCGATCCGTCTGTAACGGTCCAAATCCACCCGGTCGGGTTCAATCACTACTTCAACTACCGGCAGTCCCTCCAGAAGTTCGCGGTTACGCCGGGATTCCTTCTTCTTTCCATCGGGCTTTGCTTTTGAAGGAATAACTGTCCTCTTCCCGGATGTTTTCATTTTGTCCGGTTGCAGGAACGGGATCGAACAGGGAGAGCTGGTTGGGGTCCAGGGCTGCCAGCTTTTCACTCCTCCGCCCGAAAAGCTGACGGTTCAGCCATGCTATCTGTGAAAGCAGTTCCTGTATCTTCTGCTGTAGCGCATCCGTCTGTTCCAGCAGTTTCCCGTTGGATTCGACAAGGGAACGGTTAGTCTCCAGGAGACCGGCTATCTTCTCCTGCTGACTCCTGATTATCTGTTCCATTGTATCCTGCTGAATCATCCGTTTCTATCTCTTTATATGATGTAAAGACACTGATTTTTCGGCAGATACGCAACCGGATACATGAAAATACTTTCAATAGAAGCCATCCTTTCTACTGGCTTTTAACCTTTTCAGCCTCTCGTTCGGATTGTCACTGATTCCTTCCACCATCATGACCAGGTCGCGCCATTCCATCGGATAAGACCCGCTTCGGCTGTCATAGGCCGGCAGCCGGAACGTGCCCTCTTCCAGACGCTTCACATACAATACCATGCCGCCGTCTTCAGCATGGAGGAGCTTCATGGTGGTCCTGCTTCTGTTTATGAAGATGAAGACATCGCCCAGACGGACGTCATGTCCCATCCGGTCGTGAACCACTCCGCACAGAGAATTGATCCCCTTGCGCATGTCCGTCTTTCCGGGGCACAGAAAATAGTGCATGGTATCATTCAGACAGAACATGGCCGCATAATTTGTGTATCAATCCAAATGTCAGTTCAGGGTTTCCAGGACTGTCAAAATGGATTCTGATTCCGGAAGGAAGCTCTATTGTTACGTTACCACCCGCGCCTGACGGGAGATTGCCCCTGCGACACAGATCCAATGGAATAAACGTATCATCGGGAAGCTTGTCCGGATGGCTGGTGTAAGTACGGCTCAGGCCGAATTTCTTCTTCCAATAATGGAAACAGGAGGATGAATAGGCCGCATTCTCACAGAAATCTTTTATGGTCAGACCACTGCCCTGTTGTCTTTCATAAACAGACAGGAACTCTTCTTTACTCATTATTCGTTTCATGGCTTTTTTATTGGCAAAGTAACGGAAGAGTGGCGGGCTGTACAATGTGTATTTTATCGGATGCTTACAATCTTCCAGAGTTACAGCTCTCAATTTGTAAGCATACTCCGGTTTCAGGTATCTCGCAACTGACTTGATTTCCTTTCCGGTTGAAGGATGATCTTTGGGAGAAAGAACTACTGAAAATGAATCTTTCAGACCTTCGACTATCCTATACCGCTCTGTAAGTAAGAAGTTCCTATAGACCTGTGTCAGCTTGACTTTGCCATCCAACAAAAGTTCCTCAAACTCTGAATCAAACAGCCTGGTATCAATGAGCATCTGTTTCTGTTCTTCACAATGGCTGGCTTCGTTCACTCCAAGTTCATCAGTATATTTAGTTTCAACGGCAATCAAATGCCTGCCACCTTTATTATCCAGGAGCTTGATATAAGCATCCATGGCCGATCTGTCTTTTGTATATTTCTCTATAGGTGAGGGTATAAATTCCAGTCCGATTTCCGTCACAAAGTTACTTTTTTCTTTGATAAAGCCGTCAGTTGGAGAACAAATCATCTGTGTATCAGATTGTTTTTAACACTTTAATTACCTCACGAACATACCTGGGGTCCTCCGCATAGCCAATATCTCGTAACCACAGCAGGTAGTTTCCTCCCTTGTACTTGTACTGCACCTTGGTATAGTAGGCACGGACGCTTTCCGTCCAGTGGTTGAACTCATAGTATTTCCCGGTTTTGGGATTCGTCAGTCCAAACAGGTTGTGCCGGTTCCGACAGAGCGGTGAACGGAACCAGCCCGTTTCAAGGATGGCTTGTGCCAGTACAATTCTTGGGTGTAGAATGCCGTTTCGGATGATTTCCTGATAGAGATTGGGAATGGTGAGTTCCGGTAAATGAGACTGCTTTGGTTTTGAGAATGTCTGCTTACCCTTTATTGGAATGGCTTGTTTTTGGGACGTCCTTTTGTCACTCTTTTGGTCGGTTTGCTGTTGTTTTTCTTTCACTGCAACAAGAGGGGGTAAGGAGTCCGTTCTGACAATATGAGCTATATTCTCGTGGTAAATATGCTCATTTGCAACGGTTTCTATCTTTTTCGATGATAAAACCTGCACGGAATCAGACGCTTTGCTAATCGTATAGAACTGTGCCGATACACCAAGGGGCATCAGCAACAGCAGTAGGAATGGCAGAATTGTGTTGTACATTTCTTATTTAGGATAGGGGTGAAAATACTTTTGCGGTGTGTTCAAGCGGTTCATTCCGCAAAAATAACTGGTAAATAATAGTATATGGAAATGCACAACAGAAATCTATCTGAGATGCTGCCTTACGAAAAGTTGGCAGTATTGGGAATCGACCGGGAAAAGGCAGACAGCCTTCCGGCAGATGTGAAAGAGAAACTGGCATCCGGAGAGGTCACCCCTCTCCTGCAGGTGTCTATCCGTGCGCAGAACGGTGATGTCATCACCTTGCCGCTGAAACTCCAACTGACTACTGACCAACAAGGAAATCCGGCGCTGCTGGCTTACCCAGTTCGAGCCGCACTGGAAACGGAACGCAACAAGGCATTGCTTCTCACTGACCAGGAGGCAGAAAGGCTGACTAAGGGAGAGGTTATCCAGAAGGCGGTGGAGGTTCGTGGCGAAAAGACGCAGCAGTACCTTCAACTGGACCCCGAAACGAAATCGGTTGTCCACCGAAGGGTAACGGACATTCAGCTGGAGCAGAAACTGAAGGACATGGAGAAGCTCAACGATATTGAGCTGGGTACGCAGCAGAAGCAACAGATTCGGGAGGGTAAACCGGTCGAATTGAATGTGGGCGGCGAAAAGGTGTCTGTCGGTGTGGACTTGAAAGAACCGCAGGGGTTCAAGGTCATTCAGGGTAACTTGAAGGAATGGGAACGCCAGCAGAAGCTCCGCTACGACGAGCAGCATCCCGAATACCTGGGACTGGTGATGACGGACAAGAACCGCTGGGAATACCGGCAGGTGGTGGACAAGCAGTCGCAGGAACGGGCTGTCAGGTTCGGCAGTGCCAAAGAGGAAAAATCCAAGAGTCTCAAACGCTAAATCCTTTTCCCTATGGTCAAGAAGAAAGAAGAAGATGTCGGCTTTGTCCGGCAGTTCAACGACTTGAAGAAGAAACATCCGGATGCGATGCTGCTTTTCCGCAAAGGGGACTTCTATGAAATGTACAAGGAGGATGCACTCAAGGCATCTGTGATACTGGCGCTGAAGGTGTCTGAAAAGGTAATTCCCTTGGAAAAGGACCCCATCAAGCTCCTGACCTTCCCCCGGCATGAACTGGACAGGCATCTGCCCAAACTGATCCGTTCCGGCCAGCGGGTGGCTATCTGCGATGCGATAGACCGTCCGGAGCTGATGAAAAAGGCAAAGGCGAAAGAGGATGTCGGCGAAAAAGTGAAAGACCCGGAGAAAGCAAAAGAAGAAATCATTCCAAACAAGGATTCTATGGCAAGAAAAAAGAAGGAACAGGCTGAGCAGGAAAAGCCTGTCAAGACAGTGAAGACGGCTGTCGAGGAGAAACCTGCCCAAGAGAAAAAGGCGGAAGCGAAAGCGGAGGTCAAGAACGAACAGGCGTCCGAAACGAAGAAGGAACGCAAGCCGCGCGAGCCGCAGATGATTACTGCCAACGGCGAGAAGGTGACCCACGGTCATGCCTTCCAGAGTACCACCAATCCGGCGGACTGGTACTTCACCGCCAAGATGGACGGGGTGCAGCTGAAACCGCAGAAGATGGACGCTGCGGATTTGGCTGCCTACCAGAAGAAGGAGATGTCGGTGCAGCAGCTCATGGAGCGGTATTATCCCACCAAACTCCAGCCCAAGGTATCGGAAGAGGCTTTCCGCATGCCCAAGACCATTGCCGGACCGGAAGGGGACATCAAGGTGGAGAAGTTCAATGTGTACAAGGAAAAGGACGAGCAGCGTCCGGACTACGGCAAGTATAAGTTCTATGCGCAGATGGGTGATACCAAGATGTCTGCCATGGCTTCCCGGGAGGACCTGAACGCTTACTTCGACCGCACCATGTCACCGAGCCAGCTCATTGAGAAGAATTTCGGTGAGAGGTTGCACCTAAAGTCTGCTTACGAAAAGTACCAGCTTCCCGAAGGGGTGGACCCCAAAGGGGTGCGGGTGGCAAAAGACCATGCGGACAACAAGTGGAAGGTGTCGATGGATATGGGCGACAAGGGTAAGACCAACCGTCATGAAATCTCATTCGATGACGGCTATTCGCTCTTCAAAGCCAAGACGGCTACGCGCGAACAGATTGCAGCCAAGTACCTGAACACCGAAATCACAGGCTTGCTCGCTGCTCACTCGATGAAGCAGGAAAAGACGGCTTCGTTGAAAATGTAACGGAATCAAACAGTATCAAACTCAAACAAGAATCAATATGTCAACAGTAATGGAATACGAAGAATTGGTGGAACTTCTTCAAGAGGGTAAAATTGGTTATCTCCGCTTTGTGCTGGAGGGTGAGAACGCACAGGATTTTCTGGACTGGTGCCGCACGCACGGCACGGATCCTTCGGATGAATCCGCAGAGTTTTATGTCGAACAGACGGACATCAACCTGATGGACCGTCAGGTAATCAACGATGAAGATCATGGCGTATGGAACTAATTCATCAGGCAATGCCGGGCAGGTAGCCATCGACCGCTTTGCCGAAATGATGATTGCCCGTATGGAGCAGATGAAGGCTTCCGACTGGAAAAAAGGCTGGATTGGCGGTGCATCCGGATTTGCAGGTCTCCCGCAGAACGTGGGAGGCCGCAACTACTCGGGCTCCAATTCCTTCTTCCTCCAGCTGCAGACCGCAGCCCAGGGCTACCGGCTGCCGGTGTACCTCACCTTCAAGCAGGCGCACAACCTGAAAGCCCATGTACTGAAAGGTGAAAAGGCCTTTCCCGTGGTCTATTGGGACGTGCTGGTCAAGGACAAGAACGGCCATAAGGTCAGCTCGGATGAGTATAAGGCCATGAGCAAGGAGGAGAAGAAAGGCATGGATGTCATTCCCTTCTTCAAGGCTTTCCCCGTGTACAACATCGACCAGACCAACCTGGCAGAGGTGCAGCCCGAACGGGTGCAGAAACTCATGGAGAAGTTCAAGGTGCCCGAACTTCGGGATAAGGAAGGCATGTATGTCCATGCCGCGCTCGACCGGATGATTGAGACGCAAGGCTGGCTCTGCCCCATACAGGCAGACAAACGGGTGGACGGAGCTTTCTATTCACCGGCTAAAGACATCGTGGTGCTGCCCATGAAGGAGCAGTTTAATATCGGCAATACCCCCGAGGAAATCTACCGTGGCGGCATGGAGTTCTATTCCACCATGCTGCATGAGATGTCACACTCCACCATGACCCCTGAACGGCTCAACCGTGAGATGGGCGGACGCTTCGGAGACCCGAAATACGCCAAGGAGGAACTGGTGGCAGAACTGACGGCTGCCATGATCAGCCACTCGATGGGATTTGACAGGAAGGTGACGGACAACTCCGCAGCTTATCTGGATTCCTGGATTGGGGTGCTGAAGCAGGAACCGAAGTTCATTGTCTCCGTCATGGCGGACGTGAACAAGGCTTCGGAACTGATTCTGGACCATGTGGACAAACAGCGGCTGGCACTGAACGAGCAGCCCTATCTGACGAAGAACGACCCGTTTGCCCCGTTGGGCGAAGGCGAAGAGGTGCCGTTCAAGAATGCGGCCATTGTGAAGACAAGGAATGGCGACTACGCTATTCGTGCCTCCTACGACGGTGTGGAACTGGGTTTGAAGAAGGTGTCGAAAGATACAGCCAAGACCTACTTCCAGCTGACGGACTACAAGGACAAGGCTGCCTTCCTGAACATGACGGCGCACAAGACCTTCGAGCCGGAACTGGCTATGATGCAGCGGACACAGAAAACGGGTGCGAAAATGGGTATCTAACTGAAACGGTGGAGCTATGACGGACTACAAGGTAAACTTCAAGGAACTGAAAGCCAGAGTGGGCGTTGATGACGTGGCGTATGCACTGGGCTACCGGCTGGACCGGAAAGCCGGAATCGGCAAGTATGTGGAGATGGTGCTGGGAGACGGTAAGGATAAGCGCGACACGCTTATCATCAGTCACCCGAACGACAAGTCTTCACAGACTTTCTTCCGCCGTGATGGCTCCCGTGGGGATGTGGTCACCCTGATACGTGAGAACCTGCACACGTTTCTGGTTTCCGGTAAGGACGAGTGGCAGAAAGTGGCCAAGGTACTGGCACGTTTTGCCAATATGCCCGAACCGGAGTACCGTGAGGACCTTGAGTACATCAAAGCTGCCAGGTCGGCTGCCGTATTCGATGCTTCACGCTACGAGGTGAAACCGCTCAATCCCGAGCGGATTCCCGGACTGTTTGCGCAGCGGGGCATCTCGGAGGAAACCGTCAGGGAACTGGCTCCGTTCATCGTGCTCATCCGGGACCGCCACAACGGGAACTTTGAAGGGTTCAACATCGGCTTCCCCTACACCAACGGCATGTCCGAAGAAGCGAAGGGTTATGAGATACGTGGCTATGGCGGCTACAAGTCCAAGGCTGCGGGCAGCGACTCTTCTTCTTCGGCATGGGTGGCAAATCTCTCACAAGGAAATCCGGAGGATGTGAAACAGGTGTATTTCTGTGAATCAGCGTTGGATGCCATGGCTTTCTATCAGGAGAACAGGATGCAGCTGCACACGGATATGGCTCTGGTTTCTCTAGGCGGTACGTTTTCCGACCGGCAGGTTACGGGAGTGATGAGCCGTTTTCCTCATGCCAGGGCTTTCGACTGCTTCGACAATGACCTGGCTGGGCGGATCTACGGTCTGCGCATGGTTGCCTTGCTGGAAAACATCCCGATGAAAATCAGCAAGACCGACAAGGGACTGCAGGTGGAGGTCAAGGACAAGGTCTTTACGGTCAATCCGCAACGTCCCCTGTCGGCTCAGTTGGAAAAGCACTTGTCTATCCGCTACCAGGTGGGGCAATGGCTTCCGCCCAGACTCTTCAAGGACTGGAACGACTGTCTGTTGAAAAAGCCTATGGACATCCCCTCTGTACCACGCAAGGACGAACGGAAACAGCAGCTTTCCGAACGCAGAAAAGGTAATCTCAAAATGTAATGTAAATGGATGCAATCAAAAAGAAATTAACCCTGGGTGTACTGGTGCTCTGTCTGGCAGGCGGAAGGATTCCCGCTTTGGCGCAGCAGATGGATCCGGCTTTGACGGCCACCGTCATAGCTCAAACGACAGAATTAAAGAACATCCACAAGAAACGCAAGAAGACGCAGGAGAAGATTATCGCCGCAGAAGCAGCGGTGACGGTGGCGCTCGACCGGGTGCATAGTGTAGAGGAAAAGATGCTGAACTACCTCTCCAACGCACAGGGGGCGATGCAGAATCTCTATCAGATTAAGCGTGCCGGGGAACTGGTGGCTAAGGAAATCCCTCAGAACTGTAACCTGCTCCTGAAATCGGTGGGGAGCAATCTCAAGGGGACTGCCATTGCTGCCATGGTTTCGGATGAGCTGGCTGATGCCGCTACCCAGATGGCGGCACTCTATCCTTTCATGAAGCAGCTGGTCACTTCGGGCAAGTATGACGTGACGGGGGCGGACGGAAAGAATGAGAAACACAAGGTAAACCTGCTCAACTCTTCGGAACGCTACTACATCGCCAACGAGGTGGTGAGCCGGCTGGAAGCCATCAATACCGACCTGTTTATCCTAGCCTGGCAGGTACGCACGCTCTCATGGAACGACCTCTGGTTTTCGCTCGATCCCGAAGGATGGGCGAATGTGATGTCGGGCAAGAATATCATCGGAGGCATCGTTGCGGAGTGGAACCAGGGGTACCTGTTGAAATGGTAAATAGGTAAACTTGTAAACTAATCAGCTAATCACAAAGTAAGGACGTAAGCAAGTAAGATAGTAATAACAGCAACAAGTAATAGCGTAATAAAGTAAACAAATCATCCAAAAACAAAAGCGTATGGAAACCCAAAAGAAAATAATCGGCCGCTGCCCTTTGTGTGGCGGCAATGTGGTCAAGACCTGCAAGGGCTACCGTTGTGAGCACAACCTGGGGGATCATCCTTCGTGTGTATTGAACATCAACGGCATCATCGGCAACCGCAAGATGTATGATGCGGAGATTGCCGAACTGTTGGAGAAGCGCTGCATACTCCTGGACGGTTTCTCCACCAAGGAGGGCAAGACATTCCCGACAGTTTTACAACTGGCTGACGACGGCAACATCCTGATGCAGTCTGTCGTGGGCAAATGTCCGCACTGTGGCGGTGAAATCCGCGTGGGAAGCCGGGCATTCAACTGTTCCAATTACAGCAACCAGACAGCCCCCTGCTCCTTTGCCATCTGGCGCAATATCGGCGGCCACCAGCTGACACTGGAGGAAGCCCGGGAACTCTGCGAGAAAGAAATCACCTCTCAAGAACTGGAAATGTACCGGGAAGACGGCTCTATCTACCGCAAACGACTCGGTGTATCACCGGACAAACTTCAAATTGTAAAGGTATGAAACCGGGAATGAAACTTAGCATGCTACTGGTCACTACCATCCTCTTTTGGGGTGGTCTGTTCTATTTCGCCAGCTGCGCCTCCAGTCCGGAAAAGCGGGCGGTGGAAATGGCGGAGAAAGCGCTGAAGGCAACCGTCGATAATCCGGAATCCATCAAGATTCTGGGTGTCAGCAAAGCGGATTCGGTATTCGGTAAGGAATACGTCAGTCCGCATGAGAAAGTATCGCTCTCCATGCACCTGATGCAGTATGGTCAGAAACTCATGGAGGAAACGGACTTCTTCGAGAGTCTGGACAAGGACGACATTGGCATAAGCGAGCAGATGAAACGTCAGCTGGATGCCATGACTACCTTGCGGGCATTGATTGCCTCCGGAGATATGAATCCGACAGCCAAGGAAGAAAAATCGGAAAAGTCCTTCAACGGATGGAAGGTAAAAATTGACTTTGAAGCCAAGACCTTGCAGGGGGAGCCTTATCATTCCGAATACTGGTTCATCCTTGACAAGGAGGCGCAGTGCGTGGTGAAATCCTTTGAGATTCCGCTCCTGCAGGACTGACCTATACTATCATGTATCACTCAAATAGAAACCTTTATGAATGAATTGACCGAACTGCTGGAAAACAAGATGCAGTCCTTCCTGAAGGATGCAGCCTTGCAAGTACAGAATGGAAACAAGGCGGCTGGCTTACGTGCCCGCCGTACCTCTCTGGAAATCCAACCTCTGCTGAAAGAGTTTCGGAAACGCTCGCTGGAACTCTCCAAAGAAAACAGCTGTTCATGACCGATGTTCCTGGTCATAGCTTGAAGGAATCCCTGTGCATGGTGCATGGGGATTTTTTCTTTTCACTGCATCCGCACTCCCGATGAAATTTCCGATACAAAGGTACGAAGGGTCGGTACGGTAGCAAATGGCGCTACGCTTGGCTGCAAGGAAAGCAGCCGGCAACCTTCCGCAATTTGTGCCAAATTGGGTATTCCGTCCACTTTCCCCTTGCCACATTTGCCTTCCGTCCCTTACACCCTCCGTGAGAAGAAGCATCGTAAAAATCACCCGGGAGTGAGAAGCCGTAAGGCTTCAAACCAAAGGGAAAAAATTAGTTCAGCTATGGCATACAAACTTAAAGACCGAAAAGAAAAGATGCTCTACAAGGGCAGTGTTTACGAACTCACCCTGCAGTGGGACAGAGAGAGTCTCCGCAAGTGCTTTTGCGGTATGCCTCCTTTCTATGCACACATCCGCAAGGACGGCGCCAACTTTGCACAAATTGACTGCTATTCCACCGGGGACGATTTCAGTGTGGAACCCATGCACCCGCTTTTCAAAGAGCCGGAATGGATAGTTCACTTCCTCAAGTCGGACATCAACTCCATTCCACTGCAGAAACTGCTGGAACTGCTTCCCATCTGATTCACGGAGTAACCTCTGATTATTTACGCTTAAACATTAGGAACATATGAAAGGAACTGACCATTTCAAGGAACTCATCCAAAACTATCTTGATAACCGAGCCAAGGAAGATGAACTCTTCCGTGCCAAGTATGAAACCACCACACGTACCATTGACGATGTGGTCAACTATATCTTCCATGCCGTACAGCAATCCGGCTGCTGCGGTTTCAGCGACATGGAGGTGTTTGCCATGGCAGTCCATGCGATTGATGAACCCGATTTGGAAATCGGTAAGCCGATGGACTGCAATGTGGTAGTGAATCATCACATTGAACTGACCGAGGAGGAAAAGGCAGAACAACGAGCCATCGCCCTCAAACGATACCAGGAGGAGGAAATGCGGAAACTGCAACAACGCAACAGCCGACCCAAGGCAGCCAAACCGCAATCCAAACCCATTCAAGAACTCTCACTCTTTCAAGGCATGGAACTATGAAGGCAAGAACGAAAATAGAAAAACAGGTGGCAGCTTCCAATGAGAAGCTGACCGTCCTAAGCCCCAAAGTGCTCACATGGGCAGTGCGGAAAGTGGCAGGACATGTCTGCTTCCGTACTTCCGCACACAAGTGTACCTGTGGCGATTGTGGCAGACACTTCGACTATGAGGGAAAATGCAAGTCGGTATGCTGCCCTCATTGCGGTACTCGCTTACAGATAAAAGACACTCTCAAACGCACCCTTAAGGAAGCCTACTACTTTTCTTCCCTCGAAGTAATAGACCATTTGCAGGTGCAACGGGTATTCCGTTTGGAAACGACCTTCCGCAAAGGAATGTCTATGGAGGCAGACTACTGGGAAGCATGCCGTCTGTGGCTCAATGCCGAAGGCAAAGTGGCTGTCACGGCAAGAGCAAGGACATTGGGCTATTATGTGGACTGCTTTGATTGGGCATCCAAAATCTCCTTGAAGCGACCGAACGAAGTTCACTGGCTCATTGCAGACACCTATGTTTATCCGCACTATCTGCTGCTGCCCGAATTGAAACGCAACGGCATGAAAGGCAAGCTGCCCGACTACCACCCAATGAAACTGATGAAAGCCGTGCTGACGGACAGCCGGATGGAAACCATCCTCAAGTCAAAAGATTTACATGCCGTGTCTTACTTTGTACACCGACCTTTGGAACTTGACCGATGCTGGCAGTCGTATAAAGTAGCCACCCGGCATCACTACCGCCCTTCGGACATGGGATTGTGGGCAGACACCATCCGCTTGCTGGAGCAGTGTGGCAAGGACATCTGCAACCCTAAGTATATCTGTCCGCAGAACCTCAGAGCCGAGCATGACTATTGGATGAACCGACACAACCAAATGGAGCAGAAACGCAGAAGCCAGGAGCAGATGCAGCGAGCCAAACGGAAGGAAGCCGAGTTCTACAAGGAGAAGTCACGCTACTTCGGCATCACCATCACCGACAAAGACCTGGTGATTTCGGTACTCGATAGTTTGGAAGCCTTCCAAGCCGAGGGAAATGCCCTGCATCATTGCGTCTTTCAGTGCGAATACTATGACAAAGCGGACAGCTTGATACTATCGGCTCATGATAAGGAAGGAAACCGCATCGAGACGATTGAGTTCTCACTGACCGAGGGGAAAGTGATACAGAGCCGTGGGCTGTGCAATACGAATACTCCGCACCACGACCGGATTGTCCGGCTGGTCAATGCTCATGCCCATCAGATACTCGCAGCCAAACAGACAGCGTAAATTCCTTATATATGTTCCGCTCCGACTTCCGCCGTGAGGCGTTGGTCGGAGTATTTAAGATTTTATTTTACATTGGAAGCAAAGGCAAATCGGCAAGAGAAAGCTGGCATAAAATACGGAATAACATCCAGCGAGAAAGTAATATTTATGCAGTCTTTCACTTTGTTTTCAGTTGCTTTCACGCTGTCAACCCTGTGTTTTCAGTTGTTTGTACATCATTGTATATCAACACTATATAAGCGTTGATTTTTAAGATATTATAGGTAAACTAATTACATAATCAGATAGTAATTTTGTATATTTGTAATAAGGAAAATAAGTAATAAAATAACCATCTAACTCAATCGTAATGAGGAAAAGAAACTTGACAATAGCAATAGGTAATCAGAAAGGTGGAGTCGGCAAAACCACCTCTACGGCATGTATAGGCGCAGCACTCGCATTGCAAGGAAAACGTGTGTTGCTCATTGACCTGGATGCACAGCAGAATCTCACGTTCACGCTGACGCAGAACGAAGACCCGGAAACAAGTATTTATGATACGCTGGTCAAAGACCAACCATTGCCCATCATTTCTATCCGAGAAAATCTGGACCTCGTTCCGGCATCGCTGGACCTGGCAAGAGCCGAAATTGACATGGCTACCATGATGGCAAGGGAAGGCATCCTCAAATCCTGTCTTGATGAACAGAAAGAGAAGTATGACTACATCCTGATGGACTGCTCGCCCTCACTCGGTATCGTGACAACCAATGCGCTGGTGGCAGCGGATAAACTCTATATACCGCTCACCGCTGAAGCCTTGCCCTTGAAAGGCTTGACCATGCTGGACGATATAGTTCGGGAAGTGAAGCGCAGGGTGAACCCGACGCTGGAGTTGGGTGGTGTCTTCTTCACCCGGTTCAATAACCGGAAGTTGAACAAGGAAGTGATTTCCATGGTGGAAAAACGGTACGGAGAGAAGGTTTTTCAGACGAAAATCCGGGAGAATATATCCATAGCCGAGATGCCGCTTTCCGGTCAGACTATCTTTGAATACGACCCGAAAAGCAATGGCGCAACGGACTATCGGACACTGACCGATGAAATAATCAGTCGGGAGGAAAATAGGTAAACTATCTTACTATATGACTAATCACATAGGTTATTGGTAACATAGTAAGTTAATCAGCAAGTAAACAAGTAATAAAGTAAGTAATATGAGTAAGAAGAATTTATCCTTATTGATGGACGGCTTCATGGGTGAAGCCATTCCATCTGACCCGGTACAGGAACAGCCTAAGGAACAGGCTGTTGAGCAAGATGCAGAACAAGCGGAACAACCTGCTGCTCAAACGGATAAGCAGGATAGTCCAAAGGCAGCACCTGCAAAAGCATCTTCGAAGAAAGAAACAACCGAAATGGCTGCTACTGAGCAGATGAAGTCCAAACTGGAAGCCAAACGCAGGGAGAATGTGGGTCGCCCCAAGAAAGGCGAATCAGCCAAAAGTGCCAAGAAACCCCAGGAAATCCGAGCCACCTTCATCGTGGATCCGGATTTGCTCCAAAAGGTGAAATACATTTCCCTCGTGGAAGGCATCCTCTTGAAAGACGTTATTTCTGAAGCCCTGAACAATTATGTGGATAAATGGGAAACAGACAACCGGAAAATACGCCTGCCCAAGAGGAAGTAAGCACTTCTGAGAATAGGGACTATATCTGTTCAAACAGGAAAAACAACCCTGCAGTTGTGCTTTCTCAGTGAAAAATACTATCTTTGTAGGCAGAAGGCAACTGCCTACAAAAATAGGAAACGATGCGAAATACGTCTAAGATAATCAAGGGAACAACCCTTTCCGCTAAAAATGTAACAGCAACAGTTGAGCAAGGTGAAAAACCTTGGTTTGTCCATTCAAAAATGGTCGCTAATATCATGTATTCAAGAATGAAGGAACTGGGAATTACCCAAAAGGAACTGGCGGAAAAGATGAACTGTACCCAACAGTATATCTCCAAAATCCTTAAAGGACGGGAGAATCTCTCCCTGGAAGCTCTCTGTAAAATAGAGTTGGCTTTGGGCATCCGGATTTTGCAGTTTGATTCCAACAACTAACCCGTATTGTTTAATGAAATAAAGAATATCAGTATATGCCGTTACAAAGTGAAGCAGCGCTCGAAAATGGACTTATCGCTACTCTTCAGCAAATGAGCTATGAATATGTTCAGATTGATGAAGAGAAAAACTTGTATTCCAATTTCAAGAGACAGCTTGAAAAGCACAATAAAAAAAGACTGGAGGATTTCGGACGTTCTGCCTTTACAGAGGCAGAGTTTGAAAAGATTCTGATTTACCTGGAGGGAGGTACCCGTTTTGAGAAAGCCAAGAAACTACGCGACCTATATCCGCTCGAACTGGAAAGTGGTGAACGGGTGTGGGTGGAGTTTCTGAACCGTACCCACTGGTGCCAGAACGAATTTCAGGTCTCCAATCAGATTACAGTGGAAGGAAGAAAAAAGTGTCGCTATGATGTAACGATACTCATCAATGGCTTGCCCCTGGTTCAAATCGAACTGAAACGCAGAGGGGTGGAACTCAAACAGGCATACAACCAGATTCAGCGTTACCACAAGACTTCTTTCCATGGTCTGTTTGACTACATCCAGCTTTTCGTCATATCCAATGGAGTGAATACCCGCTATTTTGCCAACAATCCGAACAGCGGCTATAAGTTTACCTTCAACTGGACGGATGCTGCCAATGTGCCTTTCAATGATTTGGAGAAGTTTGCAACCCTTTTCTTTGACAAGTGTACCCTGGGAAAAATCATCGGCAAGTACATCGTGCTGCATGAGGGGGATAAATGCCTGATGGTACTTCGCCCCTACCAGTTCTATGCGGTCGAGAAGATTTTGGACCGTGTGGTCAACTCTAACGATAACGGCTATATCTGGCATACAACCGGTGCTGGCAAGACGCTGACTTCCTTCAAGGCTGCACAGCTGGTTTCTGAACTGGATGATGTGGATAAGGTGATGTTTGTGGTTGACCGCCATGACCTTGACACGCAGACGCAAGCGGAGTATGAATCATTCGAACCGGGAGCGGTGGATAGTACGGACAATACGGACGAACTGGTGAAACGCTTGCACAGTAACTCCAAAATTATCATTACCACCATCCAGAAACTGAATGCTGCTGTCAGCAAGCAGTGGTACAGTAGCCGTATCGAAGAAATCCGCCATTCACGCATCGTCATGATCTTCGATGAATGTCATCGAAGCCATTTCGGTGACTGTCACAAGAATATCATCAAGTTCTTTGATAACACGCAGCTGTTCGGCTTTACAGGTACGCCTATCTTCGTGGAGAACAACGTGGATGGACATACCACCAAGGAAATATTCGGCAACTGTCTGCATAAATATCTGATTAAGGATGCCATTGCCGATGAGAATGTGCTTGGCTTCCTGGTGGAGTATTATCACGGCAATGAGGACGTGGATAATGCCGACAACGACCGCATGATGGAAATCGCCAAATTTATCCTTAATAATTTCAATAAGTCAACATTTGACGGAGAGTTTGATGCGCTGTTTGCTGTGCAATCAGTACCCATGCTTATCCGTTACTACAAGATATTCAAGAGCCTCCAGCCGAAGATTCGTATCGGAGCAGTCTTTACCTATGCAGCAAACAGCAGTCAGGACGATGCACTTACCGGCATGAACACCGGAAGCTATGTGAGCGAGAGTACCGGAGAAGCAGATGAATTGCAGGCTATCATGGATGACTACAACGAAATGTATGGAACCAGTTTCACTACTGAAAACTTCCGTGCCTATTATGACGACATCAACCTCCGCATGAAGAAAAAGAAAGCGGACATGAAACCGCTTGACCTTTGTCTGGTAGTCGGTATGTTCCTCACGGGATTTGACAGCAAGAAACTCAATACGCTGTATGTGGACAAGAACATGGAGTTCCATGGGCTGCTGCAGGCTTTTAGCCGGACCAACCGCGTGCTGAATGAGAAAAAGCGGTTCGGCAAGGTGGTTTGTTTCCGGGATTTGAAGAGCAACGTGGATGCTTCCATCAAACTTTTCAGCAACGGCAACAACCTGGAAGACATTGTGCGCCCTCCCTTTGAGGAGGTGAAGAAACGCTACCAGGAACTGACTGCTGACTTTCTACGACTTTATCCCACGCCAAGCACCGTTGATTTGCTGCAAAGCGAGAAGGACAAGAAAGACTTTATCCTTGCTTTCCGTGACATCATCAAGAAGCATGCTGAGATTCAGATTTATGATGAATTTGAGGAAGATGCCCCCGATCTTGGAATGACTGAACAGCAGTTTATGGATTTCCGTAGCAAATACCTCGACATCTACGAGACCTTTGCTGCAGGCGGAAAACAGGAAAAGCCAAAGGAATATCAAATGCCCGAGGAAGAAGCAAGTGTGGTTTGCGAAGATGACCCTCTGGCAACACCGGACACCGGGTTGGAAGATATAGACTTCTGTCTGGAGCTTCTGCACAGCGACATCATCAATGTAGCCTATATCCTGGAACTCATTACTGATCTGAACCCCTACAGTACGGATTATCCGGAACGCCGCCAGCAAATCATCGACACGATGATAAAGGATGCCGAACTCCGCAGCAAAGCCAAGCTGATTGACGGATTCATTCAGAAGAATGTGGATGATGACCGGGACAGTTTCATGGCCCGTAAGAAAAAGGCAGACGGTACGAGCGACCTGGAAGAAAGGTTGAACGACTATATCACCACGGAGCGCACGCATGCCATCAACCGGCTTGCAGAAGAAGAGGAACTGGATTCAGCCGTTCTCAACCACTACCTTTCGGAATATGATTATCTGCAAAAGGAAAAACCTGAAATTATTCAGGAGGCTTTAAAAGAGAAACATCTGGGGTTAATCAAAAGACGTAAGACCTTGGCAAGAATACTCGACAAGTTGCGGAGTATTATCCGCACCTTCAGTTGGGAATAATATAGTAAACAATTAGAAAAAACAGATATGAGCGAAGAATTGCAACAGAAACTCCGTGATCAGCTTTGGGAAGTAGCCAATAAGCTGCGCGGTAATATGTCAGCCAGTGACTTTATGTATTTCACCTTGGGATTTATCTTCTACAAGTACCTTTCAGAGAAGATAGAAAAGCATGCCAATGATGCGTTGGCAGAGGATGAAATTTCTTTCAAGGAACTCTGGACAATGGAGAAAGATGAAGATGTGGAAGAATTGCAGGAAGGTGTGAAGACTGAATGTCTGGAGAATATCGGATATTTTATTGAGCCTGACTTCCTCTTTTCTTCAGTCATTGAAAGCATCAAGAAGAAGGAGAACATACTTCCCATGCTGGAGCGTTCCCTGAAGCGCATTGAAGACAGTACGCTCGGACAGGACAGCGAGGAGGATTTTGGGGGACTTTTCTCGGATATAGACTTGGCTTCACCGAAGCTGGGTAAAACAGCCGACGACAAGAACACGCTGGTCAGCAATGTGCTTCTGGCTCTCGATGACATCGATTTTGGCGTGGAAGCGTCGCAAGAGATTGATATTCTCGGTGATGCTTATGAATATATGATTAGCCAGTTTGCTGCCGGTGCGGGAAAGAAAGCCGGTGAGTTCTACACACCCCAGGAAGTCAGCCGCATTTTGGCTGAGATTGTCACCATTGGCCATACCCGTCTGCGTAATGTGTATGACCCAACTTGTGGCAGTGGTTCATTGTTACTTCGTGCGGCAAGCATCGGCAAAGCCAATGAGATTTTCGGTCAGGAGAAAAATCCAACGACCTACAACCTGGCTCGTATGAACATGCTTTTGCACGGTATCAAATTCAGTAACTTCCGCATCGAAAACGGAGATACGCTGGAAGCGGATGCTTTCGGTGACACGCAGTTTGACGCTGTAGTAGCAAATCCTCCTTTCTCTGCAGAATGGAGTGCTGCCGACAAGTTCAACAACGATGACCGTTTCAGCAAAGCCGGACGGCTTGCTCCACGCAAAACGGCCGATTATGCTTTCATTCTCCACATGATCTACCACCTGAACGAAGGGGGAACGATGGCATGTGTAGCTCCTCATGGCGTGCTCTTCCGTGGTAATGCTGAAGGAGTAATCCGCCGCTTCCTCATTGAAAAGAAGAACTATGTGGATGCCATCATCGGTCTGCCTGCCAACATATTCTATGGCACCAGTATTCCTACCTGCATCCTGGTATTCAAGAAGTGCCGCAAGGAAAATGACAACATTCTGTTCATTGATGCCAGCAAGGAGTTTGAGAAGGTAAAGACACAGAACAAGCTCAGAGAACAGCACATCCGGAAGATTGTGGACACGTATCGTGAACGTAAGGAAATCGAGAAATACAGCCACTTGGCTTCTCTCGAAGAGGTTGCGGAAAATGACTATAACCTCAATATTCCCCGATACGTAGATACGTTTGAGGAGGAAGAACCGATTGACATCCACGCTGTCATGAAGGAAATCAAGGAATTGGAAGCCAAACGTGCAGACCTCGACAAAGAGATTGAGGGCTATCTGAAAGAATTAGGACTGGTAGAATAAGAAAGAAACTGACAATGAAAGGTTACGCAAAACCGTTACATGAATTTATAGAAGGTCATAAAATTCAATTTGTAATACCTGTCTACCAACGCAATTACGATTGGTTGATAGACAACTGTGACCAGTTATTTAGCGACTTGGTAAAACTAAGCCGTTCCAACAGAAATTCGCATTTCTTTGGATCTATTGTAACGTCATCAGCTGATAGTGGTTACAATAGATTGGTGATTGATGGTCAGCAGCGCTTGACAACTATTTCACTTCTTTTATTGGCTGGAATAAAGGCGGTGAAATCAGGTACTATAGAGATTAGCGAAGAATCAAAAATAGAAGAAGCATACGAGGTATTCCTAAAAGCAAAGTTCTGTAATTCTGAGCGCAAAATTAAGTTGGTTCCCATAGAAAATGACCGTATTGCATACGATAAAATCTTTAATAATGAAGAGATCTTTGACGAAGAATCCAAAGTAACTCGCAATTACCGCCATTTCTATGATTTATTGACAAAAAAGCCACAGGCTCTTTCGTTTGACCAACTGCTTGACGCTATTGAACGATTGCAAATAATATCCATAGAATTGGATTGTGAGGATGATGCACAGCTTATATTCGAGAGTCTAAACTCAACCGGATTGGCTCTTACTGAAGCTGACAAAATACGCAATTACCTCTTAATGTCCTTGACACCAGAGGATCAACAGCTGTGCTTCAAGAACTACTGGCAAAAAATAGAACAAGCAACAGAAAACCAACCGACCAGGTTTTTGCGTGACTATCTTACTATTCAGCAACAGTTACAGCGTCCGGTCCGTCAGTCAAACATCTACCTTGAGTGGAAAAGATATATGGATGGGCATAACCGCAAAGAAGAATTGGTTAAAATGCTTGATTATGCGCACTACTACCAGCAAGTGACAGAAGCAAAACTATCTACACCAAAACTTTCGGAAAAGATGCGGCATATCTGCAATATAGAAACAGATGTGACCAATGTGTTCTTCATTCAATTCTTGAATTACGCTTCACTAAATAGTCTTCCTGAAGATGAAATATTCAAAGTTATTGATTTGATTGAGAATTATTTGGCAAGGCGTATTGTGTGTAACATGCCGGGAAATGCCCTTACACAGGTTTTCTGTGCACTACACAAAGATGTTCTCAAAAGCATAGAGATGTATAGTTCTGCCAATGTGGAAATTGACAATTCTTATGCCGATATATTGGCTTATCATATCATGCGACGTGATGGCAACTACCAATTGCCAAGAGACATGCAGTTTGTAGAAGCAATCAAGACTCGTGATGCCTATCATATGCTAAAACCATTCCAGATTTTCCTCTTTGAACGGTTGGAGAACTCGGTACATGGCGAATACAACGATGTGGCAACAGACATGAAAAAGAAAGATGCCACCATTGAACATATTATGCCTCAAACCCTCAATGGAGACTGGAAAGCCATGTTGGGAGATAACTTTGAGGAGATACAAGAAAAATATCTTCATACCTTTGCCAACCTGACTCTGACAGGTATCAACAGCGAGTTAAGCAACAAAGCTTTTGAGATAAAACGTGATGGCAAGACTATAGGAAAGGAGGTTTATCCAGGATATAAGAATTCCAAGTATCGCTTGACGAAAGGTGTTACCTTGTGTGAAAAATGGACAGAAACCGAACTGCAAGATCGATGCAAAGAAATAGTGGAAACATTTTTGCGGCTCTACCCATTACCACAAACGACATTCAAGCCACTGCCGCAACCGGTAGACGAAGTTTCTTTAGATAAGGAAAGCTTCATTCCAACAAATAGAAATCTGAAAGGGTTTCGGTTGTTTGGCAATGAATATACGGAAATAACTTGGAAAGGGATGCTTTTGCGAGTTGTTAAACTGGTAATGGATCGATATATGGACATCGTAGATACACTTTATGATGCCGAAGGATTCTTTTGGTCTGCCAAGCAAGCAGATACAAGATATTGTACGCTAATTGCTCCACAAAAATATCTATGGACTTCAATGGATAACAGAAGTAAACTTCGTTGCTTGCGTTTTCTGTTTGAAAAATGTGACATCGCCGAGTCTGAACTAGTGATGTTGCTTGAACCGATAAAAGAATAAAGTATTTATGGAATACATAGATTTCAAGAAATTGGTAGATGCTCTGACTTCCAAGCCTAAAGAAACAGAGTGGCTGGAATTCAAGCACAATTTTCATTCTAAGGAAGAGATTGGTGAAAGAATCTCCGCCTTGTCAAATAGTGCCTATTTATGCAGTATGCCTTTTGGTTATATAGTGTTTGGCGTTAATGATGAAAATCATGATGTGGTAGGTACAGATTTATATGGAAAGCAGAAGATGGTTGGCAATGAAGAACTTGAATCTTGGTTATCAACGAGATTGAATCCCCGGATTGATTTCGAAATTATAGATGATTTCGATTACGAGGACAAAGGGCATATCTGTATCTTCAAAATACCAGCCACTACCAATCGTCCGGTAAGTTTTTTGCATGAATCATATATAAGAGTTGGCACAATAACACGTAAGTTAAAGGATTTCCCTGCAAAAGAAGCGAAGATTTGGAAAGGCAGTCAGAAACCTTTGGAAAAAATTATCTTGAAAAAAGGCTTGACTGGACAAGATGTTTTCTCATTTCTTAGTGCAGAAGCCTATTTCGACATGATGCACCTGCCGCTTCCACAAGACACAAATGGTATCTTGGACCGTTTCCTGTCTGAAAAACTAATCGTAACAGATGAGGTTGGTTACGGCATCACTGAACTTGGGGCTATACTGTTTGCCAAGCATCTTTCTGATTTCGATGGTTTGAAACGTAAGATGGTGAGGGTTATTGTTTATAAAGGTAAAAGTAAGATTGAAACTATTCGTGAACATAATTTCGATAAAGGCTATGCCATAGGCTTTGAAGAAATGGTTGCATGGATAAATAGCCAGCTTCCTGCCAATGAAGAAATCGGTTTGGCTCTAAGAAAGGACGCTCGCATGTACCCGGAAATAGCCATTCGTGAGTTGACCGCAAATATGATCATCCATCAAGACTTTTCGGAACAGGGTTTTCCGATGATAGAAATCTATTCTGATCGTATAGAATTCTCCAATCCAGGACAGCCACTTATCAGCGTGGAGCGTTTCATCGACGAATATCAGTCAAGGAACGATTCACTCGCTGACATTATGCGCAGAATGGGTATTTGTGAAGAGAAAGGCAGCGGCATGGATAAGACCATATTTTATGTGGAACTATACCAGCTGCCCCCGGTTCGCTTCCAAGTGCAAGAGACTCGAACCACTGCGACAGTATTTTCCTATCGCAAATTTGCCGACTTGGATAAATCCGAGAGAGTAAGTGCCTGTTACCAGCATGCTTGTCTTAAATATGTGTCGAATGAGAAAATGAGTAATCAGTCCCTTCGTGCTCGTTTGGGTATTGAGGATAAGAATTATCCTATGGCTTCAAGAATAATTAGAGATACCTTAAAAGCCAAATGGATAAAAGAAGAAAACTCTGAAGGAAGCAACAGACATAATTATATCCCATATTGGGCATAGATTATGTAACTGGCATGTAACTGAAAGGCTCAAATAACTATCAAAAATGGCTCAATGCCCCTTATAATAGGGTATAAAGCATATAACTACTATGTAACTGGCATGTAACTGAGCCATGATTGGCAAACGTAAATTAAGGATTAAAAATGACAATGACAACAAATAAGAATCATAATAGCCCCAATGTCCCAAATTCAACAGATAGAGGAAATGTTATCCGTAATGTTCCAGCTTTGAGATTTCCGGAGTTTACTGAGGAGTGGGTTAATGTATCTCTAAAGGATGTTGCGGATTTTCAGAAAGAGAGAATTTCATCTGGGCTATTAGATGAGAGTACGTATATCTCAACGGAGAATATTCTGCAAAATTTTCAAGGTGTGCAATCGGCTATTTCTATTCCAGCAAATACCAATGTCGTAGCATATAAAAAGAATGACATACTGTTATCAAATATTCGTCCCTATCTAAAAAAAGTATGGTTCTCGGATAAAATAGGTGGCTGTAGTGCAGATGTATTTGTTCTGAGAAGTAAAACCTGCGAACCTGAATTTCTCTATAATGTAATTGCGTCAGATAAGTTCATCAATTATGTTATGAGCGGTGCCAAAGGTGTAAAAATGCCGAGAGGGGATAAAAATCAAATGGAAAGTTTCAGTTTTTCTATTCCTGCTGTAGCGGAACAGAGAAAAATTTCACGATTGTTTCAACTTTTGGATGAGAGAATAGCTACTCAAAACAAAATCATTGAGAAACTGCAGTCCTTAATCAAAGGAATTGCACAGCATTGCATTAAAGAATCAACAAGTGGAAACACATATGTAAAACTTGGTGATATTTGTCAAATTACAACAGGGAAACTTGATGCAAATGCACAGGTAGATAATGGGATTTATCCATTTTTTACTTGTGCAGAACAACCATTCAAAATTGATAGCTTCGCTTTTGATACAGAAGCTTTACTAATCTCTGGAAATGGTGCTAATTTGGGATATATCAATTATTATAAGGGAAAGTTTAATGCTTATCAAAGGACTTATGTATTAGACTTGTTCTCCGAAAATATCCAATACATTAAATGGGCGTTAAAAGTACTGCTACCCAAAAGAATTGCAATAGAAAAGAGTTCAAGCAACACTCCTTATATAGTGCTATCAACTCTCACGGATTTAAGGTTGCCTATACCTTGTAAAAGTAAGCAAAGTTTCATCGCAAACCTAATGCAATCTTTGGAAAGAAAACTATCAAATCAAATCGCACAGTATGATTCCTATAATTATTTGAAGCAATACTTGCTCCGCCAGATGTTTATATGAACATTTGACGGAGTAGATACTGCTTTTGACCTATATAAAGATTTAATACTTTATGATTAATATCTATTTTGTCTTGAACTTTATCAAAAATAATTGCCTTCTGTTTTTGTTCAGAAATAGTGGGCAATGTTATTTTTAACTTTTCCAATGGAGTACGTACTATTTGCGGCTGTCCAGAGCCAGAAATAATACTATTGAAGTTATACGCAGAAAGATAATGATATAAATATCTCTTACACACCTTATCTTGATACTTATCTGTATTTATCACCATTGCATTTCCAGTTATCCAAGACATTGGTTTTGTATAATTTACCATACCACAAGTATTTCCACGGCAAGTTATACAAATTTGTTCCGTTTCATGATTGTAATCCTTGTATTTGCCAATAATCCCATTTGCCCCATATACAAGAAAACCATCTTCTGTTAATTCTGTTGAAGATATTGTTTGCGGCTGATATATTTGTGCAATTTCGCTTAAATACACGTTATTGCCATAAACTCTTTGCATACAACATACTCTTAGTCCTTTGATTAAGGATTGTAAAGTTTGTAGGTCTGCGATTAGTTTGAAAATGCTTCACTCAGATTCTTGGGAACAATTCAAGATTAAAGATATTGCATCAATAGGACGTGGCAGAGTTATCAGTTCAATAGAAATTAGCCAGCAAGAAAATCCATTATATCCAGTGTATTCTTCTCAAACATCAAATGAAGGTATTATGGGCTACCTTGACAATTTTATGTTTGAGGGCGAATATATCAGTTGGACAACAGATGGTGCAAATGCAGGAACTGTATTTTATCGCAATGGTAAGTTTAACTGTACCAATGTTTGTGGCTTGTTAAAACTCAGGAATGGATTTGACACCCATTTCGTTTCCTTAGTTTTGTCAGAAGCAACAAAGAAATATGTTTCAATAAATTTGGCCAATCCAAAATTAATGAATAATACAATGGGAAACATTCAAATACGCTTACCCAAATTTGAGGAACAAAAAAGAATATCTATTATCTTCAAGAAATTGCAAGAACTATTAGACGTACAGAAGCATTTACTTTGCAAATATTCAAAACAGAAGCAATATTTACTTCATCAAATGTTTATATGAACATTTGATGAAGTAAGTACATTTTTTGTTTAACCACCGATTGAAGATGTGAACTTTCAATTCTTATCTTTTCGTCCAATAAGACCAAACAGGCTGCCATTTTATTCTGTTCTACCAAACAAGGCAATAATAATTGGGCTTTTTCTATGTCTTTGTAATGTAAATGGATAATTGTGCTTCCCTTTGCATATTTGGCAAACTGTTTCTTGGCGATATGATTGAAATAGTAACTTAAATATTGGGCATTAAAGTTAGTGCTGATGTGAATTCCAAACATATCACCACCCAATATAACCCCATCTACGTTAATAACAGATGGAGCAATTAAGGATATTGCATCAACTGTTGTTGAAGTAGGAAACAACAAATCCCCTTTCTTACTCAATGTCATGCCTTCTTTTTTGTTGGTATGGCTTTCTACTTGGGATATGGTTTCTCCATAGGTTGTAAACAGTTCTCCATAAATAATACAGGGCTTACCTGTTTCGGATAAATCATCCTTTGACAAATTACCAACATTGAAAGGTTTACCCAAATCTGCAATAAAGACTGTCTGTTTTTCGGCTTGGTTATAATGCCTTTCAATAATCGCAGACTTTAGTTTCTTCAAGTCCTCAATGATTTTGTTTTGAGTTACAATACGTTGTTCCAATAGCTGTAATAATTCTGCTATTTTCTTTTGCTCTTCTATAGATGGTAACCCAATTTTGATTGATTTAATTTGTTCAAAGTTTAAGCCTTGTCTATTTCCACCTGCTTGAAAACTATCTATTTGCTTTTGCCCATAGTTTGAAAGTAAAAAATTACAGAGGAAAGAAGATACAAGATTATCTTTTGTGCGAATAATACAAACATGCTGATTCACATTGCCCCTAACGATTTCCTTAGTCACGATTGCACTACGACCAATAGAAGCTCCTGTGATGTTAAGCAGTACATCATCCAATTGTAACTCTGTATTCTTCTGGCGTTGGTGGGTATCTTCATCTATGTAGGCTATATCATCTAATAAAAGATGTCCCAATCCTACGTTTTGACTACGCACAAAAGGATGTCCCTCTGTCTTATACACCGCTTCACCGCCTCTTGGGGTTACTCCGCTACCTACTTTAGTAGCTAATTCAGCAATAGTACATTTCTTCCATTCTCCCGTAAACTCCGGAAATCTGAGATTTGGGACGTTAGAGTTTGGATTTCTCTAATTTATAGAATAACCCTATAATTAAGGATTATATGACAACAAAAACAATTAGAGAAATTGCGTTAGCTTGGAAGAGTGATAAGCAACGTTATGTAAAGCAGTCAACTTATGCTGCTTACGTGTTAATTCTAGAGAACCATCTATTACCATCATTTGGTGATTATGAATCTCTCAGTGAAAAACTGGTACAAGAGTTCGTCCTGCAAAAATTGGAGAATGGGCTCAGTGTAAAAACGGTTAAGGACATACTCATCGTTCTCAAAATGGTAATGAAATTCGGTGTGAAAAATGAATGGATGAACTATTGCGAATGGGATATCAAATACCCGACATCTGAAACCAATAAAGATTTGGAAGTGCTGACTATAGCTCACCATAAGAAGATCCTTGATTTCATCAAAGAGAATTTTACGTTTCGCAATCTCGGTATTTATATCAGCTTGACTACCGGGCTACGTATCGGTGAAATCTGTGGGTTAAAATGGTCGGATATAGATGTTTGCAACGAAACGATAACCGTAAGACGTACTATTGAACGCATCTATATGGTTGAAGGCAATTGCAAGCATACCAAACTGGTAATCAATACACCTAAAACAAAAAATTCTTGCAGGGAAATTCCGATGAATAAGGAATTATTGGCTATGGTTAAACCACTCAAGAAAGTTGTAAACAACGAGTTCTATGTATTGACAAATGAAGAGAAGCCAACAGAGCCTAGAACTTATCGTAATTATTATCACCGTTTGATGAAGCGTTTGGAGATACCTCGTTTAAAATACCATGGATTGCGACACAGCTTTGCAACCCGTTGTATTGAAAGTAACTGTGACTATAAAACGGTTAGTGTATTACTTGGCCATGCCAACATAACGACAACTCTTAATCTGTACGTACACCCTAATATGGAACAAAAGAAGCGCTGCATCACCAAGATGCTTAAATCCCTCAGAAAATGATTTTTCTTTTGACGGCAAATAACCTACTACAGATTTTCAAAATAGGTAAACTATATTATTTGTAATAAGGTAATAAAGATGACAAGTCATATTGTAATCTGTATGTATTATAATCGATCCGGTTTGCTCCGTGTCAGTGACACCAAGCAAAGCTCGGCTGATAGGTTTTGGCTACAAATGGAAGATTCAGTTCATCGCCACAGAGAGAAACAGTAGGGTTTCACTTTGCTCCACTCAGCTGTTTCTCACAGCATCAATGAGGTTGGAAAACATATCTACAAATGACAACTTGCTCGATGGTTCTACCGAACGCAGGCTGATGCTTGCGGAAGTAGAGCCATCGAATGATTTTGGCAGTTAGCCCACGGATGTTGGTCACCACTTCCGACTTATCGTATTGTATGCGATACCGGAAGTGACGACCTTTTGAGAAGAATATGCCATCCGGTTTGCTCCGTGTCGGTGACACCAAGCAAAGCTCGGCTGAGTGGCTTTGGCTACCAGTGAAGGACTTCATTCCATTGCCACAGAGAGAAGCAGCAGGGTTTCACTACGCTCCACTCAGCTGTTTCTCACAATGTCAATGAGGTTGGAAAACATATCTACAAATGATGACTTGTTCGATGGTTCTACCAAACGCAGGCTGACGCTTGCGGAAGTAGAGCCATCGAATGGTTTATACGGTTAGCTCACAGATGTTGGTCACCACTTTCGACTTATCGTATTGTATGCGATACCGGAAGTGACGACCTTTTGGGGAGGATGTGCCATCCGGTTTGCTCCGTGTCTTCAACACCAAGCAAAGCTCGGCTGAATGGTTTTTGCAACAAGAGGAGGACTCCAGTCCGTTGCCATAGAGAGAACCTGCAAGGCTCCACTTCGCTTCACTTTGTAGGTTCTCACAACGGCAACGGTTTTCGGGTAGCTCATCTTCAAGATGGTCAGAATACTGGGTTACGCGGACTTTCTGAGGAATAAGTTTGAGATGACCTGTTAGAACTAATTCTTTCCCTTGGAGTCCTAGTCGGGAAAGTCTTGAAAACCGTTGGAGCTTCTTGGTCCAACTCGTTTTATACGTGCAAAGGTACTGCGGACGGGAGAAACGTCAAGTGCCGCTGAAGCTTTTGGACGGAGAGCTTTCCGGCAGCCTTCCACAATTTGTGCCAAATTGGGTATTCCGTAAAGTTCTCTGTCCTCACACTTGCCTTATTCTCCCTGGTGTCCGCAGTGAGGGGATGCACGTAAAACGGTTTTCCCGACCGAGAAGCTCTAAAGGGCTTCACAAGAGGGAGAAGAATCGGAAACGTAACCAACTTAAATGATACAATTATGTGCAGACTTATGACAACACAGTTGGAGGAAGCCTTGAAAGGCTTTCCTCTCTATTCCCAGGACGGCAAGGGAAAGGAAGCAATTTGCCGTGCCATCTTTGCGCTCGGTGGAGTGCGGTGGTTCATTCTTGAAGGTGAAAAGGAAGGAAACGACACTATCCTCTTCGGTATCGTAGTCGGACTGATGGAGGACGAGTACGGCTACATTTCCTTGAATGAACTTTCGGACATTGAGTTGGATTTGACCAAACAAGGCTTCGGCAAGCTGCAAGTAAGGCAGCAGGAAAACTTCCATCCGGTTCCACTGAAGAAATTACGGGATAGCCGGCTGCAGGAATTCCTTGCAAGAATGGGCTATTGAGTGATAGTGTAAAGTGAAAACAACCTGCCTTGTCCATACACGGATAAGGCAGGTATCAAACAGACAATTAAAGATAAGTGTATGACTACAAATGTATTTGCTACTGCCATCCAGCTTGGATGGAGTGCTAAACCCCAGTACAAGGATGGAGAGCTTTATATTGATTTTCATCGAAAAACGCTTAGCGGAGTACCTTTTTCTTTCACTGCAAAAATGAAAGATGGGAAGATTGGCAATCTCGTCAAAGAGATAGAGTCATTCGTGGATGCCATTGACCCGGAAATTTGTGCCGAGGAATGGATGATTAAGTCGGGAGCCGTTGCGCCTTCCCGTTTGCGACAAGCGGTAAGCGATATGGATGCCATCCGTACCGATGCCTGGCTGTTGGCTTGTATGCTTGCAGAAGCGGACGGACAATCTGTCTTGGCAGGTCTGCCGGGAAGTCAATGGAATTAAAAAAGAAATTGGAACTGCATACGATGATGGAAGTTCTTCCAAGGGTATAGGTTGAATACAACACTTCCGTTTTATCATCTTACCTGCGACGATATTTTTTTGCAAAGGTATTGCTGCCCCACCAAGGCGTCAAATCCCTTGCAGAAAATCTTCCTCAAACAAGTTGAGCGTATTTTCTGCCCTGAATTTGCCTTCGTTGGTGGTTGCCAGCACTCTGAAAAAAGCAAAAAACATCCCTTCGGTCAAGCTGCAAAACAGCAAAACAAAAGGGAAAAAATCAGAGCGTATGGCACAGATTGACAATAACCTCAAACAGCAGTTGGCTAAACCTCAGACTTGGTTCTGCAAGTATTTTCCTAAGCGCATCCGCAACGTGGGTGAAAAGGAAATCGCTGACAGACAGATGGTATATGACTTCAAAGACGGAAGGAGTTTTGAAGCAGTGGCACAAATGACCGCAACAAGCATGAAGGAACAATATGGCGAAAAGTGTTCGGGCATCGTCTTCGTTCCGGTTCCGGCTTCTACCAACGAGAAGAACGAACTCCGCTACAAGGCTTTTTGCGAAAGAGTATGTGAACTGACCGGAGCTATCAATGGCTTTGACCATGTAAAGGTAGCAGGCGGACGGCTTGCCATCCACGAAAACCGCAAATTGGAAAAGGAAATCCGGAAAGTGAACATCATCACTTTTGATGAAAAGTGGTTCTGCGATAAAACAATCGTAACTTTTGACGACGTGATAACACGTGGCATCACTTGGGCAACTTATTCCGACCAATTAGAGCAGTTGGGAGCACATGTTATCGGTGGCATATTCTTGGCAAAAACACACTATAAAGTAAATGAACAATGATACAAAAGGATTTTTATAAGGAGGCTTCCATAGCCTTTACAGGACATAGAGAGATACCATCCGAACAACAAAATGAAGTAAGGGAACGGCTGAAACAAGCCGTTATCCTTGCTTACAAGCAGGGAAAATACCGCTGTTTCTGTGGCATGGCATTGGGCTTTGACCTAATGGCTGCCGAAGTCGTACTTTCACTCAAGGGGAAATTGCCTTATTTGCAGCTGATAGCTGTTGTTCCATTCAAAGGGCAGAACTGCCGATGGAATGTATCGGAACAAAACCGCTATGACCTTATCCTCGGCAAGGCGGATAAGGTCATCGTGTTGAGCGAGAATTATTTCAAAGGCTGCCTTTTGAAACGTAACGACTATATGCTGCAACACTCCGGAAGTGTGATTGCCTACTTTGACGGAAAGCCCCAGGGTGGTACATACTATACGTGCCGCAAGGCTTGGAAGAGAGGGTTGACTATCGTCAATCTCTTCCATCCTTAGACGGGAACAAGATAAGGGGACATTACTCACGATCTCCCCTTATCTTTCGACCTCTCTTTGGGAGACCTGCCGCCTTAAACGCTATGAGGTCACTGCCAAGAAAACGGATTTTTACCTTGCCCGGCACCTGGATGAAAGGTAACGGACGATTGGGCAGTAACACATATACATAGATGGTACATCGGTGAATACCCAAATAACGTGCCGCTTCACTGACCGAATAGGTTTGGTCCGGCTTAATCTCTACTGTTACTCTGTGAGTTTCCATATTTCATTGTTTTTGTGCAACATCTTGTTGTTCAGTCTTCTTATTCATCAGATAGTCATTGATGTCTTTGTAGTCGGCATAACGGAAGGATTCGTCCGTAACCCGGTATTCAAATAGCTTATGGAGGGATTCTGTCGCTTCTTTCCCGGCAGCATCATTATCCAAGAAACAATGAATGTGTCTGTAACGCTCCAGATATTGGTACACTTTCTTCTGGTTGCAAACGGAGTTCAAGATGAGATAGTCACACGGACTCTCCATGCGGAAAAGATAATCCTGCCTCTTTACTAAAGTCAGGAAGGACAGGAAGTCCATAAAGCCTTCAAAAACAAGGCATCCTTCCTGGATTTCGCTCGGTGAATAGGCGATGATGCTCAAATCCTTACTTCCCATACAGCCCTTGAAATAGGGATTGCGTAGCTCATAACCTCCGGACTGGTTACCGAAAGCCACGGAAAAATACCATTTCCCTTTCTGTTTTTGATGGATTTCCTGGCAATAGGTGCAACCGATGGATTCATCAATCTGCCTCGAACACAAATAGCTGAGTAAAGACTTGTTCTTCAAAGGATGCAAGGTGAAGGTTGGCTGTTCATGGCTTGGCTGCGCTTTGCTGGAAGTTGCATAAGGTATTGCAGAACGAACAACGCATCCGCTTTTTCCCTCCAAGTATTCCAGCGTGGCTGATACGGTTGGCAAACCCCTTAATCGCTTTGCCAACTCCACAATATCCCCTCCTTCGGACATGCCATAGTCATACCACCGATTGATATCACGATTAACCTTGAAGGACGCTATTTTCTCTTCCCGCAAAGGGGAGCGATACCAATAGTTATCGCCATAGACCCTGCAAGGTCTGAATCCTTCCTTTTCCAAAAAAGAAATGATGCTGATTTCATGTGCTTGGGATATATTCATTGTTTGTTACACTTTATAAAAATACTTTATCCACATTTTTCCGTATAGGCACCCGTGTAAAGTAAAGCACTTTTTGGAGTCCGTTTATTCATTATCATTGTCGCTGAATAACTCTGCCTCCATCGGAGTCATGTCGTAGAAGAATATCTTGTCCTTCTTTATCACCAGTTTCAAGTCGTTGACCAAATACTGGAGCAGCTTGGCTATGATACTTCGACCTCTCTTGAAACCGATTTCTTCATAAGCTGCCATCAGTGCCTGCACCACATTTTCATAGCCTTTGATGGGGGCTTCCTTGAAAGCTGCCGACAAGGCTTCCCGATGCTGCTCTTCGGTCAAGTCTTTATAACTGATTCGGGCTGATTTGGCTTTTGACTGCTGCTCACAGGTGTGTTCCCTGGCTATTTCCGGAAGTCCTTCTGCATTGACGGTAAAGGCAAAGGGCTTGAACTCCTTCTCCCTTATATGCAGGGGACGTACCTCGCTGACATCCGGATTGGTCGTGCTTTTGGAAATGACAAGTACAGTTTCTGCTTTGTTGTTCATTTCCGTTCCGATGTGTCCTCGCACATTATTGTCTCCCTTGTTTTGATGAAGGACACAGTGGATATGAAGGTCATATTTCGATGACCATTCCATCATTTTATTGATGACTTCCACCGATTCTCCTGCATTGTTGATGTCCAACAGCAAATCTCTGATACCATCTATAATTACCAGACCATAGCCATAATTATGCGCAAGTGCATAGTCTATGACTTCCATACGGATGGCTGGAGTGTATTCACGAAGCCCGATAAAGTCCAGGTTCTTGTTGTCCATATCGGTAGGCAGACCTGCCAGCTTCAAGATACGTGCTAGTACATTATGGCAATGGTAACGGCTTTGCTCGGTATCGACATAGAGTATGCGCCGTTTACCTTCTGGCAGACAAGCCCGATAGTTCAATACGGTACCATTGGAAAGGGAGGCTGCCACCAAGGCTGATACGTTGAATGTCTTTTTTGCCTTCGCCTTTCCGGTTGATGCACTGAAGTTACCAAGGGTGGCTATCGTTGAATTATCCACCCAGATGATTTGAGGGGGAACCGAGTAGGTGTCGGTTGCCTTAATGAGGGCATCATTGAGGATTTGCTCCAGACGACTCTCCATCAACTCCTCATTTTCAATCGTTGTTTTGGATTCCTTGTTCATTATGATAAGAATCTGTTAATCGATTAGCTTTATTTACTGATTTGTACGGCTCTTTGTTTTGCAGCAGCCAACTGTCAAGTTCCTCTTTGTCAAAATAGAGCATCTTGCCTCTTGGCTTGTAGTGGGGTACTTCCTTGGCTGCAGTCAGTTTATACAGCAAACTTTCGGAAATGCCCATGTAGGAACAGGCTTCTTCAAAAGTCAATACTTTCTTGCTCAGGTAGAGATTCTTTTCCAACGTCAACAGGCGCTGTTTCAGTTCATCCAACTTCCCTATCTTGTTCAATGCTTCTTCCACGATCGACAAGCGTTCGTTGAGCCTTGCCATGAATGCGATTCGTTTTTGCATATTGTTATACGTTTAGCGTTGAATAACGGAGACCGGTCTCCTTACATGTTTTTAATCATGCCGCAAAAATAAAGGCGAATGGCATCCGGAAGATGACACTCAGAATGATACTTGGGAAGTATCACTCCAAGTATCACTCTTTTCCATTTCCGTTGCTTCACCTGCTTTCATACAGTACCTCTTTTTTCATTTCGAATACAGCTTTGCGTATGCTTTGGTATTCTGCAGCAACAGATGCCCTCGCTTTACTGAGGGATGATGAAAGTGAGGTCCTTTTTATCAATTTTCCACTGCGGACAGAGACTAAAAGACCACATCGATCGAGTACCGTTTGCCAGTTCCGTCCTATCAGGTTGCATTCGAGAAGCTCGTCAAAAAAGACCACTGCTTTCCGGATGTGACATACTTGCAAACGGAATCCGTTCTGACAGCCAAACAATGAGCGAAGTGCATCCTGAAGATTGCTTCCGTCCATTGTTTTAAAGATGTGGTATTCTTCCGAAATGCTGACCATGTGTTCAATTTGTTTATCAGTAAAGCTGCAACCCAGTGAATAGGCAGCCCTCTTCTTGGAATAGACTGCAGAAGTGAGATGGCTATTGACCAATGCACTTAACTCTGCTTGAGTCAAAGAAGGCTTGACAAACAACGGCTTGACCAGATGGAAACTGTCAGTGAACAGCTGACGAATAAGCGTCAGATTCCTACGGTGGGCATTCTTGCACTTTGCACATTCGCAGTCTATATAATAATGACTGCTCAGGAAAAGTTCTATGAAATAATCCAACCTGACCTGCCTTCCTTTTACTTCACTCGAATAGCTGTCTCTTGCTTCAAGAAACAGCTCATAAAGCTCGTTCTCCACATCTTCATTACTTTCCACGTGGTTGTGGACTCCTTTCATCTGCTCAAAAAGAGAGATGACCTTTTGGGCCTTTTCGTTTCATTGTATATAAATTTACTATGTTTTATCGATGCTTTCCGGATTCGTTCAAGTCCTCCGTTTAGATTGTACGTATCGGAGAGCATCAGTTTCTAATTCTTTCGGTGATTTGATTTTACTCTCGTGAAGCCAAGTGTCAATCTCAGACTTCAAAAACATGATGCGTTTGCCTTTCTTGTGAAAAGGTATCTGATGGCAGCTGGTCCATCCATACACGGTCTGTTCTGCCGGATGGCTGGGCAGGTAGTCACATAGCTCTTTCAGATTGAGCCACTGCACTTCCGGTTCCTCTTTGGACTGGGATGTTATACCGTCTAGTTTCAAATCAAGCTCTTTCAGCTTGTTCATCATCCACGAAATAGCTTTGGGCAAATCGTCAAATTTGAGGTTCATTTCAGTCATATTGTTTGTATTATCAGTTAATAATTACAAGGGCAAAGGAACATGTTTTTTTATTACTGATTTACTGCTGAGAAGTATCACATAAACAATCATAGGATAAGCAGCAATTTCATCTTTCTATCCTTCTGACTGTCTGCTGTACTGATGGAGAATTTCATTACGTTTTCTATATCTTATGCGCTCTGTCATAAGGGTTTCATAAGGTTTTCATAAGCTAATCCCTCACAAACAAGCATAAAAAACCACCCACACCGTTCGTGCAGATGGTTTCAATTCAATCTCTATTTTATGGTTACTCTATAATGGGCAAATCCAGTGTAAATGCCTCTGTGGCTTTCTCCTTCTTTTCGTCCACCACCTTTGCATAGACCTGGGTGGTTTTGACGTTGGTATGACCAAGCAGTTTGCTGACGGTATAGATGTCGGTGCCGCTTGCCAGCTGCAGGGTAGCGAACGTATGCCTGAAGCAGTGGAAGGTGATGTGCTTGGTAATGCCAGCCTGTTTAATCCACCTTTCCAATGGTTTGGAAATCCATGAGGGATCAGGCAGTCCGGCAAATACCAACAACTCATCATCTTTTCTTTCACCGCAGAGTTGATAGGCTTGCTTGGATATAGGCATGTATTCCACCCCTTTGGTCTTCTGCTGAGTGAAGTTCAACCGATAGCCCCCGTTAAATTCTTCGATTTCCGCCCACGTCAACTTTTGAATATCGCTATGACGCAATCCAGTCAAGGCAGAAAACAAAGCAGCCCGCTTGACGATCGGGTCAAAAGGTGTACGAGCCAACGTATTCAGTTCCTCTACGGTCAGGTATTCTCTTCGGCTTTCGCGACCTTGAATACTTTTCGCCTTGGCAGAAAGGTCTGTGGTCAGATAGCCGTCTATAAAAGCTTGTTTAAGCACCGCCTTGAATACCGAGAAGTAAGTGGATGCCGTATTGGGTGATATGGTGCCGGTCTTGAACCCGCCACGTTTGGCACTCAACAGATACAGACGAAAATCTTCAATCAGCTTCAGGTCAATCTTAGAAAAAGGTATGGTATCTCCATTGATAAAAATCTTGAAGTTCTCATAAACCCGATTCCATGTAGTACTGATAGCTTCTGAGAACTGGGCATGCCTTTTCTTTTCCATTTCCCTGAAATACTCCAAGAAGTTGTAACGTGAACGTTCCAACTGTTGCGCCTGTTCACTGTCTGTGTCTGTATAAAGAAAAGCGTTGTCGAACTCCCTCTGGCGGATTTCCCTAACCTTATCAGCATAGATGCAGGCTTCTTGATCCAAATGTGATTTGCATTGGATGACGCCATTGATGTCTCGTTTCGGCTTAAAACTCACGTTTCCTTCTTTTGAAGTACGTGCATTCCGGCTTTTATCCCATAGGGGAGTAGCTATGGTCCGATTCAGATATTCCCGTGTTCGTTGCGGAACGGTACTCTCTGCTGTGAATACCGGATATGCTTCCAAGTACAGATACCATTCATTCCGCTTTTCTGCTTTCCGCAATTTCACGGTGACTTTTGTATTGACTAATGCCTTTTTCATACCTGTATGCCTTTATATAATTCATCAATCTCACTTTTCGGTACATAGACAAAGTTGCCTATTTGTCGAGTAGGAATGGAGTATTTACGAATGTGTTTATAGACCGTACTTTCATCCAACTTATACTTTTGGCTAATATCCCCGATGGTATAACAGTCTTCAGGTTCCATGCTATATTTCTTTCGAGGAGTTTTTTTGTTTCCTTCTAATGGCATTTCTCGAAGAGGATAAAGTTTCATCAAATCATCCTTCTTGAGCCTGGTCTGATTCTTCCCTGTATTAAAGAAAGCCACTCTCCCTTTTTCAATGAGCCGATACACGGTATTACGGCTTATACCAAACAGAGCATGGGCTTCCGTCACCGTGATGTATTCACGGGCTTCTGGAATGGTCTTTACCATCTCGTCTAATCTTTGTTGCTGCATCTCTTCTGCTTTTCTACGTTTGTAGGCTATTTTCGAGCAGCGCGGAGAACAGTAAAAAGAATCTAACGTTTTTGCGTAGAACTCCTCTCCACAGACTTCGCATTTTCGGATTATTTTAAACTTGGCTGCTGGCATATGCTTATGTTTTGATTACCAATTATTCTACTGTTGATTTGTTGCACCTTATCGCCTTTTTTGTTGCGGTACAAATATGGTACAAATATACAATAAAAATCGCGTAATACAAGATAGGTATTGCCAAGTGTTAAAAACGAAAAAGGTGCGAAACCCATTGAGTTTCACACCTTTTCCTATGGATGTTTATCGTTGTTTATCGATACTTACTTTACTTCCTCAAAGTCAGCGTCCTGTACGTTGTCGTCAGCCTTGCCGTTGTTCTGAGCCTGCTGACCTCCGGCGTTGGCGCCGTTGAAGCCCTGGCCTGCGTTAGGCTGTGCGCCGCCTGCGTTCTGATACATCTGAGCGCTGGCTGCCTGCATAACGGTGTTGAGGCCGTTAATTGCGTTGTCGATGGCTGTGATGTCGCCGCTCTTGTGAGCATCGCGGAGCTGGTTGAGTGCGTTCTCGATGTTGCCCTTCTGGTCAGCCGGAATCTTGTCACCGTTGTCCTTCAGGAAGTTTTCGGTGGTGAAGATCATTGAGTCTGCCTGGTTCATCTTGTCGATGCGCTCACGCTCTTTCTTGTCGTTTTCAGCGTTCTGCTCTGCCTCTGCCTTCATGCGGTCGATTTCTTCTTTGCTCAGACCTGATGAAGCCTCGATGCGGATGGCCTGCTCCTTGCCTGTAGCCTTATCCTTTGCAGAAACCTTCAGGATACCGTTGGCGTCGATATCGAATGTAACCTCAATCTGAGGAACACCGCGACGTGCGGGAGCGATGCCTGTCAGGTTGAACTGACCGATGCTCTTGTTCTGTGCTGCCATCGGGCGCTCACCCTGCAGAACGTGGATTGTAACCTCTGTCTGGTTGTCGGCTGCTGTTGAGAACACTTCGCTCTTCTTGCAAGGTATTGTGGTGTTGGCGTCGATAAGTTTTGTCATTACGCCACCCATTGTCTCGATACCCAGTGTAAGAGGTGTTACGTCGAGGAGCACGATGTCGCCTACGCCGCCTTCCTTGTTAAGGATAGCACCCTGGATTGATGCACCTACTGCCACAACCTCGTCAGGGTTAACGCCCTTTGAAGGCTCTTTGCCGAAGTAGTTCTTAACCAGCTCCTGTACGGCAGGTATACGGCTTGAACCACCTACGAGGATAACCTCGTCAATGTCGGCTGTGTTAAGCTTGGCGTCTCTTATGGCGTTCTGGCAAGGAACGAGACAAGCCTGGATCAGAGAGTGAGCCAGCTGCTCGAACTGAGCACGTGTAAGATTCTTTACCAAGTGCTTTGGCACACCGCCTTCAGCTGTGATGTAAGGCAGGTTGATCTCTGTAGATGTAGAGCTTGACAGCTCAATCTTAGCCTTCTCGGCAGCTTCCTTCAGACGCTGCATTGCCATCGGGTCTTTAGAGAGGTCGATGCCTTCAGCAGCCTTGAAGTCGTTAACGAGCCAGTCGATAATAACCTGGTCGAAGTCGTCACCGCCAAGGTGAGTGTCACCGTTAGTAGAAAGCACCTCGAACACGCCGCCGCCGAACTCAAGGATAGAGATATCGAATGTACCACCACCAAGGTCGAACACAGCAATCTTCATGTCTTTGTTTGCCTTGTCAACACCATAAGCCAAAGCTGCGGCTGTAGGCTCGTTGACGATACGGCGAACGTTGAGTCCTGCAATCTGTCCGGCCTCTTTTGTAGCCTGACGCTGTGAGTCAGAGAAGTATGCCGGAACGGTGATTACGGCGTCTGTAACTTCCTGTCCGAGATAGTCTTCTGCTGTCTTCTTCATCTTCTGAAGAACCATTGCAGAAATTTCCTGCGGAGTATATTTGCGGCCTTCGATGTCAACGCGGGGATATCCGCCTTCGTTGACTACTGTGAACGGCACACGTGTTGTCTCTTTTTCACACTGAGCGTAAGTTTCGCCCATGAAGCGCTTGATTGAGTAAACGGTGTTCTTCGGGTTTGTTATGGCCTGACGTTTAGCCGGGTCACCGATTTTGCGCTCACCGTCTTTTACGAAGCCCACTACAGAAGGAGTGGTGCGCTTACCTTCACTATTTGCTATTACAACAGGTTCGTTGCCTTCGAAAACTGCAACGCATGAGTTTGTTGTACCTAAGTCAATTCCTATAATCTTTCCCATAATTATATATTTTTTTTGTTTTTATCGATGTTAATTAATTCGCTTACTTTTATACAAATCGTGTGCCAAAGGCGAAAATGTGGCATAAAGTGTGCCACGTGGTGACATTTTGTCGTAATAATATGTCATGTGCTAAGGCCTTTTTTATGCCTTGTTTGCCAGCTATGTGTGATTCTGCGTGATTGTAACATGCTGAATAATAGAGAGTTCGGCGGAATGTGCGCCCTTTGGATAAGGCGCGCATGATGCCTTTTGTGGTTATGACAGAATATCATTTCTGTAAATATGCGCGCGCATTATATATAATGTACGCAAGGCGTTGCCGCCTTATAGGCTGAAATCAGCCGTAAGCCGCATCCGGCATCATGCTTTATGCTTATTTCTGTTAGCTGTCTTGTTTATGCTTTCAGCCTGCCTTTACGTGCCGTTATGGTCTTGGCATGAATGGCAATGGCTGCAAACAAGCCGGCGGCGGCCTGCCCGGCATGGAGCAGATAATGGGCTGAATGGTGATGTTTGGTTGGGGATAAAAACAGAAAACTCAGTCTGTTTAACGCTCTCAGAATGGCCATGCCCTGCGCAGAAACGTGTTTTGACGCGAAAATACATAAAAAACGAGGCTTTTTATAACCTGTTGCTAATCAGTGAGTTAGTGATTTTAGTGGCGCTAATCGTATCACTCTTATACCTAAAAGGTATGCTTTTACGTCGCAAAAGCATACCTTTTGCAAGTCGGAAGGGCACGTTTTGCAGTGTAAAACCATTGAATTTCAGTCGGAAAAACGGCGGTTTGGGGCATTATAAGCTATGTAAATGTAATGAAATGTTAAATATGTGCAGCCGTAACGCCTGCGCCGTTAACTTCTGTTTGCGTTTCGTTTTCCAGATTAAAGAAAACTCATGTCCTGATTTTTTACTTTCTCATCGCCCGTAAATCAGCGCCGGCCGGAGGATATGTTTATGTGTCTTGTTTGGCGGTTGGTCAGTGTCGTGCCTACAGCCGGTCAGGTTCCGTCTGCGGCGTGCTGCCGGTCTGTCCGGCCAGGTCTCCCGTCATCCCTTCTGTATCCGTTTAGATTTTTATGTCTTGCAATATGTCATGATACAAAAAATCCGGCAAAAGCCGCGCCTGTGGTTCAGTTGTCATGAAACCGCAGCCCGCCTCTTGCCGGACTTTGTTATGTAGATTCTTCTGCTTCAGGCCTATGCCTGCTTCTGCGTAGCGTCTTGTTCCTTCACCATGTCGGCACGCGACTTCGACTTGGTTACGAGCCATACGCCGAGACAAACCAGTATGACGGCCAGTCCCTGGCTCGGCTTGAACACGCCGATGCCCGTGAGTATGCTCACCGTAACCGACACGAGCGGCTGCACATAGTTGTATATGCTCACCACGGTGGGGCGCAGCGTGTGCTGTCCTATCATCATCAGGATGTAGCTTATGTATGTGCCGAAGAACACCACGAAGCCCGTTTCGAGCCATGTGCTTGTAGGCACTGCCGCAAAGTTGATGCCTGCCACGTGGTTGAACGTGAACGGCAGGATAAGTATCGTGGCATAGGTGAACATCCATTTGTTCACGGTTATCACCGAGTAGCGCTTTATCAGCTTGCTGAAGAGCGACAGGTAGAGCGCAAACGACAGCTGCGCGCCGAGGCAGAGCAGGTCGCCGCGGATGTCGCCCACCTTAGAGCTTGCCGCAGCCGCACTCGTAACTATCAGTATCACGGCGCCCGTGCATCCGAACACCACGCCCAGGGCCTTCTTGCCCGTTATGGGTTCTTTAAGTATTATTGCTGCCAGAATCATCGCGAAGATAGGCATCGACGTTGTGACGATGCTCGCGTTGATGGGCGATGTTATGCTCAGGCCTATCGTGTAGCAGCACTGGTTGGTCACAAGGCCGAATATGGCAGCTCCTATAAGCATGAGCAGGTCTTTGCGCGGAACGTGTTCCTTTGGCGTGAACAGCGATGTCAGCCAGAACAGGATGGCTCCTCCTGTTACCCTGAATGTCACCATGTCTATGCCCGTTATGCCGTGCGTCATGGCATCTTTGCCGAGCGGAGCCATCAGACCCCAGAACGCACATGCGAAGAACAGGCAGAGGTGAGCAATTAGCGGACGATTGTTTTGCATGTTGTTTTTTATTTTTTTGATATATTTACGGGTGCAAAGGTACACATTTTCGGATAAAATAATTATATTTGCTGTCTAAAGAGCTTATTAATTTGATATTATGCAGAAATACGCTGACTATATAGAACAGGTGGAGATAGAGTCGCTATGGAGCGGGCGCCGCCATGTGGAGTGGAACCTCGACCGCAAGGTGAACGTCCTTAGCGGCATAAACGGAGTGGGCAAGAGCACCATCCTTAACAAGCTGGTGAAGAGCGTCGGCATAACGGGCGACATATACAACCATCTGCTCAAGGGTGTTCACATCAAGGTAAATCCGGCTGACGCCACGCATATCCGGTTCGACGTGATACGCTCCTTCGACCGTCCGCTGCTCAATGCCGACATGTTGAGCGAGGTGGGGGCCAACCTTGTGACAGAGCTCGACTGGCAGCTGTTCAAGCTTCAGCGCAAGTTTCTCGACTATCAGGTGAACATCGGCAACCGCATCATTGCGGCCCTTCAGAGCGGAGAGCCCGACGCGGCGGTGAAGGCGCAGCTGCTGTCGGAGCCCAAGAAGAAGTTTCAGGACCTGATAGACGACCTCTTTTCTGATACCGGAAAGAAGATTATACGCACCGAAAACGAGATAAGATTCACGCAGATAGGCGAGACGCTGCATCCGTATCAGCTCTCGAGCGGCGAGAAGCAGATGCTGGTTATATTGCTCACGGTGCTCATAGAGGACAATCTTCCTTACGTGCTGTTCATGGATGAGCCTGAAGTAAGTCTGCACATCGAGTGGCAGAAGAGGCTCATCGACCTCATTCTCGACCTTAATCCTAACGTGCAGATTATCCTGACGACACACTCGCCGGCCGTGATAATGAACGGATGGATGGACAATGTTACAGAGGTGAGCGACATCACCGACCAGAACTTACGTTAAGGTTTAGGGCATATGAACAGGCGGCTGAAGGACAACATAAACTCAAAATACTTTGAGGCGGCAAACAGACTGAAGTCGAAGACTGCCCGCCGGCGCATCGTGGCCTACGTTGAGAGCTACGACGACGTGCTCTTCTGGCGCATGCTGCTCGGCAGCTATGAGGACGACACAAAATATTTTGAGGTGATGCTGCCGTCGCACAACACGCTCGAGCGGGGCAAGCGCTCCGTGCTTATGAACTTGTTATACGGCAAGGTGGGGCAGGACATGATAGCCTGCGTGGATGCCGACTACGACTATCTGATACAGGGCGCTACGGTTACGTCGCGCAACATTCTAAGCAATCCGTTCGTCTTTCACACCTATGCCTATTCGATAGAGAACCTTCAGTGCTATGCCCCGTCGCTGCACAATGTCTGTGTGATGGTTACGCTCAACGACCACGCCATATTCAACTTCAGCGAGTTCCTCAAGCAGTACAGCGAGGCCATCTTCCCTTTGTTCGTATGGTCTATATGGTACTACCGCAGAGACATCTACACGCAGTTCACCATAACTGAGTTTAACCGCGTGATAGAGATAGGCAGCTTCAGTCTTGGCGCACCGGAGCAGGCCATAGCCAACGTGCGCAACAAGGTTACAAAGAAAATCAACTGGCTGCATCATCATAACCCCAACGCCAAGGAGTCGTATCTGGCGCTGAAGAAAGAGCTGATAAGCCTTGGCGTAACGCCCGACACCACCTATCTGTATATACAGGGACATCATCTGTTCGACAAGGTGGTGGTGCCCGTAATGACCAAGGTGTGCGAGCGGCTTGTGCGTGAGCGTGAGAATGAGATAAGGCGTCAGGCAGTACATTCAACGCAGATGCGCAACGAGCTTTCGTGCTATTCTCACAGCGTTCAGGACATAGAGCAGATGCTGAAGAAGAACATGGGCTATTACACTTCAGGTCCGTTCATGCGTATGAAGCGCGACATCGAGGAGTATCTTCAGGCCGGCAATGCTGCGGCAGACGGTGATGCGCCGGCAGGTACGCCATCTGAAAATAAGAATTCAGATAGCAACAGGCACGAGAAAGGGCGGCAATGACAGCCGCCTTCAGTGTGTTTACAATGTGTAAGTCTTGTTAAGAATATAGCCGCTGTAATGGCGCAGAAAATGAATAATGCATCTGTTGCGGATGAAATTAATAATTCCGCAGCAGATGCATTATTCATTATTTCTTATATAAAGGTAAAAGTCCGTTTCCTGTAAGTAAAGTCTTATATAAAAAACAGACTCTTGTTGATTCACGCAAGCATCAGTTTTCCTTCCAGAAAGCAGGTGTGAACAGCACCAGTACGCTGAAAAACTCGAGACGCCCCATAAGCATCAGTATCGAGCAAATCCATTTTCCGGCGTCAGGAATGCCGCTCCACGACATCGTAGGACCTATCTCAAGACCGAGCGTAGGGCCGACGTTGCTGGCACAGCTCAACGCTATCGTTACGGAGTTGGTGCTGTCTATGCCCATGCATGTAAGCGAGAAATATGCAAACAGGCACACGGCGAGATAGAGAGACAGAAACACAAGCAGCGTGGCCTGCGCCTGATAGGGCACCGTGTTGTTGCTTATCTTTACGGGCAGCACGGCCTTGGGATGAATGATGTGCCTGAACTCGTTCTTTATAATCTTCAGCAGAATGACGCTTCTGATGCACTTAAAGCCGCCGCTCGTGCTGCCGGCACATGCTCCGACAAACATGCAGATACTGAGAATCACCCATGTTATGTGCGGCCATTTGCCCGCGTCGGCGTTGAATATACCAGTTGTTGTTATAAACGCTACTACCTGGAACAGTGCGTAGCGTAACGAGTCGGCCAGATTATAGTTAAGGTCTTTTATCAGGAAGAACATAATTCCGGCAGTGGCCAGGGCCACAACACAGAAGTAGAACTTAAGTTCGGCATCCTTCACAACCGACTTTATCTTGCCCTTAAAGAGACTTAGATACAGCAGGGTGAAGTTAGTTCCCGACAGAAACATGAATATTATAGAGATATAGTCAATCACGGCCGAATGGAAATGGCCTGTACTTGAGTTGTGAGGTGCGAAGCCTCCTGTGGCCGTTATCGACATTGAGTAGTTAAGACAGTCGAAAAGACTCATGCCGGCAACATAGAAGCTGGCTGCGCATCCTACGGTGAGAAGCAGGTAGACGGCCCATATAGCCTTGGCGTTGGTGCTCAGTCGTGGGTGCATCTTCGTCTTTATCGGGCCCGTAGCCTCTGCCGAGAACACCTTCATGCTTCCGCCTACGAGCGACGGCAATATGGCAATGGTGAAGAACACGATACCAAGGCCGCCGATCCAGTGGGTCATGGAGCGCCAGAACACGAGGCCGTGGGGCAGGCTCTCCACATCGTCGATAATCGTGGCTCCTGTGGTTGTGAAGCCAGACATCGTCTCAAAGAAGGCATCAGTGAAGCTCGGTATATATCCGCTTATCACGAACGGCAAGGCCCCAAGAATACTGAATATGACCCATGTCAGCGTTACAAGCAGATAAGCGTCGCGGCGTCCCATGCTGTTTTCGGCATGATAGCCCTTATATTTCAGTCCTATGGCCGTGGTGACGGTTATGGCTATTGATATGACAAACGCCATAATGTCGTCTTCTTTATAGTAGAGCGACACGCACAGGCTGTAGAGCATCATTATCGCTTCAATAAAGAGCAGCGAGCCTATAACCTTATATATGATTTTGAAGTTTATCATTTTATGCTTTTAGTTGAAGAACTTTTCTATTTTGCTCATGTTGACGTTGTGGCAGAACACAACCACTATGTCGCCTGCCTCAATCTCCGTGTTACCGGACACAAGATGTCCTTCGCCGTTTCTTACCAGTCCTCCAATTGTCGTTCCCTTGGGAAGTCCCAGCTCGTATACTTTCTTTTTGGTTATCTTCGAACCCGGCTGTGCCGTAAACTCTGCCACATCGGCGTTTGCGGTCATGAGGAAACGGGTGTTCTTCACGTCGGCGTCGAGCATCATCTGGTAGATGTGGCTTGCGGCTATGGCCTTCTTGTTGACGATAGTACCGATGTCAAGGCTTTCAGCCATGCTCACATAGTCGAGGTTTTCAACCATTGCTATGGTCTTTCTCACGCCCATGCGCTTCGCCGTAAGGCATGCCAGGATGTTTGTCTCGGCATTAGCCGTCAGGGCAACGAAGGCCTGCGTGTTCTTTATTCCTTCCTCAATGAGCAGCGGCAGGTCTCGTCCGTCGCCGTTTATCACCATTGTCCTGTCGGTGTCTACAATCTCATTGATATATTCGCAGCGCTTCTCGTCGGCTTCAATGATCTTTGCGTTCATGTATTCGGGCATGGTCAGCGCGGCTCTTATGGCCGTGTTGCCGCCTCCCATTATCATCACGTTCCTTACGTCCACGTAGTGTTCCTTGCCGACAATCTTTCTGATATACGGAATATAGTTGCGTGTGGTCATGAAGTATGCCATGTCGTATATCTTCAGCTCGTCGTCGCCTCGTGGTATAATGGTGTCTTCGCCGCGTTTTATCGCCACGATGTGATATGGCGATTCGGGCTTGCAGAGGTCTTTTAGCGGCTCGTTCAGAATTTCACATGTCTCCCTCAGCTTTATGCCGAGCATTATCAGTGCGCCGTTGTGCACGTCCCAGCGCTGCCTTACCCAGCTCATCTTCAGACCGTTGGTTATGTCGCGTGCGGCGAGGTTCTCAGGATAGATGAGCGAGTCGATGCCGAGATTGTTGAAAAATTCTTTCAGCTTTTCGTCAATAAACTCATAGTTGTTCACCTTTGCCACCGTTCTTTTTGCTCCGAGAGCCTTTGCAAGTATACAGCTGTTCATGTTCATGTTCTCGTCAGGCGTGACTCCGATGAACAGGTTGGCGTGTTGCACGCCGGCGTTTTTAAGAGTTTGTATGCTCGAAGGCGAGGAGTGGATGGTCATCAGGTCGTAGTCATTGCTGATGTTGTTGAGCCTTTCCTCGTCTTCATCGATCAGCACAATGTCTTGATCGTTGCGTGATAACAGCTTTGCCAGGTGAGTACCTATGGCATAAGCTCCAGCTATGATGATTTTCATTTTACATCTTTATTGTTTAGGATATGCTGCCTGTGGCATTCTTTATTGTCGCGGCTATCGTTTCGGTGTCGATGCCCGTTATGTGCTGCAGTTCGTTTACAGTGCCCTGTTCGATAAACTTGTCGGGCAGTCCGAGTCTTGTGACGCGTGTTGTATAGTTGTTGTCGCTGAGCCATTCGAGCACGGCTGAGCCGAATCCGCCCTTGCGCACTCCGTCTTCAACGGTTATGATATGCTTGAACTTTGATGCTGCCTCGGCCAGAAGTTTCTCGTCGAGCGGCTTTATGAAGCGCATGTCGTAGTGGGCAATCTGTGCTCCGCCGCATTCTTTCTCTACGGCTTCTATGGCCTTGGTAACGTTGTTGCCTATCGGGCCCACTGACAGCACGGCCACGCTGTTGCCGTCTTTCAGCTTGCGTCCTGTTCCCACTTCAATTTCTTCAAACTCATTGTGCCAGTCTACTATCACGCCGTGTCCTCTCGGATATCTTATCACGAAAGGTCCTTTGCCGTCGAGCTGCGCCGTGTACATAAGGTTGCGCAGTTCGTGCTCGTTCATAGGTGAGGCTATGGTCAGATTAGGCACAGGTCTCAGGGCAGCAATGTCGAAGGCACCGTGGTGTGTGGCTCCGTCTTCGCCTACCAGTCCGGCGCGGTCGAGACATATAACGACGGGAAGTTTCAGTATTGCCACGTCGTGAATGATGTTGTCGTAGGCGCGCTGTGCGAACGAACTGTATATGTTGCAGAACGGCAGCATGCCTTCCTTTGCCATTCCTGCCGAGAACGTTACGGCGTGGCCTTCGGCTATGCCAACGTCGAAGGCTCTGTCGGGCATCGCCTTCATCAGAATGTTCATGGAGCATCCTGTAGGCATTGCCGGCGTAACGCCTATTATGCGCGGATTGTTCTTTGCCAGTTCGAGCAGCGTCTCGCCGAACACTGTCTGATATTTAGGCGGCACTCCTGTCTCGTCGTCTGTTATGCGCTCGCCTGTGTTGATGTTGAATTTTCCGGGGGCATGCCATATCGTTGCAGCCTTTTCGGCCGGTGCATATCCGTGCCCCTTTATCGTGTGCAGGTGCAGCAGCTTGGGCCCTTTCATGTCCTTTAGCTGTCGCAGCACCCTTACCAGTTCTGTTATGTTGTGTCCGTCGAACGGGCCGAAGTATCTTATGTTGAGGCCTTCAAAGATGTTCTGCTGATGGCTTATGGCCGACTTCAGCGCGTTGTTCAGCCTCAGTATGCCCTGCCGGCGGTCTTCGTCGAGATATCCCTTTGCGTTGAGCCATTTCGACAGCTTGAATCTAACATTGTTGTAGGTCTCGTTGGTGTTCAGCTTCAGCAGAGCCTGCTTCAGTCCGCCTACGCTGCGGTCTATGCTCATGTTGTTGTCGTTGAGGATGATGAGCATGTCGTTAGGCGTGGTCGACACGTTGTTGAGTCCCTCAAAGGCCAGTCCGCCGCTCATGGCGCCGTCGCCTATAATAGCCACCACATGTCTCTTGCCGTTGCCGGTCTTCTTTGCTGCCAGTGCCATTCCCAGCGCGGCAGAAATAGAGTTAGAGGCATGTCCGCACACAAAACTGTCGTATTCGCTTTCTAACGGCGACGGAAAGGGCATTATTCCGTTCAGCTTGCGGTTGGTGCAGAAGCGGTCTTTCCTGCCTGTCAGAATCTTGTGTCCGTAGGCCTGGTGTCCCACGTCCCAAACCAGTCTGTCTTCCGGTGTGTTGAACACGTAGTGCAGGGCTACGGTAAGTTCTATTGCTCCCATGCTCGAGGCCATGTGCCCCGGGTTTACCGAAAGTTCTTTCAGAATGTCATCGCGCAGCTCTTTGCACAGTTGCGGCAGCTGTTCTTCTTTCAACTTTCTTAAGTCGGCGGGATAATTTATTTTGTTAAGAAGCTTAAAATCGTTAGATTCCACGGTCGTCTTATTATTGAATATCATTGCAAAGATAATGTAAACAGATTGAAGAACAAAATAAATTCGTTTATTTTTATTAAGGTGTAAAGTGCCCTGGCGGATGAAATGGGGGCGTTAATGACTGTAATTAAGTGGGGATAAATGTAAAATGAAAGGCCGTATAGTGTGTTTTTCAATAAAAAGATGTAAATTTGCGACAAACAAAAAAATAAAGAAAAAATGAATATTAACAAGGGTATTTTCATGTCGGGCATGGTGGTTGCGCTGTTATCGCTGCCATGTCATGCACAGACAAAGGACGGAGGCATATCGGCTGATATGCTCAAGGAAATTCAGCAGTCGCAGAAGCTGACAACTGCCGACAAGGCTTTGTTTAACGCCGTGGCGTCTAACAGTATCGACAACCTGGCTCAGAACTACGCCAACCAGGGCGCTCTCGACACCTACTTCAGTGTTGAGACCAAGTCGCAGAGCATTACCGACCAGAAGCAGAGCGGTCGTTGCTGGATGTTCAGCGGCTTCAACGTGATACGCTCAAACTTCGCCAACCGCACCGACTCGCTGCGTGTCGACCTGTCTCATGCTTATCTCTTCTTCTGGGATCAGCTCGAGAAGTCAAATCTCTTCCTGCAGGGCGTTATCGACTGTGCGTCGAAGCCTATGGACGATGTGCGTGTTCAGTTCTTCTTCAAGAGTCCGCTCAACGACGGCGGTACATTCTGCGGTGTGTCAGACCTTGTTGACAAATACGGACTTGTGCCTGCCGAGGTAATGCCCGAGACTTTCTCTGCCGAGAACACATCTAAGGCTACGTCACTGATTAAGTCAAAGCTGCGCGAGTTCGGCCTGAAGCTGCGCGACATGGCCAACGGCGGAAAGAGCGCAAAGGAGATTAACGCCGAGAAGACAAAGATGCTGGGCGAGATCTACCGTATGCTGGCTCTTACCATAGGCGAGCCTGTAAAGGAGTTTACTTATGCCTTCAAGAACAAGGACGGACGCACCGTTACCGAGGCAAAGAAATTCACCCCGAAGTCGTTTGCTGCCGAGATGCTTGGCGGCAAAGCCATAGGCGGCTCTTTCATCATGGTTATGAATGACCCGCGCCGCGAGTATTACAAGACTTACGAGGTGGAATACGACCGCCACACATACGACGGAACTAACTGGAAATATCTTAACCTGCCGATGGAAGAAATAGCCAAGCTTGCCATCGCCTCTCTGAAAGACGGCAAGAAGATGTACAGCTCTTACGACGTGGGTAAGTTCCTCGACCGCAAGCGTGGCTATTGCGACCCGCGCAACTATGACTACGGCTCGCTCTTCGGCACAACATTCGGCATGAACAAGGCTCAGCGCATCATGACTTACGACAGCGGCTCCACTCACGCCATGACTCTTACGGCCGTTGACCTCGACGCCAAGGGCAACCCCACAAAGTGGAAGGTTGAGAACAGCTGGGGCGGCGACTGGGGCCAGAAGGGCTGCCTGATAATGACCAACGAGTGGTTCAACGAGTATATGTTCCGCCTCGTTGTTGACAAGAAGTATGTTCCTGCCAAGACTCTTAAGCAGTATGAGCAGAAGCCTGTTATGGTTATGCCCGAAGATCCGCTCTTCTTGCCGGATGAATAGTTCTTTTAGGAGTTAAAGTAGTTAGAAGTAGTTAAAGGAGTTAAAGCCATATGCTTTGTTGATAATGGAGTGATTAGGGCTTTTGCTATTGACAATTGATATCTGCGAAGATTAACTCTTTAATTTGTCTTTTACTCATACTTAAAAATAAAATCCGTCGGACGTCCTTTTGTCCGGCGGATTTTTTTATGCTTATGAATGAAAAAATATTCGTTTCTGAATATTGCGATTAAAGTTAATCCTGTATAAGAAAATATGCTACCTCACGTATGTGGAAAGTCAGAGTGGCGATAGACCTTTTGTTTTCCGGCATACGGTAGAGCTGCATAAATGGGCGTTGCTTTTTCTTGGGGTGGATTGCTGTTGTGCAATACATGTGGTTTCAGCGCATATATGGCGCTTATCCTTATTGCGTGGCTTGTCCTGAATGTCTGAATATGAACTCAGACGATTCATTTACAGAATGTTTGAACGCTGTAGGCTGTCCGTCAACCGTAATGAACAAGTGGACCGAACCGGGAATCAGAATGTATTTCTGTTCTATGCCAATATTTTTCAGCCTCTCTGCAAATTCTGCGCCTTGACATCGTAGGATGTCGCGTTCGGCCGCTACGAGCAACGTTGGCGGAAGTTTTGCAAGGGCATGGTCGTCTGCTTCTGCGGGAGATACTAATGGATTATGCGATTCGGTGGTGTATGCTTCGTTGAAAGCGTTCATAAGTTCGCTGTCAAGTCCGAATCCTTTTCCGAACAGTTTCCATGATTCGGAGTTGTCAGCATAGGCTTTTGTAACGGGATAGAATGTAATCAGGCTGCTGAAAGTGTTTTCAGGGAAGCTCAATGCCGTGGCTATGGCAAGATTTCCGCCTGAGCTGTCTCCGCCTACGGATATGCTGCTGCATTTCCATTCCTCCATATTCTCGCAGGCAAATTTTACGGCATCTATGCAGTCTTTCAGCCCTTCCGGGAAAGGATGCTCGGGGGCGAGCCTATAATCTACGGCAAGTACGGCAATGCCTCTTTCGGCCATCGCAGCACAATAACGTGAACAACTGTTTATACTTCCTATAACCCAGCCGCCACCATGGAAATATACAAGCAGTGGTATTGCGTCGTTGTCGTAGCGCTTGCTTCTAAAAAGAGTCAGACTCTTACTGATGTCTGTTCGATAGACACCGTTGGGCAGCTTGGCTGCTGTATTGCGGGCGTTTCTTACGTTAAGAAGCATGTCGTTATTGCCGGACATTGCCTTGCGGATAGCTTCAGTCTGACGCTCCTGCAGCTTTTCAGGCATACGGGCAATGAATGAATCTGCTTCATTTCGCTCTGAATATTCATCGTATCCTGTATTTGCTGAATATGCAGAAAATGAATTGAATATTATAAATGCTGTTATAATAAACCGGTTTATGTTCGATATAAAATGCATAGGACTATATAAAATCATCCGTTGGCGGAATAAAATTCAGTGCGTACTTAATCTTTTCCGGCGGGCTTGTTTATTAAACCCCAATCGGTCATTATGCCGCACATTGCTTTATCACTTTTGTTCGTTCATGCTTTCAGCCGTCTTTTTGTTCGCTTTTCCTGACATAGTCCGCTATGACAGCAAAAACTGACGAAAATTCGCTTTATATAAAGCAAAAATCCCGACCGGATTCTAATAACGATTTTGGTTAAAATACATTTAGCTACATTACGCTTCTTATGCACAGTGAGTAGCTGGCAGACAATTCAATCCGTTATGGCCTGATAAAGATAGGAGATGTTCCCTTTTTTGCTGCGCTCAAAGAAACATCTCCTTAACTTTATTTCAGTGGTTAAAGCATATTGACTTTAACTACAGACAGAAATCCACAATACTATTGGATTTTTCACTCTTCACTTAGAATTTACACCAGGTGGCTTATCAGCTCTTCGCGATCGCCGGGCAGAAGGTCGATTACGGGGATTTCAACCATGGTGTAGCATCCGGGCTGCTGACGCATAGATGCGCGCGCAACGTTTACGAGCACCTGACCTGTCAGGGCAGGGTTGTTGATGCTCATGTTGAACTCCATGCGCTGGTTCTGAGTCTTTCCGCTCACACCCTTGCGCACGAGGTTTACGCCGTGGCCCATGTCCTGCACAGCGTCAACGCTGTCAACCTGCATAACGTATGTCTCGTCGCTTGCGAAATACGGGTCGGCCTTGATAGCCTTTGTAACCTCCTCAAGACTTGCGCCCTCTTCAAGCTCAACATAAACCATGCGGCGGTGTATGCCTTCGCCCTTAGGTATGGTCATAGACAGAGCGTTCTTTACGCCCTCTTTAGAGCGCACGCATACAGAGTGGCCCATGCTCATGCCCGGACCGAAGTTGGTGTAGCTCAGTCCTTTAGGTGCAAGGCTCTGCATAAGTGTGCGCACAACGCTGTCAGAACCCGGGTCCCATCCTGCTGCAATCACAGCCACAGTGCCGTGTTCCTTGCATATCTTCATCAGGTTAGAACGATATTCGCGTATGCTTGTGTGTATGTCGAAGCTGTCTACGGTGTTGATGCCGAGTGCAAGAATCTTTGTTGCATACTCCTCGCAGCTGCGTGTCGGTGTGGCAAGGATAGCCACGTCAACATCTTTCAGCTCAGTGATGTCCTTCACCACTTCATAGTCGGCCAGCTCTGCCGGCTTGTTCTCTGCTCCGTGGCGTCTTACTATACCTGCAATCTCGAAGTCTTCAGCTGCTTCGAGTGCCTCAACGGCAAATTTGCCTATGTTGCCGTAGCCCACTACGGCTGCTCTGATTTTCTTCATATTGTCTAAAAATTTATCTGATTCTTTATTATCCTATTTCTTTTATTTATGCTGAGATGCAGTTTATCTTATGCAAAGATAATGCAAATTTTCAGTTGACGGATAATTTGTATGTGTTTTTTCAACAATAATCAGCGTTAATGTTATTAAACGTAACTGAAAATATTATATATCTTACTTTCTGAACGTGTAAATAAGGCAAACGGCAAAGGATTGTTACCTGGCTTAAAAACGGCCTGTATGTAGGTCTCTGTTTACAGCTTATGCAGCCGCATGTTTAGCCGCACATTCAGTGTCATGGCGGTTATTGTGATGTTTCATAATGAAAGCAATAAGTGCATAATGCCGTTCAAAATGATATCTGACTTTTGTCAGGATTTTCTGTCGAAATAGAATTTAGAGAGCCTTTGGTTCGGTTCAGATGGTAAAGTATATTTACAATAAATCGCAAAAGGTATGCTTTTGAAAAATTACTCGGCCACTTTTTATCCGAAAGTGGCCCGTTTTCGCATCAAAAACAGCCCACTTTTCA
>ENA-OPSK01000057-OPSK01000057.1-human-gut-metagenome-genome-assembly--contig:-NODE-57-length-90598-cov-9.274555_pt1 | contig 90598 bp, 64 predicted proteins | sample MGYA00241807_ERZ501905 | MGnify/ENA primary metagenome ERZ501905 (study PRJEB25962, sample SAMEA2042111) | human gut metagenome | biome: human gut; feature: human-associated habitat; material: faeces...
AAGAGCACATATCTGGATGCACTGCCCAGGTATATCTGCCCGCGGGATGGACGCATCCATACCCAATTCCACCAGATGCTGACCGCAACCGGGAGGCTTGCCTCCCAGGATCCCAATCTTCAGAATATTCCGGTAAGGACGGAACAGGGGCGCCTGATCCGCACCGCCTTTGTCCCCGCCTCAGAGGAATACACCATGCTGTCTGCGGATTATTCCCAGATTGAACTGCGCATCATGGCAGCTCTTTCAGGAGACCCCGCCATGTGCGGAGCATTCAGGGAAGGACGGGATATCCATACGGAAACGGCCGCCCGTGTGTACGGCATTCCCCGCGACCAGGTGGACGCCGTTATGCGCCGTGCGGCCAAAACGGTGAATTTCGGCATTATTTACGGCATTTCCGCCTTCGGTCTCTCCCAGAGGCTGGGCTGCCCCCGCGGAGAAGCCGCCACTTTGATTGAAAACTATTTTACCCAGTTCCCCATAGTTAAATCCTTCATGGAAGACCTGGTTCACAAAGCGGAACAAGCCGGTTACGCGGAAACGCTATTGGGGCGACGGAGGATGATTCCGGAAATCAATTCCGCCAACAAGACCATTAAGTCCGCCGCGGAACGTACTGCCATCAACACCCCCATCCAGGGCACGGCGGCGGATATGATTAAAATAGCCATGATCCATGTGGACAAATTGCTGAAAGGCACCAGATCCCGGCTTATCCTCCAAATTCATGATGAATTGCTGGTGGACCTGCACAGGGATGAGTTGGCTCTCATTCCCAAGATAGAGGAAGCCATGGTCAGCGCGCTGCCCCTGCCCAACGGCGTTCCCATTCTGGTGGAAGCCAGGACGGGAGGCAACTGGCTGGAAGCCCATTAAAAAATATTTTTTCAAAAGACTCCCACGCGTTCCGCATTCCAGAATTCCCGCGCCTTCCCGATGCCGTATTTTCCCTTCCGGCCGTATCGGGTTCCAGTTTGTGGACGAGTTATCCCTCCAGCGGGAAATTTTTGAAAAGAATGATTCCCCCCGCGGCAGAAAAATGGGTGGGAAAGGATATCCCTTTGAAAAAATGAATTAAAGAATCAGAGCGTCCCCTGCCTGGAATTCCGGAACGGTCACCAGGGCTCTGCCGTCTTTTAACGCCACTACCTGCACCTTGCGTTCCTGCATTCCTGACGGCGTTTTTACCTGGATGGAGCTGCCGTCCCTGACGGCGGAAGCGGGAATCCACGCGGAAACGGGAACTTGAACATTGATGGCTACTTGAAGAGCCATGTTGACGGGAGCCACTTGCCACTCGGAAACATGGGAGGCATTCGGCTCCAGGGAGGCAATCAACACGGCGGAATTGCTTTTGGAATCCAGCGCCGCATCCACCGCCGTAACGCGGCCCAACCACTGCAGCCGTTTTCCATTATTCAGCACGCAAGAGGCGGTCAGAGCCGTATTCACCTTGCCCTGCTCATCCCTGGGCAATGCGGAAAATTCTTCCAGCGGAACGGGAATCCGTATCATCCGCTCCTGAAGAGGAATTACTTTCCCCACCGGCTGCCCGGCGACCACGCGGGCACCGGCTCCCACAGAGCATTCCACCACCTGGCAGGTATAGGGAGCTTCCAGCACCGTATCCCGGAGGGCCTGTTCTGCTTCCGCCACATACGCCTCCGCGGCGTTCAGCCTGGCGTTTACGGCTCTGCGCTGCGGAACCCGGAGCACCAGTTCGGATTCCTTTCCGCTTTTGGAGACGGAGCTGTATGTCTTTTTGATGGCTTTCAGGGCTTCCGCCTGCTCCGTAGAAACATCCAGGCGGGCCTGTTCCAGTTCCGCCTGAGCGTTCGCCAGTCGGGCGCGGTATTCAAATTTTTCCAATTCCATCAGGGGGGTTCCCTTCAGGACAATTTCCCCCACATTAAACAGGGGATGCACTTTGTCCACCTTTCCGGAAACGCTGGGAGAAAGCATCGTCAGGTAGGAGGCCTTTACGATGCCGGGCGCGGAAATGGAAAGAGTGTTCGTCTGCAGCCGGAGGGGTGTCTCCGTTCCTGCGGGCGCGCAGCCCCTGTTTCCGGAAGAGGAAAAAGAGACGGACGGCTCCGTTACAATAGCCGTGCCTATCAGAAGCGCCACAATCCCCAGGCCGATGCCTATGGACCAGGACGTTCCCTTTTTTTGAGGGGCCTCGCTCATCAACAGTTCCGGGGGAAACGCGTCCCGTTATTTGGGATATTCCGTCTCCATGATGTGAGAATAGGCCTCCGCCGTTTCCACAGCCACGGTTTCAATATTCTTCATCAACTGGGCAAACTGGGCTTCCGTGAGGTCCATGCCTTCCAGAACGAAGGACTGGCGGTAATAAACATACCCGCTGTTGGGGTCCAGCTGAAAGGCGCCGGCAGTCTGGTCCGCGTTCAGTTCGCTGAGGATAATGCTGACTTCCACACGGCGGTTTTCAGGAACCTTGGCGGCAAAAAGCACGTCAATGACCAGCGTCTCCGGACGTTCAATCATGGTGTACAGGAGGCTCACCGGGGTGAACGTATCACAGGGAACGAATGCGATGCCTGTCTTAATGTTGTGGTCATCAGCGGAAGTAATCCATTCCGTTTCTTCCCCTCTCTTTCTGAGAACGGTGTACACACGGTCCAAAAGGCTGAGATGCTGGTTTTCCATATTGAAAATTGTTTAACAGGGGGGTTGCTTGCAAAGGCGCATGCAACGTACGCGCCCGTTTACTGAATTCAAGCTTACTGGCATCCTTCTGATTCGTCAAGCTCTCCTGACGTAAAGAAATTGAAAAAACACGTATGCGGACGGCATAAAAAATACAGACGCCGTCCGAAAGGGCGGCGTCTGGAAAAAACGCGTGCGCCGGGAGTTCCGGCTTCTTTCCGAGGTTCTTTTTACAGGATATCCCCGGGCTGGTAGCCCGCCCCGTCCGGAAACCTGTCCGTCACTTCCTTCACCATGGAGCGGAATGCTTCCACCTGGGCGTCAGCCATGCCCGTAGCGGAGGAATTGGAATCAAAAATGCGCTGAAGGTCCGCCCGGTCTATTCCCAGGCGCCCGTCTTCCGCCAAGCGGTCCAGCAAATTGTTTTCCATGATTTTCCCGGCGCGCAGGTCATTGGAGACAGCCACGGCATGTTCCTTGATCACCTCATGGGCGGTCTCCCGGCCAATGCCGCGCTTGACGGCCTCCATCAGGATGGTGGTTGTCATCAGGAAAGGCAGGTAGCGGCGCAATTCCGCAGCCACCACGGCCTCATACACGCCCATCTGGTTCAACACGGTCAGGAAGGTTTCAAACAGGCCGTCCGCAGCGTAAAAGGAATCAGGCATGACTACGCGGCGCACCACGGAGCAGGAAACGTCCCCTTCATTCCACTGATCCCCGGCCAGCCCGGAAATCATCATCAGGAAGCCTTTCAAAATGACGTGGAAGCCGTTGACGCGCTCGCAGGAGCGGGCGTTCATCTTGTGCGGCATGGCGCTGGAGCCAGTCTGCCCCTTGGCAAACCCCTCCGTGGCCAGTTCATGGCCGGCCATCAGGCGCAGGGTCTTGGCGAAGGAGGAGCAGCCGGAGGTGAGTTCCACCAGCCCGGAAACCACGGAAAAGTCCAGAGAACGCGGATATACCTGCCCCACATTCATCCACTTGGCAGGGATGCCCAGGTGGGCGCACACGCGGTCTTCCAGTTCCAGCACGCGGACGGCATCCTGCCCGAAGAGGGAAAGCTGGTCAAGCTGGGTTCCAACGGCGCCCTTCAGTCCACGCACGCTGTAACGGTCCATGAGGGAAATCCAGGCCCCCAGGCCGTGCACGATGTCTTCCCCGAACATGGCGACACGCTTGCCCATGGTTGTGGTCTGCGCGGCTACATTGTGCGTGCGTCCGGCAATGGTCACGTGCTTCCATTGTTCAGCCAGGGCGCTCATGCGGTTCAACACGGCCACGGCCTTGTCCCGGATGATTTGCATGGACTTCCAAATCTGGAGCTGTTCCACATTTTCCGTCAGGTCCCGGGAGGTCATGCCCTTGTGGATATGCTCGCATCCGGCCAGCTCGCAAAATTCTTCTATGCGCGCCTTCACATCGTGGCGTGTCACGCGTTCGCGTGCGTCAATGGAGGGAAGGTTCACCTGATCTTTCACCCGTTCATAGGCCTCAATCACCCCGTCCGGAATATCCAGCCCCAGATCCCTCTGGGCTTTCATCACGGCAATCCAGAATTCGCGTTCCAGAATGATGCGGCCCTCTGCGGACCAGATGGATTTCATGGCGGCGGAGGCGTACCTTTCAGCCAGGACATTGGGAATCACGCTCATATCAAAATGTGTATATGCGGGGGTTATCAAAAACGGTGAGCCGCCATGATCATGACGGAAGGGAAAAAAGCAAGCACTTTCCCGCAGCTTCACGGATTAGGGACGCCGGGGAATTCCGCCGGCCGGCAAAGCCTCCCTTCCATGCCCCTGGTCCGGCATTGCGCCTCCCCGCCAATAAAAATTTCAAGAACAGGCAAAAATTTTTATTCCCGAATAACGGAATCGCAACACCTCCGCTTACCGCCATGTTCCTTCATTCCCTTGGCGGCGGCTCCAGGCCGTACCGGGCATAACCGGAAACGATTTCCTGAAGGATGGCGGAAATTTTTTCCAGGGAACGGACGGGGACGTATTCATACTTTCCATGGAAGTTGTGGCCTCCGGCGCACAGGTTGGGGCACGGCAGCCCCATGAAGGAGAGGCGGGCTCCGTCCGTGCCTCCGCGCACAGGGACGATTTCCGGCCTCACTCCAACGGCTTCCATGGCCCTGCGGGCATGTTCCACCAGGTGCATGTGCGGAAGTATCTTTTCCTTCATGTTGTAATAGGAATCCGTAATTTCCGCCTTTACCGTCCCCTCCCCGTATTTACGGTTCAGCAGGGCCGCGCATTCCTGCATGAATTCCTTCTTGCGCTCAAAGGCCGCCCTGTCATGATCCCTGATGAGGTATTCCGCAGCCGCCCGTTCCACATCTCCCCGGAGTGAATCCAGATGATAAAAGCCCTCGTACCCTTCCGTAAAAGCGGGATTCTGGAACGCGGGCAGCATTCCCTGGAATTCCATGAGAACCAGGCAGGCATTCAACATCCTGCCCTTGGCGCTTCCAGGATGAATGGAAGAGCCCCGCACCGTCACTACTGCGGAAGCCGCATTGAAATTTTCGTATTCAATTTCCCCCAGGGCGCCTCCGTCCACGGTATAGGCGAAATCCGCACCAAATCGCGCCACGTCAAAGGCATCCGTTCCGCGTCCTATTTCCTCATCCGGGGTGAAGGCGATCCGTATCTCGCCGTGAGGCCGTTCGGGGTTCAGCAGGAAGGAGGCTGCCATATCCATGATTTCCGCCACACCGGCCTTGTCGTCCGCTCCAAGCAGGGTAGTTCCATCCGTCACGACCAGGTCCTGGCCCAAATAATCCGCCAGTTCGGGAAAAACGGCGGGGGAAAGCACCATTCCCTGTTCCGGATTGAGCAGGATGTCTCCGCCGTCGTACGAGCGCACGATGCGGGGCTTCACTCCGCTGCCGGAGACTCCCGGAGCCGTATCCACATGGGCCACCCAGCCGATGACGGGAACATTCCCCTCCACGTTGGAAGGGATGGAGGCGTAAACAATTCCGGAATCATCATCCAGTTCCGCCTGCGCTCCCATGTCCTTCAATTCCCCGACCAACAGCCGGGCCAGCTCCGTCTGGCCGGGGGTGGACGGCACGGTGGCGGAATCCGTGTCCGACTGAGAGCCCACGGAGACATACTTCAAAAAACGGTCTAAAACGGAGATGTTCATGGGAAAAATCAAGGATTGGCAAGAGTCTACCACCCGCCCCCGCGAACACAAGCACAAGACACGGTTTATTCTTGCGATTCAGGACGGTGTGCCGTATGTAAACAAAGCTTCTCCCCATGATGACTCCTCTCCCCCTTGGCATTACCCTTGCTTTGTCCCTGACCTGCGGCTCCATGCCCCTTCTGGCCCAGGGGTCGTATATGCCCGGCCCCATGCCCGCCACCGCCGGGACAAAGCAGGATCCAACGGACATGTACCTGGAGGCGTTGAGGCTGGTGACCCAAGCCGCAGGACTGGTGGAAAAACGGGATTATATAGGAGCCATCCGCCTGACGCAGCAGGCGGAAGACAAGTTCGGACGCCTGGCTAAGTCTTATCCCCAATGGCGCCCCAACCTGCTGCAAACGCGCCGCCAGCTCAACAGGGAAAATCTGGACCAGTGGCAGAAGCTGGCCCAGCAGCAGGCCGCCGCCTCTTCTTCATCCGGCCTGGAGCTGGAACGCCCGGCCTCCGTGCCGAAGCGCCCCAGGCCAAAACCCAACATAGCCCTCCCTCCCGGCTACAAGGGCGTGGAATTCCCTACCCGTCCCGGAGAATCCCTGATCAATACCATCCCGTCCCCTTCCGTTTCTCCCGGGGCGGCTCCGGAAGTGGTGGAGAGCAATTACGAACGCATCCGCAGACTGCTGGATAAAACCACCATGGAGAACAATGCTCTGATCCAGGCTCTCAAGCGCACCCGCCGGGAGCAGGAGGAGATTCTGGCAAAACTGGCCGTGGCATCCGCCGGAGAATCCGTTTACCGGGATGAATTGCTCAAGGTCAAAAAGCAGATGGAGGATGAAAGAAAGACCAGCAACAAGCTTATCCAGACTCTCACCAGGAGAGTGGAGGAACTGGAACAAAATGTCACCTCCCTCAGCCAGGACAAAGCCCGTTATCTGGCGCAGATCGCCGATCTTCAGCTGCAGCTCAGGGAGTACCAGGACAAGCTGGACAAAGTGACGGATGAGAAAAACGCCCTTCAGAAAGACCGGGACCAATTGGCGGCCCTGGTGGAGCTCAACAGCCCGGACAAAACAAAAAACCTGTTGGACCGCAACCTGACGCTGGCGGCCCAGCTCAAGGATGCCCAGGACAAAATCGCCGCTCTGGAAACGGCCAAATCCGATTCCGAAGAACAGCGGAAAGCCAACCTGAAAGCGTTGGAAGAGGCGCGTGAGGAATCCGCAGACCTGAAACAGAAACTGATTGCCATCCGGGATGAAAACATCGGCTACCGCAAACGCATCACAGAGTTGAATACCAAGCTCATCAATGCGGATGTGGAACTGTCCAAGCTGGAGGCCAATCCGGAAAAAAGCCCGCTTCTTCTGGAAGAAAACCAGCTGCTGCGCTCCACCATCGCCAAGCAGCTCCGCATACTTTCCGTGCAGGACCAGAGCCGCTCCCTGCTCATCAGCACTTATAAGCGGCTGCATCAGGAAAATCCGGACACGGCGGAAATAGCCTCCCTGATGGACAATGAAGAAGCCATCAAGCTCACTCCTGCGGAAAAACAAATTGTCAACGCCATTGCCAGGGATAACAATATCAATGTTCCCCTGACGGATCAGCAGAAGGAAAAAATCAACAAGCTGGCGCAGGCCCTCTCTGCGGAACGCGGCAAGGCCGCCCAGCTTGCCCGGGATTTGGAACTGGCGCGCAGCCAGATGAAGACCAAAGCGGACAAATCCGCCAGAAACGACAAGAAACAGGCGGAAGCCCTGGCGCGGGCCCAGAAAGCCCTGGAACAGAAAAACATTCAGGTGGAGGAACTCACCCGGCAGATGGAAGAACTGAAAAGCCGTTCCGCCGAACAGGCCCGCCTGGCCGCCATCTCCGCCGGAACCATTACTCCGGACCAGGAAAAAGCGCTGAACCGGAGCATGGAAACCACGGTACGCCGGAAGCTGGAGGCGGAAGCCCTGGGGCAAGGCGCCGCAGAAGCCTTCGCCAAAAAACGCTATGCCGCCGCGGAACAGCTGTACCGGACTTTGCTGGACTTCCAGCCGGCCCACGTTCCGGCCCTGGTCAATCTGGGGACCATTCTGCTTCAGCGCAACAAGGCGGAAGAAGCCATTAAATTTCTGAAAAAAGCCACGGAACTGGACGCCTCCTCCTCCCCCGCATGGTTCATGATGGGGGTGGCCCAATACCGCGCCGGGGAAGACCACCACGCCATCGCCTCCCTGACGGAAACGGTCAGGCTGGATCCGGCCAACGCTCCCGCCCTGCTTTATCTGGGCAACCTGGAAACCAGCGCCGGGAACTATGAAAAAGCGGTGGTCCACTTTGAAAACGCCCTGAAAATCCAGCCGGAATCACCGGACGCGCACTTCAACCTGGCCTGGACCTATTCCCGGCTGGGCCGCACGGCGCAGGCACGCAAAAGCTATGATGCAGCCATCCGCTGCGGAGGCTTGCCGGATTCCGACCTGGAGCTTGCCATTACCGGAACCACCACCCTTCCCCGCAAAAAACAGGCTGCGGACCAGAATCCCGCATCCGCTGCAAAAGAGGACGGCCCCCAGCTGGCCGCGGCAATAAGCGATCCGTCTGCCATTCCCCACGACGCTAATGAAGTGCCTGCTCATGTGGCGGAGGATCCGAATGCGCAGGAAAAGCCGTCCGCCGGTCCCAAACAGGTTGTCGTCAGCCACCGTCCGGAAACCGAACCCGTTTCTCTGGCAGCCCAAATGAGGGAAACTGCCCCTGCGGCGGCATCCGCACAACCTCCGGCAGAAGCCGCAACTGCCGCAACGGAAACGACCAAACCGGAAAAGCAGGAACCTCCGCGCAGGAAAAGCCGTTTCCGAATCGGTTCCTGATGGAATTCTCCCCTTTCCCACTAAATAAAGCCATGTATCACGTTTCCATTTTAGGACTGGGCCTCATTGGCTCACGGATTGCACGCCATATGGCCGGAATGGGCGACAAGGTCACCGTCTGGAACAGAACTCCGCGGGAAGATTTTCCGGAAGCGGTTCCTACCCCGGCGGATGCGGCACGCGCTTCCAAAGTTATCCAGCTCTATCTGAAAGACAGGAATGCTTGTCTGGAAGTGTTTGAACAAATGAGAGGGGCTCTGACACCGGAGCATATCATTCTAAACCACTCAACCATTGACCTGGCGACCGTCGGCAAACTCTCCCTGATGAGTTCCGCCATCGGCTGCACGTATGTGGATTGCCCGTTCACCGGCTCCCGTTTGCCCGCGGAAAAAGGGGAACTGGTTTACTACGTTGGCACGGATTCCACCACACTGGACCGCATACGCCCCGTGCTGGAGCACAGTTCCCGGGACATCCTGCACCTGGGCGGCATCGGAGCCGGCACCGTCGTCAAACTGGTCACCAACATGGTCTCCGCCACTATGGTGCAGAGTTTGAGCGAAGCCCTGGCTATCTCCCAGGCGTACGGCATTTCCCAAGAAATGCTGGGCCAGGCCATTTCCCGGAACGTCATCGCCTCCCCTCTGGCTGCATTTAAGCTGCCCCTGATGGCAAAGCGTGACTTTTCCACCCATTTCTCCCTGGACAACATGAGGAAAGACAGTATTTACGCTCAGGAACTTGCCGCAGAAAAAGGAATCCACCCGCCTGTTGCCGCCCTGGTTTCCTCCATCATGGGGAAGCTGTGCCGGGAAGGCCGCGCGGAAGAGGATTTCAGCTGTCTGGCGGAACAATTCGACTAACTTTTTCCGTTGATGAAATTCAGGGGAACATGCGTCTTTCTGTTGACGGCTCTTCTTCTGCTCCCTGCCGGCCGGGGACAGGAACGAAAGGAGCCTGGCAATGATTCTTCCGCGGAAGTGCGGCAGACGGAAGAAGAATCAGCATCCGTCCAGGATGCGGATTTTATTGATGACGCCTCGGACCGTCCAGTATTGCAGGGCAGTTCCAATGTAAACCCCGTCGTTCCCCCTTCACCTTCGGCAAGGACCGCCGCCGGAGCGGAGGAACAGCCCGCCAAAAGGCAGCCGTTCACCAGCGTTTCCACCTCCAAGCAATTCCACGTCACCGGGATGGACTCCCTGCTGGCCGGGGCCATCGCCACCCGGGCGGATGCCATACGCACCGCGCTGCTAAAAGTCCTCAAGCAGCCTGACGAATGGAAAAACGGCATCAACATCCGCCTGGTAGGAGAGCCGGGAAGCCCCGTTCCGGCCAACCCCGTCCGCATGCAAACCGTCATTGTAGGCAATACCCTCTCCTATAGCATTTTCATTCATCTGGGCCACGGCATCAACCAGGACAGCCTGCGCCGCGCCATCGTCTCCACCCTGCTTTATGAAATGATGCTGCGCACAGTGGACCCGGAAGGCCTGCCGGACAACGTCACGCTGCCCCCCTGGCTGATTGCCGGGTTGGAACAGGCTGTTCTGTGGCACAATAATGAAGCTGACCGTGCCATGTATTCCACCCTGTTCCAGCAGTCCGGAATTATGACTCCGGAAGAAATCCTGAATTGCCGGGAACCGGAAAAGGAACTGGATGCGACCTCTTACGCGGCCTATCAAACTTCCTGTGGAGCCCTGGTGCTTTGCCTGCTGAACCAGGAAAACGGTCCGGAAGGGATGAAACAGCTTCTGGACCAGGCTATTCTGGGCAATGACGATCCCAGAAACCTCATCAAACGCCATTTTCCGCAGCTCAGCCTGACCCCCACTTCCCTCCATAAATGGTGGACGCTTCAGCTTTCCCGCATGGCGACGCCTCCCCTGACGGAAACTCTCACGATTACGGAAACGGAACGTCATCTCCAGGAAGCCCTTACCCTGGTCAAGTATGATCCGGATACCCGCACCACCGTCACATTTCCCCTGGATGACCTGGAACAGGCCCGTTCCCTGCCGGATCTGAACAGGCAGCTTTCCAACGTGGCTGGCAGCCTGCTCAACCTCAGCAGGCGTTCCTTTCCTTCATACCGGCCCGTCATTGTAGAATATGCCAAGCTGGTGGCCCTGATGCAAACAGGGAAAGTCAACAGCCGGGAAGCCGTCCCCAAAATCAGCCAGCTTCGGGAAATAAGAAACCTTTCCATGAAAACCGCCCGCCGCGTCCGGGACTATATGGACTGGTATGAAATCAACACGCGGTCCGGAACCGGCAAGACATTCGCTTCCTACGCGGCAGCCGTGAAAATCCTCCGGGAACAGGAACAGCCGGCCAATACCCCTGTTTCCCGCTACTTGGACGACATTGAAAAACTGTACACCCTCCCGGCCAGGGCTCCCGTGCCCTCCCTGCATGGGAAGGATTAAGGAATTAAGGAAAGGCGTTCTGCGGCGGAGCCATCCTGCCGTCCCTATCAAGAGCGCCGCACTTCTAAAAAACGGCTTCCCGTGCCGTGCAATGTTCTATCTTCACGGCATCACAAAATGCCGATGAGTTCTCCCCGGAAGCCGGATGGTGCGGAAATCTGGTGCTATGAAGAGAATTGCTTGCCGGAACATGCCAAATCACCGGCAGAAACCATGCATCACGTCATGAACCAATAGACTGTCCGTCAGCGTTTTGAATCATTCTCTGCATCAGCGCTCATCCCCGCCGCAGAAACGCGCATTTTTTTATGTGGTCTTTTTTTATTCAGAAAGATTCAGGGATTGTCTTTCCCAAGATGATTTGCAATCATCACCCCGAATTATTTTCATATCACTACATAATATGGACACGTCATTGAAACTCCACGGCCTGGTGGCCGCCGTACACACTCCGTTCAAGGCGGACGGTTCCCTGAACCCTTCCAGCGTTGACGCCCAGGCCAAGCTGCTTGCCTCCCAGGGCATCAAGCTTGCTTTCATTACCGGCAGCACCGGGGAATCCTCCTCCATGCAGCTTGAAGAACGCAAGGAAATCTATTCCGCCTGGAAGGAAGCCTCCGCCAAGCATGGCGTGGAAGTTATCGCCCATACCGGTTCCAACAGCGTCTGGGACGCCCGGGAACTGGCCTCTTTTGCCCAGGAATGCGGATTCGTGGCCACCAGTTCCCTGGCCCCGTCCTACTACAAGCCCGGCACTGTTCAGCGCCTGGTGGAATGCTGCGCCTTCGCCGCCTCCGGCGCTCCCGACCTGCCCTATTATTACTACGATATCCCCGTGCTGACGGGCGTACGCTTCAATCCGGTGGATTTCATCAGGCTGGCCAAGGAACAGATTCCGAATTTCGCAGGCATCAAATTCACCAATCCGGATCTGGCCCTGTACCAGACCACGCTGAATTACGACGAAACCGTGGATATTCCCTGGGGTGTGGACGAATGGTTTACGGGCGCCCTTTCCGTGGGGGCCAAGGGCGCTGTGGGGAGCTCCTTCAACTTTGCTCCGGCCCTGTATCAGAAACTCATGAAAGCCTTTGCGGAAGGCGACGTGGAAACGGCTCGCGACTGCCAGTGGAAATCCGTTCAGATGATCAATATCCTGGCCTCCAAGGGCTATATGGGATGCGCCAAGGCTCTGATGGGCTGGCTGGGCGTCGATCTTGGACCCGCCCGACTTCCGCAGGGCAACCCGACCGCAGATCAGCTGAAGGAACTCCGTTCCGAACTGGAAGGCATCGGCTTCTTCCAGTGGGCTTTAAACTGAATCCCGGAACCTGACCGACATGGCTGCAACTCTTGATATGCCCTCCCTGGGCAAGTTCTACCGCCGCCAGCTTCTGGAAGACGTCCTGCCGTTCTGGTTCCCCCGCGCCTACGACGAAAAAAACGGTGGTCTTTACCACTGTTTTGACGCAGACGGCACGCTGGTGGACTCCGACAAATCCGTCTGGGCCCAGGGCCGTATGGCATGGATGCTGCTGACGATGTACAACAGCATCGAAAAGAATCCGGACTGGCTCAAATGGGCGGAAAGCGCCCTGGAATTCCTGAAGACCAAGTGTGTTGACCCGGCGGACGGCCGCATGTTCTTTCATGTAGCCGCCGACGGTACCCCCATCCGCAAACGCCGCTACGCCTACAGCGAATCTTTCGCCGCCATCGCCTTTGCAGCGCACGCCAGGGCGACCGGCAGCAGGGATTCCGCCCGTGAAGCCCGCCACTGGTTCGACATCTTCACGGACAACTGCTTCACTCCCGGCAAAATGGTTCCCAAATTCACCGGGGAACGCCCTACGACCGGTCTGGGCACCCGCATGATTACCCTGAACACAGCTCAGGAAATGCGCAAGTACCTGGGAGATGACGACGGCTTCTATACCGGCTGGACAGACCGCTGCATCAACGACCTCCGCACCCTGTTCATGAAACCTGACATCCAGGCAGTCATGGAAGTGGTGGGAACGGACGGCTCCATCATCGACCACTTCGACGAACGCACCCTGAACCCCGGCCACACTACGGAGGGTGGGTGGTTCGTGCTGGAAGAAGCCCGCCATCGCGGCAATGACCCCGAACTCATCAAGGTGGGCTGCGACATGATCGACTGGGCATTCGCCCGCGGCTGGGACAAGGAAAACGGCGGCATGCTGTACTACACGGACGTGTACAACAAGCCCGTTCAGGAATACTGGCACAACATGAAGTTCTGGTGGCCGCATGATGAAGCGCTCATCGCCATGACGCTCGCCTACAAGCTCACAGGGGAAGAACGCTATGCCATCCGTCACGACATGGTGCGCAACTGGGCTTTCTCCCACTTCCAGGACGTTCAGCATGGCGACTGGTTCGGCTATCTGAACAAGGACGGTTCCAGGGCCAACACCCTCAAGGGGAGCCTCTGGAAATCCTTCTTCCACCATCCCCGCGCCATGTGGTGCTGCGCCCACTACTGCGGCGCCATTTAAGAAGGCGTCAGGCTGTTTCCCGTCAGGCGGTCATTCCATATCCATGGAACGGCCGCTTTTTTATGCCCTCAATACCAAAATTCAGAGGGTTCCGGATAAAACAATCTATCCGTTTTTCCACCCTCAACACAGGATAATATCCTCCGTCCGCACCACCACATCGCCGGGATCCAGCATGGCGTTAATCAGGGAACAGAAGCGGAATTTGCCTATATCTTCCGCTCTTACGGAACATTCCCGAATGTCTCCGCGGGACAGCAGGAAGGCGCGCTTGGTTCCCGGGAGCAGGAAAGTTTCCGGAGTAATCCAGGAGGCCCCGTCCCCGAACACCACGTTGCTGTACCGCGTATCCGTCACCATCCCGTTCCGGAGAATCAGCGCTTCTTCGTCACAGCCCAAGACCGCCCCTGCCGCCAGAAGCCCTGTCCGATCCTCCCACTTGCATGAGTAATCCAGCCCGGGCATTTCCACACACGTCAGCGTCTGCACCTGCCGGGGACGGTAGGGCTCAAAGGAGGTACGGCGCACCCTTCCCCGCGTATCATACGTGATATGGCATTTGTAAACTCCACGGCTCTCCGGACCGGGACAGGCCGAAAGAACGGAAGCCAGATCGGGAACGGGAGCTCCGTCCGAACCATGAACGCCGATGGCGGCCTCCACCCTCCGCTGGTGCCAGGGAAGCAGGCAGGGAGCGCCATTCTCCCATTTAACGGTTTCAAAAATCAAACGGCACATAAACTTTGGCAACAGATTCCCGGTATTCCTCTTCCATCCGGCTCATGACGGTAATCCCTCCACCGCTCTTGTATACCATTCCCCGCTCATCCTCCTCCATGAAGCGGATGGAGACGGCGGAATCCAAATCCCGCCCGTTGAAAAAGCCGAAAATTCCGGTATAAAACCCCCTTTCCATATTCTCCGCTTCCGCGATGGCCCGGCAGGTGGCTTCCTTGGGCGCTCCGGTCACGCTCCCGGCGGGAAGCAGCTTCAGAAGGATTTCCCCCAGGCGGGAACGCCAGTTTTCCGGCAACAGCCCTGAAATTTCGGAACTGCATTGAAGAATAGAGCCTTTGGACGTTTCTACCGGGCTGATATAGCGGTAGCGTTTTACCTTCACGCCGGTTGCCACCATGGAAAGATCATTGCGCATCAGGTCCACAATGGTGGCGGATTCCCTATTCTCCTTTTCATCCGTTTCCAGCCAGCGGCGCGCTTCCTGCGTAGCGGACGGCGCCGTTCCCTTCATGGGAAACGTGGAAATGGAGCGCCCGCGCACCGTGACAAACGGTTCCGGAGAAAAGCAGACGCAGCCGCGGCCGTGCACTCCGGAAATCCGCGCGTCCGGCCCCAGCAGCATCCGGTAAGGCGCGCGGGCAAACCGGAACAGATGGCGCAGCGTCAGGTTGGTTTTCACGGGGGTGGACACGCATAAATTCAGCAGGTAGGAATCCCCCCTCATCAGATGGTTCCGGACGGAGGCGAAGGATGCCGCATACCGGGACATGGGCTGGGGGGATGGAATGAACCGCAGCCGTTCCGGAAGCGGAGGGCCGCCGTCCTGACTTCCCATCGCGCCCAGCGGCAGGGAAAAAGCAGCCATGCGCTCCCCCTCCGTTTCCGAAGGTTCAAACAGCAGGTTATGGCCCATATCATGGGAAATGACAAAAAAGAACGGACATTCCGCACGGCCCAGGGCGTTCATGCGGCTGATGGTCTGTTCCCGTGTGTACATTGTCGGGAATTACTCTATCATGTGCGCGCCATGAGTCAACCGAACGTCTGGATCATCGACCACCGGGATTCTTTCACCTGGAATCTTGCAGAACTCGTCAGAAGGACGGGAATGGCCGTTCCGCGCGTGGTTTCCAATGAATCCCCGGAACTGGAACAGGCGGTTCAGGCGGGGGAAAAGCTTATCCTGTCTCCCGGTCCGGGAACGGTGGAGGATGCCTGCCACCGGGCCACCTTCCGTCTTCTGGACCGCCTGCCCCGCTTTACCCCGGTGCTAGGCGTATGCCTGGGGCATCAGATCCTGGGCGTGCGCTTCGGAGCCCGTCTGGAACACCTTTCCCGGCCCCTTCACGGAGCACGGGAATTCATACGCAGGACGGAGCAGTGTCCCCTTCTGGAAGGATTGCCGGAACAATTTCCTGCAGCACTTTACCATTCCTGGCGCCTTGCCGCTTTTCCCTGGCCGGCTGAGCTGATGGTCACGGCGAGGGATTCCGGGAAAAATGTGCAGGCCATCCGCCACAGGCACCTCCCCCTTTACGGCATTCAGTTCCATCCGGAATCCATCCTGACGCCGGACGGAGAAGCGCTGCTCCGGAACTTCCTGTCCCTTCCGGCAGGCAGCCGGGAAAAACGGCGCATCAAATGATTCCATCCCAGCCCCCGGCATCAGGGATGAACGGGACAAGGCCGGAAAGTGTCTCACTCCCGTGCGGTTCCGGCTCCCATACCCGGCCGCTTCAGAGATAACGTTTTTCACCTTTATGAATGCACAGGACGAACTCAAGATCAGGGACATGGAAATCCTGTTCCAGCCTTTTCACTCACGCAAGCTCAGCACTCCCACCCGTATCGTCCTTCCGGCCATGACCCGGGGATTTTCTCCCAACGGGGTTCCCACGGACCAGGTAGCCGCTTATTATAAAAGGCGGGCCGGGCATGAAGTAGGACTCATCATCACGGAGGGCACTTTCATTGACGAGCCCAGCGCCTCGCCTTCCTCCAACTATCCCAATTTCTTCGGGGGCGCTTCCCTGCGGGGATGGAAAAAGGTGCTGGAAGCCGTCCACACCACGGATTGCAAAATAGCCCCGCAACTCTGGCATGTGGGCATGGCCCGGCCCTTCAAGGGAGAAAACCTGCCCAATCCGGAGTTGCCGCCCATCGGCCCTTCCGGAATTGACGTAAACACGCTGGAACAGACGGCGGAACCGATGAGCATCGCTAAAATTGAGGAGGTTATCAATGCTTTTGCGAGGGCGGCTGCGGACGCCAAGCGGCTGGGTTTTGACGGTGTGGAACTGCATGGAGCGCACGGCTACCTGATTGACCAGTTTTTCTGGAAGGAGACCAACAGGCGCACGGACGAATACGGAGGCGACCTGGTAGGCCGGACCCGTTTTGCCAGCCGCATCATCCATGCCGTCCGCAAGGCAGTGGGCAGCCAGTTCCCCATCATCTTCCGCTTCTCCCAATGGAAAACAGGCCATTATAACGCCAAGCTGGCGTATACCCCCATGGAACTGGAAGCTTTTCTGGCTCCGCTGACGGATGCGGGCGTGGATATCTTTGACTGTTCCACGCGCCGGTTTTGGGAACCGGAGTTTGAAGGTTCCCGCCTCAATCTGGCCGGCTGGACCAGGAAGCTTACCGGAAAGCCCACGATCTCCGTCGGCTCCGTGGGGCTTAAGGGAGATTTTACGAATGCCTTTGACGGGGGGCCGGAAGCGGAGGCCGCCAGTGTGGAACCTCTGGCGGAACGGCTGAAAGCAGGGGAATTCGACCTGATTGCCGTAGGCCGCGCCCTGCTGGCGGATGCGGAATGGGCGGAAAAAATACGCCATGCGCGGGAAAAAGATATCCACCTGTTTACGAAGGAAGACCTGAAAACGCTGAAATAACGGATTTGCCTGACCGCAAGGATGATGGGGGAACTCACTCCGCAAAGCCGGGAGGGGCAAAAACGCCAGGCCGCTCCAAAACGGAGGAGCCGTCTTCTTTCCCCGTTTCCTCAGCAATCATCATTCCCGCAGAGGAGATTCTTTTATTTCTTCCTGACGCGGACAGTCAGGTACAACAGCCGCAAAAGAGCCAATGCCGGAATCTGAAGCGTCAGCAAATACCACGGAGCGGACCCGAAATATTCCAGTACGGTTCCTGCCGGGGCATACCGGGTAAAACCGTAATTCGTATCCAGCCAGATATTCACCGGAATAATACAAACCAGGTAGGCGTCGCACAAACCCAGCGCCCGCATGTCGTCCCACGGCCGCGCACGCCATTGCAGGACGGCGGGAAGGTAAAGAGCGGAAATCAATAAAAGCCCGTGCCCGATGAAAAAGACGAAAAAGGCGGCAGAGGGGAAACCGTCGTGAAGCATGGGGGTAATCAATCCCTGGACGCTTGCCGTCAGCACGCCGAAATACGCCACGGCGCATGCCCAGGGTGTACGGAACCACAGGGCGATAAAACAGACCAGAGCCATCAGACTGCAAAAATGCAGCGGAAGCCTGTCCTGCCAGGGCTCCCAATGTTCTCTGACAATGCGGCCGAATGTTTCCATCAGAAACGTCAGCAGGAAAAAGCTTCCCAGAACCTTTCCCACAAGCAAACGACTCTCCATCCGGAGCCGCCGGCATCCCCACAGGATCCCCCCTGCTGCCAGAGCCACGATGCCCAGGGCAGCCCAGTGCGGCAGGCTCCAACGGACAAACAGGGGCGCAATTTCTCCGGTCATAAAAAAATCCATCAACGGGAAGGAGGAGGTTCCGGGCACGCATGAAGTTTGGCGCTGACAGCCTCCACCTTAAGACGCAGAACACATACGGAACGGACCATGCCGGGGGTAAAATCCGCATCCCTGCCCGTCTGGTGCAGCATGATGCGGCGCAAGGCATGCATCTTTTCCTCATCCTCCCGGAGAAATTCGACGACGCCACGCCCCATGACGCAGCCGTAGGCGTAACTGTACCGGCACGGGACATCCTCCTCCAGCAACACATGATCCCCATCCATTTCAAAAGAAACCTCCGGACGGTTTTGCAGGATATCCAGCTTCCTCCCTTCCCTGGCGCAGTGGAAAAACAGGCTCAGGGAACCATTTTTTTCTTCATATCCGAAGTTGAGGGGAACTACATACACCTCCCTGCCGTCCCACAGTCCCAGGCGGCACACCTTGAACCGGGCGACCATTTCCATCAAATCCCCGTGCCGGGTCACTTCCCTGTCTTTTCTTCTCATAAGCCGGCGCCCTCCATCCATTCATTCATGCAAAGGGCGGCACGTCCGGCGAGCAGGGAGCCATTCCGTACGGAAGCCGCCCGAAGTCCGCAAATATCCGTTCCCGACTGCATCAATTCACAGGCATGGCCGGTCAGCCACTCCTCCATCCGGGAAACATCCGCCTCCACATGGAACTGGAGAGCTAGGGCATGCCTCCCTATGCAAAAAGCCTGATGGGGAGTCACCTCCGTGGATGCCAGCAGGCGCGCTCCGGAAGGGACATCAAACGTATCCCCATGCCAATGCAGAACGGGCACCCCCTCCAGATAACGGAGAGGGGACAAACGCCCGTCCCCCGTCAGGGATACGGTTCCCCACCCTATTTCCCTGGCCTTTCCGGGATAAACGCGGCTGCCGAGGGCATGGGCCATCATTTGAGCTCCGAGGCATACGCCCAGCAAAGGCTGCCGACTTTCCAGACGCATGCGGACCAAACCCAGTTCCGTCTTCAAATAGGGATACGATTCCGTATCCCCCACCCCTACGGGACCGCCCAGCACCACGCACAGGTCAGCCTCCAGCCATTCCCGGACGGAAGGACAGGGAGCGCCCGCCCGAATGTACCGTGTTCGGAAGCCCCTGTTCCTGAAAAGAGGTTCCAGCGTACCGAGATCTTCAAAAGCCACATGGCGCAGGGCCAGGCAAGTGCGGGATGCAGAACGGCTACTCATGGCGACGGAGGATGAACCTCAACAAGGAATATAGAAAAAAATCCTCCGGGAAAAGCTTTTTGCCCTCTTCCCTCCGCATTTCCGGAACCAGGATGTCCATCATGAAACAGAAATATCCGCCACATCCGCAAAAAAGCCCTCCGCCGCACGGCATAAATCCACAGGATTCAATTCAATCTGGCACCCCAGACGTCCGCCGCTCACCACCATCTCCGGCAGGGCTTCCGCGCTGGCATCAATCACCGTAGGGTATTTCCTTTTCATCCCCAAAGCCGTGCAGCCGCCGCGCACGTACCCCGTCACGGCGGTAATATCCTTCACCGGAAGCATGGAAAGAGCCTTTTCTCCCACGGTGCGGGCAGCCTTTTTCAAGGAAAGCTCCGCGCCTATGGGTATCACGAACACGTAATACTGCCGAGGAGCTCCCTCCGTTACCAGCGTCTTGTACATCTTCTCCTCCGTCAGGTTCAGTGCTTCCGCCGTATGCCGCGCATCCACAAACTCGCGGCATTCATAGGAATAATGCCTGTACGGGATATGCAGCGCATCCAGCAGGCGCATGGCATTTGTCTTTGCCTCCTTCTTTTTGGACATAAACTTGAAAAGGGAACGTCCCGGTAACATAGAAAAAAAGCCGTCCTTTGACAAGGCCGAGCCCCCCGACGGCCCCTATGAAAAAGTGGAACGGAAACGGGAATTTCTCTGAAAGAGCGGTAAGGACAGCAACACCGTTCCCCCAGTGCAGCCCGTTCACAGCGGAGAATTTCAGAAACGGAGGACGGCGAAAAAGAAAAAGGAAAAAACGCCTCATTTCCTCAGAACCCTTGACTTGCCGCTGGCAGAAAAGATAACATCCGGTATCATGGAAGATTATCGTGTCCGGAGAAGCCTTGGAGAACATGTCCTGCGCTGCTCCGTCCTGATTGCTGCGCTCTTCATCATGTCTCTGGGCATCGCTTTGTCCACCAAGGCTGACCTGGGAGTCTCCCCCATCTCCTGCACGCCCTATGTGCTCAGCCTGGCATTCCCTATAACCATGGGGACCGTCACCATCCTCATGCACCTGAGCTTTGTGGCCGTGCAGGCGGCCCTGCTGAAAAGGCAATTCCGTCCGGCGCATCTGCTCCAGATTCCCATAGCTTTTATCTTCGGCTTTCTGACGGACTTTTCCATGTGGATCATGGCGCCTCTGGAACCGGACGGATACCTGTGGTCCGTTATTCTCTGCCTGTTCAGCTGCGTGGTAATCGGATTCGGCGTCTTTCTTCAGGTTAAGGCGGATTCCGTTCTTCTGGCAGGGGAAGGCATGAGCCTGGCCTTCGTCAAACTCTTCAAATGGGAATTCGGAGCCGTAAAAACCGGGATGGACTGCACGCTCGTCTGCATCGGACTGGCCTGTTCCCTCATCTTCCTGCCCGGACTGACAGGCATACGGGAAGGAACCGTGGTGGCCGCCGTCCTGGTGGGAATGATCGTCCGTTTTTTCAACAGGCACGTCTTCTGGCCGGACAGGCTCCTGGAACGGCTGGCGCGCCCCGGAGCAGCAAGCGAGCTTCCTCCGCTGGCACAAACGGCCGCTTATGCTCCGGACGCCCCTCTGGTCATTTCCATTGACCGGGAATACGGTTCCGGCGGCCATGCCATCGGGAAAATGCTGGCGGAAAAGCTGGGCATCCGATTCTACGACTCGGAACTGGTGTACCTCACGGCCTCCCGGAGCGGCCTCACTCCGGACTACATCCGCAAGCACGAACAACAGCTTTCCAGCCGCTTCCTGCACGAACTTTACGCCCAGAACTATGCCTACACGGCGGAGGAAATGCCTCCTGAAGACGCCACCTTCCTGGCACAGAGCAAAGTCATCCGGGACATTACGGCCAGTCAGGCATGCGTCATCGTGGGCCGCTGCGCCAACTTCATCCTGAAAGGGAGGCCCAACCTGTTCAGTGTTTTCCTTCATGCGGACCGGGCCACGCGCATGCAGCGCGTTATTGAAAACTATGGGGTAGAACCTAGCGGGGCTGCCCGGGCCATGGACATCATGGACTCCCGCCGCCGCACCCACTGCCTGCACTACACCGGGCAGGAACTGGGCAATGCACGCCTCTACGACTTGTGCGTCAACACGTGCGATTACGGACTGGAACGCACGGTGGAACTGATTCTGGAAGCCATCAATACCAGAACCGAACAATCTTCCGCTGTAGAAACGGTTCCCGTCCGCTCCGCATCTTTTCCCGAACCGGAAGAGGACAGCATTCCCGGAGAAATATCCCTCGCCTGACAGGGGCAAATGTCTCCAACAGCCAATACTTATGTAACAACTGCCCTCCCGGCACCTTGTTCACCGGTAACAGAATCCGTTGTCTGAAAAAACTGCCTGGCCGATAAATAGGAAACTCTCTCCCCCTTTCCATAATCCCCGCAAAGGGAAAGATTCCGTATCTCCTTCAGATGAAAAACCGGCTGGAAAACGAATGGCCCCTTCCACACAAAAGGCTGCCCCTCCCAACTCCCCGTTTTTTTGCCGGCTGCATAATTCAAAACAACAAAAGGCAGCCTTTCTGAGTCCAAAAAACATGAGACTCTGGACACTCCACCCCTCTTACCTGGATGCTATCGGCCTGGTTGCCCTGTGGAGGGAAGGCCTCCTGGCACGCAAAGTTTTGCAGGGGCAGACAAAAGGATATATCCATCATCCTCAACTCTTCCGCTTCCGGGAGACGGAAAACCCCATTCATGTCCTGGATTTCTACCTGAAAACCGTCCATGACGAATCCATCCGCAGAGGCTACAATTTTGATTTAAGCAAAATTTCTCCCTGCGAAAGCCGTCCCCATTCCCTTCTCCTGCCGGATAAACAGCTCGAATACGAATTCCTTCATCTTCTGGACAAACTCAAGGAAAGGTCCCCCCGGCAATATTCCCTGTTGCGGCAAACCGCAGTCCCCCATCCCCATCCGCTTTTTCAAATAACGCCAGGAGATATTTGCTCCTGGGAGAAAAAGCCTGTTTCGTCATTAACATGACTTCATTTCCTTCTCCGGGAAAGGCTGCCTTCCAATAAATATTTTTGGAATGCCCCCTTATTCCCGCTGGAAACTATTGATCCGGTTTGGCATCTTTTCATAGTGACGGGGATAAAACCACAGACATACGCCATTTCCATCTCATCACCCGGGCAGTCACTGCAGCGAGCAGAATTATTGCAAGACCCTTTCCAACCTTTTAATTCTTCAGGCCCATACGGTGAAAAACATACCCGGCAAAGGAAAAGGCCTTAAAGCGTTTGTGCTTTAAGGCCTTTATTTGGTGGAGCATAGCGGGTTCGAACCGCTGACCTCTTCAATGCCATTGAAGCGCTCTACCAACTGAGCTAATACCCCTTTGACTTTCGTCTTGGTGCGTCCTGTTGAGGACGGGGGAGAAATTATCATTTCCAAAGCGGGCATGCAAGCTTTTTTTACAAAAAAATTGCCCCGGGATGTTTTTTCCGGAAAATACTGAATCCGGAAAGGACTGCAAATCCCATACAGACGAAAACAGGGACAGTCTGAACAAATATGTTTGAATGAGATTCATTCCTGCTTTACCTTTGCATAAATGATGAAACGTCCTCTTTTTATTCATCGTATGATATTCGCCTGCGCTCTGGCAATTTTGTTCCTGTCCTGTTCCGTTCACGCCCAGGAAACTCCAGCTGCGAAAGGACCGCCGGCCCAGACGGAGGACAGCGGCATTTCCACTCCCCGTAGAGTCGCCGGACTGGGCGTTCTGGCATTCCTGATCGGCTGGATGATTTGGAGGAGCAGTTCCAGCCGCCAGAAGGACGGAGGCCATGACCAGGAGGCACCCCGGGAATGACGCCGTTTTTGAAAGGTTGCCCTGGTTCCTGCCGTAGTCGTTGCAGAAAAGGAGTCTCCGGCCATGAACATTATTCTACCCATCCTGAGCTTTCTGTGCGGTGTCATGCTGACGGAAACCGGCTCTTCTGAGGAGGGAAAGCCTTCTCCCGGCGTAGTGCAGGAATTGTGGTTCGGCATTCCGGGGGCATCCGTAAAGGACCTGACCCACAGGAAGATTTTTGAAACGGCGGCCCCGGATGTCCGCACGATCAGCCATCTGGATGTGGAAAACCTGGGAGACAGGTACGGAGCCCGTTACTCCGCCCTGCTGAAAGTCCCGGCAAGCGGGAAGTACCGCCTTTACCTGTCTTCCGACGATTCCGCAGAGTTATGGCTGGGCAAGGATGCCTCCCAGAAGGACATGGCCTGCATCGCCACCGTCAAAGGATATTCCGACATCCATAATTGGGGCAACCAGCCCAACCAGGCTTCCGAACCTGTCCAGCTGGAAGCTGACCGATTTTATTTTCTTCAGGTGATTCACAAAGAGGATGGAGGCCCGGACCACATGTCCGTCGCCTGGTCCGGGCCGGGCATCCCCGCCCCTGTCATCATTCCTGCCACGGCGCTATTCATACCGCCCAGTATCTTGCCGGAAGAAAAAAAACAATCCCCAGCCAAAGCGGACTGAAAGTTTTTTTGATTACCTTCCCGCCGAGGAGACATCATCAATTTGCCGACGAGAAAATAGATATTTTCCATAAAACTCCATCAATCAATCATTTCCAATACGAAAAAAAACCGGACCTCCCTCCATCGGGGAAGCCCGGTTTTTTCTCGTCGTATATCATGTAGTTAATTGAAGCGGCCTGACACAGAAAAATGCCAAAACACCTTCTGAATCCAAATCTAGCGGATTTCTAATCCGCAACCTTCATCATGATAAAAAATTTTCAGGGAGAGAAGCTTTTCTCCTCTGAGAAGCAATGCTGGTCATTATGAATTCAAAGAGAAAGAAATCTTTGAAAACAAATGATTCCCGGATTTTGAAACGACATGAATAGCAAAAATTCCTTTTTCCTTCTTATACTTCACTTGGAAAAGAGAGAGGTTTTTTACTCCAAGATGGATAGCCCCGTGAAACATCGGGACTTTTTCTCAAAGCCTTTCCTTTCAAACTGGGAACTTGACCTCGGATTAGAAATCCGCTCTTCATTTCTGGAAAAGAAAAGGTGTCTTTATCGGGTAATATTCAGAATGCCTGCCAGTAAATAATGTTACTGAAAAAGCACGCTTTCATCCCTTCCCTATGTTCGGCATGAATGAATTTTCCGCTATTGAAACATAAATAGTCATTCCGGTTATACACATGTTATTATCGTTTTATTCACAATTCTTCTTCCTTTTTCTCCAGTCCCCGCATTCTTTTTCCTGGGAACAGCGTGAAACAGGAAAGGGACATACGGAAATGGAATAAAAAAATGGAAATTTCCCATCCTTCCAGAAAATCCGGAATGAAACATAAAATTTTCACAGGCGTTTTTACTTTCCGCAAATCATTCCCATACCTTTTCCATTCCCTTGAAAACAGGTTCCTTCCATTTCCCCGGAGCAATACGGGAAAAACGTGACGACAATTGTCCTTGTTCCAATGACGGACGGACGGTAGATTTTCCGCGCCATATGAGCAGAGCATCCAGAACAGAACGCCTTGATTACCTGAAAGACCAGTTACGTAAGAGGGTTGTCATCCTGGATGGCGCCATGGGAACCAATATCCAAAAATTCAGGCTGGGAGAGGAAGATTACCGCGGAGAACGTTTTGCGGATGCGGCACGCTATCCCAACGATTTAAAGAATAATAACGACCTTCTGGTTCTGACCAGGCCGGATATCATTCTTGATATTCACCGCCGCTTTCTGGACACGGGACGGACGGATATTCTGGAAACCTGCACATTCGGAGCTACCAGCATCGGCCAGCATGATTATTTCTGGCACCGTCCGGAGGAAGGCAGCCACAAGGACCAGCAGTATTTCCAGGAAGTGGTGGACGCCCACGAATTGAAAGCCCTTGTCCGTGAATTGAATTTGGCGGCAGCCGCACTGGCCCGGCAGGCATGCGACGAAGCGGAAGCTGCAGACGGCAAGCCCCGCCTGGTGGCCGGGTCCATCGGCCCCATGCCCGTCACCTGTTCCCTGTCCCCCGACGTGAATGATCCCGGTTTCCGCGCCGTGAATTTCCGCCAACTCAGGCAGGCGTACCGGGATCAGGTGCTGGCCCTGCTGGAAGGGGGGGTGGACATGCTGCTGGTGGAGACGATTTTCGACACGCTGAACGCCAAGGCAGCCCTGTTCGCCATTGAAGAAATTTTTGAGGAACAACCGGAAAGCTCTGTTCCGGTCATGGTATCCGTAACGCTGACGGACAAAGCCGGACGCACGCTGTCCGGCCAGACGATTGAAGCATTCTGGAACTCCATCCGCCACGTTCGCCCCTTCTCCGTAGGCATCAATTGCGCCCTGGGGCCGGACCTGATGCGCCCCTTTGCGGAAGAACTGTCCGGACTGGCGGATTGCCACATGTCCATTTATGCGAATGCCGGGCTTCCCAACCCGCTCAGCCCTACCGGCTACGACCTTCTGCCGGCGGATATGGCCCGGTTCATGAAGGAATACGCGGAACAGGGCCTGCTGAACATCGTGGGCGGCTGCTGCGGAACCACTCCGGAGCATATCGGCGCCATTGCGGCTGCCGTGGAAGGAATGCCTCCGCGCGTTCCGGCTCCCCAAACGCCCGCGCTTCGCCTGTCCGGATATGAAGCGTACAACCATACGCGGGAAAAAAACACCCTCTTTGTCGGGGAACGCTGCAATGTGGCGGGTTCCCCCAAATTCGCCCGCCTGATTCGTGAAGGAAATTACGAGGAAGCGGTATCCATTGCCCGGCAGCAGGTGGAAAACGGCGCGCTGGTATTGGATTTCTGTTTTGACGACGGCCTGATCGACGGGCCGCAGGCCATGGTCCGCTTCCTGAACCTTGTTTCCGCAGAGCCGGATATCGCCCGCGTTCCTTTCATGGTGGATTCCTCCAAGTGGGAGGTGCTGGAAGCGGGGCTCCAATGCATGCAGGGCAAGGGAATCGTGAATTCCATTTCTCTGAAGGAGGGGGAAGAAGAATTCCTGAAGAAAGCGGCGCTGATTAAAAAGTACGGCGCGGCGGTCGTGGTCATGGCGTTTGACGAACAGGGGCAGGCCGCCAATTACGAGGACCGCGTCCGCATCTCCAGACGGGCCTATGACTTGCTGGTAAACCGGGTGCAGTTTCCTCCGGAAGACATCATTTTTGACCCGAACGTCCTGACCGTAGGCACCGGCATTGCGGAACACGCCGATTACGCTCTTGATTTCTTCAAGGCCGCAGGCTGGATCTCCCGGAACCTGCCGCATGCCCACATTTCCGGCGGCATTTCCAATGTCTCCTTTGCTTTCCGCGGCAACAACCCGGTGCGGGAAGCCATGCATTCCGCTTTCCTGTACCACGCTACGCAGCAGGGGCTGGACATGTGCATCGTGAATGCCGGGATGCTGGAGGTGTACGACAATATTCCCAAGGACAGGCTGGAGCTGATTGAAGACGTTCTGCTGAACCGGAGGACGGACGCCACGGAACGCCTGACGGATTACGCGGAAAAACTGGCTGCGGAAAAAACCGGAGACGGAAAGGAGAAAAAAATCGTACAGGCATGGAGGGAGCAGGACGTTGCCAAACGCCTGGAATATTCTCTTATCAAGGGCATTACCGAATTTGTTGACGCGGATACGGAGGAGGCTTTTCAGGAGCTGGGGTCCCCGCTGAACGTGATTGAAGGCCCTCTGATGGCCGGCATGAAGGTTGTCGGGCAACTGTTCGGGGACGGCAAAATGTTCCTGCCGCAGGTGGTGAAAAGCGCCCGCGTCATGAAACAGGCTGTAGCCTGGCTCACCCCCTATATAGAAGCGGACAGCAAAGGAGCCGCCAAGGCGGGAAAAGCCGTGATCGCCACCGTGAAGGGGGACGTGCATGACATCGGCAAAAATATCGTCGGCGTGGTGTTGGGCTGCAATGGTTTTGAAATGATTGACCTGGGCGTCATGGTCCATTGCGATACCATTCTGGACCGGGCGGAAGCGGAACAGGCGGACCTGGTGATGCTTTCCGGGCTGATCACCCCTTCCCTGGAAGAGATGTCCCATGTAGCCGCGGAGATGGAACGCCGGGGGATGACCATTCCCCTGATGGTGGGGGGAGCTACGACGTCAGCCCTGCATACGGCCCTGAAAATAGCCCCCCATTATCAAGGAGCCGTGGTGCATACGGAGGATGCCTCCCAGGTGGTTCCCGCAGCCGCCTCCCTGGTGGGAGAAAAAAAGGATTCCTACATTGCCGCCGTGAAGGCCCGGCAGGAGGAATTGCGCAACAATCATGAAAACAAACCCGCCCGGGACCTCCTGCCCCTGGAGAAAGCCAGGGAATTGCGCTGGAAGGGAGCGGAAGGCGGCTATCTCCCCCCCGTTCCCGCCCGTCTTGGCCCGGTTTCCATCGGCAGCCTGCACAGCTCCGTAAGCTGCGGCTGCTGCAGTGACGACCCACGTTATTACGTAACTGTTCAGGAGCTTATCGAGCGCATGGACTGGACGCCTTTTTTCCACGCCTGGGAGCTGCACGGCACATGGGACCGCGCCCGCCGGGAGTTCCGCACCAAAGACCCGTCCAAGGCTGAGGCGGCCGCGGCGCTGTACCAGGACGCCCTCCGCCTGCTGGAACAGGCCGTGAAGGAAAACCGCTACCAGGCGCGCGGCGTCATAGGCATTTTCCCGGCCAATTCAACAGCCAGCCATGACGACATCACCGTCTGGGCTGATGAATCCAGAACCATTCCCCTGGCTACGCTGCTGACGCAGCGCCAGCAACAGGACAAACAGGGGAAACCCCGGCTGGCGCTGTCGGACTTCATCGCTCCCGAAGGCGTCAGGGATTACGTGGGGGCCATGGCGGTCAGCATCCACGGCTCCCGCCGCTGGGCAAAGGAATGGGAAGCCAGAAACGACTCCTACCGCGCCCTGCTGGTCAGCTCTCTGGCGGACCGCCTGGTGGAGGCTTTCGCGGCCATCGCCCATGACAAGCTGCGCCTTTTGTGGAATATTCCGGAAGGGGCCGGCGTGCGACCCGCCTGCGGGTACCCCAGCCAGCCGGACCACCAGGAAAAGGAAACCGTCTTCACCCTGCTCCACGCCCGGGAGGAAGCGGGCATGAGCCTGACGGAAACATGGATGATGCAGCCCGTTTCTTCCGTCTGCGCCCTCGTCTTCTCCCATCCGGAAAGCACTTATTTCTCCGTGGGCGTCACCGGGGAAGACCAGCAGGAGGATTACGCCTCCAGAAAGCGGGCCTCCCGGCCCTGACCTCCCCTTTCCCTTTTATGCAGCATACCGACCAGATACAGGCCCTTTCGGAATTCCTGCTGGAATACGCCACCACCCTCATGGGCGCGGGGGTGCATACCAACCGCGCCGTGCGCAACATTTCCCGCATTGCCGCCGCGTACGGATACAGCGCAGACATGACCATTTTCCAGCGCAATATCACCATGAGCCTGATCTGCAAGGATGACGAGACGCTGCGCCGCACCTCCGTCCGGAAACTGAAACCCCTGGCGTTCAACCTGAACCTGATCCAGCAGCTCAGTGAATTGAGCTGGCTCCCGGTGGACAACAACGTCAGCATTGCGGAAATGGAACAGGCATTCCGCTCCATGGTGCGCACCAAAAGATTTTCCCGCTGGACGGACCTGCTCCTGGTCAGCGTAGGCAACGCCGCCTTCTGCCGCCTATTTAACGGAGACCTGTGGGCCATGCTAACCGTGTTCGCCGCCACCATGCTGGGCTTTCTGGCCAAGCAGCAGCTTACCCGGTTGAAATACAATCCGCTGGGGGTCATCATCCTTTCCGCCTTCACCGCCTCCATGGCGGCCGCGTGCGCCGTCCTTTTCCAGATAGGCTCCACACCACAGATCGCCCTGGCAACCAGCGTCCTGTTCCTGGTGCCCGGCGTCCAGATGATCAACTCCATCATGGACCTGATGCACGGCCACATCCTGATGGGCATCTCCCGCGGCATCCATTCCATCATGATGATTGCCTGCATCGCCATCGGCCTCTCCGCAACCATGCTCATCGTAGGGGTAAACAGCTTATGAATCCGGATCTTATTTCCTCCATCCTTCTGGACGGGCTGATGGCCGCCATTGCCGCCACGGGATTTGCCGTCATCTCCAATCCGCCCAGGCGCGCCATTGCCGTTTCCGCCGTTCTGGCGGCCGTCGGCCACGCTTTCCGCTTTTACATGCTGCACTCCTGGACCATTGACATTTCCAGCGCCACCTTCATTGCCGCCTTCACCATAGGCATGCTGGGCGTCATGACGGCCAAGCTGGTGAAGTGCCCGGCGGAAATATTCGCTTTCCCTTCCCTCCTGCCCATGATTCCCGGCGTGTACGCCTATAAGACCATCCTGGCCCTGATGCAGTTCATGCAGGAGAACCAGGACGCGGCCGTCATGAACCGTCTGATTGTGGACATCTGCAAAAACGGCATCACCGCCTTCTTCATCATCTTTTCCCTGGTTATCGGAGTAGCCATACCCATGCTGATGTTCAAACGGTTGAGCTATACACGCATCATCAAGCCGGGGCATTGACCTTCAAACAAGGGAGACAGGGCATTTTTCTCTTGCCAGACTGCGCCCCGTGTGGTTTACTACGCCCCGCAACGGCAGAAACGCCTGAGCAGACAGCCCCATAGTGTAATTGGTAACACACCTGATTTTGGTTCAGTATTTCTAGGTTCGAGTCCTGGTGGGGCTGCCAATCCAACCCTCCTTCAAGGAGGGTTTTTTGTTGCCTTTTTTCAGGATTCATCCTCTCCCGGAGCAAGCTTGAACGCCATTCCCCCATCATCCGCACAGATTCTTGAAAATCCAGCAATCGTCCTGCCGCGCATGGAACATGCGGGGGTGGAGGGAAATGCCGGAAAGAAGGGTATTCCATGAGCATCGCACACACGGCATCCCGGAACGGTAAAAGCTCTTGCGTTACAGGGATTTTTTTGCATAATCCCCCGGCAGGAATGACGGAAAAACCTATACAACTTGGGCTTGCCGGGCTGGGAACGGTCGGTTCCGGCGTTTATGAAACGCTGTGCCGCAATCACGCCCTTCTGGAAGCCCGGAGCAAGATTCCTTTCAGGCTCAAGCGCATCGCCGTGCGCAACCTGGAAAAGCCCAGGGAAACCGTCGTTCCCCGGGAACTGCTGACGGATGATTGGCAGGATTTGGTAAACGACCCGGAGATAGACATCATTATTGAGCTGATTGGCGGAACGCGCCAGGCTTACGACCTGGTGACGCTGGCCCTCCGTGCCGGCAAGCCCGTCGTTACGGGGAACAAGGCTCTTCTGGCCGAGTACGGAGCGGAGATTTTCAAGCTTTCCGCGGAAATGGGCACCCCTATTTATTTCGAAGCGTCCGCCGGCGGCGGCATCCCCATTATCCAGAGCTTGCAGAATTCCCTGATTTGCAACCACATCAATTCCATTGTGGGCATTATCAACGGAACGTCCAACTATATTCTCTCCGCCATGGGGGAACACGGGGCCGATTACGCGGACGCCCTGGCCCAGGCCCAGAAGCTGGGCTTCGCGGAAGAAGACCCCTCCCTGGACGTCAACGGCTGGGACGCCGCCCATAAGGCACTCATCCTGGCGATGCTGGCCTACGGAACAACCATTTCCCCGGATAAAATTTACGTCAGAGGTATTGAGAATATCACCAGCCGGGATTTCGAATTTGCCAAAAAACTGGGCTATACCATCAAGCTCCTTGTCGTCATCCGCTACCATGAGGAGCAGGAAGACGCTCTGGAACTGCGTGTCCAGCCCTGTTTTGTCCATGACTGGCATATCCTGGCTTCCGTGAACGGCGTGTTCAACGCCATTTCCGTCAATGGGGACATTGTGGGGGAAACGCTGTTTTACGGCCGCGGAGCGGGCAAGAACCCCACTGCTTCCGCCGTCATCAGCGACATCATCACCGCCATGCGCGAAAGCCGCTATCCGGAATACCATACGGGCTTCAATCCCTATGCCAAGGCCTGCGGGATCATGCATATCAATGATACGGTCACTCCGTATTACGTCCGCTTCCAGGTAGCGGACCAGCCGGGAGTCATTGCGGAAATAGCCCGCATTCTGGCCACCTTCGGCATCGGCATTTCCGCCACCTCTTCCGCTCCCAGCCATATTGATGAAGGCGGAGCCCCCTGGAACGACCTCGTTTTCATCCTCCATTCCTGCCCGTGGGGCCAGCTCCAGAAGGCTCTGGAGGAAATAACCCGCATTTCCTGCGTGGCGGCGGAGCCCCGCGTCCTGCGCATAGAACATCTTCTTCCTCAATCCTAACCTACATATCATCCTGTTACATGGCTCTTATCGTTCAAAAATTCGGGGGCAGCTCCGTCGGCACCATTGACCGCATCCGCAATGTAGCGCGCCGCATCCATGAAACCGCCAGGGAAGGCAACCAGGTGGTCGCCGTCGTTTCCGCCATGAGCGGCGTGACGGACAAGCTGATCGGGCTTGCCAGGGAATTGTCTGAAACGCCTTGCGAACGTGAACTTGACGTGCTGATGGCCACCGGTGAACAGCAGTCCATCGCCCTGCTCTGCATGGCCCTGCATGAACTGGGTGAAAAAGCCATGTCCTTTACGGGGGCGCAGGCCGGAATCACCACCTTCGGCAGCCACACGCGGGGGCGCATCCACAGCATTGACCCGACGCTGATGAACAAGTACCTGCAGGAAGGCAACATCCTTATCTGCGCCGGCTTTCAGGGGGTTACGGAAGAAGGAATGGTCCAGACGCTGGGCCGCGGAGGTTCCGACCTCTCCGCCATCGCCATCGCGGCCGCTCTGAAAGCGGACGTGTGCCAGATTTTTACAGATGTGGACGGCGTCTATACCTGTGACCCCCGCGTGGTCAAAGACGCCAAGAAGATACAAACCCTTTCATATGACGAGATGCTGGAAATGGCTTCCAACGGGTCCAAGGTGATGCAGTCGCGTTCCGTGGAATTCGCCAAAAAATTCGGTGTCGTCTTTGAAGTTCGCAACTCCATGAACAACAACCCCGGTACAATCGTGCAAGAAGAAACCCCCTCCATGGAAGCCGTCGTCATCCGCGGCATTTCCATTGACCGCAACCAGGCCCGCGTCACCATTACCGGCATTCCGGACCAAATCGGCTACACGGCCCAGATACTGGGCGCCCTGGCAGAAGCGGAAATCAACCTGGATATGATTCTGGCCAATACTGCCCACGACGGCTATGTCCGCCAGTCCTTTACGATGCCCTCCAACGAACTGGGCCGCGCCCAGGCCGCCCTTAAACCGGTCATGGCCGCCCTCGGCTCCACCGTCAAGGTGGAAACGGAAGCGGGGCTGGCCAAGCTCTCCCTGGTCGGCATCGGCATGCGTTCCCACTCAGGCGTGGGAGCCACCGCTTTCAAGGCCCTGGCGGACGCCAACATCAAGACCGGCATGATTTCCACCTCGGAAATCAAGATTGCCGTGATGGTGGACGAATCCGATATTGAGGAAGCGGCCCGGGTAGTACATAAGGCGTTCAACCTGGGAGCCTGATTTTCTCAATATTTATCAACTCTCTTTTCCGCGCCGGTTCACGTCCCCGTAAACCGGCTTTTTCATGCGGCAAAAAAAGCAGCCCCTTCCCGGAAGAGGAACGCCATCCCCCCCGTTTCCTTCCAATTTTCGAATGAAGGAAGGGAGTCTCTCTCCGCATGCTGTTGCGGGCGGAATGGCCGTCTCAGGAACACAGGAGAATGACGCCGCCCTTTCCCTGTTCCGGTTTTACCGGCTTGCCGCCTGCATTTTTTCAGCGTTCACATAAAATCCATACCTCCAGGAACGGAAATTCTCCGGTTCTCCACGCAGGAAAGGGAAGTCCTTACGGGTACGGAGCAAAAAAGGCACAACAAGCAAAAGGTTCATCCACAGGGGATCAACCGCCCCCCGCACCGCGCAGTGGCTGCCGCAGCCAATCCCTTCTATTGCACCCGTATCGTCTGCTCAATCAGTTCGTTCAGGCGCGGCGCAGTAATGCCGCCGACCATATCCTTCAGCTTCATCCCTTCCAGATACAGAACCGTCAGAGGGACGGCTTCCAGGCCATATTTGCGAGCTATGTCCGGATAGGCATCCGCATCAATCAACACGGCAAACGCCTTGCCGTCCTGCGATTCGGCATAAGATTTTACCGCCTGGACGTAATCCATGGCCGGGCGGCTCCACGAAGCGTAAAAAACAAGGAGCACCTTGCGGCCGGATAATTCCGTAAGCTGCCGCATGTCCTCACCCTTGTAATCCATCCATACGGGGGCCTTTTTCTTAGGTTTTGAAGGAGGGAGGACTTTTTTGGGAGGGTCAAACGTCCTTTCCAGAGGGCGCGGAGCGGGCTTTTTTTCCGCATAACGGGCGCGCCGTTCACTGGAATCGTCGCACCCGGTCAGGCCGGCCGCCAGCAAACCGCAGACCAATATGAACAAGCCCTGTTTCATCCGCAGGCAAGTATGCCCGGAGAAGGCGAATTTGCAAGCCTGAAACCCATCCTGCTTTTCGCGTTGCCCCTCCCCCTTCTTTCTGTTATGGTGAAGGTTGCATGAATGGCGTCCCTCCACTGGAATTCGCAGGGGTTTCCCACTGGGCGGCCCTGGCCGTCCTCCTGGCGGCGGGAGCCTGCATCCTGGAGCTGGGGCAGTCCTACAAGAAAACCGTCAGAAACCGCACTACCTTCTGGCTGGGAGCGGCCTGCCTGTTCAGCCTGGTTCCCGACCTGGCCGCCATGCTGGCCGATGAACCGGAAAAGAACTGGACATGGATGCTCCCCCTGCATTTCTGCTCCGTCATGCAGGTGGTGTGCGCCCTGAGCCTGTGGATACCCTCCCGGCGGCTGCGCTCCGTGGCCTATTACTGCGTGCTGTGCGCCACCCTCCAGGGGCTGGTGACTCCTTCCGTGGCCCATGATTTCCCCTCATGGACGTATTTTGCCTTTTTCCTTTCCCACGGCGTGACAGTCATCACGGCGCTTTACCTGCCTCTGGCTCTGGAATGGAAGCCGGCGCGCTGGGACTTCCTGTGGGCTTTTTTGCTGGCGAATGCGTACCTGGTGGCCATTCATCCCGTCAACATGCTCCTGGGAACCAATTACGGGTTTACCGTGGCCACTCCCGCCGGAGGGTCCGTGCTGGACTTTCTCGGGCCATGGCCCTGGTATCTGCTGTGGATGCAGGTTCCGGCGCTGGCGCTGATGTATCTGCTCACACTCCCCTTCCGCCGTTATCCCAAGGGCCGCACGGGCAGTTCCCTATTCCGCCATTGAAAGGGAATCTTTTTTCCCTGCCCCGCCGCTTCCGACGGAATCCCCGCAAAACGGCCCGCCCGCTTCCGGAAAAAAAGAGCCCCGGAAAGTTCTTTATTGTATAATCGGCTTGAGGATGCCGATGTAGGTGTCCGATGTCCCTGTTCCGCGATAAATGGAATTAATCCTGATCTTGATGGTATGCACAGGCTGCCTGTAATACGGAGGCACGACGATCTGCGGAGTCCAGTCATCCCGCAACGTGGCGTCAAAAGTATAAGTCCCGTTCAGCGTTACCTGAATGCCTTTGGGGCGGCTGAACATGGAGTAGGCAATATTCGGGTGCCTCCGGGCTTCCGAATCCTTTTCCGGGTCGGTCACCGGGGAAATGCCGGTCTCCAGCATGATTCCCAGCAGCCGGCCAGGTTTCCTGAGCCTGATTTCCAGGGTTTCCCCCTGGCCGTCCCCGGAAACGCTTTCCGCCCAATAGCCGGAACTTTTTTTCAGATTGTCCGGGGAACATGGAACCCCGTAGGGGTCCCTGTCCAGGGTGGAGCTGGCAGTCACGTCATACTGGTCCGTCAGGACGCCCTTTTCTCCGCGGACGGTAATCCGCCCATCCTTGTCCAGCACCCACCCGGGCCCCGGAGTAAGCACCAAGGAGGGAGCGTAGGGCCTGCCGTCCGCTCCCAGCAGAGACCAGGTATAAACGCCTTTGGGCGTCGTCATGATGGATTTGGCATCCGCGGAGGGATCCAGCTTGACGGACTGGTTGGTCATCTCCGAGCTGTACACATTGACCACCGCCCTGGGGGTGCCCCCTGTCCAGGTCATTACCGGAGAGGTAAGCAGCGTCAGGCGCGGTTCCCCCATGTGGACCTTCGGTTCCGGCGTAATGGCAACGTCCTGCGTATAAGGAACGGAGAACTGGAAGGTAAGAACATGGATTCCCGCCTTGTTGGGAACCTGGGCCACCAGCCAGTGAGTTATGCCGGCAATGGGAAACATGGAGGGAGCGTCCGCCTGGAGATGCCGCCCCTCCACCAGGGAAAAATCACATTTCAGATCATCCACGGATGTGACGACGTCCTGCACCGCTTTCGTAAAAGGGAGGCTGCGTATGGGTTCCTGCCTGGCGGCATTGGCCTGTTCATCAGGCGGTTCGTACTGGAACGGCACGCCTACGGAAATGGTTTTCCCCCTGATTCCCCTGGGGATATCCAGCGCGCAGGTGTAAATGAGGAAAGCCTGGTGCTGCTTCAGGGAAACAGTAACGTCCAGCGCGTTCAGCCGGATTCCGTCCGCCTGCGTCAAATCCATGGGAACGGGCAAGCCGGGAACCGGAGCGATGCATTGAAAGGATATCTCCTGCTGGCGGGGGCGGTCCGCTTTTTCCGCGGCGGTCTGTTCCTTCTGCTGGGGTTCGGCGGCCATGCCCGGCACGCAGCATGCAATGCCGGCCAGCCAGATCAGGGTAGCCAATCTCATGGCCGTTAGATTAACGCGTGGCAGCCCGTTCATCAAGTCCATTTAGGGGAGGGGGAAAGGTCCCTTCGTACCCGCCCTTTTCCCTGAACAAACAAGGGCGGCCCTCCTTTGAACCAGCGACGCCCGCAGCAGGAAAACATTCGTTCCAAACTCCGGAATTGGTCGCTTCATGCCCTTGGAAGCGGGTTCCGGGGTTCCGCCTGGACGTCTCTCTGCCGGAGAAGCGGAAAGATGGCCCATGGCACATGACAGGTAAAAACCAACTGAGGAGCATCGGAGGGCCTTTTCCGCCACAAACCAGCATAATTAACTCATTAACAACAATCGGCATCCATTGTTGCATATTTGCAGAAAGACCGTGTTCTTCCGCTTTCCAGGCGCCGTTAACGTACTCTTATTACCAGGGTTTTTCATGAAAAGCCCATTTCCGGGGGAGAGCCAAAACGCCCAGCCGCCCCCCCTTCGCCAAACAAAAAAGAAGCATGCGGAAGACAGAAAAAATCACGCAAGACAGGAGAATTTTTTCTAGAAAACAGAACAAATAATACAATATATAGTGTATATAAAAAAATACTGTACAATATTTCCTTTTCATCAGGATTATTTTTCAGTAGATAATGCACACGCTACGCGCCGCCGCCCCATGACGAAGCGCAAAAGCCTACGGGATTATTCCCAAACCTTTCTACTTCGCAATCCAATGATCACAGACAACTCGCAAACCATACTCAAACTGCGTACAGGCCAGGAAATCATCCTCCCCCAGAGGAAAGACCTGCTGGGCGGTTTGAAATTCACCAGAAGATTTTCACACAATGAAGTCCACCCCTATGATGAAGTGGACTGGACGCGCCGCGACGTCCGCATTATGGATTGGAAAACCGGCAAGACCATTTACGAGCGCCTGGGTCTGGAAGCTCCGGCCCACTGGGATGACAACGCCGTCAAAATCACGGCGGACAAGTACCTTTTCGGCAGCGAACCCGGCTCCCTGGAATATGAAGACAGCTTCCGCAATATCTACGACCGCATTTCCAATACCTATACCGTATGGGGATGGGAGGAAGGCTACTTCGCCACGCTGGAGGACGCGGAAATTTTCAATGAGGAAATCAAGGCCATGCTGGTGCAGCAGATATGGGCGCCCAACTCCCCCGTCTGGTTCAACATCGGCCACTGGGAGCAGTGGCGCTGGGGACGCCCGGACCTGAGGGAAAACTATACAGGCCACGGCAACAAGGCCTACCATACCAAAGGGACCAAGAACAATCTGAAAACCTTCATGGTCCAGTCTACGTATGAATACCCCCAGTGTTCCGCCTGCTTCCTGACGGAAGTGGGAGACAGCATGGAGGATATTCTGGACCACCTGACGACGGAAGGCCGTATTTTCGCGTCCGGTTCCGGAGTAGGCATCAACCTGTCCACCCTCCGGTCCTCTAAGGAGCCCATCAGCGGCAAGGGCCGCTCCTCCGGCCCCATCTCTTTCGACCGCGGCTGGGACCGCATGGCCGGAGCCATCAAATCCGGAGGCAAGACGCGCCGCGCCGCACGCATGGTCCTGATGTTCAGCGACCACCCGGATATTTTCGAATTCATCAATACGAAAAACCGCCAGGAAGACATCGCCAAGGTTATCCTGCGCGAACACAACGTGCATGTGGAGCTCAAGCAGATTGCGGAGACCAAGCTGGTTGCCGGCACTCCGGCGGAAAAGGCCGCCGCCCGCGTCATTCTTTCCCTTCCCCTGGCCACCCGGAACAGTTTTGACCCGCACATGGACGCCCTGCTGTACGGGGAAACGCTTTCCCACCAGAACGCGAACCATTCCGTTTCCCTGAAGGGGGATTTCTGGCAGGCGCTCGCCAATAACGGCAATACCTACACGCGCTGGGTCACGAATCCGGCCCACATCGAACAGACGTTCCGCGCCCAGGAACTTCTGGAAGCCATGGCCCAGTCCATCTGGGACAACGGGGAACCCGGCGTGCACAATAACGACGTGATCAACCTGTGGAATCCCGTCAAATCCATCGGCACCATCACTACGTCCAATCCCTGCTCGGAATACGTCTTCCTGAACAATACGAGCTGCAACCTTTCCTCCTTCAACGCCTATCGCTTCCTGATCAAGGGAGAGGACGGCAAGCCCGTTTTTGATGCGGACGCCCTGACCCACGCCGCCCGCCTGGCCATGGTCTGCGCGGACCTGAATGTGGAACGCGGCGGCTTCCCGATTGAAGAAATCGCGGAGGGCACCTACAAGTACCGCACCACGGGCATCGGCTTCGCCAACGTGGGCGGCTCCCTGATGGCCCTGGGCGTGCCTTACGATTCCGACGAAGGCCGCTGGATTGCCTCCCAGCTTTGCAGCGCCCTGACGGCGGCCTGCTGGACGGCCTCCGCGGAAATGGGCGCGGAACTGGGTTCCTACGTGGAATACCCCGCCAGCAAGAAAGACCTGCTCGCCGTGCTGCGCCTGCACAACGCAGCCCAGAAACTGGCAAGCGCCCTGCCCTCCCAGAAGGACTCCAAGACGCTGGACGACCTGATTGAGAACATCATCGCCAATGCCGGAGGGATCCTGCCGGAAGCGCAGGGGCTCACCGCCTCCTATGCCCTGCATGCCTACCTCAAGAGCTTCAAGGCCCCCACCATGATGAACAGGGAGCGCATCGCCCCTGCGGCCAAGCTGGCGGAAGCCGCTTCCGACATGTGGGCGAAGGTGATCAAGGCCACGGCGCACCGCAACGCGTTTGTTTCCGTGATGGCACCCACGGGCACCATTTCCGCCCCTCTGGGCTGCTATGATGAAGGCACTACTTCCATTGAGCCGGATTACACGCTGGTGAAATGGAAGCAGCTGGCGGGCGGAGGCTCCCTGAAGATGTTCAACCGCCTGGCCCTGGAAGGCCTCCGCTCCCTGGGTTACCCGGAAGACTTCGTCAATGAAGCCGCTCTGGAAGTGGCGGGCTTGGACGGCCTGATTTCCGCGTTCCAGGGGAATATGGATTACGTCGTGAACCAGCTCATTGTGGACCCCTGCAATGACCAGGCCGGCCCCGTGCGCCTCGCGTGGCGCCGCCTGCTCTCCGGAACGGAATCCCGCAGTGAAATTCAGGAAAAAGTGGCTTATATCAGCAACCCGGCCAACATGGCCGTGCTGACGGCGGATGAACTCGCCGTAGTCAACGGAGCCGCCCATATTGAATCCATACCGTGGCTGAATAAGAAGGACCTGCCGGTCTTTGACTGTGCCGCCACCAACGGCAACGGCATCCGTGCCATTTCCCCCGCCGGCCATGTGCTGATGCTGGGCGCCCTCCAGCCCTTCATCTCCGGCGCGTGCTCCAAGACGGTTAACATGCCCGTCTCCGCCAGCGTGCAGGATATTTACGATTCCCTCATCATGTCCCACGAGCTGGGCGTGAAGTGCATCGCCATCTTCCGCGCCGGCTCCAAGGCGAATGCCGTTTACGTGGTGGATACCCCGGAAACGCGCATGTTCAAGGCCAACCATGTCTGGGAACAGCTGGTGAATGCCGGATCGGACGCCATTGACGAAATCATCGCGGAGGCATCCAAGCCGCGCCAGCGCAAGCTGCCCGGCCGCCGTCTGGGCCAGACCGTAAAATTCTCCGTAGGCGGCCAGCTGACGGGCTACCTGACGGTAGGCGTTTATGCGGACGGCACCTGCGGGGAAGTTTTCGGACGCCTGGGACAAGTCGGCTCCTTCGCCTCCGGCATGTTTGAAGCTTACTGCAAACTCCTTTCCACCGCCCTTCAGTTCGGCGTGCCTCTCAAGGAAGTGGTCAAGGGTTTCCGCAATTACTCCTTCGAGCCCTCCGGGTTCTGCCGCGTGGGGGACGACACGGAGGCGGACACCTGCACGGAAATCCGCTCCTGCGCTTCCGTGGTGGATTTGATTGCCAAGATCCTGGCGTGGCTTTTCCCGGAAAGCAACGGCTACCGCCTGCGGGACGTATTCTCCATCCCCAGCGTCAGCCTTCCGGGCCAGGCTCCGGATACGACGGTAAGCGTGCTGCCCCCCCGCATCATCACCGCTCCGGCGCATCCCGCTACTCCGGCCCTGCCGGAAATTCCCGCCGGAAAGGTTCCGGAAGGAACGATGCTCAACGGCGCCTCCCTCTGCCCGCAGTGCCACTCCCTGGCCTATGTCCAGGACGGCAAATGCAAATCCTGCCGCTCCTGCGGATACAAGGACGGCGGCTGCGGGGAATAAACGGTAACCAGATCATTCCATACCCGCTCTTTCCAGGCGGAACCCGGCAGCTGCCGGGTTCCGCCTGGTGAATTTACGGAGAAGGCATTCTTTCCGGGAGAGACGGTTTTCCGGCCCTCCCGGCTCCCGCCCGGCATGAACTTTCCGGAAAGAAGCGAACGGAAACCGCCACGTGGGGAAAAGGAATGATAGGCGTTTGCCTTGAAATCCGGCAGCATTTCATTCATAGTCCGGCACGTACGCCTGAAGCCGTTCCCACATTTTCCATGAAACCCTACTATACCCTGGCCGATCTTCTGGATGAAGAACATCCGTTTGACACCGGGGAAATCGTTCCCGCCAGACTGGCCGTAATCGGTTTCCCCATTGCCCATTCCAAATCCCCCGCCATGCAGCAGGCCGCACTGGATGCGGCGGGCATTCGCGCCCGGTATATCCGCATCCAGGCCGCTCCGGAAGAATTCGGGGAGGTGGTGCGGCTCCTCAGGAAAAGGGGATTCACGGGGGCCAACGTTACGGTTCCCCACAAGCAGGCGGCCTGTTCCCTGTGCAGTGACACGGACGCCCTTTCCCGCGCTACCGGCTCCGTCAATACTCTTGTTTTCCAACAGGACGGTTCCGTCTCCGGATTCAATACGGACGGTCCGGGGTTCGCCCGCGCCATCCGGGAGGAATTTTCCGTGGATTTGCGCGATTTGAAAGTGGCCCTTCTGGGCTCCTGCGGCGGGGCCGGGCTTGCCCTGGCCTACACCTGCGCCATGCAGCGCTGCGAACGGCTGACGCTGGCCGGAAGATCGGAAGAAAAGCTTCAGGAGCTTAAAAACAGGCTGAGTTCCTTTTTCATTGACGAACACAGGCTGGAAGGGGCCTCCGACCGCCTGGCGGCCCACCAGAACAATACGCCCCGTTTCAATGCCGCCGTGGAGGAAGCGGACCTGATCGTCAACGCCACCTCCCTCGGCCTGAAGCCTACGGACCCTTCCCCCGTCCCCCCTGCACTGCTTTCCGCCCACCATCTGGTTTATGATTTACAGACACATGACGATGCCTTCCAGATGGAAGCCCGCTTTCAGGGCGCCAGAGTTTCCAACGGCCTTTCCATGCTGGTTCACCAGGGGGCCCTTTCCTTTGAACGCTGGTTCGGCATCAAACCGGATATTTCCGCCATGCGCCAGGCTCTTGAACAAAAGCATGACTGACGGCACCCCCCATTTTAACGTACATGCTTTCCGGAACGCGCTGGTAGAATGGTTCAGGCGCGAAGGGAGGGATTACCCGTGGCGGCGGACAACGGATCCGTGGCACATCCTTGTTTCCGAGCTGATGCTGCAGCAGACTACCATTCCCACCGTTTTGGGAAGATATGACAGATGGATGCGCCAGTTCCCCACTCCGGCGCATCTGGCTGCCGTGGACGAACAGACGGCCCTGCGCTCCTGGGAAGGGTTGGGCTATTACCGCCGCGTGCGTTCCCTCCAGGCCATCGCCAAGGAAATCGTCAACGAATTCGGAGGGCGGTTCCCGGACAATGCGGAAGGGCTGAAACGCCTGCCGGGCATCGGCCCCTACACGTCGGGAGCGCTCCTCTCCTTCGCCTTCAACAAGGCGGCTCCCATTGTAGACGCCAATGTCGCGCGCGTCCTAGCCCGCATTGACAATTATTCCGTTCCCGTGGATTCCACGGAAGGCCAGAAATACCTGTGGAGCCGCGCGGAAAGCCTGGTGGATCCGGAACATGCCCGTGAATTCAATTCAGCCATCATGGAACTGGGGCAAACCTGCTGCAGCATCAGTTCTCCGGACTGCCTGCTGTGCCCCGTGCGCCCCTTCTGCTCTGCGGAACGGCCGGAAACGCTTCCCGTCAGAAATACCAAGCCTCAAGTCACCCGGGTGGAACACCACGATATTCTTTACATCCGCGGCAAATCCGTCCTGCTGGCCAAATGCCCGGAAGGCAAGCGCCATGCCGGCATGTACCGCTTCCCCCAGAGGGAGGACGAGCACACCCTTTCCCTGCCCCATGTCCTGAAACAAACCTACAGCATTACCCGCTACAGGGTGACCCGCTACATCCACCATGTGACGGATACGCCTCTCCTCAGGGAAGGAGAGGAATTCGTGCCGCTGGACAAAATCCACGGGCTGCCCATGGCCTCACCGGACCGCAAGGCACTGAACTCCCCCGCCCTCGGCAAACTGCTGGACCATATCAGATGAATGACAGATTGACGCCGGAACTTGTCCTCTCCGCCTATTGCCAGGGGTGTTTTCCCATGGCGGACCCGGAAACGGGAGAAATCTCCTTTTACGAACCGGACCCGCGCGCCCTGATTCCTCTGGACGACCGCTTCCACATCCCCCACGGCCTCAAACGGGCTTTGAATAAAAAACCCTTTGAACTCCGGATGGATACCGCTTTTCCAGAGGTGGTCCATGCCTGCGCCCGGACGGACCAGCCGGAAGAACAATGGATAGACGGACAGATTGAAGAAGCATACGGCAAGCTTCACGAGATGGGCTTCGCCCACAGTGTGGAATGCTGGGACGAGGAAGGGCTGCAGGGAGGCCTGTACGGAGTAGCCCTGGGGAAGGCTTTTTTCGGGGAAAGCATGTTCCACCGGAAAACGGACGCCAGCAAGATCGCCCTGGTGGCCCTGGTGCAATACCTGCGGGCGCATCGGTTCCTTTTTCTGGATACCCAGTGGACAACGCCGCATCTGCTGAAATTCGGAACCTATGAAGTGCCGGCCAGGGAATACCGGAAGCTTCTGAAGAGGGCGCTGGAGGAACAATAAACTATATTTTACTGTCCGGTATAAACGGTCATGAGATTGATTCCCAATTATGGGAGATCCGGCAGCGCACCGGATTTCATAACCTGCTGATGATTTTTCTTCGGGCTTTGCCATCAATACTTGCCCCCCATGCCACCCCTTACGCCCAAACGTTCAGGAAGCATGGCTCCGGCATAAAAAACGCCGGAATCGACATTAACGGCACTCCGGGAAAGACTGCGGAGCATTTTGGGAAAGATGCACTTCCTCTTCCGCCAGGAGAGCTTCGGCCCATAATGCCATTAACATGATTTCTTGCAGCAAGGCGGAAGCCGTCAAACATGCCCAAACCAAACGCATGGAGCAGTTTGGCCCGCAAGGTTCAAGCCATATCTGACAAGACCGTTCCATCCGCTAAAAAAGCCCGTGGTTCCGAAGAACCACGGGCTTTTTATTAACCCTTAACAAAAAGGTTTATTCCTGTTCCAGAGCAGCCTGGGCCGCGGCCAGACGGGCGGTCGGGACGCGGTAGGGCGAGCAGCTCACATAAGTCAGGCCCAGCGTGTTGCAGAACTTGACGGAAGCGGGGTCGCCGCCGTGTTCGCCGCAGATGCCCAGCTTGATGTCCGGGCGGGTGGAGCGGCCGAGTTCCACGGCAATCTTCATCAGCTTGCCGACGCCGTTCTGGTCAATGGAAGCGAAGACGTTCTTCTTAATGATTTCCAGTTCCTGGTACTGCGGCAGGAAGGAGCCGGAGTCGTCGCGGCTCATGCCCAGGCCCGTCTGGGTCAGGTCATTGGTGCCGAAGGAGAAGAACTGGGCGGTTTCCGCGATTTCGTCAGCCGTGACGGCAGCGCGCGGGATTTCAATCATGGTGCCGACGAGGTAGTCCACTTTGGCGCCTTTTTCCTCAAATACCTGCTGAGCCACCTTGTCAATGATGGCTTTCTGGATGTCCAGTTCCTTCTTGAAGGCCACCAGAGGAACCATGATTTCAGGCACCACGGCAAATCCTTCTTCTTGGGAGACTTCCACAGCGGCTTCAAAGATGGCGCGGGCCTGCATTTCCGTGATTTCCGGATAGGCGATGCCGAGGCGGCAGCCGCGGTGGCCGAGCATCGGGTTGAACTCATGGAGTTCGGACACGCGGCGCATGATGACTTCCACAGGCATGCCGATTTTCTGGGCCAGGTCAAGCTGCTGTTCCTTCGTCTGGGGAAGGAATTCGTGCAGGGGCGGGTCCAGAAGGCGGATGGTGCCCGGCAGGCCCTTGAGCGCCTTGAAGATGCCCTTGAAGTCCCCCTTCTGGTAGGGAAGGAGCTTGGAAACGGCGGCTACGCGGTCGCTCTTCTTGGTGGAGAGGATCATTTCACGGACGAAGTCGATCCGGTCCCCTTCAAAGAACATGTGTTCCGTGCGGCAGAGGCCGATGCCGGTGGCGCCGAAGGCGATGGCGGTTTCCGTCTGCTTGGGAGAGTCCGCATTGGTGCGCACTTTCATTTTGGTGCAGTCGTCGCACCACTGCATGAGCTTGGCGAAGTTCTGGTAGGTGCGGCTGTCTTCCGGCTTCATGGTCTTGGAAATCAGGACCTGGATGATTTCAGAGGGGGAAGTTTCCACCTTGCCGGCGTATACCAGGCCGCTCGTTCCGTCAATGGAGAGGTAGTCACCTTCGCTGATGGTTACGTCGCCAACGGAAACGGTGCGGTTGTTGTAATCCACAATGATTTCATCCGCGCCGCAAACGCAGACTTTGCCCATCTGACGGGCAACGAGGGCGGCATGGGAGGAAACGCCGCCGCGGGCGGTCAGGATGCCTTCAGCGGCAATCATGCCGCGCAGGTCTTCCGGAGAGGTTTCCAGACGGACCAGCAGAACCTTTTCACCTCTGTCCGCGGCTTCCACACAGCGTTCCGCGTTCAGGTAGATGCGTCCGGTGGCGGCGCCGGGCCCGGCGGGAAGACCGCGGGTCAGAACCTTGGCACTCTTGATGGCTTCACGGTCAAAGATGGGGGTCAGCAGCTGGTCCACCTGGTCCGCAGGAATGCGGCGCACGGCGGTTTTCCAGTCAATCAGGCCCTGTTCCACCATTTCACAGGCAATTCGGAAAGCGGCCACGCCGGTGCGCTTCCCGTTGCGGGTCTGGAGCATGTAAACGGTGCGGTCCTGAATGGTGAATTCAAAGTCCTGCATGTCATGGAAGTGGTTTTCCAGCACTTCGCGAATGCGCACCAGTTCATTGAAGGCGGCGGGCATCACTTCATGAAGGGCAGCAACGGGGGCGGGCGTACGCACGCCGGCCACGACGTCTTCACCCTGGGCGTTCATCAGGAATTCGCCATAGAATTCGTTTTCGCCGGAGGCGGGGTTGCGGGTGAACGCCACGCCGGAACCGGATTCCTCACCCGTGTTGCCGAAGACCATGGCCTGCACGTTGACGGCGGTACCCCATTCGGACGGAATGCCGTATTTCTGGCGGTACACGATGGCGCGGTCATTGTTCCAGGAACCGAACACGGCGCCAATGGCTCCCTGAAGCTGTTCCCAGGGGCATTCCGGGAATTCATGGCCGGTGCGTTCCAGCACCAGGGCCTTGAAGCGGGAGACAAGTTCCTTCAGGTCATCGGCGGAGAGCTTGGTGTCTTCCACGTCCTCGCTGCCGAAGCGTTCTTTCTTGATGACGGCGATGGCGGTTTCAAAGGGTTCGTGGTCTTCATCCGGGGTTTTCTGCACACCCAGCACCACGTCACCGTACATCTGCACGAAGCGGCGGTAGCAGTCCCAGGCGAAGCGGGGGTTGTTCGTAGCCTTCACCATGGCTTCCACGGATTTTTCATTCAGGCCAAGGTTCAAAATCGTGTCCATCATGCCGGGCATGGATTCACGGGCGCCGGAACGCACGGCCACCAGCAGGGGCATAGCTTCCGTATCGCCGAACTTGCGTCCCAGGATCTGTTCCATTTTGGCAATGCCTTCCTTGACCTGCGCGTCAAGCTGGGCGGGATAAGTGCAGCCGTGATCGTAGTAGTAAGTGCAAACTTCCGTAGTGATGGTGAATCCGGGAGGGACAGGAAGGCCGATGCGGGCCATTTCCGCAAGGTTGGCGCCCTTGCCGCCCAAAAGATTTTTCATGCTGCCATTGCCGTCGGCGGACCCTCCGCCGAAAGAATAGACGAATTTGTCAGTAGATGCGCTGCACGCGCAGGAATTGGTGGACATATCGATTATTGTAGTCGAATTAATGATTCTGCCCAAACATCGACCAAAGGAGCCAACAAAAGACCCAATAGCGAGTTAGGGTCGAATAAGGATGCCTTCGGCCTCTTGCTTTGTCAATCCGAAATTGTACGGAAAACAAAAATATTTTTCAGAGTTTTTGGGGAAAAGAATGCATGCCAGAACCCTGCTTTTCCAGCCTGTCCCGTCCGGAACCGCTCTTCCTCCGGGCAATGCCGCTTCCTGTTTTCCGGCGGTCCCGGAATTACCTGGAAAAAAAAGCGCAGCGAGTTTCTTTTCATGGCTGCCCGGAAAAGAAAAACGGACGCTTATCAACCTGATAAGCGTCCGCCGGAAATAATATGCCCTGTTTTTTATGCCTTGCAGAAGGTGTCTTCATCCGCACAGTCAGCCTGAACCCACTTGACGGAGGAATCACCGGAAGCTATATGCACAAGGCAATGGTACACGGCTTCCTGGTCCGCATCCAGCCGGGCAGCCATCTGGGCGGCGGTTTCCGGGGCGGTTCCCAGAGCCCCCCTTACCCTGCCCAGCAGGGCCAGGAAGGAACCCGCCGCTTTTTTGCCGGCTTCCACGCCGGGCTGGTGGTAGGCGTTGATGTTGACCAGGGAAGCATAGAAGGAAACGGCGCGCTCAAACAGGGCAATCAGCATGCCGAGCGTTTTGGCGTTCACCTCCGGAATGGAAATGGTGATGGAGGAACGGCCGGATTCCGCCAGCGCCTGGCGGGTGCCGCGCAGGAAGCCCTGGAGGAAGTCTCCGCAGGTGGCGCCCGCCTCCACTTCCACCGCATCCGCGGAACATTCGCGCACTTCAATGAAGGTGGCGAAGAAGTTGTTCACGCCGTCACGGAGCTGCTGCACATAGGCATGCTGGTCCGTGGAGCCCTTGTTGCCGTACACGGAAATGCCCTGGCAGACTTCGTTGCCCTCCAGGTCCAGCCGCTTGCCGAGGGATTCCATAATGAGCTGCTGGAGGTATTTGGAGAAGAGCACCAGGGCATCCTTATAGGGGAGCACCACCATATCCTTTTCCCCCTTGCCGCCGGTGGCCTTGTACCAGGCCAGCGCCAGTTTCATGGAGGCGTTGCATTTCACGCAGTCCTGGCGGGTCTTTTCGTCCATCAGGCGCGCGCCTTCCAGCAGGTCATCCACGTTCACGCCCTGAAGCACGGCGGGAACCAGCCCCACCACGGACATGACGGAGGTACGGCCGCCCACCCAGTCTTCCATCGGGAAACGCCTGAGCCAGCCTTCCGCCTCAGCCGTTTTGTCCAGCCGGGAACCCGTTCCCGTGACGGCGACCGCCTGGGGTGCGAATTCCAGCCCGTTTTTCCTGAAGAAGTCCTGGGCCACCAGCATGCCGTTGCGGGTTTCCGGCGTGCCGCCGGATTTGGAAATGACAATGACAAGCGTTTCTTCCAGAGGGAGGGATTCCAGCACCCGGTACATGCCGTCCGGATCCGTGTTGTCCAGAAAGAACATGTCCAGCCCTGCCGCCGGAATGGCATCCGCCACCAGCTCCGGGCCAAGAGCGGAACCGCCGATGCCGATGACGAGGGCGGCGGAATATTGTTCCGCGCGGGGAGGCGTTATTTTGCCGTCCAGAACATCCCGTCCGAAGGCTTTGACGTCCGCCAGGGGGCCGTCAATGGCGGCTTTCAACTCCGGCGTGGGAGCCAGGGAGGAGTTGCGCAGCCAGTAGTGCCCCACCATGCGTTTTTCATCCGGATTGGCGATGGCGCCGGATTCCAGCGCCTTCATGTCGGCAAACGCCCTGTCTATCCGTCCCTGCATGGAAGACAGGAATGCGTCGTCCAGCGGAAGTTTTGAAAAATCAAGGGAAATGCCCAGTTCAGGGTAGCGAACGAGTTGTTGTGCGTATAAGCTCATGATGGTCATGGATTAGAAAAAGGGTTACCGGAGTTTTTTCAGGATGCTTTTGGCCTGCACGTCGCCCTGGTCCGCCGCTTTCTGGAACCATTCCCGGGCTTTGGCCATGTCCTTGGGCAGGCCGAAACCGGTCTGATACATCACGCCCAGGTTGTATTGCTCCGAGGCATAGCCTTCCGCAGCCGCCCGGCGGCGCGTGCGGGACTGTTCCCTAGCTTCCGCAGCGGTAAGGCCCAGAACCCGCGCCGCGTCCGGCCACGCGGCTCCGAATCTGGAAGCGGAAGGGGCATAGCCGGCGGCTCCGGCCTTGCGGTGCATTTCCTCCGCTTTTTTCTTATCCCTCTTCACGCCGTATTTGCCCTGGTCATACAGGAACGCCATGCCCCAGTAGCCACGGGGGCAGCCCAGCTCCGCCGCCTGCTGGAAGCATTCAAAGGCATCTTTATATTTTTTGGAACCCATGGCGCGCACGGCGTCGGAAATATGGAGTTCCGCCTCTTTCAAACCTGGGAATTCCGGAATAGCCGCCCATTCCCTTTTCAGTTCCTCCCTGTCCCTTTTGGACTTGGGAGGCATGCCGGACGGACCGGAAAAACGGAACAGGGGGAAGTAGCCCTCCATGGCCCCCATGTTGCCCAGGCCGGACATCAGAAAAACGCCGGGAGAGACCTTCCACATGTGCATGTACTGGATGCGGCCTTCCTGAAGGGATTCCCTGGCCACCCACTCCGGCATGTTCGCCGGTTCCCCAAATTGTTCCGTCAGGCCCACCAGAAGAGCTTTATAGGCGGATTTCAGCCCGGTCTCATATTCGGAACCGCGGTATTTGCTCCGGGAGTAGAGGACAACGGCCCTCAAACCGCCGGAGGGATCATGGTCAAAGTTCAGGGAAAAAGTCTGGCCGCCTATGGACTGCCTGGTTTTAAACACGCCGTTGAGCCCGGTGCGTGAAAGGAGGGCGTCCGTGGGCGGCCCTTCAAGCTGCTTGCTCCGCCTCAGGGTTTTCAGCACCTGGTCCTTGTCCATTCCCACCTCCAGTCCCTCATAAAGGGCGGCAAGCAAAGGGGAACATGTGAGAGCGAAGAGTCCAGCAACATAGGCTAGTTTTTTCATAGAAAAAGCAATTGGGCGGTTTTCTACCAGACCGGAAGAGTTTTCAAAAGGATAAAATGCGTCAGCGATGGAGAGGAAAATTTTTCATAAAATATTCATTTCCAGTCTACCCACAGTCTTTTCAAATAATCCTCCCCGGAGAAATCCGGGGGCATGGGGTCATGAGTCAGGAGGAAACCGGGAACGGCACGGGCCACCATCCTGTGGAAGTCCTCGTGGCCCAGCTTGCGGCAGTTGCTGGTGCACAGCATCCAGCCGCCCGGTTCCAGGCATTCGCGAGCCAGGGCCACCAGCTCCCCGTAGTGGGATTCCACCCGGAACACCTTTCCGCGGTCATCCCGGGAAAACGTGGGAGGGTCCAGAATAATGCCGTGAAAGGTGCGGCCCTGCCTGGCGAACCGTTCCAGCCAGCGGCGCGCGTCCCCCTTGCAGAAATACTGGGCGGAGGGGTCAATGCCGTTCAGCATGAAATTTTCCCTGGCCCAGTCCAGGCACGGCTGCGCCAGATCCAGCGTGGTTGTCTGCGCTCCGCCCAGGGCCGCATAAACGGAAAAGGCTCCCGTATAGGCAAAGGTATTCAGCACCCTCATGCCCGGAGCGCTTTTTTCCCTCACCCGGCGGCGGTGGTCGCGCTGGTCCAGAAAAATTCCCTGGGAATAACCGGCGGACATGTCTATTTTGAAACGCACTCCCTGCTCCAAAGCCGTGAATTGCAGGGGAAGGAGCGGCCCGGCGATCTGGACGGGCGCTTCTTTCTGGTTTTGTTCCAGTTTTTTGTGGAATACGGGCATGCCCGTATCCCGGAGTTCGCTTTCCAGGTTCGCAGGAATGGAACAGCCGCGCGTGGAGACGAGAAGACGATCCGCCATCTGATCCACAAAGACACCGGGGATTCCATCCCCCGCCCCGTCCATGACCCGGAACATATCCGTATCCGGCGGAATCAATTCCCTGTTGCGTTCCACGCAATAATGATAATTTCTCTCCACGGCAGAGCAAAGAGTAACGGATGAAGAACGTTCCCGCAACGTCAAAGAAGCAGGAGCCTTATTTCCTCTGGAGCAAGAGTTCCGCCAAGGAAAAACGGTCACCCGGACGGCCCAGTTTTCTCGAATCAGATGATTACAAAAAATTGCCTGCAAGATTTATCTTGCAGGCAACAACATTTTTAACTGCCGGAAAAGAGGTTCTTAATCTCTTCGGCGGCGAGCCATCAGGGCCACCAGCCCCAGCAGGCTCAGGGACGCCGTAGCAGGTTCCGGCACGGCAAGACTCCTGGTTGCAGCAACAATTTCTTCAGGGGGCGCTACGCCCGGCGTAATGCCCATGCCCGTTACATTGTCCGTGTTAACAAGCACAGTTTGATAGTTTTAGGATGTCGTCAAATCGGTGTAGGCAAAATTCCGACCATTATTGCATGGCACTCCATTACCCTTGTCATCAACTACTTTTGTTCCCTTTGCTCCGTCTGACTGGACAGCCGCCACGAGAGTAAGGGTGACGTAATCAGTCTCTTCCACGGTGTAGGAAAGATTCGCCAAACTCTCCAGATAAAGGTAAGCAGAAGCACCAGGACTCCACACAGATCCCTGGTAGGCAAACTTAAGACCATCCGCCGTCAACATCAAGCCTATGGAACCGGAAGTTGAGTTTTCGCTTATTCTTAAATCAACCAGCAAAATGTTGAAAAAATCTGCTTCCTGTATGGCGCTCCGCATAGCCGAGAGATTCAGGCTGAGCGTGATGGAGGAAGGATGACGCTCCCCACCGGTGGTAACTGCGGAAGAAATGGCACCTGCAGCAAACCCGTTGACGCTGTCATCTTCTGGAGAAGAGTAGGAGATATCCCCACCAGAAAAATTCTGCGACAGATCCGTAAAAAATGTAGTAGCGGCAACAGCACTGCCTTGAAGAAGTCCCCCCAATAAGAGAGAGATAAAAGTTGAAAACTTCATATGCGACATTGTGCGGATTAACTATCCGGTGAAAAAAAGCGGACATTGAAAATATTCAGGAGTAGCAGCTACTATCGACTTCAAATTATTGATAATAAATAGCATATTATTTATTTAAAATAAACGTCGCAACTAATATTTTTGGAGATATTTTTATTTATTATTTTTTCTATACTCCGTTTTTTCATCTGTTCCGTCCGCATAACCCCCTCTTTTTTTAAAAAATAATTTGACACCGGATAGTCCAATCCGCCCGCAAAAAAGAGGCCGGATTTTTCATCCGGCCTCTCGCAACAGGTATTTACCTGATAAACAGGAAATTCCGTTTAGTCAGCGTACTGTTCGTTAAGAGCTTCCATGATTTCCCTGGAAGCTTCCGGAATGTTGGTGCCCGGGCCGAAGATGGCCACAGCTCCGTGTTCCTTCAGGAAGTCATAGTCCTGGGCGGGAATAACGCCGCCGCAGAAGACCAGGATATCCGGACGGCCCTGCTTGGCAAGTTCCTCCACCAGGGCAGGAAGGAGAACCTTGTGGCCGGCGGCCAGAGAGCTCATGCCGATCATGTGCACGTCGTTTTCAATCGCCATTTTGGCAGTTTCCTCCGGCGTCTGGAAGAGCGGGCCCACGTCCACGTCAAAACCGAGGTCGGCATAGGCGGAGGAGACCACCTTGGCGCCGCGGTCATGGCCGTCCTGGCCCATTTTGGCGACGAGGATGCGGGGACGACGCCCCGTGCGTTCGGCGAAGTCATCCGTCATCTTGCGGACTTCCTCCACCAGCGGATCTTGACCATAGGATTGAGCGTACACGCCGGTAATGAGTTTGATTGGTGCTTTATGACGCCCGAAGTGTTTTTCCAGGGCGGAGGAGATTTCACCCAGGGAGGCGCGGGCCTTGGCCGCCTTGATGGCAAGGTCAAGGAGATTGCCTTCCCCCGTGCGGGCGCATTCGGACAGGGCTTCCAGCGCGGCTTCGCACGCGGCGGAGTCCCGTTCCGCGCGCAGTTTCTGCAGGCGGGCGATCTGGGCTTCCCGGACGGTGGTGTTGTCCACTTCCAGAATATCGATCTGGGCTTCCTGTTCCAAGCGGTATTTGTTAACGCCGATGATGGGTTCCTTTCCGGAGTCAATGGCGGCCTGGCGGCGCGCTGCGGCTTCTTCAATGCGCATCTTGGGCAGCCCGGTTTCAATGGCCTTGGCCATGCCTCCGAGTTTTTCCACTTCCTGAAGGTGGGCCCAGCCCTTGCGAATGAGCTCATTGGTCAGGTATTCCACATAGTAGGAACCGCCCCACGGGTCGATTACCTTGCAGATGGTGGTTTCATCCTGAAGATGAAGCTGGGTGTTGCGGGCGATGCGGGCGGAGAAGTCCGTCGGCAGGGCAATCGCTTCGTCCAGAGAGTTCGTGTGCAGGGACTGCGTATGGCCGCAGGCGGCGGCCAGGGCCTCAATGCAGGTGCGGGTGACGTTGTTGAACGGGTCCTGTTCCGTGAGGGACCAGCCGGAAGTCTGGGAGTGCGTGCGCAAGGCCAGGGACTTCGGGTTCTTGGGATTGAACTGCTTGATGAGTTTGGCCCATAGCACGCGGGCAGCGCGCATTTTGGCCACTTCCATGAAGTAATTCTTGCCCTGGGCCCAGAAGAAGGAAAGACGCGGCGCGAAGGCGTCAATGTCAATGCCCGCCTTGATCCCGGTGCGGACATATTCCAGACCGTCCGCAAGGGTGTAGGCCATTTCCAGGTCCGCCGTAGCGCCGGCTTCCTGCATGTGGTAGCCGGAGATGGAAATGGAGTTGAACTTGGGCATGTACTTGGAGGTGAACTCAAAGATGTCCGCAATAATCCTCATGGAGGGATCAGGCGGGTAAATGTAGGTGTTGCGCACCATGTATTCCTTGAGAATGTCATTCTGGATCGTGCCGGAGAGCTGGTCCAGCGTGCAGCCCTGTTCCTGGGCGGCGACGATGTAGAAGGCCAGCACGGGCAGCACGGCGCCGTTCATGGTCATGGAGACGGACATTTTGTCCAGGGGAATGCCCTTGAAGAGGATTTCCATGTCCAGGATGGAGTCCACGGCCACGCCGGCCTTGCCCACGTCACCCACCACGCGGGGGTGGTCGGAGTCATAGCCGCGGTGCGTCGCCAGGTCAAAGGCAATGGAAAGGCCCTTCTGGCCCGCCGCCAGGTTGCGGCGGTAGAAGGCATTGGATTCCTCAGCCGTGGAGAAGCCGGCGTACTGGCGCACCGTCCAGGGGCGCGCCACATACATGGTGGCATACGGTCCGCGGAGGTTGGGAGCCACACCGGCCGTAAAGTCCAGGTGCAGGCAGTCGTCGTACACGTTTTCCGAGTAGGTGGGCGGCACGGGAATTTGTTCATTGGTCATCCAGGTTTCCGTTTCGGAAGCCGGGGACGGGGCACCAGCCTTGATTTCAGGATAGGAGGCGGATGCAAAATCAGGAATATTGCTCATTGGGTGGAATAGGTTGGTGGTTGTTAGAGGCCGATTTTGTTTTGAATGGCTTCAACGGTGTTGTAGCAGTTGGCCTTGACGTGGATGAAGATGTCCACGCCGGCTTCCTTGAATGCTTCCACATAGTCGGCCGGATAACCGGCAAGGGCCACCATCATGTCCGGTCTGGTCTCCCTGAGAGCCTTGCAGAAGGCGGGGACGATTTCCGGATAAGTGTCATCCGTGGAGCAGATGACGCACACGGCGCAGCCGCTTTCCGCAGCCGCCCTGGCCGCGTCTTCCGGAGTTTGGAAGCCGGCCGGATAAACCACATCCAGACCGCCGGCGCGCAGGAAGTCACGGGAGAAGTCCGCGCGGGCCTTGTGCTGGCGGAGCGGCCCCATGTTGGCGAAGAAGACCATCGGGCGGGAACCCTTTTCTGCCACCCAGGCGTCAGCCTTGGCGAGCAGGGATTCAAAACGTTCCGCCAGGCGGCGCTTCGGCAGGGCTTCCATTTCCAGGGGCTCGCCGCACTTGCAGTCAGCGCCGGCCACCAGGGCCTTGTTGATGAGGCAGGTGGAAAAGCCTTCTTCGGCAGCCTTGCAGGCGGAGTCCACGCTCATTTCCACGACCGGGAGCTGAATATCCGCATTCTTGCAGCAGCCGTGGCCCTTGTGGGCGGAACAGCAGGAGCCTTCCGGAGCTTCCAGCTTTTTCTCCGCCAGGTTGACATACTGGTTGACGCCCACGATGGACTGCCGGCGCTGATCCGCCAGCTCGTAACGCCTGGCGGCGGTGGCGTTCACCTTCTTCTGGATGCTGCCGGCTTTGAGGGCCTTGACGATGCCGCCTTCCTTTTCGATGCCCTGGAAGAATTCCCATATCTTCCGGGAGGCTTCATCCGTCAGGTTTTCCAGGTACCAGGAACCGCCGGCGGGGTCAACGACCTTGTCCAGATTGCATTCGCCCAGCAGAATCAGCGGGCAGTTGCGGGCAATGCGGCGAGAGAATTCGTCCGGCATGCGCACGGCAGCGTCAAAGGGAAGAACGTCAATACTGTCCACGCCGCCCATGATGGCGGAGAACGCCTGGGCGGAGCCGCGCAGCAGGTTGACCCAGGGATCCACCTTGGAGAGGGTCCAGAAGGAGGTGCGGGCATGGAGCTTGATTTTGGCAGCTTCCTCGCTGCCGCCGCATTCTTTTACGATGATGGCCCAAAGTTCGCGCAGAGCGCGGATTTTGGCGATTTCCAGGAACAGGTTGGCGCCGATGGAAACCGTAAAGCGCATGTGCGCCGCAGTTTCATCCACGGAGAGGCCGCGTTCCTCCATGGCGCGCAGGTAGGCCACGGCAGTGGACAGCATGGCGCCCACTTCCTCAAAGGCGGAAGCGCCGGAGTCCGCGTAGGGCAGCCCGCTGACGCCGATGGTCTGGAAGCCGGGAGCGTTGGCAACGGCCCATTTGGTCATCACGGCCATCTGGTCATAGTAGGCGCAGATGCCCTTCCCCCCGCAAAGGGAGCCCTTCATCACGGCTTTCCCCACCGGGTCATACAGAACGCCGCCCTTGAGGTCCGCCGTCTTGACGCCGGCGGCCTTGCAGGTGTTCAGGAACATGGAGAGGGTTCCCAAGCCGCAGGAACCGGGAGTGACATATACGGGAAGCCCGTCCAGCCGGACGCCCCTGAGGGCCGCATCCCAGTCAGCCTGCTTGCGCAGCTTCAGGCCGCATTTGCAGTTGAGCTGGACGTTTACGGCGGTCAGGCCGCGGTCCAGGTCATGCAGAAGCTTGGCGTTGAAGTCTTCCGGAGAGGAAGCGGGAATGCTCTGGGCGATTTCGCAGGGCTTTTCCATATAGCCCAGGGCGCGCGTTCCGCGGCGGTACGGAAATTGCCCGGCAGGCATTACCGGGGAATGTTCATCCCATTTGTTATAAATGGGATGCAGGGTAATTCCCTCCACAAGCTTGGTAAAAAGCTTCTTGTCAAAATCAGCCCCTTTCAGGGCAGCGACTGCTGCCTCGCGCCATTCGGCGTATGTGGCTGGTGCGAATTCTCCGAAATCAATTTCCGGAGCCGTTGTTTTATTTCCCTGTTGCATGGCGAAGTCAATGGGTAAGGCCTAATATGTTGGTTTTTAACTATGCGCAAACCAGGCCAAGTTTAAAGCGCAACATTATTTTAGGAAATCAAAGTGTAAAGTCCAGCGAGAAAAATACTCCCGTCCGCCCGCAAATGCGAATTTGCTTCATCACGCGAGGCAAACTTGCAAAAACGATATCCATGGCGTAAATACGGGAATAAGCATGCCCCCTTCTACTACCGTCAAACTCCCTCCCCAGCTGGTCCGGCAGCTCCGAACTTTCCGGCGCCGCCTCAGAACGGTGAAGATGCTGGAAGCCGTATGCCTTGCAGGCATTGCCGTCATTCTTTCCTACGCGCTCCTGTACCTTTCCGACAGATTGTGGGAGACGCCCCCCGCCGTCGGCTGGCTCCTGTTTTTCATCGCCGTGTCCGGCCTGGCGGTGTTTATTCCCTGGTGGAGTTTCCGGTGGGTGTGGCAGAGGCGCACGGAATCCCAGCTGGCGCGGCTGATTTCCCGGACGGACGCGGCCCTGGGGGATCGTCTCCTGGGCGTCATCGAACTGGATTCCGAAAAGCACGGCCGCCAATACGGTTCCGAAAAGCTGAAAGAGGCGGCCATGGAGCAGGTGGCCCGCGAAGTGTCCGCCCGGGACCTGACGGCGAACATCCCCCGGCCCAGCCACAGAAAGCTGTTCGTCCTGCTGACGGTTCTCGCCGCATGCACGGCGGCCGTATGTGCAGTAAGCCCGGAAGCGGCAGGGAATGCCCTGAAACGCTGGGTCCGCCCGTTCAATCCTCCGGAACGCTATACGTTCACCCAGCTGGCCCCCACCCCGGATTCCCTGGTCATTCCCCTGGGAGAGAGCTGCCTGTATGAGATCCGGCTGGCGGAGGGAACCAAAACCCGCCCGCAGACGGCAGAGTATTTTTTCCGCAACAGGGTGAGCCAGCAGGCGCCTCTTGCGGACGGCACATACAAGATCCACATCCCCCCCATGCAACAGGCGGACAACCTGGAGTTTTTTGCAGGGGATGCCGTGCGACGGCTGAACATCATCCCGAAGGGGCGCCCTTCCCTGCTGGGAGCCGAAGCCGGCGTGGCCTATCCTGCCTATATGGCGCGCGCCAACGGCAGGGAAGCCATGAGAGCAGGAGTTATTTCCGCCCCGGAAGGCTCTACGCTGACGTTGAAGGTATCCGCCTCCCAGCGCCTGCAGTCTGCGGAGGACGCACAGGGCCAGCCGCTCCGGGTGGACGGAAGCAGCGTCATCATTCCGAACATCCTTTTGGAGAAAGAGCCCAGGGAAATAGAGCTTGACTGGATGGACAGCGACGGGCTGGCTGCTTCCCGGCCCGTGAAGATACGACTGGAACCCATTGAAGACAAACAGCCTTCAATTTACCTGAGAGGCGGCGAAAACGACCGCTACGTGCTGGAGGATACCAGCATTGAGCTGGAGGTAGAGGCGGCGGACGATTTCGGCCTCCGGGAAATGGGGGTGGAATGGCAGGGTGAAAAATCCTTTTACGACGGCAATGAGGATGAAAACGGGGCCTTAGCTCCAAAACCGGCCGGTTCGGTCAAACCGGCGCCCGGCCTCCGCGGGGAGAAAGTGCTGGCGGACGGACAGCCCACGCAGACCGGGCTGAAAGGAACATTCCTGTTCCAGGCCAGGGCGCTGAAGTTATCTCCCCAGCGCGTCGTCATCCGCGGGTTTACGCAGGATTACAAACCGGGAGGCAGGCGCGTTTATTCGGAACCCATGATTATTTTCGTCCTTTCCAAGTCCGAGCACGCCCAGATGATCCGCAATGAACTGGAACGCATCACCAGCGAGCTGGAAGGCATGATCCGCCGCATGGACGCCATGGCGGACGAGGCAAAACGGCTGAAAGGAATGGAAAGCGGCAAATTGAAAGATGCGGAGTCCCAGGAACGCCTGCACGCCCTGGCCGATGAAGAGCAGGCCAACAGGCGCGAGTTGGGAGACTTGCTCAACCGCTCGGAAAGCCTGTTTAAGGAAGCCTCCCGCAATTCCCAGATAGACCCGGCCGGCATGAAGGAATTCATGAAAGGAATTTCCATGCTCAAACCCATTCCCGACGGCCCCATGAAAATGGCCCAGAAACAGTTCCGGGATTCCGCCTCCGAGAGCCGCTCCGAGCAGGAAAGCAGGAAGGACCTGAACGACGGGGAGAATTCCCATTCCGAAGCCACACAGGCGCTGAAAGACACCATGAACCAGCTCTCCAAGTCCGCGCAGGACATGGAGGCCAGCACATTCGTGGCACGGCTCAGGCAGGCCGCATCCAAGGAGGATTCCATCGCCCATGCGCTGGCCGGCCAGATCAACACCATTGCGGGCATGACCATGGAGGAGCTTGACCCTTCCACCAGGCGTGAAATGGAAACCATCGCCACCCTTCAAAACGCCTCCACGCAGGACATAGGCTGGATTCTGGAAGACCTCAGCTATTACAAGTCACGCACCGGGGAGCGCATTTACAGCGACCTGTACAACCAGATGAACGCTTTCTCCCTCCGGGATAAGCTGGACCTGGTGCACGGCAATATCCTGAACGCAATCACGGCCCGCTCCATTGACGAGTCCCGCCTGTATGCCTCCACCCTGCGCCATTGGGCCAAATTGATAGACGACTATAAGAAGAGCCGCCGCGGCGGCGGGGGAGGAGGCGGCGGCGGGGGAGGCAGCCAGTCCTCCATTTCCGACGCCGAGTTTGAATTCATGCTGAAACTCATCCGCATGATCCAACAGGAACAGGATATCCGTATGCGCACCCGCGCCGCCGAACAGGAACACCGCAAAAAATTTACCCCACCTGCCCCATGAATACCGCCAATTTCCCAGCCATGATTCTGGCGCTTTCCCTGCCCTGCGCCGCCGCTCCGGCCCCTGCTCCGGAATATTCCGCCAAGCACAAGGAAACGGCATCCAAACTGGCAGTACAACAGGACGAGCTCCAGGCGGACACTTCCGACCTTATCCTGGGAGAAACCAATGAGGAAGTAGTGGAACTGCTGAAAAAATGCCGCCATGCCATGAATGACGCCGTGGACCTGCTGGAAGTTTACAATACCGGAGGCCAGACGCTGGCCGCGCAGTCGGATGTGATTGAATTGATTTACCAGGCAGCCAAGGCCAAGATGACCGGGGCCGACGGCCAGCCCAAGCCGGGAGGAAGAGCTCTTATGGACATGCTGCGCCAGCTGCTCGGCATGGATCATGACGCCCAGTCCGCAGAACAACAGGAAGGGGATGAAAAAGGGCAGGAAGGTTCCCAGAAAGGCAGCGGCAACAATTCCGGACGCGGAACGAATGGAAAATCCAATATGGCCTCCTCCCAGGATAAAGGCGTTTCCAATCCGGACACGGCTGTGGAAACGCGTTCCGTTCCCAAATCCACCGGCATGTCCGCAGACGACATGCCTTCCGAATTCCGTAAGGCGCTGGACGCCTACAACAAGACTTTACAGAGGTAAAACGCCCCTCTCCGGACAGCCCTTTCACGCATGAACAGCAACTTCCCGTTTCCATGAAAAATCCCCGCCTCCTGCTTACCGCTTTCTTGACCTGCTGCATGACGGCCGCACCGCAAAACGCAGCGGCCCAATCCCCCATGAGAACGTCTTCTTCCGTGCCTCCCCAGGTGGAACTGATGTATGTGAAGGGGCTACGCTATCTTCAGAATGCCCAGAAAACGGATGGAACCTATGATGGAACTTACGGGAGGGAGCCCGGCATCATCGGCTTTTGCCTTATGTCCGTGCTGGCTCACGGAGACGACCCGAACGCGGGGCCGTACGCCACCATGGTGCGCCGCTGCGTAGATTACATCCTGTCCAAGCAGAACAAGGTATCCGGCTACATTGGGGATTCCATGTACAACCACGGCTTCGCCACTCTCGCCCTGGCGGAAGCCTACGGCATGGTGCGGGACGACCGCATAGGCCCCGCCCTCCGCAAGGCCGTAGCTCTGACACTGACCGCCCAGAAAAAAAACAAAACGGGAGGCTGGCGCTATTCCCCGGAATCCACGGACGCGGACAGCACGGTGACCGGCTGCCAGATCGTCTCCCTGTTCGCGGCGCGCAACGCAGGCATTCCCGTGCCGGACGAGGCTTTTGAACGCGGCCTCAAGTACATGGCTTCCTGCCGCGACAAGAAAGGCGCCTACGGCTACACCGGGCCGGCGGGCCCCCGCGTCACCCTCACGGCCATCGGTTCCCTGACGCTGTCCCTGGCGCGCCTTAAAATGGATCCGTCTTTCAAGGATTCCCTGGCCTACCTGAAAAAGCACCTGAATTACCGGGATTCCGCTTATCCGTTTTATTTTGAATATTACATGTCACAGGCCCTGTTCCATGCGGACCAGGAAGTGTGGAAGGAATGGAATTACAAAAATATGCGCTATCTGGGAGCCTCCCAGGCGCCCAACGGGTCCTGGCTTTCCGATCATTCCGCGGCATATTCCACTTCCGCCGCCCTGCTTTCCCTCGCGCTTAATTACAGATTTCTACCCATCTATGAACAATAGAATCCGCCTTTCCCTGCTGCTGGCCCCGGCCTGCCTGCTGACCGCCTGGGCCAATTCCGTCATCGACGTGGTTACGGATAACAATTACCGCCTCCGCGGGGAAATCATTTCTTACGGGAAACAGGGCATCGTCATCAAACACCCGGCCATGCGCCAGAACGCCGTCATTCTCCCGTCGGGAATCCGCGCTCTTTACTTTACGGGAACCGCATCTCCGGATCTTCGCGCCCGGGACAAAATTTTCATGGCTGCGGGGCACAGGGACATTATCCCGTGCAATATCATTTCCATCACACAGGACAAAGTGCAGTACCGGGACATGCTGGGCCATGAACGTTCCGTTCCCCGCAGCCAGGTGGCCGGGTTCCGGCTGAATACGCTGCAGGAAAAGGGCTTCTGGCAGGAACCGCTGATTTTTGACAACAGCTGGGTTTATTCCGGCAACCGGGAGGAAGACTACCGCACCCAGGCGGGGAGAAAACTGATGAATGCCCTGAAGCCGAAAGTCCAGGGAGACAAGTACCAGTACCGGCTGGGCAACAATGATTACCCCACCTGGATACCCCTGTACAAGAATATCGGCCTGGATCCTTCCTCCTTTACCTTCCGCACCACCATCACCATGGACGGCAATAATGACCGCTCCGGCATTGTCTTCTGTTTCGGGGGGAATGAAAATATTCCTTTCCGGTCCAATTCCGGCAGCAACCTGAACAGGCTCATGCTCAGCATCTCGCCCGGAAAATGCACCCTGCTCCGGGAACAGAAGTCCGGCATCCTCGTGCTGGGGGAAGCGGCCATTCCGGCCCCCATTCTGACGGAGGGCGTGGATATTCAATTGACAGCCTCCCGCCAGGGTGGAAACAAGCAGGTTTACGAGCTGTTGATAGGCGATCTGCCGCCCAGACTGATAACAGACCCCAGCCCGCCGGAACAGCCATTGCAGGGAGACGCCTTCGGCCTCCAGATGGAAGGGCACGTGTCCCTGACCATCAGTAAACTGGCCCTTTCCTCCATCACCCTGAGCGCCAAATCCGTGGCCAAAAACGGGAATGCAGAGACAGACCTTGTCCTGACAAAGGAAGAAGACGCCATTCCGGGTTCCGTCAGCGGTTACGACAGCAAAACCGGAACGCTGACGCTTTCCACGGACAAGGATTATCCGGGCATTCCCCGTGATCTTTCCATCCCGGCCAAGTATCTGGATACCGTCTTTTTTGCGGAACAGAACAGGAAAGACGACTCCCGCTCCCCAGCCCGCCACAGCCTCCAGATGAAGGACGGTTCCCGCCTGCACGGAGATATTCTGAGCATGGATTCCCTGAATATCATCCTGCGGCATCCGCAGCTCGGACAGATTTCCCTGCCGCTGAAAAACATCACCCGCGTGGAATTCCTGAATCCCGCCCAGCCATCCCGTTCCACTCCCTGATTGATCCCGCCATGAAACAGGCAATTACGCTTTTCCTGTGCGCCTGCGCCCTGCCGACCGCCCTCCTTCTGCCCCATGCTCGTGCGGAAGGGGTCATTACGCTTAAATCCGGGGAAAAACTGCCGGGCAGCATGGATACGATGAACCGCCCTTACCTAAAGGTCCGTTCCAGCATTCTTTCCAAACCCGTGGATGTCCATATGGGAGAGCTTGATGAGCTGGCCTCTTCCCGTCCGCTGGAAATACCGGAACAGTTTTCCATCATCAGGCTGGCCAATGGGGACGAGGTTTACGGCACCCTGAAGGCGCTGGATGCGGAAAATCTTCAACTCCAAACCGCTTGGGGCGGCCTGCTTCAGGTGGACCGCAAATATGTGCGCCACATCGGGTTCGACTCACAAAAAGCCTACCTGCGCAACGCTACGGAATCCCTGCAGGGCTGGGAGTCTTCAGCCAAAAGCACGCTGCCCGAATGCCGCAACGGATACTGGCTCATGCGCGGCTCCAATAATACGGAACTGCAAACTTCCTTCCCCATGCCACCCCGCCTCCATGTGCAGTTCTCCCTTTACCATACCAATACGTTCCGGATTAATATTGCCCTCTGGAAGGATTCCGAATCCGGAAACAGCATCAACCTGGATCTCTCCCTGGAAAAAGCGGAACTTTCCAAGAACAGTTCCGGCCAGTACCGAACGCTTGGCAGGGTGAAAAGGAACACGGAGCGGAACTGGTATGCCGACAAGAGCGTCAAGCGTTCCGACGTTCATTTTTACGCCGATCCGGAAAAGGGCAATTATTACCTGTACGTCAACGATGAACAGGTAGCCCGGTGGGAGGAAGTCAAAGAGATGGACACTATCTTTGAAAACGAGAGCGGAGACGATGAAGGGGAAGATGGAGAAAGCGCCGGGAAACACGAATTCAAACCGGGAAACACTCTTGCCCTGGGAGGTTATGACAGCTTGAACATGGCCGTATTCCATTTGAATGTATTTGACTGGAATGGAGCCATTCCCCATCTGGAGGAGGAGCTGGACATCATTTCCCGTTACGACCCGACCGCCCCCAGAGACAAGGCCCTGCTGGTAAACGGAGACGTGCTCAGGGGAGCCATTTCCCTTCAGGAGGAAGGCTCCATCCGCATCAAGTCCGACCATTATGACGTCACCGTTCCCACCGCCAGGGTACGCGCACTGGACCAAAAAGGCCATGAAGAGAAGAACCTTCCGGAAGACAGCTCAGACACCCGCGTTTTCCTGACGGACCAGAGCGTCCTTTCCCTGGCCCTGGAAACTATCCGGAACGGGGTCATGGAAGGGCGCTCATCCGCAGTCGGCAAGGTCCGGATTCCGCTCCAATCCGTCAGAAAGGTCCAGTTCAACCTGCAAAACCCGGAGCTGAGGAAGCAGAGGGAAACGCCGTTCCGGTGCAAATAAAGGCTTCTCCGCCAGGCCGTCCTTTCCGGAGAAAGCCGGCTGCCGGGAAAGCCAGAAGAAGCATCCGTTACCGCTCCTCCATTTCCTCCGCGCGCCGTACGGCACTTTTCACCGCCTGAATCCAGGCATTGCGGAAGCCGCATTCATCCAGCGCATTCAGGGCGGCAATCGTGGTCCCTCCGGGGGAAGTGACCTCATCCCGGAGCGCCATGGGATGCTTCCCGGTCCGTTCCAGCATCAGGGAAGCCCCCCGCATGGTTTCCGCAGCCAGCCCCAAAGCGGTTTTCCTGGACAATCCCATGGCTACCCCTGCGTCTGCAAGCGCATCCAGAGCCGTAAACATGTAGGCAGGGCCGCAACCGGAAATGGCGGAAACGGCATTCATCCCGGATTCCGCCACCTTGTAAACGGAGCCGCAGCCGGAAAGCAGCATCCGGGCAGCCTCTTCATCTTCATCTTTTACGCCGTTTCCCGTACTGTAGGCGATGACGCCGGCCAGCACCATGCACGGGGTATTGGGCATGGCGCGTATAATGCGCGTTCCGTCGCTGGCGCAGGCTTCCATATCATCCAGGGAAACGGCGGCTGCGATAGAAATCAGAAGGGGAAGCTCCGCCCCCCGTTCGGAAAGAGAGGAAATGAGCGGAAGAACGCCGTGCGGCTTCACGGCCAGAATCAGGACTTCCACGGCGTCCGCCGCATCCGCCTCCGAGGCAGCTTCATGAACTCCGGGGTATTCCTCCTGCAGGGCCTGCACGTTTTCATGATGATGATCGTACACCCAAACTTCCTCCGGAACCGCTGCTCCGGCTTTCAGCATGCCCCGCAACAGGGCGCCTCCCATTTTTCCAAGTCCGATGATACCTGTTTTCATGGTTGATGATTTTTTACAGTCAACATATAAGCGATTTATAGAAAATGGAAATGCCAATTAAGGCCCATGGCTATGGACGAGAATGCCCCATTTCCGCGTTTGTTCCCTCCGGCCCTGTTATCAACGTCTCTGGCTGGACATGCGGTTGGGATTTTGCGTACTGGGCCGCGTTGCAGAAACAGCCCTCAATATGGTCGTTGACAAACCCGGTTGCCTGGAAAAACGCATAACAGATCGTCGGACCGAAAAACCTGAATCCCCGCCTTTTCATGTCCCTGCTCATGGCTTCCGACTCCGGAGAAACAGCGGGAATCTGAGCCAGAGCGCTGAAATGGTTAACAACGGGCTGATGATTGGGGAAAAACGACAAGACGTACCGGTAAAAACTGCCGAATTCTTCCTGAACGGCCATAAACAGTTTCGCATTATTGACAGCGCTGTTGATTTTCAAACGGTTTTTGACAATTCCATCAAATCGCATCAACCGTTCCACATCTTCTGCCGTCATCCGCGCCACTTTCTCCACATCAAAGTCATGGAAGGCTCTCCGGTATCCTTCGCGCTTCCGGAGGATAGTAAGCCAGGATAATCCCGCCTGGGCGCTCTCCAGCACCAGAAATTCAAACAGGGTTTTGTCATCGGAAACGGGCCTGCCCCATTCTTCATCATGGTATTTTATGTAAAGTTCATCGGTTCCGGCCCAGCCGCAACGCGCATTGATGATATCCTTCATACGGTTGCGCCTTAGAATTCCTTTTTCCTGAACAGCCACGCCGCCAGCGTCATGTGAAAGACGAAGTATCCCAGCGTAATCAGGGCCAGGGTTCCGAACAGGGAAAGGGGAATAAGCCGTCCGTTCAGGGCGGAATCCGTCACGGAATAAATCTGGAAATTCGGAAAAACCAGGGAAAAGAGCCTGCTGCCCGCCACCTCCCACCAGGAAAGGCCATCCGTGCCGGATCCCACCCACAGGGAAAGAGCCTGCGTCTGGAACAGTCCCGCCAGATAGATCATGAACGTCAGCAGCGCGCTGATAATGGTGCCGTTCGTCACGCAGGACATCAACAGCGTGAGGGAGGAAAGCACGACAAACTCGCACATCATCACGCCCAGCCCCGTCTGCACGTTCCAGGTAGCTCCCTGGAGGCGGATCCTGTCCAGGTACGGCTGCATTTCCTCCAACGTATAACGGCCTTTCAGAGAGGCTATCTGCTCCGCCACCACCGTATCCGTCCGCATCCACAGCACCAGCGTCATTACGGCATCCATCAGCAGAACGGCAACCAGGGTCAGGGCCAGCACCCCCAGCACCTTCCCCATCAGATAGTCGATGCGCGGCACCGGTTTGCAAAGGATAGTGTATAGAATACGGTCCTCCGCATCCCTGGGAATAATCAGAGCCGTGGCCGCCACGCAGAAAAAGAGGCCGAACACCCGCATGGCGCCGTAGGCGGAGTTTTTCAGCAGCACGAGTTCATTGATTCCCCCGGTTTCAGGCCCCAGCACCGCGCTCAGGCGGAAGGAACTCAGAGCCAGCAGCGCCACAGCGAAGAGCCCAAGAAAGAGAAACACCTTCATGCGCACCAGCTGCGTAAAGGTGGTACCGGCGATTACGGCCATGCGCCCGGGCGAAGGTATATAACCGGAGGTAATCCATGCCATGCGGATCATCTTGCCGTATTCCGGAGCAAATAAAAGAGCTTTTTATTTCATGTGCTGAACTCCTTCCGCCTTGAAGAAGCGCTTCTCCCGTGTTCTCATGGAGCACGTATGAGTTTACGATCCCAGCTGGAAGAACTGCTCCCGGAACTTTTGCCTTCCGATCCGACCCAGGCCATTAAGGGAACAGAACTCATCCGCCTGGTGCGCCTGAGGCTGGGAGAGGAATATTCGGACGCATCCCTGCGCTACCATTTTTCTTTCATGGCTTCCGAGCCGGATTCGGAAATCGCCAAGGTGGAACGCGGCCAGGGCTATTACAGGCGCATGAGGGAACGGGACGGGCAGCGCGCTCCCAGAGGGCTTTTGCCCCTGTTCCTCGGGGAAAACGAACCGGACGCCCTGAACTGCCGCGCCAAGGCGCTGGCCCTGGCCGTGCGCCAGTACGATACCACGGGCCGCGGCGTTTTCGTGTTCAGTACCAGTGAAACCGGAACTTCCTGGGTAAAACCGGATCTGGCCGTTGTGGAATGGCCGGAGGGGGAATGGGAGGGAAACGCGCTTGTTTTTGACAAAAGCGCACTTCAGCGCCGCCGCATGATCGGGGCACCCATGATGGGCATCCGCAGCGTCTGCGTAGCCCGCATGCCCGGTGGAGAAGACGGCAGAAGGGAATTTTTCAGGACTCTGGCCACGTCCCGCTGGGCACAGTGCGGAGAACTGGTCATTGTGGGGGAACTGCCGGATGATTCCGAATGCGCCGCCCTCCGCGGGCTGGCCGCCGAGTTCGGCGTAGGAGTGCTTTGCCTGGAAATTGCGGACGAACGCCTGGGAGAACTCCCCGGCGCGGAGGAAATTTTCAAAGCCGGAGATGAAGAATGCGCCGCCCTGCTGGCGGAACTCACGCCCGTACGGCTGGCCGCCGGAAGGCTGAAGACGCTGGAGGCTGATACGGGGGAAACCCTGGGCGGGGAATTCGGAGCCCTGTTCGACTGGCTGGCCGCCTGCCTGGAACGCGGCAGCGTGGAAGAATATGAATTCCGCGTCTCCTGTTACTGAATGCGGCGGAGAGATTCTTGACAGAACTTGCGTATTAAATTAAAGATTTTCCCGGCTCCAACCCGCCCTTCCCCCTGACATGGAACAAGAAACACTGGTTTACCCGCTTGCGGACAATACTATTCTGCAAGACAAATATACGATATTGAGCGTGCTGAACGCCGGCGGCTTCGGCATCACGTACCTGGCTCTGGACAACCCCGGTTCCCGGTATGTCGTCATCAAGGAATGCATGCCGGACGCCTACGCCTGCCGGGATATGGAAACCGGCGTTGTCCATCCCCGGAACGAACAGACCGCCGTCAATTTTTCCCAGAGCGTTTCCAATTCCCGGCAGGAGGCTTCCGTCCTGTCCCAGCTCAACCATCCCGGCATTGTCCAGGTGTTTGACATGTTTGACGCCAACGGCACCTGCTATTACGTCATGGAGAATATCCAGGGACAGACCCTGTTCGACCTGATGACCACCATGCACGCCACCGGGCAAACCATGGAACCGGCCCAGGCCACGGATCTTCTGTTCCGCCTGCTGGACATCCTGCACTACCTTCACTCCATGGGTGTGTACCATTGCGACATCAAGCCGAGCAACATCTTCATCCAGCCGGACGGAACGCCCAAGCTCATCGACTTCGGCGCCGTGCGCACCAAGACCCTCCAGCATCAGGGGCTCGTCCAGATCACGCCCGGCTATACCCCGCCGGAATTCTACCCCGGACGCCGGAGCGAAATAGGTCCCTGGTGCGATATGTACGAACTGGGCGCCACGTTCTACGAATTGCTCACGGGCCAGGTTCCCCATCCTGCGGACCAGCGTTCCGTGGTGGACCGCAACCCGAAAGTGACCAGTTACGCGGCCCTGCGGAAAACTTATCCCATGAACTTCCTTTCCGGAATTGACAAAGCCCTGTCGCCGGACGAACGCAACCGCTTCCATTCCGCCAAGGCATGGAATGACTATATCAACGCCATGGCGGCGGCAGGCACCCTGCAGGCCGGCGGAGTATCGAGGAAGGCTCTTCCCCAGGCCAGGAAAAAATCTTCCGCAGGCACGGCTTTCCTCATCATCCTGCTCATCGCAACGGCAATCGGCTGGGTATGCTGGAAACAGGGTCTGCTTAACTTCTGATTCCGGCCGCTTTCCGGCGGAAACATTGAAGGGTGATGTCCGCAAAGACACGCCTCCCCCAACGCAACAAGGGCTGAACCTGACGGTCCAGCCCTTGCCAATCCGGAATTGAACGGGAGAAACAGCCTTTACAGGCTTTCCCCGAAGTCCCGGCGGTATTTGGCCGCCAGTTTTTCAGGCCAGTCGCTCTTGGCGCGGAGCTTGCCCATGAAGAAGCGCAGGACGGGCGGTTCCTCCACAAATTCCAGGCCGCCAATCAAATCGCGGTTGTCATAGAGCCACTTCATGCGGTCCGCCACGTATTTCACCTGGGATAATGTGAAGACACGGCGCGGGAAGGCCAGGCGGAGCAGTTCCACATCCGCCAGAATGTCCTTGCCGTTTTCGTCGCGGACGCTGGAAAGCGTGCCGCGTTCCATGCCGCGCACGCCGGAGGCGATGAAGAAAGCCGCCGCCAAAGCCCCGGCGGGATAGTCCTCCTGCGGGATATGGGGCAGGAAACGCCCTGCGTCAATATGGGCGCCCAGACCGCCAGCGGGGGTTACGCAGGGAATGCCCATGTCCACCATCTGGCCGATGAAATATTCAATGAAGGAGGGGCTCTGGGAAATCACGGTCAAATCCGTGGTTTCATACAGGCCTACGGCCATGGCCTCAATTTCCCGCACGGAGATGCCGCCATAAGTCAAAAAGCCTTCAAAGAGGGGAACGAGATGCTCCATTTTCTTGGCAATGGCCCGGTCGTTCGTGCAGATGCCGCCGCCGCGGGAGGAGGAAACCTTGCGGGCGGAAAAATACACCAGATCCGCCAGTCCGCACATGGTCTTCAGGATGTCCGCGCAGGACGCATCCCTGAACTCGTCTTCACGCATCTTGATGAAGTAGGCGTTTTCCCCGATCAGGGAGGCGTCCAGCACCAGCATGATGCCGAATTCATCGCAAATGCCGCGGATTTCCCGCATGTTGGCAATGGAGAAGGGCTGGCCGCCAATCAGGTTGGTTGAGGCTTCCATGCGCACGAAGGGGATTTTGCCCGCCCCGTGACGGGCGATGCAGTCCCGCAGCTTGCCGGGGTCCAGATTGCCCTTGAAGGGATTGGTGCTGACCGGATTGACGGCTTCATCAGCCACCAGTTCCTCAATCTTGCCGCCGTTCAGGTCAATATGGGCGTGCGTGGTGGTGAAATGGTAGTTCATCGGAACCACGTCCCCGGGCTTCACGAAGGTGCGGGCAATGATGTTTTCACAGGCGCGCCCCTGGTGGGCGGGCAGAAGGTATTCCTTGCCGAAGACATCCCGGACAGCCTGCTTCAGGCGGTCAAAGCTCTGGGAACCGGCATAGGCGTCATCCGCTCGGAACATGGCGGCGATCTGGTTGTCGCTCATGGCGTTGACGCCGGAATCCGTCAGCATGTCCAGATAGACATCGTTCGTGCTGAGCTGGAAGGTGTTGAACCCGGCTTCCCGTGCGGCTTCCAGGCGGCGTTCCACGGGGACAAGATGCAGCTTCTGCACCACGCGGACTTTATGCAGTTCCAGGGGAATTTGTTCCCCATTGTAAAATTTGACAACGTTGGATGGTTCTGAATTCATAAAATAAAAGGTAAACAAAAGTGTAGCAGAATGAATCTTTTCCGCAACATAAAAGGACAAACGGCCTTTTTTTGCCTCCCGCCGTAAAGGCAGGAATGACGCTGGAAGGAAAAATGTGGAACTTTCCGGAGGGAGCTTCTAGCGTGGCTCCCTATGAAAAAATACTGGAAATTGATTCAACAGCACCTGGGCGTGGATGCGGACGGCATCCCCGGCCCCAAGACGGCGCTGGCCCTGCTGGACAGGCTGGGCATCCGCCAACCGGAACATTCCTGGCCCAGCCAGGAGGAAGTGCGCTCCGGGAAATCCGTCTTCGGCCGTGCGGGTGATGAAAGCAACATGACCAGCATCAAGCTGCCTTATATCATGCGGCTGGCGTGGGAAACAAACACGACCGTTTCCACCATGCGCTGCCACAAGCTGGTGGCGGAACCGCTCGTCCGCATCTTCCAGGCTACTCTGGACCATTACGGCATGGAGAAAATCAGGGAACTGGGGCTGGACCTGTACGGTGGCTGCTTCAACAACCGCTCCATCATCGGCGGAAAGGCCACATCCATGCACGCCTGGGGAATCGCCGTGGACATGGACCCGGACAGAAACGGCCTGAACATCCCCGCGCCGAAAGCGGTATTGTCCGGACCGGAGTACGCCGCCTTCTGGCGATTCGTGGAAGCGGAGGGGGCCGTATCCCTGGGACGCTCCCGCGACTACGACTGGATGCACTTCCAGTTCGCTACTCTTTGACCGGAGTGGACGCGAACGTCCTCCAGCCCTCCTCCCAGCGGCGGCGGAGGGCTGGCCAGTCCTCACCGTTCCCTCCATGCCCCAGGAAAGAGCGCTTTTTCAGCTCCCGGAAACTTTCTCCGGGAAGGTGGAGAAGTTCCCCGCGGTCATAGGCATTCTGATCACACATGCCGTTAAAAACGGGAGTCCACTGCCAGCGGCGCACGCCCAGATAACTTTTGAATGTATCTACCAGTTCCGTCGTGCAGTTGGCGGTGACGGTATGATAATAGCGCGGGCGTTCATGGAGGCTGTTGATTTTTTCCGCAAACCCCAGAAAGGCCTTTTTCAGGCTTTCCCTGCCGATGTTGATGCGGTACAGGTACATGTCCTCTTTCCGGTAATTGGTGCGCAGGGCGAACAGGTCTTCTTCGTCCGCCAGGATATAAATCACGTTGAATTGCTTGTAAAGGCCAGGGACAGTTCCCTGCTCCACCCCCTCCGGCAGGCGCGTTTCCACGGACAGGGCCAGATGCTTCCCATCCTCAAAACCGAAGGACAACATGGTATGGGCCACGAATTCCATCCCATCCCAGTGGCTCACGGCAAAATCCAGCGTAGCCAGCTTGTCCAGGTCAAAGCGGCGCGTCACATAGCGCGCGTCGAAGTCCCGCTCCGTCCGGTAGATAAAACTGCGCACGTCCTTCACCACGATTTCATTTCCGTTGATTTCCACGGAGGGCAGGCGACTCCAGGACGGCTGCCATTCCTTATCGTTCGTCGCCGGTATGAACAGGTAGTACGCCAGCAGCAGGGCCGGCACTCCCCAGGAAGCGCGCCATAATACGGGCCGTTTTCCGCGGAGGGCGAAGGCGCATGCCATGGCCGCCACGTACAGCCACACCAGCACGGCTCCCCCCCATACGTTGTAAAAAACCACGCCCGCCGCCCATACGGAGAAACAGAACCACGCCGCCGTCATCAGGATGCGGGCGGCGGCCGGGCACGCGCGGCGCAGGAAAGTCAAATGCATGGAAAATGAAAAGCAGGCCGCGCGCTCCAGCCCATGAAACGCGCGGCCCGTTAACGGGGATTACCTGAAGGAAAGGCCCTTCACTTTGTCCGTCAGGGTTTTCAGCACGCGCTGGTGCGCTGCATCCACTTCCGCGGCCGTGAGGGTCTTGGCCGGATCCCTGTACAGGAAGGTATAGGCAATGGATTTGCGGTCCGCCGGCAGCTTTTCACCGGAGGGGTCCGTGAACACGTCAAAGCAGAAATAACTGACAAGCAGTTTTTCCCGTGCGGATTCCACGGCCTTGACAATGTCCGCATTGGGCGTGGAGAGGGGCAGTTCCATGGCCGCATCGCGGGAAGAACCGGGGAACTGGGGCAATTCCGCAGCCTTCACGGGCGCGGTCAGGATTTCCTGCATTTTACGGAGATCCAGTTCCGCCACGTACACGGGCTGACCCAGGCCCAGCTCCCGGCAACGCGCCAGGGACAGGCGGGCGAAATAGCCGCAGGCTTTCCCGTCCAGCTGTACGTCCGCCCCCAGGGCGGCCTGTTCGCGCGGTCTGGCAGGCGTGAGCGTAAAACGGTGGCCCGGCGCCAGAGCCGCCATCACGGCCAGCAGATCCTCAAAGGAGGCCTGCTCCGGCCTGGGATCCACCCAGGAACGCGCCGTGCGGTCCCCGGAAACCAGGATACCCAGGGTATCCGTTTCAATGTCCCTGCCCTTGCCGCCGCCCGTATTGCGGAAGACGCGTCCAAGTTCAAAGAAGCGCAGGCCGGAAACGCCCTGGTTGCTGTTGCGCACGGCGGCGGCAATCAGGCCGGGCGTATGGGCGGGGCGCAGCACGGAGTGATCCTCGCTGAGCGGCAGGGATACGCGGATGAGGTCACCGTCCTGAAGGGGGCGCAGAGGCAAAGCGTCCTTCACCTGGGCGATGGTGCCGTCCGCGGATTCGGAGGCGATGAGCTTAATGGTCTGGGTTTCATAAAATCCCAGGGCCGCCAGCTTGCGGCGCAGCTCCATCTGGAAGTTATAAGCCGCATCCACCGGGGATTCCGCCACGAAGGGGCCGGAGAAGCGGGACGGTATGCCGTCCAGGCCGAAAACGCGCACGATTTCCTCCAGAAGGTCGCACGGGCGCGTGAGATCCAGGCGGTGGGGGGGGATCAGCCAGCATTCCGGTGAATCCGGAACCTGCTTCAGGCCCAGCGCCGTCAGGATGCGAGCCCCTTCCTCATGAGAAATGGAACCGCCGGAAATCTGATCCAGCGCTTTCCAGGGAAGTTGTACAAAGCCCAGTTCATTAGTCACCGTGGCGCCCTTCCCCTGCTTCAGGGAAGCGAACACGGAAACGGGGCCGTCCGCCCCTCCGCAGGAAGGCATGGAAGCATGAGCCGGATTAGGAACGGGAGAACCGGCCACATACGTTGGGGAGGCCGTTCCGCCCGCCAGCTGAAGAATCAGTTCCACGGCGCGCACGGAACCGCGCAGGACATTCCAAGCGGAAGTGCCGCGTTCAAAGCGGTAGGAAGAGTCGGAGGACAGGGCCAGCCTGCGGGACGTGGCGCGGACGGAGGAGGGCTTAAACCAGGCGGACTCCAGAATGATATCCGTAGTGGCGTCCGTCACGCCGCTTTCCTCCCCACCCATCACGCCGCCGATGGCGAGCGCCTTGCCGGACTGGTCCGCAACAACCAGATCCGTGCAGTTAAGCGTGTATTCCTGCCCGTCCAGGGCCTTGATGGTTTCCCCTTCATAAGCGGTGCGGGTGACGATGCCGCCCTGCACTTTCGCCGCGTCAAAGGCATGGAGGGGCGTTCCCAGTTCATGCAGGACGAAGTTGGTAATATCCACGATGTTGTTGATGGGGCGCAGGCCGACGGCTACCAGGCATTCCTTCAGCCATTCCGGGCTTTCCTGCACTTTCACGCCGCTGATTTTTACGGCGGTGTAGTACGGGTTCAGCTCCGGTTGGTCCAGCCGCACGAAGTCTCCGGCGGGTTCCAGCGCCACTCCGGCGTCGTCAATGGAAACGGGCCTGTACCCCCGGCCGGAGATAGCGGCCAGTTCATACGCCATGCCGTTGTGGGAAAGTAAATCCGGCCGGTTGGGCGTTACTTCCACTTCCACCAGGGTATCCGCCTTGACAACCTGGGAAATCGGCGTACCGGGTTCCAGTTCCTGAGGGAGAATCCAGAGACCGTGCTCCTTGTCAGGAAGCCCCAGCTCGGAGGCGGAACAGAGCATGCCGCGGGACTCCACGCCGCGCAGCTTGCCCACCTTGATTTCAACGTTGCCGGGCAGCACCGCTCCCGGCAGGGCGCAGGGGACCTTGTCCCCCACCTTGTAGTTCTGCGCGCCGCACACAATCTGGTGCAACGTGCCGTCGCCCACGTCCACCTGGCAGACTTTCAGCCGGTCCGCCTGGGGATGCTGTTCCGCGGCAGCCACGCGGGCCACCACCACGTATGGGGAATCCACGCCCTGCTGGCGGATGTCTTCCACCTCAATGCCGGCAAAAGTCAGCATGTCAGACATTTCATCCACGCTCAGGCCGGACAGGTCAATGTACTGGGAAAGCCAGTTAAGGGAAATCTTCATAACGGGAAAACAGGTAAAAATTATTGGAATTGGGCAAGGAAGCGCACATCATTCTCAATCAGGGCGCGGATGTCCCTGATGCCCCAGCGGATCATCGCCAGGCGGTCCAGGCCGATGCCGAAGGCAAAGCCGGTCAGCCCCGTGTAGCGGGCCTGCGCTCCTGGGTCCAGGCCCAGTTCGCGGTCCACGGCTTCAAAAACATTGGGATCCACCATGCCGCAGCCGGCAATCTCCACCCAGCGGGGGGCCTGGCCGTCCACCTTCAGCTTGACGTCAATTTCAAAACTGGGTTCCGTGAACGGGAAGAAATGGGGGCGGAAGCGCACCTCCGTTCCGGAACCGAAAAGGGCGCGCAGAAAATATTCCAGCGTTCCTTTCAGGTCACCCACGGAAACGTCCGTATCCACATACAGGCCTTCAAGCTGATTGAAGGCGGAAAGGTGCGTGGCGTCAATTTCGTCGCGGCGGTAGGCGGAACCGGGAGCGATGACACGCACGGGCGGCAGCTGCTTTTCCATGGAGCGGATCTGCACGGAAGACGTGTGCGTACGCAGAAGCTTGCCGGAATCAAAGTAAAATGTATCCTTCTCATTGCGGGCCGGGTGATCTTCCGGCGTGTTCAGCGCGTCAAAGCAGTGGAACTCGTCCTCAATCTCCGGGCCGTCCGCCAGGGCAAAGCCCATGTGGCGCAGAATGCGGACGGCTTCATCCCTCACGATGGTGAGGGGGTGCAGCCCGCCAGGCGGCAGGGAGCGGGCCGGAAGCGTCAGGTCCACACCGGCCACGGCGGCCTTGTCCGCCTGGGCCTGCACTTCCTCCAGCTTGGCGTCCAGAGCTTCCGTAATGGCCTTGCGGGCCTCGTTAAGCAACTGGCCGACAGCGGGCTTTTCTTCCCTGGGAACGTCCTTCATGCCCGTCTGGGCCAGGGTCAGTTCCCCTTTTTTGCCGAGGATGGCCACGCGCGCGTCTTCCACGCCGCGCCTGTCAGACGCCTGGGCGATGCGTGCCAGGGCGTCCCGTTGGATGCGTACAATCTCTTCCTTCATAAAATTTGACGGGCAAGAGCTTACCCGTCCCCCCCGCCAGCGTCAAGCCCTTCGGGCCGCGGGGAGGTCACTCAAAAGAAAATGGCGGACCCCGGAAAGGGGGAAAGAACAATGAACCTCTCTTCCTAGTCACTAATCCTTAACCATTAAATCTCCCCAGCAAATTACACGTATCCCGGCCGGGCGGACATGCGGCCGGAAACCATGCCGAGCACGCAGAAAAAGGTATAAACCAGGCAGAACGGCAAAAAGGAGCCGCCCTGATGCAGGAAGGAAGTAAACAGCAGGCTCAACAGGGCGCCCATGGTAAAGCCGATTCCCTGGGACATGCCGGAAAGCCTGATTGATTCGGAAGGGGTCCGGGCCCGTTCCACCATCAGCGCCATTCCGCGGCTGAATACGGTTCCCGTCGCCAGGCCGAACAGAATAGCCATCCAGAGAACCCAGTCCAGCGGGAGATAGAGGATGCCCCAGCAGGAAAGGGCCGCCAATGCCATGGCCATCACGATGAGGAGCCCCCGGCCGCCCGTAGCCTTTTCCAGCACGTGCGCGGAAAGCGTGGCGGGCAGCTGGGCGAACATGGCCACGGAAAGGATGAACCCAGCATCCTCATAGCTCATGCCCCGCTGCCTCAGAAAGATGGGAATCCAAGTATAAAAGAAATAGGCCGCCCCAACGCGGCTCAAGTAAAAAACGGTAACCTGCCATGCTTTGCCGCTGCGCAGCAGGTTGTGACCGGAAGCCGCCGGATCGCTTTGAAACACGCCGGCCGGGTGCCTGAGAAAATAAGCGCCCCATACCAGCATTCCCAGCAGAATGGGGATGATCCAGACCCCCAGGCCGAAACGCCAGCCTCCCAGCATGTTGGAAATGGGAACGGACAATCCGGAAGCCGCAGCGCTGCCCACGCCGATCATGGCGCTGTAAACCCCCATCATGGCGGAAGCATGGTCAGGAAACTGGTGCTTAATCAGTCCGGGAATGGCCGCCCCGGCAATTCCCATGCCCAGCCCCATCAGAACCATGCCGCCGTATAACCCCGCTACGCCGTCCCAGCTGCGCCAGAAAATTCCGGCCACCGCCAGAAGCTGGAACCAGAAAATGATTTTCCACGGCGTCATCCAGCGTGCCACGCGTGGAGAAATGGGAGCCGCCACCCCCAGCACAAAGACGGGCAACAGGGCGAACAGCCCTGAATTTTCCAGGGAAAGCCCCATATCCCTTTCAATCGTTCCCAGCAGCGGATCGGGAGAATCAAACCCGGTACGCAGATTGAAGCACACGATTAAAAAGGCGACAAACAGCAGCATCTTTCCCCTGATGCCTCCGGAAATCCCTGCCTTATCCATCCCATGTTATACATCCTTGTCCCCGCCCCTGTTCAAAAGTAACAGCCTTCCGGCTGTCAGCGGTCCGGAAACACGGCATGGCGGAAAGACCATCAGGGGAAACAATCTCCCTGCGGTTTTCCATCCCCCCTGCCATGAAAAAGCGCCGCCGTCCCGGAGAACGGCGGCGCCCGAACACGCTAACCTCTTAAGCTTTCATTTGGCAGGGCGTTTGCCGTACACCAGCGTCCGCCTGCCGTCCCAGGAAACGGCTTCAATCCGCGTAGAACCTTCCGGATAGGGAACCGTGGTGGAGGAATTATCCCTGGAATCCGTCCCCACCATGGTGATGCGGACCATTTCCCTGTCTTTGTATGTTTCAAAGACGACGGCGTTTTTCCACACGTCATGGGAAACAATGCGCCTGTTGCCCTGCTCCGTAATGCCCTGGTTGTAAACGCCGCGGACAGGCAGGCGGTTCTTATATGCTTCCGCGCTGTTGACGGAAATATAGTAAATGACGGGGCTTTCCGGCTTTTTGTACTTCCTGGCGTAGGCAATCAGGTTCTTGCAGTCGGCCTCCGTGATGGTCATGCGGGCGCAGGTGTAGTCGTCCAATTCCTGGTCAATGGGTTTGAGCATGCCCGTTTTCCGGAAAAAATCCGTCAGGTCCTGTCTGGCGGCGTCGCAGGCGTTCTTCATGAACGCAAGCTGGAGCTCGCCGTCCTTCTTGCCCCTGGTATCCATCTTGATGGCCTTATAAAAGATATCCGGATAAAAGTCGGGATTACCCTTCCCGGCTACCTTGAAATACAGCTCAAGCTGCCACAGAGGGGCCAGCTTGACAAAATGGTCGTGCACCATCGGACGGTTATCCCCGCCGGAACGCTTGTCCGGCCCGCTCTGGACAAGCCAGTTTTCCCCCTTCAAAATGCCGTTGTTCAGATAGGCGTTGAAGCGGCCGCCAATCATGTTGCCGTCCCCGCCGTTGATGCGTTCATGCTCCAGGCGCATGCTGGAGGGATTCAGCATGTAATTCACGTAAGCGGAGTAAATGTTATTGGTCACTTCTCCGGTGGAGACCCATTTCATGGCGGGGCGCACCTGGTTGACGTGGCCGAACTCATGGGCAATCCCCCAGGCGCTGCCGGGAATCCTGTCCGGATTGCCGACCTCCTTCATGGTGCCGTTATGAAAGGCGGCCCCCGTGCCGTCCGCATGCATGAACCCGTTCCAGATCACACGGCCGAACATGCGGTTTTTGGGCAGCATCCTGTACTTGTACAAGCCCATGATCTGCTGCTCCATGCCGATAATCCTGTCGTACAGGGCAATAAGCTCCTCCCCCTTGTCCGGACAGAATTGTTTAAGTTCCTCCACCGGATACACCAGATGCACGCGGCTGCCCACGATGTCCACAACTTCCGTGGGGGAGTTTTCCAGCATTTTCTTCCAGTCGCTGTTTTTGCTGACTCCTCCCACGAAAACTCCGTTCACCTTGCCGGACAGAATGGATAAATGCACCTTGGGAGCCTTCTTATAATTGGGGGTGAAATACTCAATGTAGCCAAGCCCCTTGTTCTTCGCCCTGATGATGTTGACCCCCTCCTTCAGCGGATAGGAGCTGTGGCCTCCGTCCCGCCCGAAGTTGTGGATAACCAGATTCAGCTTTTCACCTTTGGGATCCCCCATGACCAGCAACACGTCCTCCCCCTCCTCAAAAAAAATGCCGGTGGGATTTTCAAATTTGCTGTACTGGCTGGTACGCAGGCGTTCCGCCAGATCCTTGACCGGTTCATACGGTTCCGCCGTAAGGGCGCGGGCCTTGCGGTCAAATTTCTTCTCCGCCATCCGCGTGGCGAGCCCGCGCACAAAGGGGTCCTTGATTCTGGCGATGCGGTCGCGCGTGACATTGGGCTTCAACGCCAGCATGTATTCATTGGCGAACACATTGGAATCCAATGCTTTCAAACCCTCCTCCGTAATCGGCATACCCCCTGCTTCCTGGGCGGAAAGCACGCTGCCGCCCAGCACGCCGCAGAGGGCCAGTAAAAGAACCCCCTTTTTCAACAATGGTGAGAAAATCATATTTTTTAAATAATACTGTTCAGTTTCCGGAATTGTTTCAAGGAAAAACGCCCGGCCCCTCCCATGCCCGGGAAAAAGCCCCTTTGTGTGACATGGAACGCTCAGGCCCAGGGAGAAAAACTGTCCATCCCCCTTGACGGGGGCCGTATAATGACGCTCGCAAAACATTTTTCCATATGAATACAGAAACACATCAATTTCAGGCGGAAGTCCGGCAGCTGCTGGACATTGTCATCAACGCCCTTTACAGCGACCGTGAAATCTTTGTCCGCGAACTTGTCTCCAACGCTTCCGACGCCCTGGAAAAACTGCGCCTGAAGCAGCTGACGGACTCCAATATTTACCAGCCGGACAAACCCCTGGAAATCACCGTAGCCACGGATAAGGAAAACAAAACCATCACCATCGCGGATACCGGCATCGGGATGACGGAAGCGGACCTGGTGGAAAACCTGGGAACCATCGCCCACTCCGGCACCAAAAAATTCATGGAAGCCCTTAAGCAGAAGCAGGAAGGCGGAGCGGACCTGATCGGCCAGTTCGGCGTGGGCTTCTACAGCTCTTTCATGGTGGCGGACCGCGTGGAAGTGTTCACCCGCTCCTATGAACCGGAAGCCGCCTCCCTGCGCTGGTCTTCCGACGGACGGGAAGGCTACAGCATCGAAACGCTGGCGGAACCGCTGGACCGGGGCACCCGCATCGTCATCCGCCTGAAAGACGAATATGAAGAATTTTCCCAGGAATACCGCGTCAAGGAACTCCTGCGCCGCTACTCTAACTTCGTGGGGTTCCCCCTCAACTTCAACGGAGAACACATCAACACCGTCCAGGCCATCTGGTCCAAGTCCAAATCCGACGTGAAGCCGGAGGAATATGACGAGTTTTACCAGTTCATCTCCCATACGGATGAAAAGCCCCTGTCCTACATGCACTTCAGCGCGGACGCCCCTATTGCCCTGAATGCCCTGCTTTTCATCCCCAGGCGCAATCCGGAAATGTTCGGATTCGGCCGCGTGGACGCCAACGTGTCCCTGTACTGTAAGCGCGTGCTGATTGACGCCAAGCCGGAAGGCCTGCTGCCGGAATGGCTCCGCTTCTTGAACGGCGTGGTGGACAGCGAAGACCTGCCCCTGAACATTTCCCGCGAAATGCTTCAGGACAATTCCCTGGTGCGCAAAATCAGCGACATCATCACCAGGCGCTTCATCAAGCATCTGGAAAAACTGGCGAAGGACGACAAGGAAACCTACAGGGAATTCTACGCGCAATTCTCCCGCTACCTGAAAGAAGGCGTCGTCACCTCCTGGCCGAACAAGGAATCCCTGGGCAAGCTGCTCCGTTTTGAATCCACGTCCACGGAACCGGGGGAAACAACCTCATTTGAGGAATACCTTACCCGCATGAAGGAAGGGCAGACGGCCATTTACGCGCTTACCGGCCCTTCCCGCTCCCATCTGGAAAACAGCCCGTACCTGGAAGCCTTCAAGGCCCGCGGCTACGAAGTGGCCTTCTTCACGGACCACGGGGACGAATTCGTGCTGGACTCCCTGTCCAGCGTGGACGGCAAGCCCGTCACGATGATCGACCGCGCCGACGTGGAACTCCCCGCCCTGGAAGAGGAACAGAAGGACGCCCTGCCCCAGGAGGAAGCCGCGGCCCTGGAAGAATGGCTGAAAGGACTGTACCCGGACAAATTCTCCAAAGTCACCCTGGGCAAGCGCCTGGTCAGCGGAGCCGCCGTAGCCCTGCAAAGCGGCAATGACATGGGGCCGGAAATGAGGGCGTACATGAAAGCCATGGGGCAGGAAGTGCCGGAAAGCCACCCGCAGCTGGAACTGAACCCCTCCAACCCTCTGGTGAAAAAGCTTTCCGCCCTGCGGACGGAAAACCCGGAACTGGCGCAAATGGTGGCGGACCAGATCGCGAATACCGCCCTGCTCCGCGCCGGCATGCTGGACGATCCCGCCGTGCTGGCCCAGTCCTCCCAGGCCCTGATGGAACAGCTCCTGCTGAAGTAAGGGCCCCGAAAGAAACAGCTTCCTTCTCCAAAGCCGCTCCCTGCCCTCCCCGCCGGGGGCGGCTTTTTCATTTCTCTTCCCGCCATGAACGCGTTACGCCACATGCCCCGCCATGTTCTATTCCTGAGGCTGGCCTATCAAGCGGGCATGTGCCTGCTGGCCCTGGTCGCCGTAACGCTGACCGCCATTGACCTGACAACGGAAGCGGCGGAATGGGAAGTCACGGCGGACCGCACCATCTACTGGATTTTTGTGCTGGATTATGTGATCCGCTTCTCCATCAGCCGGTCCAAATGGCTCTTCGTTAAGGAACACCCCTGGGATTTGCTGGCCATTATTCCCTTTGACGCCCTGTTCCGCCTGTTCAGATTCGCCTCGCTGGGAGAAATCTTAAGGCTCGCCAGATATCTGGACCTGTTTTCCTATGCCATGAGGTTCACCACGCGCATCCGGCGTTTCTTCAACACGAACGGATTCAAGTATATCTGCATCGCCGCCCTGGTCATCATCCTGCTGGGGGCCGTAGGCATCCATCTGGCGGAAGGCATGAGCCTGCCCAACGGCATCTGGTGGTCCTTCGTCACGGCTACCACGGTAGGCTACGGGGATACCTATCCGGTCACCACTTCAGGCAAATTCCTGGCTGTATTCCTGATGCTCACGGGCATTGGATTCGTGGGAACGCTCACCAGCACCATCACTTCCTTCTTTCTGAGTCCCCACGGCGGAGAAGCGCTGCCGTACCGGGAGGAGGAAATTGAGGCCATCAAAAAGAAACTGGACGACCTTTCCTCCATGACGGATGAAGACATAGACACCATGGCGGCCCTGCTGAAGACCCTTCGGGACGCTCCCCATCCCCACGCTGAAGCAAAGGAGGAAACATCACCTTCCGGCTCTTCCACAATCTGAAAACAGGTCATCTTCAGGAGCGTGACAACTCTGTAGAGTTATGAAAATTCCCTATTCCCTCCTTCGGCGCCACAACGCCGCCGCAAGTCCCAGCAGGGATAACCCCGCCGCTCCAGGTTCCGGGACCTGGAACCGGCGCCATGTTCTGGACGCACAGCTTTGTTTCTCCCGTTCCGTTAAAGAAAGACTGACAAAAATCCGTCTGGAATTGCGTGGCCAAAGGCGGACAATCCCCTGCGCCGGGAGCGTCCGTCGCCCCTCTTTTTTTCAATCTTTCCGCCATTCTCCAACCATGCCAGCAACCAGCCCTCCCCGCGCCTGGGCCGAAATCGACCTTGGGGCCATCCGCCATAACCTGAATGTCGTCAAACAGGCGGCCAAAGGGGAATATTACATGCCCGTCGTGAAGGCCGGCGCCTATGGCCACGGCCTGGAACAGGTTTGCCGCACGCTGGATTCGGAAGGCATCGCTTTCTTCGGGGTGGCCAATGTGGGAGAAGCCCGGCGCATCAGCCAGGCGGGCTGCCGCACCCGCCCTTACATCCTGGGCCCCGCGTTCCCGGAGGAACGGGAGGAAATCGTGCTGAACGGCTGGCGCTCCTTCATTTCCACCATGGAGGAAGCCGCGCATTACAATTCCCTGGCGCGGCTGTACGGAAAGACGCTGCCCATCCACCTTTCCGTGGATACGGGAATGGGCCGCGGCGGATTCCTGCCGGACCAGCTTGAAGAACTGCTTTCCCGCCTGGGAGAACTGGACAGCCTGCATCTGGAAGGCCTGGGCGCTCACCTTCCCTGTGCGGACGAGGACCGGGAGATTACGCTCAGGCAAATCTCCCGCTTTGAACAGATGGCCGCCCGCATCCGGGAAAAACTGCCTTTGAAGTACTGCCACCTGGCCAACAGCGCCGCCTCCCTGGATTATGAAATTCCCTCCAACAACATGTGCCGCCCCGGCCTGGTGCTGTACGGTTTTTCCCCCATTCCCTCCCCATGGGCCGCGCAATTGAAGCCGGCCATGGCCCTTTTTTCCCGCCTGACGGTGGTGCGCACGCTGCCGGAAGGCCACGGCATTTCCTACGGGGGCACCTTTGTGACAGACCACCCCACCAGGGTGGCGACCGTAGGCATAGGCTATGCGGACGGCTACCTGCGTTCCCTGGCCCACAAGGGCGCCCGCGTCATGGTGGACGGCGTTTCCTGCCCCCTTCTCGGGCGCGTGACGATGGACCAGATCATGGTGGACGTCAGCCGGGCGCCGCACGCGGAACCGGGCATGACCGCAGAAATCATGGGGCCGCATATCCCCGTGACGGAACTGGCGGAAAAGGCCGGCACCATTTCCTGGGAGATTTTTACCGGAATAGGCCCCCGGGTACCCCGCCACTACACCCACTAAACCAGGCAGGAGGGAAAAGGGCCAAGCCGGCCGCCCATTTCTGGGGGCTTCTTTCCCGATTGACGGACAGACAGAAATATCGTTTAGTTAGCCAGTATGATGAAGGTTTCCACCAGAGGACGTTACGCGCTGCGCCTGATGATTGACCTCGCCCAGCACCGCGACGAGGGTTACATCTCCCTGAAGGAGATTTCCGCCAGGCAGGACGTTACCGTACGTTATCTGGAACAGATTATCGCCATCCTTTTAAAAGCGGGATTCGTCCAGAGCTTCCGGGGAAAGGCCGGCGGATACCGCCTTTCCAGGCATCCGCGCGAATATACTACGGAAGATATCCTGAAACTGACGGAAGGCTCCCTCCTGCCCCTTTCCTGCACGGCTTCCCACGAAAATCCGTGCCCGCGGGCGGCCGGCTGCGCCACGCTGCCTTTCTGGCGCGGGCTGCAACAAGTCATTGAGAATTATTTGCGCCGCGTAACGCTGGAAGATCTGGCCGAACAGCAGAAGGAAATCGGCTGCGACTACGGAGCAGGCATTTAAGCAGCGGCCGCGGGCCTGAACATTTCCCCTTCCTTTCTCCTTCCGGCCCATGTCCCGTTTTTTTTACCCGGAGCTTGACATCTGCTTTCCTTTTCATTATTTATTCCCTAGTTTTCCGATAGGAATATAAAAACCATGAGTAAGAACCATCGATTTGAAACACGCCAGATCCATGTGGGTCAGGAAAGTCCGGATCCGGCCACCGATGCGCGCGCCGTGCCTATTTACGCCACCACTTCGTATGTCTTCAAAGACTCGGAACAGGCGGCAGGCCGTTTTGCCCTGGCGGAGCCGGGCAATATTTATAACCGCCTGATGAACCCTACCGCAGATGTTTTTGAAAAACGCATCGCCTCCCTGGAAGGAGGGGCGGCCGCGCTGGCCGTCTCCACCGGGGCTGCTGCTGTCACGTATGCCATCCAGAACATCGCCCGGGCCGGGGACCACATCGTTTCTTCTTCCACCGTATATGGCGGGACGTATAATCTCTTTGCCAATACGCTGGCGGACGCCGGCATAGAAACCACTTTTGTGGATGCAAGGGACGTTCAGAATTTTTCCAGGGCCATCCGGAACAATACCAAGGCCCTGTACGTGGAAAGCCTGGGCAACCCGAACTGCGACATCGTGGATATGGAAGCGCTGGCGGAAGTGGCGCACGCCCACGGCATCCCGCTCATTGTGGACAGCACGTTCGCCACGCCCTTCCTGTTCCGCCCCCTGGAACACGGAGCGGACATCGTGGTGCATTCCGCTACCAAATTCATCGGCGGCCACGGCACGGTGATGGGCGGCGTGATTGTGGACGGCGGTAAATTCGACTGGACGCAGAACGACAAGTTCCCCGGCATCAGCAAGCCCAACCCCAATTACCACGGAGCCGTGTTCGCTGAGGTATGCGGCAATCTGGCCTATATCGTCAAAATCCGGGCCACCCTGCTGCGGGATACGGGAGCCACCATCAGCCCGTTCAACTCCTTCCTGCTGCTCCAGGGGCTGGAAACACTCTCCCTGCGGGTGGAACGCCATGTGCAGAACGCCTTGCGCGTAGCGGACTATCTGGCCTCCCATCCCCAGGTGGAGAGGGTGAACCACCCCTCCCTGCCGGACCATCCGGACCACGACCTTTACAAGAGATACTACCCGAACGGGGGAGGCTCCATCTTCACCTTTGAAATCAAGGGTGGCGCGGAAAAAGCTCGCAAGTTCTGCGAAAGCCTGGAACTATTCTCCCTGCTCGCGAACGTGGCGGACGTCAAGTCCCTGGTGATTCATCCGGCCTCCACCACCCATTCCCAGATGACGGAGGAGGAACTGAAGGCGGGAGGCATTACGCCATCCACCGTGCGGCTTTCCATCGGGACGGAACATATCGACGATATTCTGGAAGATCTGGAACAAGGCTTCCGCGCCATTCTCTAACGATTTAACGGCAGCAACGCTCTTTTCCTACAAGCCATGAGAATTTACAAAAACATTACGGAACTGATCGGCGGCACCCCGTTGCTGGAACTGACCAATTACGAACGCAGGAATGGCCTGAACGCCACGCTCCTGGCCAAGCTGGAATACCTGAACCCTGCCGGCAGCGTGAAAGACCGCATTGCCCAGGCCATGATTGATGCGGCGGAAGCCGCCGGGAAGCTGAAGCCGGATTCCGTCATCATTGAGCCCACCAGCGGAAACACGGGCATCGGCCTGGCGGCGGTGGCCACTTCACGCGGGTACCGGATTATATTGACCATGCCGGAGACGATGAGCGTGGAACGCCGCAACCTTCTGAAAGCCTACGGCGCGGAACTGGTGCTGACGGACGGCGCGCTGGGCATGAAGGGAGCCATCTCCAAGGCGGAGGAACTGGCCGCGGGACTGCCCAACAGCTTTATCCCCGGCCAGTTCGCCAACCCGTCCAACCCGGAAGCGCATTTCCGCACCACAGGCCCGGAAATCTGGAATGATACAGAAGGCAAAGCGGATATTTTTGTGGCGGGAGTGGGTACCGGAGGCACCATCACAGGCGTGGGCAAGTACCTTAAAACCCGTAATCCGGACATCCGGATCGTGGCTGTGGAGCCGTTTTCCTCCCCCGTGCTGACCCAGGGCACGGCCGGCCCCCACAAGATTCAGGGCATTGGCGCGGGCTTCGTGCCGGGAACGCTGGACACCTCCGTGTACGATGAAGTCATCGCCGTTACCAATGAAGACGCTTTCTCCACAGGGAAGGAACTGGCGCGCACGGACGGCGTGCTGACGGGTATTTCCTCCGGAGCAGCTCTCTGGGCCGCCACACAGGTGGCGCGGCGCCCGGAGAATGAAGGAAAGACCATCGTCGTCCTGCTGCCGGACACGGGGGACCGCTATCTTTCCACCCCTCTGTTTACGGACTGATTCCTTCCATTCCCTGCCATGAAAAAATTCAATCTCCATCTCTACCTGGTTACGGATGAAGCATCCAAATGCCGCCTCAGCCTTCTGGAAACCGTACGGAAAGCGGCGGACGGAGGAGTTACCATCGTGCAGTACCGCTCCACCAATCCGGATGCGGGAACCTGTTACCGGGAAGCTTTGCCCATACGGGATTTCCTGGCTTCCCGCGGTATTCCCTTCATCGTCAACAACCGCATTGACCTGGCTCTGGCGCTGGAAGCAGACGGCGTCCACATCGGCCAGAGGGATCTTCCGGTTCCATCCGTCAGAGCCATGATCGGCCCGGATAAAATCCTGGGACTGTCCGTCTCCAATAAGGAACAGCTCCGCGCCGTGGATGCCTCCCTGGTGGACTACCTGGGCATGGGCCCCGTCTTTCCCACCATTTCCAAGCTGAACGCGCCTCCCGTGCTGGGCGTGGAAGGCTTCGCCGCTCTGGCTTCCCAATCTCCCCTGCCCGTTGTCGCCATCGGCGGCCTGGACGCGGAACGGGCCCGTCAAGTGCGCGCCACGGGAACCGCCTCCGGAATTGCCGTTGTCTCCGCCATTTGCGGAGCGGAGAATCCGGAAGCCGCCGCACGGGCTCTTGCCTGACGGACGGACCGCAGGAAACACTGGACAATCAAGCACTTGTTAACGCCATGCTTTCATCGACAGACCTTGTTCAAGCCGTTACTGCCGATTTGGAAAAAATCCGGGAAACGGCCCCGCTGGTTCTCTCCCTGACCAATTCCGTCGTCCAGCCCCTGACGGCCAATCTCCTGCTGGCCATAGGCGCCGTCCCCGCCATGCTCAACGACGCGGAAGAAGCGGTGGACATGCTCCGCAGCGGAACAGGCGCCCTGCTGGTCAACCTGGGCACCGTGACGCGTGAACAGGGAGCCGCCATGCAAACGGCGGTGCGGGAAGCCAACCGGCTGAATATCCCCTGGGTGCTGGATCCTGTGGCCGTAGGGGCTCTTTCCCTGCGCACGCGGCTGGCGGGGCAATTGAAGGAACAATCCCCCCGCATCATCCGCGGAAACGCTTCTGAAATCATGGCCCTGGCCGGCTATTCCTCCGTCACGAAAGGGCCGGAAAGCACCAGCTCCAGCGCAGACGCCCTGCATGCGGCCAGGGAACTGGCCCTGCACACGGGGGCGGCCGTGCTCGTTACGGGGCGTACGGATTATTCCACGGACGGCCGCCAGGTAACCGCCACGGAAAACGGCCACGCCATGATGTCCCGGGTTACGGGCGTGGGCTGTTCCATGGGAGCCCTGTCCGCCGCCTGCGCCGCCGTCTCCCCCACCCCCCTGCAGGCGGCCGTTTCCACAGCCGTACTCATGGGCATTGCCGGAGAAATGGCCTTTGAACAAAGCCCCCCCCCCGGTTCCTTTGCCGTATCATTGCTGGACAGCCTTTACGCCCTTTCTCCGGAAGACGTTGTCCGCAGAGCGCGCTTTCTTTCCCTTTGACAGTCTTCTCTTCCCCGGAAAGCAACTCCGCTGCCATGCACACGGCCTAACCCGGAAATCTCCGGAAGGGGAAGCACATCACCAGGAGCTGCCCGGGAGAGGGGAACCTCCGGCACCCTCCCCGCTAGAACAACCTGCGCCATATTTTCAGGCATCCCGCCTGCGGAGCAGGAAGCGGCATGCCGGGGACCTGACGAATCCCGGCACAGCCATTTGCCTATGCCGACCGCCAGAGCGCCGGAACCGCAAGCGGATTTAGTGTTGAGAAATACCTGCGGCCTTTTATAATGGAGGCAACCCATTTCAGCATGGCAAACTCCACTACCACGCAAAAACTCTGCAACTGGTTCATTCAGCAGGCGAACGCCAAGGGGCTCATCCTGACGCCCGTCAAACTGAACCATCTGGTCATTCTGGCGGACTGGTGGCATCTGCACCGGACTGGCGCTTTCCTGATCAATGAACGGGTGGAAGCCTGGCCTTCCGGTCCGGTACTTCCTTCCATTTATCATGAATACAAGGATCAGCCGCCCTACTCTTCCATAGAGCATCCCAGCCGCCGCCAGCCCCCTTTGGAGGAGGAAACGGACATTATCCCCTTTCTGGAGCATATCTGGAACGTCTATGGCAAATATACGGCCCAGCAGCTCGGACGCATCAACACCGCCCCGTCCTCCCCATGGAAGCAGTCCCAGGGCAGGCATGAACAGGCGCACCGCCAGCAAATCACGGAGGAGCACGTACAGGCGTACTTTAAAAGCCTGGCCGGATAATTCCGGAAAAAACAGCCTGCCGCTTACCTGTACAGCCTTTTTCCAATCAAAACATATCTTTGAGTAAAAAAAAACTTGCAAAAAACGGCCTCTTCCGCTTTAATGCGTCCGCGCCGCAAAAGCGCCCGTTACATAGCCCTATAGTGTAATCGGTAACACAGCGGATTCTGGTTCCGTATTTTGGGGTTCGAGTCCTCATAGGGCTACCACTTCTAATAAAAAGGCCGTCTCTCCGGAGGCGGCCTTTTTATTTTCTTTCTATTATCGATTCCGCGCCGGACAACAAGGAGACGGCAAAAAATTCTGGAAGCAAAAGACGATTCTTTGACAGAACCTGTTTCCTCCCCGTTTATATTGGAAATATGGCACGTCCCTTACCCATTCTCGGCGGCATTCTGCTCTCCTTCTCCCCTCCGGCAGAAGCAACAGCCCAATACAGCATTATCCCTGAGCCGTCCAGAACGGAACTCAGGCAGGAAACAGCTAAAACTTTACAGCTTCTTTCCGACCAGGAAGTTCCGACCCTGGGAACGGACGCCTACCGGCTCACGGTCACCCCGCAGGGGGCGCACCTTGCTTCCGGAGGAAGGGAAGGCAGAATTTACGGGCTGGCAACCCTCCGCCAGCTCCGGGACCAGCTGGCGGGACAGCCGGAGGGCATCCCCTGCGGCGTCATCACGGACAAGCCGCGCTATCCGTGGCGCGGCCTCATGGTGGATCCCGCGCGGCATTTCATCCCCGCGGCCGATCTGAAAAAATTTGTGGATATGATGGCCTACTACAAATTCAACAGGCTGCACCTGCATCTGACGGACAACCAGGGCTGGAGGCTGCCCGTGCCCGGCTACCCCAAATTGAAAAGCGTCGCATCCAGGCGGGAGGAAAGCTTCGGAGACGGAATCCCCCACGAAGGGATGTACACCAAACAGGAACTGAAGGAGCTGGTGGCGTACTGCGCAGCGCTCGGCATTGAGGTCATCCCTGAAATAGACATGCCGGGCCACAACCAGGCGCTTCATGCCGCCTACCCGGAATTCTTCTGCTTCCCGAACCCGGATACGAAAGTGAAGACCGATGAAGGCGTCACCCTCCACCTCATTTGCCCGCACAAACCGGAAGTCTGGAAATTTTATGCCGCTGTTTTCAAGGAACTCAAAGATATTTTCCCGTCCGGCATCGTCCATCTGGGCGGCGATGAAGCACCCCTGGAAAAAACCTGGGCCAAATGCCCCCTCAGCATCCAGTACCGGGAACAAAAAGGCATGAAGGACGTCCACGAGGAATTGAAGGAATTCATCAAAAAAATGTCCTCCATGCTGGCTGGTCACGGCAAGCGTATCCAACTATGGTATGAAAAACCGTGGGCCAGGGCCAACATCTACAACAAAGGAGACACCGTCTTCACCTGGCGCATGGGACTGACTCCGTCCACCATCACGGAGACGAAAAAGCAGGGGCTCTCCCTGATCATTGCTGCCGGGGAACACTGCTACCTGGACTATCCGCAACTTCCAGGGCAAAGCAACCGGGGATGGATGCCCACCACCACGCTGGAGCAAAGCTACAGGCTGGACCCCGCCTACGGCAGACCAGAAAAGGAAACAAACCATATCACCGGCGTTCAGGGCACCGTGTGGGGAGAACATCTCCCTACCCTGAACCACATTCTCTACCGCGCCTATCCGCGTGCCTGCGCCATTGCGGAAGCCGGCTGGTCACCGATGAGCGTGCGCTCCTGGGAAAACTTCCGGCGCAAGCTGGCCGACCACCGTCAATTCATCCTCAAACGCTTCAATTATGATATGGAGCGCACCAAAGAAAACGAACCGCCTTTCAAATAATCCGCACTCTCTTTCCCATGAGTAACATCAAATTTGCACGTCCGCACCGCCCTTCCGTAGAAGAACTGGCCCAGGGAGTACTGGCCGGAAACCGCGCCCTGCTGGGAAGGGCCATTACACTGATAGAAAGCAATGCCATCCGGGACCAGGAATCTTCCCGCGCCCTCATCTCCAGGCTCCTTCCCCATTCGGGCAACGCCGTCCGCATCGGCATTACGGGCGTTCCGGGCGCCGGGAAATCCTCTTTCATTGAAGCCTTCGGCACTTACCTGTGCAAAAAAGGGTTCAAGGTGGCTGTGCTGGCTATTGACCCGTCTTCTTCAGTCTCCCGCGGTTCCATTATGGGAGACAAAACACGCATGGAGGAACTCTCCGGAGAGGAAAACGCCTTCATCCGCCCTTCCCCCTCCGGCGGCTCTTTGGGCGGCGTAGCCCGGAAAACGCGTGAAACCATGATTGCATGCGAAGCCGCGGGCTTTGACATTATTCTCATTGAAACCGTGGGGGTCGGCCAGTCGGAAACTACGGTGCGCTCCATGGTGGACATTTTCATGCTCCTGCTCATCACCGGAGCCGGGGACGATCTCCAGGGCATCAAGCGGGGCATCATGGAACTGGCGGATATCCTGGTAGTTACCAAAGATGACGGCGACAACCGCCAGCGCGCCGCAGCCCACTGCCAGGAACTAAAAATGGTACTCCACTACCTGCAAAGCCCCACTCCCGGCTGGACGCCCTCCGTCCTCACCTGTTCCTCCCTGGAGGGACGCGGCCTGGACACCATTGAAGAG